>JACDJC010001371.1_pt1 | contig 21837 bp, 21 predicted proteins | sample 7454191 | NCBI WGS metagenome assembly JACDJC01 (sample SAMN14253291, study PRJNA609438) | sludge metagenome | isolation source: sludge after 25d culture with pyrite and EDTA | collected 2018-12-20 | reverse complement strand
TCCTGGTCTGCGGCTCACCGGCTTTGGCGTGATCGAACAGACCGGCCAGAAGCTGGCCTACGTCGCCAGCGGCGTGATCAAGAGCGGCGAAGGCACCCTGCCCAAGCGGCTGGGGGTGCTGTTTGCCGGGCTGAACGAGGTGATCGCCGCCTATCGGCCCGATACCTGCGCGGTCGAAATCGTCTTCGTCAACGTCAACCCGCAGTCGACGCTGTTGCTCGGGCAGGCCCGCGGCGCCGCGATCTGTGCCGCCGTATCGCACGAACTGATGGTCGCCGAATACACCGCACTACAGATCAAGCAGGCGGTGGTCGGCCACGGCAAGGCCGCCAAGGAACAGGTGCAGGAAATGGTCAAGCGCCTGCTGCTGCTGCCGGCCGCGCCCACTGCCGATGCCGCCGACGCGCTCGCCTGCGCCATCGCGCATGCGCATGGCAGCCGGCTGGGCGCGCATTCCACTGCAGGCTACCGGGTCAAGGGCGGACGGCTGGTATGAGTCGTCCTGTCGCCGGCCGGGCCGTCGCGCCGACCGCGGCGTTTTCCCGCAACGTCCGGCAAGCCCGCACCGGTATTCAAGCTTATGCGGCTCGCTGCCCGCGCACTGCCGCTTGCGGCTATCCTGTCGCCGTCGCCCAACTTTACATGAACGGTTTTACCCCATGATCGGACGCATCACCGGCACCCTCGCCGCCAAGCAGCCGCCGCAGGTTCTGGTGGACGTGCATGGCATCGGCTACGAAATCGACGTGCCGATGAGCACCTTCTACAACCTCCCCGCGCTGGGCGAGCAAATCAGCCTGCTGACGCATCTGGCGATTCGCGAGGACGCGCATCTGCTGTATGGCTTCGGCAGCGAGATCGAGCGGGCGGCGTTTCGCGAACTGCTGAAGGTTTCCGGAATCGGCGCCAAGACGGCGCTGTCGGTGCTGTCCGGCCTGTCGGTCAACGACCTGTCGGCGGCGATCGCGGCGCAGGAAATCGGCCGTCTCGTGAAAGTGCCCGGGATCGGCAAGAAAACCGCTGAACGCCTGCTGCTCGAATTGAAAGGCAAACCGGTGTTCGCCGGCGCGATTGCCAGCGCGGCACCCGCGAGCGTGTCGGACGATGTGCGCCAGGCGCTGCTGGCGCTCGGTTACAACGAGCGTGAGACGGTCGAAGCCTTGCGCCAGTTGCCGCCCGACATGCCGGTCAGCGAGGCGATCCGCCAGGCGCTGCGAACCCTGTCGCGCGCTTAGCTCATGTCGTCCACGCCCAGCGACACCCACCCCCGGCTGGTGTCGCTGCGCCGGCGCTTCCTGGGCTTGCTGATCGGGGTGGTGGCGTTGTTTGCGGCGGGCATGAGTCTGAGCGTGATGTTCAGCCTGCACTCGAACAAGATCTCGGAGCAGCACTTGCTGAATGTGGAGGCCGCGCAGGTGCATGCCAACGTGCTGCGGCGCTGGGACTATTACCGGGACGCGGTCGACAACCTCGCGCGCGATCCGCAACTGGTCGATCTGATGCGGGTCGGCAGCATTGAAGACATGCAGCAGTGGGCCATATCGCGCCGGCGGCTGTTGCCGAATGTTCTGGGGCTGGCGCTGGTGAGCCCGCAAGGCGAGATCTTCGGCGACAGCAATCTGTTGCGCGTGGGGCCCAGCTGTCAGCGTGACCTGCGCCAGCAAGATACCCACATGCTGAATCGGGTGCTGATCCATCGCGATGTGCCGGGACTCGAGCACGTCGATCTGGTCGCCGCGGTCCGCGAGCCGGGCGGCGAGATGCTCGGCAAGGTGTTTGTGAGTCTGCAGCTGGGCCAGCTGCAACGCGTCATCGAGGATTCCACCCAAACCGGCCACGCGATCACCCTTCTGGACGCAGCCGGAGAGCCCGTGGTCAGCAGCGGTGCCTTAAAGGGGCGGGTGTACGAGGTCAGCGTTCCGCTGCCGGCCATGGGCTGGCGGCTGAGGGTGCAGTCGCCGATGCAGCAGTTGAGTCGCAGCGGCTGGATGCAGATACTGGCCGGACTGTTCACCCTGGCAAGCGTGCTGACCCTGCTGGTCGTCGCGGTGTTGCGGCTGCGCGGCCCGGTCAGGCAGGATATCGCTGCCGCGCTGGATGCGCTCGCGGCCCTCACCCGCAATGAATCCGCGCCGTCGATCGTCACCCGCTATGTCGAATTCACCCCGGTGGCGGATGCGATCAACCGCATCGCCCGGCAGCTGAGTGATCAGCGCGAGCAGTTGTCCCGCCTCAGTCTTACCGATCCGCTCACTGGCCTGCTCAACCGGCGCGCGTTCGAAACCCGGTTTCCGCAGATGCTCGGGCTGGTCGAACGCGGTCATCCGATCGCGCTGGTGCTGCTCGACGTCGACCACTTCAAGGCGATCAACGACCAGCTTGGCCATGCGGCCGGCGACCAGGCTCTGATCGCGCTGGCCGACACGCTCCGGGCGCTCACCCGCAGCGCCGACATGGCGGCGCGTCTGGCGGGCGATGAATTCGTGGTGCTGCTGTCGGGACTGGACGACCCCGGGGTGCTGGCGTGGTATCAACGTCTGACCGATCGTTATCGGAGCGAATTGCAGTCGTCCGGCCTGGCCATCGACAACACTCTCAGCGCAGGTCAGACCTGGCTGCAGAGCATGGTGGGCGACAACGTTGGGCGGGCGCTGGCACGGGCGGACCATGCGCTCTACGAGGCCAAGGCGCGCGGACGCGGCCAACTGGTGTACGCCGCCAGCTTGGGTCGAAGCGACGCAGGGTAGAATCGCCTGATGTTTGCACACCCCTATCCGGCACCATGATCGAAACCGACCGCCTGATCGCCCCTGCCGCCGTCGGTCCGCAGGAAGAGCAGGTCGAGCGTGCGCTGCGGCCGCGCACCCTGGCCGAATACGTCGGCCAGGCGAAAGCGCGCGAGCAGCTCGAAATTTTCATCCACGCCGCCCGCAATCGCAGCGAGGCGCTCGATCATGTGCTGCTGTTCGGTCCACCCGGGCTGGGTAAAACCACGCTGGCGCACATCATCGCCCGCGAGATGGGGGTCAATCTGCGGCAGACCTCGGGGCCGGTGCTGGAGCGCGCCGGTGACCTGGCGGCGCTGCTGACCAATCTGGAACCGAACGATGTGCTGTTCATCGACGAGATCCATCGCTTGAGCCCGGTGGTGGAAGAGGTACTGTATCCGGCGCTGGAGGACTTCCAGATCGACATCATGATCGGCGAAGGTCCAGCCGCGCGCTCGGTCAAGCTCGACCTGCCGCCGTTCACCCTGGTCGGCGCCACCACCCGTGCCGGGATGCTGACCAACCCGCTGCGTGACCGTTTCGGCATCGTCTCCCGGCTGGAATTTTATTCGGCGGAAGAGCTCGGCTTCATCGTCCACCGCTCGGCCGGGCTGTTGCAGATGAACCTGGACGAAGCCGGGGCGCTGGAAATCGCCCGCCGTTCGCGCGGCACCCCGCGCATCGCCAACCGGCTGCTGCGCCGGGTGCGCGATTATGCCGAGGTCAAGGCGGGCGGACATGCCAGCGGCGCGGTCGCGGATGCGGCGCTGCTGATGCTCGACGTCGACCGCGCCGGACTCGACGTGATGGACCGCAAGCTCCTGTCGGCAGTGGTCGAAAAGTTCATGGGCGGCCCGGTCGGGCTGGACAACCTCGCCGCCGCCATCGGCGAGGAGCGCGACACCATCGAAGACGTGCTCGAACCCTTCCTCATCCAGCAGGGCTATCTGCAGCGCACCCCGCGCGGCCGCATCGCCACGCCGCTGGCGTACCGTCATCTCGGTCTGGCCACGCCTGCCGGAGAATCCGGCGCGGAGCTGTTCTGAAGATGGGGTTTCACTGGCCGGTCCGCGTGTACTGGGAAGACACCGACGCCGGCGGAGTGGTGTATTACGCCAACTATCTCAATTTCATGGAACGTGCGCGAACCGAATGGCTGCGTGCGCTCGGCTTCGAGCAGGATCTGCTGCGTGATGAAGCGGGGGTGATCTTCGTGGTGCGGCGGGTCGCAGTCGATTATCTGGCGCCAGCGCGCTTCAACGAGCAGATCGAGGTGGGTGTCAGCCTGCAGCATCTTGGTCGCGCCAGTCTGAGCGTCAGTCAGATCCTCAGCCGCGGACCAACCCGGTTGGTATCGGCGCAGGTCACGCTTGCCTGCGTCGACGCGGCGCGTTTCAAACCCGCTAGAATACCTGCGCCCATATTCCAAGCACTGGCTCAAGAAACGTGAACCCTGAACTCGGTCAAGACCTCTCGCTGCTCCATCTCGTCATCCATGCCTCGCTGCCGGTGCAGCTGGTCATGGGGCTGCTGCTCGTCGCGTCGATGATGTCGTGGTGGTTCATCTTCATCAAGATGTTCGCCCTGAAGCGCGCGCTCAAGGTGACCGACAAGTTCGAGCGCGAATTCTGGGGTGGCGGCGACATCAATGCCATGTATCAGCGGGTGGCCGCCGAACGCGAAACCGCGGGCGAGATGGAGCGCATCTTCGAAGCCGGCTTTCGCGAATTCATGAAATTGCGGCGGCAGGCCGGACAGTCGGTCAACGTCATCATCGACGGCACCCGCCGCGCGATGCGTGCGACCTACCAGCGCGAGCTCGACGGCCTCGAATCGCATCTCTCTTTCCTTGCCACGGTCGGCTCGGTCTCACCCTACGTCGGCCTGTTCGGCACGGTATGGGGAATCATGCTGGCGTTCCAGGGCCTCGCCACGGTGGCGCAGGCCACGCTGGCGCAGGTTGCCCCCGGTATTGCCGAAGCGCTGATCGCCACCGCGATGGGCCTGTTCGCCGCGATTCCTGCGGTGGTCGGCTACAACCGTTACACCCACGACATCGACCGTCTCTCCAACCGGATGGAAAGCTTCATGGAGGAGTTTTCCAACATCCTGCAGCGGCAGGCGTCCAGGCCGGCGTAAAACGTGGCCCGTACCCGCAAACAGATCGCCCAGATCAACGTCGTGCCAATGATCGACGTGATGCTGGTGCTGCTCGTCATTTTCATGGTGACGGCACCCTTCATCAATCCCGGCCAGGTCGACCTGCCGAGTGTCGGCAAGACATCGCAAACGCCGGTCCAGCCGCTGGAAGTCATCATCAAGGAATCGGGCGAATACCGGCTGCGCAACCGGGCGACCGGCGGCGCGGAGCAGACGGTGACGAAGTCGGCGCTGGCGTCCGAGATTGCCGCCCTGCATCGGGCCTCGCCGGATCAGCCGGTGGTCATCGCGGCCGACCGGAATGTCCGCTACGAAGAGGTGATGGACACCATGAGCTTGCTGCAGCGCGCCCAGATCACCCGCATCGGACTCCTCGCCCGCCCATCTCCATGAACCCTCCGGCAGACGCGCCCTTCGTCTCCCGCCCCGGCCCCAATCTCGCAGCCGGCGCGCTGGCGCTGGGCGTGCATGCCGCGTTTGTGCTGCTGCTGGTGTTCGGCGTCTCGTGGCAGACCCAGCATCCCGCGCCGGTGATGGTCGATCTGTGGGAGGCGTTGCCGGCGATTCCGGCGCCTGCACCCCGGCCCAAGCCGGAAGTCGTGCCCCCGCCCGAGCCGGTGAAAGCGCCCGAGCCGGTCAAGGTCGAACCTGTCGCAAAACCCAAACCCGAGCCGGTGGTCAAGGAACCGCCGCCGCCGAAAGCCCCTGACATCGCGCTGGAGAAAAAGAAGGCCGACGCCGAGCGGCTGGAACGGCTGAAGGCGATGCAGGCCGCGGAGCAAAAGGCGCTGGAGAATGCCGCGCGGATCGAAGCCGAGGTCATGAAAAAGGCACGCGACAAGCAGCTGGCCGAGCAGAAGAAGCGTGAATTGCTGCGCCAGATGGAAGAAGAGGAACTGACCCAGCGGATGGCCGACGAGGCTGCGGCGAACGAGGCGCGCCAGGCTCAGGCGCGGGCGGCCGCCACGGCACGCCAGACCGAGCTGGCCCAGGCGGTCGGACGACATCGGGAAATGATCAGCGCCAAGGTGCGCGGCAATACGCGATTGCCGGACAATCTGAAAGGCAACCCCGAAGTGCGTTGCCTGGTGAAGCTGTTGCCCACCGGAGAGGTCCAGAATGTGCGGGTGACCCAATCCAGCGGCGACCCTGCCTACGACGAGGCCGTGGTACGTGCCATCGAAAAATCGTCACCGCTGCCGCTGCCGAACGATCGGGACGCGCGCGCCGCTTTTGTGCCGGAACTTTCCTTCGTTCATCGCCCCAAAGAGTGAGCCGAAGCCCGGGCCGCGGCTGGCGCCCGGTAGCCGGGCCGTCATGAGGGCTATGCTAAACTCCCTCTCCAATCAAGCGTCCTTGACCGAGATTTCCGTCCCTATGCTGCGTGCCGTACTGTTGTTTCCCTTAATCTGCCTGGTGATGCTGAGCGCGCCGTTTTATGCGCGCGCGGCGATGGAAATCCAGGTGATCGGCGGTGCGGCCAACAAGATTGCGGTGGCGATGGTGCCGTTCCAGGCGGCGGCGGGGCAGCCGATGCCTTCGCTGACCCAGATTGCCGGGGACGATCTCAATCGCAGTGGCCAGATCAAGCTGGTCGACGCCAGCGGTACCCCGCCGCCGTTTGAGCCCGCCCAGGTCAACTATCCGGTGTGGCGCGGCAAAGGCGCCGAAGCGCTGCTGATCGGGCAGGTGACCGCGCTGCCCGGCGGCCGCTTTGAAGTCCGTTTCCGTCTGCTCGACGTCATCAAGCAGACGCAGCTGGCGGGCTACAGTTACAACATTTCCCCGGCCCAGTGGCGCGCCACCGCGCATCAGATCGCCGACATCGTCTACGAGAAGCTGACCGGCACCCCGGGTGCGTTCAGCAGCCGCATTGCTTACGTGCAGAAGCAGGGCAAGCGGTTTGAATTGAAGGTGGCCGATGCGGACGGGCAGAATCCTCGCACCGTGGTGCGTTCCAACGAGCCGCTGATCTCGCCGATGTTCTCGCCCGACGGCACCCGCCTGGTGTACGTGTCGTTCGAGGACAAGAAGCCGGTGGTCTACGTGCAGTCGCTGCAGGATGGCAGCCGCCGCAAGACCGCGGCGTTCAAGGGTTCCAACTCGGCGCCGGCCTGGTCGCCCGACGGCAAGCGTCTGGCGGTGGTGCTGACCCGCGACGAAGCGTCGCAGATTTATCTGATCAATGTCGACGGCAGCGGTCTGAGTCGTCTGACCCAGGGCGGCAACATCGATACCGAGCCGGTGTTTTCGCCGGACGGACAAACCGTCTATTTCACCTCGGATCGCGGCGGCAGCCCACAGATTTATCGGGTCGCAAGCAGTGGCGGCGAGCCCAAACGGGTGACGTTCAACGGCAGTTACAATGTGTCTCCCACGATCAGCCCGGATGGCCGCAACCTGGCGTACATCGGCCGCGACGAGGGGCGTTTCCGGGTGGTGCTGCACGATCTGGCGAGCGGGCAGACCCGGGTGCTGACCGACAGCACCCGCGACGAATCTCCGAGCTTTGCACCCAACGGCCAGGCGGTGCTGTATGCCACGGTGCAGGGTGGACGCGGGGTTCTCGGCACGGTCAGCCTGGATGGTAAAACCCGGGCCCGTCTCTCGGAGTCGGGGGTCGACGCCCGGGAACCGGCGTGGGGCCCTTGAGGCGGCGGTTGGGATCGTCACTCTCAAAGCCGGAATCGCCATGTCTTGCAACATGATCTGTTTTTCGCACCAAACCCGCTAGCCGGAGGGTCAGGATGAAACCCGCGGCAAGCCCCAGCTTGAATCCTTAAATTCAAGCCTTTAGTTCAAAAGAGAGGCTTTAACTCAATAAGAGGAGAGATTGATGAACAAGATTTTCTGGCCAGCGCTGCTGGTATTGGCCCTTTCGGCATGCGGCACCACCAAAGGGACGCAAGCCACGGTTGAAGACCGTACCGGCGGGCAAACCGGCACCACCGCAACTGCGTCCGGACAAACCGGAGGCGACGCTGCAACTGGTGCCGAAACCACCGCCCTCGGCGGCACCGGTGTCGCGGGCAGTTCGCTCGACGGCAAGCAGATGGACGGCAGCTATACCGGCGATCCGCGTAAAAACCCGGCGAGCCCACTGTCGACCCGCAGCCTGTATTTCGATTATGACCAGTTCGTGGTGAAAGACGAATACCGCCCGGTGCTCGAAGCCCATGCCGCGTATCTGCTGTCGAAACGCGATGCGCGGGTGATTCTGCAGGGTAATACCGATCAGCGCGGCAGCCGCGAATACAACCTGGCGCTGGGCCAGAAGCGTGCCGAAGCCGTGCGCAAGGCACTGGCGGTGCTGGGGGTGGGCGATGCGCAGATGGAAGCGGTCAGCTTCGGTGAGGAAAAGCCGCACAGCGAGGCCGAAACCGAAGAGGCGTATGCCGAGAATCGCCGCGTCGACGTGGTGTATAGCGACGAGTAATCGGTTTTGAGGCAGCGTTCCGGATTGATTTTCGCTTCTCTGCTGGCGCTCGCCCAGCCGGTATGGGCGGATACGCCCGAACTGACGCGCCAGTTGCAGGCGCTGCAACAGCAGTTCGGATCGCTCAGCGCCCGCATCGACAAGGTGGAGGGCGTGATCCAGCAAAACCAGCAACTGCTCGGCCTGCTGCAGGAAGTGGCGACGCTCAAGGCCGAAGTGGCCAAGATGCGCGGCCAGGCCGAAGTGCAGGTGCATCAGCTGGATACGCTGGGCAAGCGGCAGAACGACTTGTATGTCGATCTGGATCAGCGGATCGCGGAACTCGCCAAGGCTGCCAAACCCGCGCCCACACCCACACCGGTCGTCGAAGTCGTGCCGCCTGCCGCACCCAGTCCGCAGCCGGCGTCCCCTGTCGCCGCCGCCCCGGCTGCCGCCGCAGAACCCGCTACGCCCGCTGCGGCGCCCCCGCAACTCGACCCGCTGGTCGAGTCGCGCACTTACGAGTCTGCCCTCAATCATTTCCGTGAAGCCAACTACGCAGGCGCCATCGCCGGTTTCCGCGGGTTTCTCAAGGCGTATCCCGATAGTGCGCTGGCCCCCAATGCGCAATACTGGATCGGTTACTCGTATTACGCCCTGAAGGATTACAAATCCGCGTTGGCGCACCAGCAAAAGCTGGTGGCAGCCTATCCCGCCAGCGCCAAGGTGCCCGATTCGCTGCTCAACATCGCCACCAACCAGATCGCGCTGGATGACCTCGACGCGGCACGCAAGACACTGGAAGAACTGGTCGCCAAGCATCCCGGTACCCACGCCGCCACTCTGGCCAACCGCCGTCTCTCTGCACTCAAGTAGGCGCCGTGTCCGAGTCAACGCTACGCCACTCGTCAGCGGTCGCTGGGGCCTGCAACGACGTTGAGGCGTCAGCAGCCACGCTCCGGGTCACCGAGGTGTTTCTGTCCTTGCAGGGCGAAACCAGCCGCACCGGATTGCCGACCGTGTTCGTCCGGCTGGCGGGCTGTCCGTTGCGCTGCCGCTGGTGCGATACCCCCTATAGTTTCCAGGGTGGCGAAACCGTCACCCTCGCGGCGCTGCTGGCGCGGGTGGCGGATTACGGCGTCTCCACGGTATGCGTCACCGGCGGCGAGCCGCTGGCGCAAAAAAACTGTCTGCTCTTGCTGACCGCGTTGTGCGACGCCGGGTATTCGGTGTCGCTCGAAACCAGCGGCGCGCTGGATATCGGCAGGGTGGATCCGCGGGTGTCGCGCATCGTCGACGTCAAGCCGCCGGGCTCGGGCGAGGTGGCGCGCAACCGCTGGGAGAATCTTGCTCAACTCACGCCGCACGACGAGATCAAGTTCGTGCTGGCCGATCGCGCCGATTATGACTGGACGCGCGAAATCATCGAGTCGCACCAGCTGGCGCAGATCTGCCCGATCCTGGTTTCGCCGGTGCAGGGTGAATTGCCGCCCGCGCAGCTGGCCGAGTGGGTTCTCGCCGACCGGCTGCCGGTGCGGGTGCAACTGCAATTGCACAAAGTGCTGTGGGGCAACACCCCGGGCACATGAGCCGGCCAGCCGTCGTCCTATTGTCGGGCGGGCTCGATTCCGCCACCGTGCTCGCGATCGCGCGTGAAGCCGGGTATGCCTGCCACGCGCTCAGCCTCGATTACGGCCAACGCCACAACGCCGAACTCGTCGCCGCCGCACGTCTGGCGAAAAGCCTGGGGGCGGCCGAACACCGGGTCATCCGCCTGGGGCTCGGCGAGCTTGGCGGCTCGGCGCTCACCGACGCGGCGATTGCAGTACCCGAGCAGCCGACCGCCGGCATCCCGGTCACCTACGTCCCGGCGCGCAACACCGTGATGCTGGCGCTGGCGCTGGCATGGGCCGAAGTGCTGGGCGCGCGCGACCTTTTCATCGGCGTCAACGCCGTCGATTACTCCGGCTATCCCGATTGCCGTCCCGAGTTCATCGCGGCCTTCGAACAGATGGCGAACTTGGCCACCCGCGCCGCGGTCGAGGGCGAGAAACTGCGGCTTCATGCGCCGCTGCAGTATCTGTCCAAGGCGCAAATCATTCGCCGCGGTATCGAGTCGGGCGTGGACTACGCGCAGACCGTGAGCTGCTACCAGGCCGATGCCGAAGGCCGTGCCTGCGGCGTGTGCGACGCCTGCCGCTTGCGACGCCAGGGCTTTATCCAGGCAGGGCTTGCCGACCCCACGATTTATAAGCAAAGACGCATGTAGATATGGCCTATTTGATTAAGCCTTGCTGCTGGTGAATAATCCCCGGGCGCTGCCAGACAGTTGCCCCCAATAACAGTTCACCCGGAGACACCTCAGCATGGAAGGAATCGATTTAATCAGCCAGGCACTGAATGCATTGGGCTGGGATCCCAGCGATGCATCCATCAAAACCCGTACCGTCGCCTGGCTCGGATTTGTGCTGGCCTTCATCTTTGGCTACGTCGGCAACAAGACCCACTTCTGCACCATGGGGGCGGTATCGGACATCGTCAACATGAATCACTGGGACCGCATGCGTGCCTGGCTGCTCGCCATCGCCGTCGCCACCATCGGTACCAGCCTGCTGGTCTACGGCGGCGCGATCGATGTCTCCAAAACCATCTACACCGGATCCAATTTCTACTGGCTGGCGGCGCTGGTCGGCGGGCTCACCTTCGGCATCGGCATGACCCTGGCGGGCGGTTGCGGTCAGCGCACCCTGGTGCGCCTGGGCGGCGGCAACCTCAAGTCGGTTGTGGTCTTCCTGTTCCTGGGTTACGCGGCGCTGGTGACCCTGTCGGGGATCTTCGGCGCATTTCGCGTCAATGTGCTGCAGGCCGCGCCGGTCACCGTCTATCTCGACGGCATGCAGACCCTGCCCGCGATGCTGAACCTGGTCACGCCGACCGGCACTTTGATGGTCGGGCTGGCCGTCGGCGTTGCGCTGCTGCTATTCGTGTTCGCGAATAAAGAATTTCGCGGCAGTGCCGATAACATACTGGCAGGCATCGTGGTCGGTCTGGTCGTGGTGGCAGGCTGGTACGTCACTGGTCGTTTTGGTTTCGGAGAAGACCCCGACACCCTCGAAATGGTCTATCTCGGTACCAACTCCCACCTCGCCGAATCGATGACCTTCGTTGCGCCGCTGGGCTACACCATGAACCTGTGGGCTTACTGGACCGACAGCGCAACCATCGTCACCTTCGGCGTCGCCAGCGTGTTCGGCGTGGTGGTGGGGGCTCTGGTGTACGGCATTAGCCACCGGACCTTCCGCTGGGAATCGTTCAATTCCCCGCAGGACATGTTCCGCCACATCATCGGCGGAACCCTGATGGGTTTTGGCGGCGTGACCGGGCTGGGGTGCACCATCGGCCAGGGTGTTACCGGCGTCTCGACGCTTGCGGTGTCGTCTTTCCTGGTGCTGGCGGCGATCATTGCAGGGGCGGCCATCACCATGAAAGTGCAGTACATGCTGCTGATGCGTGAAGGATGAAAAAACCACACGTATTGTCGGAATTGTTTGAATTCCCGGGCAGTGGTGCGAATGTACCTTGACCCGTTTGCTGTGGATTGTTACGGTGAACTTATCCGGCCATCAGGCCTAAAGGACAGACTTTGAAAAACTGGTTCGGTACCTTCTGTTTCGCCATCATCGCGGGCTTTGCATCACAGGCACACGCGGCGAAGGCGATCGATTTCAAATTCACCGACAGTCATGGAAAAACCATCCAGTTGTCCGACTACAAGGGCAAGTGGGTGCTGGTCAACTTCTGGGCGCCCTGGTGCCCGCGCTGCAAAATGGAGTTTAGCGATCTCAATGACCTTGACGCCCGGCCCGACTTTGTCGTCGTCGGCGTCGCCATGGACTACGGTATCGACGTCGCCTCGGTCCACAGCACCATCCAGCGTTACAACCTGCGGTTCCCGCAGGTGATCGGCGGCAATCGTCGCGATTCCGACAGCCCAGCGCTGCAGGTCGGCCCGGTCGATTACTACCCGACCTCCTACCTGTATGCCCCGGATGGTGAAATCGTCATGTTCGTCCCCGGCGTCATCAGCAAGCAGAAGATCATCGCCTTTACCCAGCAGCACGCGCAGGCCAACCCGACCGCACTGGTGCGGAGTGAAGTTCAGCCGGCCGTCTCGGGTGTGCAGAAGGCAAGCATGAGCAGGGCTGCGACAAACAGGGCACAAGGCCAAAAAAGAGTGACGGTGTATTAAAGTGATCAGCTGCCTTCGGGGCAGCGCGAGATAAGGCAGGCAAACAACAAGGCGGACCCCCGCCTTTTTGTTTGCCTGCCGGCAGCGTAGCGGATCGACGGACGTACTGTAGCATCGAATCAAGTCATGCTTAATTCAGTAAAAGACCGTCATGGCACTTTACCCCGCCGCCCCGCTTCGGCTATAATTTCGGGCTTTCGCGGGTAGGGTTTCAGCCGTTGGCTCAAGTCCAATCCCCGGGTCGGTAGCTCAGCCGGTAGAGCAGTGGACTTTTAATCCATTGGTCGCGAGTTCGAATCTCGCCCGACCCACCAAATCCAAAAAGCCACGCAGACGCGTGGCTTTTTTATGGGTGCGCCCGGCAGGGCGCACTTACTTGGAGGTGAAAGTCCTCTACTCACCCGACAAGGGGAAGAGTTAGAAGAGAAGGCGCGGAACGCTGGAAGGTATGCGCTGGGCGCCGAGGCTGACGTGACGACCCGCTTGCGGACGAACGCGGAGTTGATGCAGGCAAGCGGGTTGATGGATGCCGTGTGTGAACGCGGCAACCTGTGGCTCGCCTATGATCGAGTGGCCAAGAACAAAGGCGCAGCGGGTGTCGATGGCATCGGCGTGACCGGATTCAAAGACCACCTCAAGCAACACTGGCCGGCGATCAAGGCCAGCCTGCTGGCGGGGAGCTACATTCCCTCGCCGGTACGCCGGGTGGACATTCCGAAGCCGCAAGGTGGGACGAGAACCCTCGGCATTCCGACGCTGACGGATCGGTTGGAGCGCGATTACTCCTTGGCAGCGTCCTTGGCGTGATCAGCCATGTCCTGCATTTTCTCGGCGCCGGCAGCCGCCGCGTCGGCAGCGCCTTGAGCCGCGTCGGCCGCGGCAGCGGCAGCAGCATCGCCGGCGGCAGCGGCGGCGTCGCCCGCGGCATCCGCGGCGTCAGCGGCGGAATCGGCCGCAGACGCGGCGGCGTCCTGTGCCTGTTCCATGGCGGGGGCCGCAGCCTCTTCCGCTTTTTGACAGGCGGTGAGGGCAAGTGCGGCGAAAAGTGCGATGAGTAGTTTGGATTGCATGTGAGCTCCCTGATGTAGATTTGAAGTCAAGCTTGCGAGTCTGGCCGCCCGCAAGGTTTAGTAATAACGCTAAAACCCCGTCGCAACAAGCTTATTCGGGATTTTTTACACATCCTTGCCTAAAAATTCTCGTCCGGGCGCAGATAACGCCACTGTCCCGGCGGCAGCTCGCCCAGCCGCACCCGGCCGATCCGCACCCGTTTCAGCCCCACCACTTTCAGGTCCACCAGTTCGCACATGCGACGAATCTGGCGCTTGCGGCCTTCCCTCAGAATGAAACGCAGCTGGTCGGCATTCTGCCAGCCGACCCGGGCGGGCCGCAGCCTGTGGCCGTCGAGTGAGAGGCCGTGGTTGAGCAGGGCGAGTCCTTTGTCGTCGAGGTGCCCGCTCACCCGCACCAGATATTCCTTCTCGACGCTGGAATCGTCGCCGATGAGTTGTCGGGCGATGCGTCCGTCCTGCGTCAGCACCAGCAGCCCGGTCGAGTCGATGTCGAGCCGCCCGGCCGGTGCCAGGCCTTTCAGCTGCGCCAAGTGAAAAACCTGGCTCGCGCGTCCGTCCTGCCATTGCGTGTCGCGGCGGATCAGCGCCACCGCCGGCTGGTAGCCCGGCTCGGGCTGCCCCGATACATAACCGACCGGCTTGTGCAGCAAGATCGTGACGCGCTGCTGTTGCTGCGCGCTGGCGGCGTGGTCCAGACGAATCGCGCAGTCGGGATCGACCTTGGTGCCAAGCTCGCTGACTCGTTTTCCGTCGACAAAGACGAGCCCTTTTTCGATATAGCTGTCGGCCTCGCGGCGCGAGCACAGCCCGCGCCCGGACATCAGTTTGGACAGGCGAATCGGCTCGGCCATCTCAGTGACGCGACAATACCGGCTGCAGGTATTGGCCGGTATGGCTGGCAGGATTGTCGGCCACCGCCTCCGGGGTGCCTTCGGCGATGATCCGGCCACCGCCGGCGCCGCCTTCGGGGCCGAGGTCGATCAGCCAGTCGGCGGTCTTGATGACGTCGAGGTTGTGTTCGATGACGATTACGCTGTTGCCGGCGTCGGCGAGACGCTGCAACACCTTCAGCAGCAGGTCGATGTCGGCGAAATGCAGGCCGGTGGTCGGCTCGTCGAGGATGTAGAGGGTGCGGCCGGTATCGCGCTTGGACAGTTCGAGCGCGAGCTTGACCCGCTGCGCCTCGCCGCCCGACAGCGTGGTGGCCGACTGGCCGAGACGGATGTAGCCGAGGCCGACGTCGAGCAGGGTCTGGAGCTTTCTTTTCACCATCGGCACCACGGCAAAAAATTCGTGTGCCTGCTCGATGGTCATTTCCAGGATTTCGCGGATGGTCTTGCCCTTGTACTGCACCTCCAGCGTCTCGCGGTTGTAGCGCGCGCCGTGGCAGACGTCGCAGGGCACGTAGATGTCGGGCAGAAAGTGCATCTCGACCTTGATCACGCCGTCGCCCTGGCAGGCCTCGCAGCGTCCGCCCTTGACGTTGAAGCTGAAGCGGCCCGGCCCGTAGCCGCGTGTCCGCGCCTCCGGCACTCCGGCGAACAGTTCGCGGATCGGCGTGAACAGGCCGGTGTAGGTGGCCGGGTTGGAGCGCGGGGTGCGGCCGATCGGCGACTGGTCGACGCTGATCACCTTGTCGAAAAATTCCAGTCCGTGGATTTCGCCATGCGGCGCCGGTTCGGCCGACGAGCCGTACAGGTGGCGCGCCACCGCGGTATACAGCGTGTCGTTGATCAGCGTCGACTTGCCCGAACCCGACACCCCGGTAACGCAGACGAACATGCCGAGCGGCAGGGTGAGGGTGACGTTTTTCAGGTTGTTGCCGCTGGCGTCGGTCACCACCAGTTGCCGTTCGGGGTCGGGGACACGGCGCTTTTTAGGAATCGCGATGCGCCGCCGCCCGGACAGGTACTGCCCGGTGAGTGAATGCTCGCTCAGGCGGATTTCCTCGGGCAAGCCTGCAGCGACGATTTCGCCGCCGTGCACCCCGGCGCCGGGACCCATGTCGACGACGTAGTCGGCGGCGCGGATTGCCTCCTCGTCGTGCTCGACCACCAGCACCGAGTTACCGATGTCGCGCAGGTGCTTGAGTGTGGCCAGCAGGCGGTCGTTGTCGCGCTGGTGCAGGCCGATCGACGGCTCGTCGAGCACGTACATCACGCCGGTGAGCCCCGAACCGATCTGCGAGGCGAGACGGATGCGCTGCGCTTCGCCGCCGGAGAGCGTGTCGGCGGAACGGTCGAGCGACAGATAATCGAGCCCGACGTTGTTCAGAAAGCCGACGCGGGCGATGATTTCCTTGACGATCCGGTCGGCGATCTGGGCGCGATGACCTTCGAGTTTCAGGGTTTCGAAAAACGTCAGCGCCTGCTTCAGCGGCATCGCGCTGACCTGGTAGATCGGCACGCCGCCGACCATCACGTGGCGTGCTTCCTCGCGCAGCCGGGTGCCGTTGCAGTCAGGGCAGGATTTGTTGTTCTGATATTTGGCGAGTTCCTCGCGCACCGCCATCGAGTCGGATTCGCGGTAGCGCCGCTGCATGTTGGCGAGCACGCCCTCGAACGGATAGCTTCTGGTGGTGAAACCGCCGCGCGGTACCAGGGTCTGGAAGGCGATCGCGTCGCGGCCCGAGCCGTTCAGCAATACGTCCTGAATCCGCTCGGGCAGCGATTCCCATGGCGTTTCGAGGTCGAAGCCGTAATGCATCGCCAGGCTTTGCAGCATCATGAAAAAGAACTGGTTGCGCTTGTCCCAGCCCTTGATCGCACCCGAGGCGAGCGACAGGTGTGGGAAGGCCACCACCCGCGCCGGGTCGAAGAAGGTGATCTGGCCGAGGCCATCGCAGGTGCTGCACGCGCCCATCGGGTTGTTGAATGAAAACAGGCGCGGTTCCAGTTCGGGCAGCGCGTAGCTGCAGATCGGGCAGGCAAACTTGGCGGAGAACAGGTGTTCCTTCGCCGAGTCCATTTCCACTGCCAGCGCCCGGCCATCGGCGTGGCGCAGCGCGGTCTCGAAGCTTTCGGCCAGCCGCTGCTTGGCGTCGGCGCGCACCTTCAGGCGGTCGACCACCACTTCGATGGTGTGCTTCTTGTTTTTGTCGAGCTTGGGTACGGCATCGATCTCGTACACCGTGCCGTCGACTCGCACCCGCACGAAACCCTGTGCGCGCAGTTCGGCGAAAAGTTCGAGGTTCTCGCCTTTGCGGCCGACCACCAGCGGCGACAGGATCATCAGTCGGGTGTCTTCCGGCAGCGCCAGCACCGCATCGACCATCTGCGACACCGTCTGTGCGGTGAGCGTGATGCCGTGCTCGGGGCACTGCGGATCGCCGACGCGGGCGTACAGGAGGCGCAGGTAGTCGTGGATCTCGGTGACCGTGCCGACGGTCGAGCGCGGGTTGTGGCTGGTCGCCTTCTGCTCGATCGAGATCGCCGGGCTCAGACCCTCGATCAGGTCGACGTCGGGCTTTTCCATCAACTGCAGAAACTGCCGGGCATAGGCCGACAGCGATTCGACGTAGCGGCGCTGACCTTCGGCGTAGAGGGTGTCGAACGCGAGCGAGGATTTGCCTGAGCCCGACAGCCCCGTGATCACGACCAGTTTGTTGCGCGGCAGGTCGAGATTGACGTTTTTCAGGTTGTGGGTGCGGGCGCCACGGATACGGATGAATTCCATTGTTTGGCTGGGGAAGGCGTAATTCGCAACCTGCTAATATAACGGACTTCCTGAATTCGACTAACCCCGGTTGGCCTATCCTGCAGTGGTTCAAATCGATCTATCCGAAAACATGACCCGCGCCGAAAAGCGTGCCACATCGGGTCTGGCGGCGATTTTCGGGCTGCGCATGCTGGGCATGTTCCTGATTCTGCCGGTGTTTGCGCTCTACGCCGAACACCTGCCGGGTGGCGACAATCACACCCTGGTCGGTCTCACCCTGGGCATGTACGGCCTGACCCAGGCGATCCTGATGATTCCGTTCGGGATGGCGTCCGACCGCATCGGTCGCAAGAAAGTCATCATCTTCGGCCTGCTCCTGTTTGCCCTCGGCAGCTTTGTCGCGGCGACCGCCGCCGACATTTACTGGACCATCTTCGGCCGCGCGCTGCAGGGCGCCGGCGCGATTTCCGCGGCGATTACCGCGATGCTCGCCGACCTCACCCGCGAGGAGCATCGCACCAAGGCGATGGCGATGATCGGCGCCACCATCGGCGTGGTATTTGCCGTGTCGATGGTGGCAGGGCCGGCGCTGAATAACCTGATCGGCGTGCCGGGGATCTTTGCGCTGACCGGCGTCCTGGCGCTGGCGGCGATCTGGGTGGTGAAGGTGTGGGTCCCCGACCCCGAGGCCAGCCATTTTCACGCCGACGCCCAGGCCAGTCCGGCGCGGCTGAAGGACGTGTTGCGCAACGGCCAGCTGTTGCGGCTCGACTTCGGCATCTTTTCGTTGCACGCGGCGCAGATGGCGATGTTCGTGGTGGTGCCGGTGGCGCTCAAGAACAGCGGACTGGAGGCGGCCCGCCACTGGGCGGTTTACTTGCCGGTGCTGCTGGGCTCGTTCGTGCTGATGGTGCCGGCGATCGTGTACGGTGAAAAATACGGCCGGATGAAACCGGTGTTCATCGGCGCGGTGGCGCTGATGCTGCTGGCGCAGTTGGGGTTGGCGTTCGGCATCGACTATTTCTGGGGCATCGTATGGGCGCTGTTCGTCTACTTTGTCGCCTTCAACCTGCTCGAAGCGAGCCTGCCTTCGCTGATTTCAAAACTGGCGCCGGTGTCGGCCAAGGGCACGGCGATGGGCGTATACAATACCGCGCAGGCGCTGGGCCTGTTTTTCGGCGGGGTGTTCGGCGGCTGGCTGGCGCAGCATGTCGGTTTTTCTGCGGTGTTTCTGTTCTGCGTGATTTTGATGGCGGTCTGGCTGCTGGCCAGCCTGTCGATGACCACGCCGCCTGCGATCAAGACCCGCATGTTTCGGGTCGGCGTGATGCCGGCCGACCAGGCCGCGCTGCTTAAAACGCAACTGGCCGCGGTGAGCGGGGTGGTCGAAGCCGCGGTGCTGGGGGAAGAGGGCGTCGCCATGCTCAAGGTCAGCCTCGCCGGCTGGGACGAGGCGGGCGCGCGCAGCCTGCTGGAAACGGCCTCCGGCTGAGCGCCGAGCCTGTTAGAATCCGCAACACATTAGGCTTAATTCAGGGGGGAAACATGGCATCGGTCAACAAAGTTATTCTGGTCGGCAACCTCGGGCGCGACCCCGAGATGCGCTATATGCCGAGTGGTGACGCCATCGCCAACCTCGCCATCGCCACCAGCCGCAAGTACAAAAACAAGGCCGGTGAAATGGTCGAGGAAACCGAGTGGCATCGCGTCACCTTTTTCGGAAAACTGGCCGAGATCGCCGGCCAGTATCTGAAAAAAGGCCGCTCCGTCTACGTTGAGGGCCGGATCAAAACCGACAAATACACCGACAAAGAGGGCGTGGAAAAATACTCCACCCAGATCGTCGCCCACGAGATGCAGATGCTCGGTGGACGTGAAGGCATGGGTGAGCAGTCGGGCGAGGGGGATGAAATGGGTAGTTATTCGCGTCCGGCCGCTGCTCGTGGCGCCCCGGCATCGCGTCCCGCGCCGGCGGCCAAATCCCCCGGCGGGTTTGACGATATGGACGACGATATCCCGTTCTGAGCCTCGGCAGCGCAGAAGGGTTGACTAACATCCCTGAAAAAACAACAAACAGGGCGGAGCGGGGGGCGGTGTGCAGTGCACACCGGGCATACGGTGAACAACGAGCAACCGGCGGTATTCGGGGTCTTCTGCGCGAGCGCGCTGGTGCTCGGCGGCGCCCTGACTTGCCCGGCCCCGGCACGCGCCGTCGTCACCGAATCCGATTTTTTCGACGAGATGCCGGTGGTGCTGTCGGTCTCGCGCCTGTCGCAGCCGTTGAACGAAGCCCCTGCCGCGGTCAGCGTGATCGATCGGGAGATGATCCGGGCCTCGGGTTTTCGCGACATTCCCGACCTGCTGCGGCTGGTCCCCGGATTTTCGGTGGCCTACACCCGTGACAACACCTGGGCGATCGGCTATCACGGCATGGCCGATGCGTTTTCGCGGCGCTTCCAGGTGCTGGTCGACGGGCGCTCGATCTACGGCGCCGCCTACGGTGCAGTCAACTGGGGTGAACTGCCGCTGTCGATCGACGACATCGAGCGCATCGAGGTGGTGCGCGGCCCCAACGCCACGACCTATGGCGCCAATGCGTTTCTGTCCGTCATCAATATCATCAGCAAGGATCCCAGCCAGACCCCGGGAAACTTCGCTTCCGTGCAGTACGGCGAGCAGGGGATGTCAGGCGTGACCTTGCGGCACGGCGGAGAGCAGGCCGAGCTGCGCTATCGGATGACGCTCTCGGCGCAGACTCGCGACCGCTTCGAAACCGACGTGGTTGATGGAACCCGGCCGGCCAGGCTGCATGAGGAATCCCAGACGTATTTTCTCAATGGGCGGGCGGATTACCGGGTCTCGGCCAGCGACGAGATCAGTGCCCAGTTCGGCGTGTCGGTCGGTGACTGGGAGGCTGGGCATTCAGTCTATGCCGACGAGCCAAGGGGGCAGGACGTTTCCGCACAGTATGTGCAGTTCAAGTATCGGCGCGTCCATAGCGTCGACGACGAGTGGATGGTGCAGGCGTATTTCAGCCGCAACAAACTGGACGCGCCCAATCGGACCGAGCTGTGCATGGACATGGTCGGCGGCGGGATTGTCGTGTGTCCAGGTGGAATCCCGTCGCCGCCCCGGTACGTCGGAACCGGGCAGTTGCTTGAGGCAGGCATCGACCAGTTGCAGACGCGCGCCAACGTCGAGCTCCAGGTCAACCGGCGCCTGGCATCCGACTGGCGGATGGTCTGGGGCACCGAGCTGCGTCATGAAACGGCGCAAAGCACGCGTTATTTCGATACCGATGAAGCGCTCGACGGCACCCTCGCGCGGGCCTACGCCAACCTGGAATGGCGGGTACGCGCCGACCTGCTGGTGCAGGGTGGCGCGATGCTGGAACATCACTACTTTACCGGCACCGACATTTCACCGCGCGTAGCAATCAATTACAGTCCGGTCGCAGGGCATACGCTGCGCCTGAATCTGTCGCAGGCCTATCGCTCCCCCACCTTTTTCGAGCAAAAGGGCAACCTGATCTACTACACGGCGGCGGGAGCGCCGGTCCTTCAGGTATTCGCACCCTCGGCCCCGTTGCGCCCCGAGCGCATCCTGTCGCGCGAGATCGGATATGTGGGCCAGTATCCGGCGCTCCAACTGCAACTCGACGCCAAGCTGTTCTACGACACAATCCAGGACTACATCAACAGCGACGGCAAACCCGGACAGTTCGACAATTACGACGACTACACGGTGCACGGCGGCGATCTGCAGCTGAACTGGCAACCCACTCCTGCGTTACGGCTGTCGGCGCAATACGCGCGCGCGTATATTGCCGCGGATCAAGCGATCGACAAGGACCTCAGGCAATCCGCTCCGCGCAATGGCTTCAGCCTGCTGGCGCGCTACGAGCTTGGGCAGGGCTGGACCGCGAGCGCTGGGGTGTACCGCTCGGGACGCATGAAATGGTTGTCCGAAGGCGACGTCACCCAGGCCTATACCCGCTGGGATGCCCGCCTGGCGCGCCGCTGGCGCTGGCAGGGGCACGAACTGGAGGCTGCCGTGGTGGGACAGAACCTGGGCAGCAATTATGAAGAGTTCCGCGATACCAACCTGTTCAGCCAACGCGTCTACGGCAGCCTGAGCTTCGGCTGGTGAGTGGCAGGACGCCAGCCGGAGCGGTTCCCGCTGTGACGGCGTTTTTTGCTGTTGCGATCGGGCAGTTATGGCGACTGTTTCGATCCCTGTACCCGGCTGTTTCGGTACGCGTGCCCGCCGTTTGGGTACTTGTGCCCGTCCTTTGAGTACTTGTGCCCGTCCTTTGGGTACTTGTGCCCGCCGTTTGGGTATAATTTCGCAACTTCTTGATTGCCGGAGCGTTTTCGTGCCGATCTACGCCTACAAATGTACAGCCTGCGGCTTTGCCCAGGATGAAATGCAGAAAATGTCCGATGCGCAGCTGACGGTCTGCCCGTCGTGCGGCAAGTCCGACTACGCCAAACAGCTGACCGCAGCCGGGTTTGC
>JACDJC010001370.1_pt1 | contig 21853 bp, 19 predicted proteins | sample 7454191 | NCBI WGS metagenome assembly JACDJC01 (sample SAMN14253291, study PRJNA609438) | sludge metagenome | isolation source: sludge after 25d culture with pyrite and EDTA | collected 2018-12-20 | reverse complement strand
TAAACTGCCCCGTGCTGATCTCCCGCCGACGGAGGTATGCCATTCGGCCCGAGCCCTAGCCGTGACGACCGGAACAGGGTTTGTCACCACAAGGGGTAATACTTTACTCAAGAAGGTCCCGGCTCCCCTGGAGAAGCCGCATTAATGAGAGCAGCAATCACAAAGGCAGTAAACAACGATCCACCGCTTCGGCGCCGTGGCGATAGGTATGACCCGCGACTCGCACCGGTAGGCGTGCTGAGCCGCATCGTCGGGGATGCCGGCTTGATCGTCACGGCCGTGGTCGTGTCTCAGATTCTTCTTGCGTTCTTCACGGCGGTCCCCCGGAACTCTTGGATAGTCGTCGGCATCGAGTCTCTTACGAACTCGGGTCCGCTGCTTGCCGGTACCCTCCTTTTATTCGTACTCGCGGCCAACACATTGATGGGCGTCTATGGCCATCAGCGTACGTTCGCACTTGCCGAGAAATTGTTGTGGCTAGGACTGAGCACCTTGATCGGCGTCGTTGCTGCAGGCGTCATCCTGTTCCTTACGTTAGGTGTCCATGCCTTGTCTATAAGCAGCGTGCTCGCGGCCGGGCTTCTCACGTTGATCATTCTGCCGGCAGCTCGGTGGTGGTCGTGGGCCTACCGACTGGATATCAAGGGAGCTGAGTACCGTTACGACCTCGCCGTCAGGCGGCGCGCAGCCGAGAAGCTCCTTGCCGCAGGGGGTGACGACAGCACTACCGGCACGGTCCTAGTCATCGGTGGTGCGGGCTATATAGGTTCGGCACTCCTGCCGCGCCTGTTCGACACCCATGACAAGGTCAAGGTCCTCGACGTCCTTATGTACGGAAAAGAGACCATAGCCCCTTACTTGGACCACCCGAAACTCGAGATCATCAAGGCCGATTACCGTCAGCTCGATCAGTTGGTGACCGCAATGCAGGGTGTCGACACGATCGTTCACCTCGGCGGGTTGGTAGGCGATCCGGCTTGCGCCTGGAACGAGTCCCTGACGGTCGAAGTCAACCTCACATACACGCGGGTCATCGCTGAGATCGCCAAAGCGAGCGGCATCAAGCGCTTCGTCTTCGCAAGCACGTGTTCCGTGTACGGCGCCAGCGACGAGATTCTGGACGAGGAGTCGGGGCTCCACCCTGTGTCACTATACGCACGAAGCAAGATCGGATCGGAGCGCGCCCTTCAACGCCTGATGAGTCCTGAGTTTGCCGTGACCATCTTACGGTTCGGCACCATCTACGGCTTCTCGGGCCGCACGCGGTTCGATCTGGTTGTGAACCTGCTTACGGCCAAGGCCTACTTCGATGGAGTGATTACCGTTTTCGGCGGGAGCCAGTGGCGGCCATTCGTCCACGTTGAGGACGCTGCCAAGGCGATCGAGAAGGTGGTCAACGCGCCTGTGCCCCTCGTTGCAGGGCAGACGTTCAACGTCGGATCGGAAGAGCAGAACGCGACCCTTGGAGACGTGGGCAGGTTGGTGAACCGCCTGGTTCCTACGGCCACTTACCTCGATTCCGGCATAGACGGTGACCGCAGAAACTACCGCGTCTCCTTCTACAAGATCCGCGAGGAGCTCGGCTTCAAACCGGATTGGACGCTCGAGGCAGGCATCAACCAGGTCCTCGACGCCCTGAAGGCCGGTAAGGTCACCGATTACCGCGACCCGCGCTACAGTAACGTGGCTTCCCTCAAGGAACTGACCGATAGAACCTTCTTGAGCACCGCGGCCGATGACGCGCGCGAACTGATTTACGCGGGGGACGAAGAATACCGCATGCCCGCCCGCCTGGATGACGAACGGGTGCCGGCAACCACGGACGGAAGGTAACACCGAATAGGGGTCTTGGGCGAGGGCGATGCTTACGAGCGTCGCCCTCGCCCTTCCTTTACCAGCCTTGACACCCCCGGCCCCACGGGTTCTACTACTGACAACTGAATCAGTAGTCAGGTTCTCAGCGTCCGCCCGCAGGCGGCTGCGCTGAACGACACCAGGAAGGCCGAGGTTGAGTCCACTCCCACGACCCAGCACCGCACGCGGCGAGGCCACGAGGCGCAAGCTGTTGGACGCCGCCGAGATCGAGTTCGGCGAGAACGGCTACGTGGCGACGTCCGTCTCGAGCATCACTCGGCGAGCGGGCGTGGCGCAGGGGACCTTCTACCTCTACTTCCCCGGCAAGGCCGACGTCCTCCGCGAGCTCGTCCAGCACATGGGCCGGCAACTGCGGCGCGCGCTCAGCGAGGCCACCGCGGGCGTCGAGGGCCGGCTGGAGGTCGAACGCGTGGGCCTCGAGGCGTTCATCCGCTTCTCCCTCGAGCACCAGAACCTCTACAAGGTCGTGATGGAGTCGCAGTTCGTCGACGAGTCCATCTACCGCGAGTACTACCAGGCCCTCGCCGATGCCTACGTGGTGAACCTCGAGCGCGCGCAGGCCAAGGGCGAGATAAGGCGCGGTGACGCCAGCGCGCAGGCGTGGTCGCTCATGGGCACGGCTCACTTCCTTGGGCTCAGGTACGCCATCTGGCGCCACGAGGTCCCGCCACAGGCCGTCTTCGACGCGACCTTCGACATGATGGCCAGGGGGCTCGCCCCCGAGAAGGCCGCGAAGGGGGGCGCAGCGTGACCGGCGACCATGTCGGCATCACGGGCCTCGGTACCTACGTGCCGGCGGGCCGACTGAGCGCCGCCGACCTGGCCGCGGCAACGGGCCTCCCGGAATGGGTGGTCTCGGACAAGCTGGGGATCACCGCCCGGGTGCTGCCGGGCGAGGACGACCACCCGGTCGCCATGGGCGTGACGGCGGCCGCGAGGGCGCTGGCCGATGCCGGCGTGGCGCCCGACGAGGTCGACGTCGTCATCTCGATCACCGAGGAGTACAAGGAGTACCCGGTCTGGACGGCGGGCATCAAACTCGCATACGACGTCGGCGCGCGCAACGCCTACGCCTACGACCTCGGCCAGAAGTGCGGCACCACCGTCCTCGCGCTCAAGCAGGCCAAGGACCTCCTCGCCGCCGACGAGAACGTGAACGTGGTGCTGGTCGCCGGCGGTTACCGCAACGCCGACCTCATCAGCCTCACCGACCCCGACGTGCGCTTCATGTACAACCTGGGCGCCGGCGGCGGCGCGGCCGTCGTCCAGCGCGGCGCCGGGCACCGGCTGCTCGGCTCGAGCATCGTCACCGACGGCAGCTTCTCGCTCGACGTGCTGGTGCCCGTCGGCGGAACGAAAGAGCCCCTCACGAGGGAGAACCTTGGCGACTACCGCCTGCGCGTCACCGACCCTCCCGGGATGAAGGAGCGCCTCGAGCCCGTCAGCCTCGCGAACTTCGTGCGCGTCGTCGAGGAGGCGCTCGAGCGCAGCGGGGCCGGGCTCTCCGACCTCGACTACCTCGCCATGCTGCACGTCAAGCGCAGCGCCCACGATTACCTCTTGGGACGCCTCGGCTTGTCGGGCGAGCAGAGCATCTACCTGAACGAGTACGGCCACCTGGGGCAGGTCGATCAGATCCTCTCGCTGGAACTGGCGAGGGACCGCGGCCTGCTGCACGCCGGCGACCTCGCCGTGGCCGTGGCGGCCGGCGTGGGCTACGTGTGGAACGCCATCGCGCTGCGCTGGGTCGGAGAGCAAGAGGCGCCCGCATGATCCTCGACGTCGCCGCCCGCCGCGCCGACCTGACGCCGGAGCGAGAGGCCCTCTGGTGGGAAGGCTGCTGGTACACGTACGCCGAGTTGAACGAGCGCGCCAACCGCACAGCCCTACTGCTCGCGGGCCTGGGCGTGCGCAAGGGCGACCGCGTGGCGATAGCCGCGCACAACCACCTCGGGCACCTGGACCTCATCCTCGCCACCGCCAAGCTCGGGTTCATCTTCACGCCACTGAACGTGCGCCTGGCCAACCCCGAGCTTCATGCCCTTGGCGAGTACCTGCGCCCGAGCGTCGTGCTGCACGACGATGACCACGAAACGGCCGCGCGGGAGGCGGCGGACGGCGCCCCACTCCTCGACCTCACGCCCATGGGGGGCGAGGTGGCCGCTCGCGGTACCTCCACCCCGGCACCTCCCACGCCAGACCTGACGCCCGAGGACGTGCAGATGATCCTCCTCACGGGCGGCACGACCGGGTTGCCCAAGGGGGCCATGCTGCCTTACCGGCAGGTCTTCTACAACGCGGTGAACACGGTGTTCTCCTGGGGACTGCGTGACGACGACACCGTCGTCCAGTCCACCCCCTGCTACCACGCCGCGGTCAACGTCTTCACCACGCCCCTCTTCCACCTGGGCGGGCGCACCATCTTGCAGGGCAAGTTCGACCCCGCCGAGTACCTGCGGCTCGTCGAGGAGCTGGGCGCCACCGTCCTCTTCCTCGTGCCGACCATGTACGCCATGCTCGCCGCCGACCCGAGCTTTCGAACCCGCGACCTGTCCGGGGTGCGCTGGGCCATCTCGGGCGGCGCCGCCTGCCCCGAGCCCGTGCGGCGCGCGTTCGCCGCCCGCGGCGTGCGCTTCCGGCAGGGCTACGGCCTCACCGAGGCGGGGGTCAACTGCTTCGCCATCACGCTCGACCAGGCGGAGGAGAGGCCCGAATCGGTGGGCAAGCCCCTCCTCCATGCCGAGGCCGCCGTGCGCCGTCAGGATGGCAGCGTTTGCAGCCCGGGCGAGGTCGGCGAGCTCACGTTGCGCGGCCCCCACGTCTTCCTGGGCTACTTCGACAGGCCCGAGGCCACGGCCCAGGCGCTTCGCGGCGGTTGGCTGTGGACCGGCGACCTCGCCAGCGTGGACGAGGACGGCTTCTTCACCATCGTCGGCCGGCGCAAGGAGATGTTCATCTCCGGGGGCGAGAACGTGTTCCCAGCCGAGGTGGAGGCGGCCCTCTACGATCACCCCGCCGTGCTCGAGTGCGCCGTCCTTGGCGTGAACGACGAGCGCTGGGGCGAGGTGGGGCTGGCCGAGGTCGTCGTAAGGCCGGGGAGCAACGTCGGCAAGGAGGAGTTGCGCGAGCACCTACTTGGGCGCCTGGCGCGCTACAAGGTCCCCAAGTACATCGAGTTGACGGACGAGCTGCCGAAGAGCGGCGCCGGCAAGATCCTCAAGACCGCCCTCAGGGAGCGCTTCGAGCGCGCCTCGAAAGGGGGTGAGGCATGACCGCGAACCACGGGGTGAGGGTGCCGGGGGCAAGGCGAGCGGCGGCCGCGGCCACCGTGGCCCCGCCCTGGAACGCCCGACCACGCAAGCCCTCCAAGCGCCACGGACCTCGACCTTCACGGGGGGACCTCATGAGATGACCCACTCGACGCCGCCTCCGCCCGCAACCCAAGAGCCCATCTCCCGGCACCGTCCGGAGCCCCGCTACTCAGCGGGAAGCAAGTCCTGAAGGAGGAAGAATGAAGCGTATCCTCGCAACCCTCGTCTTCGCGGTCTTCGCCCTCGCCTCGGCGCAAGGCGTGACCATCGGCATACTGTCGCCCCTGACGGGCGGCGCCGCCGGCACCGGTCAGGCCCAGAAGGCGGGCTTCGAGCTCGCCCTCTCCCAGATCAACGCCGCCGGCGGCGTCCTCGGCCAGCCGCTCAAGATCATCATCGAAGACACCAAGGCCGACCCGGCCACCGGCGTCGCCGCGTTCGAGAAGCTGATGACCGAAGACAACGTCGAGTTCATCGGCGGCGGCTACTCCTCCGGCGTGACCCTCGCGCTCGTCGAGTCGTTCAAGACCTTCCAGCCTATCGTGTCGTGGATCGGCGGCGCAGTTTCTGGCGTCGGCATCGACGGCTTCGACGGCATCGAAGAGCTCCTCGGCCAGGAGCCGTGGTTCTTCCACGTGCACCCCTGGGACTACCAGAACACCGAGGCATCCACCGCCTTCATGTCCAGCACCGGCGCGCACACCGTGGCCCTGCTGCATGAGGACTCCGCCTTCGGCGGCCCCGGCGCCGTCGCCGCGGCCAAGCTCCTCACCGACGCCGGCATGGACGTCGTGCTCGTGGAAGCCTTCAAGTCGACCCTCACTGGCGGCACCGGCGACTTCCGCGCCATCATCGCCAAGGCCGCGGCCACGAACGCCGACGCGCTCTTCTGGATCGGCTACGACAGCGACGTCGTGCCCCTCATCAGCCAGATCCGCGAGATGAAGTTCAACCCGCAGTACATCTTCGGTGCCCCTCCGGGCTGGCCGAGCGAGTTCGACACGGCCCCCGAGGCGCAGTGCGTCACCGGCCTCATCGGCTACCTTCCCAACCTCCCCAACCCCGAGGCCAAGAAGTTCCTCGACGCTTACCAGGCCATGTTCAACAAGGCCCCCGACAACTACATGGCCGCCCTCGCCTACGCGCAGCTGTGGAGCTACGCCGACTCCATCAATGCAGCCGGCACCACCGACCAAGCCGCCGTCATAGAAGCCATGCAGACGGGCACCTTCCCCTCCCCCATGGGCGAGTGGAGCTTCAAGCCGTCCGTCATCGCCCTGCACCAGGGCTTCGGCGCCGAGATGTGGAACGTGTTCCAGTTCCAGAACGGCGTCCGCGAGCTCGTTTGGCCCGCCGACCGCGCCACCGCGCCGCTGGTCAGCTGCCGCTGAAGTAGTCGCTGAGAGCGTGGGGGTCGGTACAAGTCCGGCCCCCACGCTCGACGACCTCTCAGTCTCATGGACCTATCTCTGCTACCCCAAGCGCTGGTCTCGGGCGTCCTCGCCTCCGGGCTCTACGCCCTGGTGGCGGTAGGCCTCGCGCTCGCCATCGGCGTCATAGGGATCGTCAACTTCGCACACGGCGAGTTCTTCATGGTCGGCGCCTTCCTCGCCTACCAGCTCTTCGTCAGCTTCGGGTTCGACCCGCTGTTATCTCTACTGTTCGTGGCGCCGGCTCTGGCGGTGTTGGGCGCCGTCATCTACTTATCTTCCATCCGCTTCGTGCTGCAAGCACCGGAGCTCAATCAGATGCTGCTGACCTTCGGGCTCAGCATCATCTTGCAGAACCTCGCGCTCCTCATCTGGGGCGGCGACCCGCGGACCATCTCGAACGTGCCGTACCGCTCCTTCGGCGTCCAGTTCGCCGGCGTCAGCATCGGCGCTGTGCCCCTCGGCAGCTTCATCATCTCGCTCATTCTCGTGGCGGCGCTCTACTGGATGCTGGCGTCCACGCCACTCGGCCGCGCCATGCGCGCGGTGGCGCAGAACCGCATCGGCGCGGGCCTGGTGGGGCTGGAGGTCAACCGGGTCTACCTGGTGGCCTTCGCGCTTTCGGCCCTGCTGGCCGGCATGGGCGGGGTGATGATCGCCGTCATCCAGTCGCCCACGCCCACCATCGGCCTGGCGTTCACGCTCAAGGCGTTCGCCATCGTGGTGCTCGCCGGGCTTGGCAACATCAGGGGCATCGTGGCCGCGTCGCTCACGGTCGCCCTCGCCGAGTCGCTCGTGGCCACCCTGGTGCCCAACGGCGACGCCCTACGGAACATGGTCTTCTTCGCCATCATCTTCGTGGCCCTCGTGTGGCGCTCGCGGAGGACGGCGTGAAGGGGTTGGGGCGCGACCTGGCGCTCGCCATCCTGTTCGGTGTGATCCTCGCCGTGCTGCCGGTGGCGCTGCGCCAGTTCTTCGGGCGCTCATCCGTCAGCTACCTCTCGCTGGCCACCAACGCCCTCGTGCTCGCCACGCTGGCGCTGTCGTGGGACATGCTCGCTCGCACAGGTCAGCTCTCCCTCGCGCACGCCGCCTTCACCGGCGCCGGGGCCTACACGGTCGCAATCCTCTTCAAGCTCGTGAACGCGCCCCTCTGGGTGGGCATCCCACTGGCCGGCCTGGTGGCCGCGGTGCTCGCGCTCGGGCTGGGCTCGGTCACCCTCCGCCTCTACGGCATCTACTTCGCCATCGCCACCCTCGCGTTCACGGAGGTCCTGAAGGCCGCCGTGCAGCAACTCCCCACGGCTGTGGCGGGCGGTGCGGCCGGCATCAACGTCCCTACGCTCTTCAGGCCCACCTTCGTGCCCGGCGCCATGGAACGCTGGGAGTTGGCGTTCTTGCGCAACCAGAGTTACTTCTGGGTGTACGCGGGGCTGTTGCTGCTTGCCGTGATCGTCTCGGTCATCTTGCAACGCTCCCGCCTGCGGTCCGCCTTCACGGCCATACGCACCAACGAGCAAGTGGCGGGCGTCATGGGCGTCAACGCCGTGCGCGTCAAGCTCCTCGCCTTCGTGCTCTCCAGCTTCATCGCCGGGTCGCTCGGCGCCATCGAGGCGCACCGCCTCGGCAGCGTGAGCCCGGACGGTGCCTTCTCGGTGCACACGACGGTCCTCGCGCTCGTCACGCCCATCTTCGGCGGCCTGTACACCACCCTCGGCCCGATCCTGGGCGCAACCGTGCTCGCCGGCCTGGAAGAGACGCTCAAGCGCACCTTCTCCGAGGGCTACCTTATCGGCTACGGCATCGTGCTGGTGGCGAGCATCCTCTTCATGCCGCGTGGGCTGGTGGGCCTGATATCGCGGCTGCTCAGGCGGCCACGCAAGGTCGTCCCCGCAGAGCCCGAGGAGGCGCGGCCGTGAGACCCATCCTGCGCGCGGCGGGCCTGTCGAAGATGTTCGGTGGCCTGACGGCCGTCAACAACGTGTCGTTCGACGTCGAGCGGGGCGAGATCTTCGCCATCATCGGGCCCAACGGGGCCGGCAAGACCACGCTCCTCAACCTCGTATCGGGACTGCTTGCGCCCACCTCCGGCAAGCTCGAGCTGCTAGGCACCGACATCACGCACCTGCCGCCTTTCCAACGCTGCCGTCTGGGCCTGGGGCGCGCCTTCCAGGTCGTGCAGCCCTTCCCCGAGATGACCGTCTTGGAGAACGTGCTCGTGGGCGCGCGGTTCGGCTCCGACAGGGTGAGCTTGGCCGAGGCCCAGCGCCGCGCCGACCTCGCGCTGGAACGCACCGGCCTGGCCCCTATCCGCGAGCACTCGGTGGAGGACCTCAACCTCATGCAGGAGAAGCGCCTCGAGATCGCGCGGGCGCTGGCCACTCAGCCCGAGGTGCTGCTCCTCGACGAGGTCATGGCCGGCCTGCGGCCGGCGGAGGCACGCGTTGCCGTCGACCTGGTCAGGAACGTTCGCGAGGAGGGGGTCACGGTGGTGTTCATCGAGCACGTGATGCCGGTGGTGCGCGACCTCGCCGACCGGGTGCTGGTCATGGACCACGGCTCCGAGCTCGCCCGGGGCACCTACGCCGAGGTGACGAACGACCCTAAAGTGGTCGAGGCCTACCTCGGAACCGAGGACGACGCGCCAGAGGGCGACGCAACGGAGGGCGGCGCATGACCAAGGCCCTGGAAGTCCGTGGCCTGCGGGCCGGTTACGGCAAGATCAACGTCTTGTGGGACGTCGCTCTCGACGTGGAAGAGGGCGAGCTCGTAACCATCATCGGCGCCAACGGCGCCGGCAAGACGACCCTCCTTCGCACCATCAGCGGGCTGGTGCACGCGCGCGCCGGCACCGTGAAGGCGTTCGGCACCACGTCGCTGGTGGGCTGGTCGCCCGCCAGGGTCGTGCGCGCCGGAGTCGGCCACGTACCCGAGGGTCGGCAACTCTTCCCGCTCATGACCGTGAGCGAGAACCTCGAGAGCGGCGCCGCGTACCTGCCCCGCGCCCGCGGGCGGGCCAACGCCAACCGCAAGCTCGTCTTCAGCCTCTTCCCGCGCCTGGCCGAGCGCGGCGCGCAGCTGGCGGGCACGCTCTCGGGCGGCGAGCGCCAGATGCTGGCCATAGGCCGCGCGCTCATGAGCGACCCGCAGTTGCTGCTCGTCGACGAACCGTCCTTGGGCCTCTCGCCGGCCCTCTCGAAGACCGTCTTCCAGGCCCTTAAGAAGATCAACGCCGACGGGGTTACTGTCGTGCTGGTCGAGCAGAACGTGCAGCAGTCGCTGCGCCTCGCCGACCACGCTTACGTGCTCGAGAACGGCGAGGTCGTGAAGCGGGGCACGGGAAAGGAGTTGCTGGTGGACCCGGCCGTGCGCGAGGCCTACCTCTCGATGTGAGGGTCCGAAGTTCCCAGGGTTCAGCGCTGCAGGTTCAAGGCCACGTGCAGCGCCGCCACTTGCTCCATCACTGCCGACGGGTCATCGCGCTCGAGTACGAGCGTGGCCCTCGTGGCACCAGCGGCCTCGAACGCCACCTCGCCCTGGAACTGCACCTTGTCAGTCACCATCCACGGGCCCTGGGCCGTGGCGAACCCGCGGCCCAGCACGGTGCCGTCCTCCGCGACGACCGACACGGGGAACGTGCCCTCGAAGAACCAGGGCCCGACTGCCTCGCCCTCGAAGCGCAGCGGGCTGCTCACGGTGGCGCCGGGAGTGGGCGTGCCGAGGGTGATGAAGGGCGCCAGGTTCGACTCGCCCGCGGCGGGCCACGTAACGAAGCGAGCGTCACCCTCGAGACGAACGCTCAAGCCGTCCAGCACGTCGAGGAACTCGCCGAGCACGGCCCGCCGATCTGCGTCCGTGAACTCCTCGATGCTCCCCGCGGGGTAGTTGCCGAACTGCGACTCGACGACGCGCACGGTGAAGTCGTAACACGCCCCTCCCGCCCACAGGCGCCGCGCCTCGCCCGTTGCGTAGGTGCCGGCGGCGCCGTCCGTGAGGTCGCCGAAGCGGGCGGTAGACAAGCTGCCGGAGCCGTCCTGGTCGACCGCCAGCCCGGGTTGTAGGCCGACGAAACCGGGGGGCTGGGTCAACAGGCACGAGATGGGCGCGCCCAACTCTGGCCGCGGCCGGATCGCCATGCCGGCGACCCTGAAGTTGGTGTTCTCGTAAGAGGTCTGGGGCACGTAGAGGCAGTACTCGAAACCGTCGTCGCAAGGCGGGATCGTCGAGGAGGCGCGGACCTCGTCCTCGGCCGTGGCCAGGGACATGCCGGCGGGGTAGTGCAGGGTGACGGCCCCACCCGACAGGCTCAGGGTGAGCATGGGGGCAGAAGTACCGCTCGGCGCCGGGCTCTGGGAGGCCGATCCGTCGGCGGTCCGCTCGAGCTCGGACTCACTAGCAGCTGAACCGTTGGCGGGCCGCTCTACCTCGGCCCCACTCGCCCCGGACCCTCCCGCACTGGATCCTGCGGCGCCGGGCCGGACTTCGCCGGCACTGGCCTCAGTTTCGCGGACCGTGGCCCCCGCCTCGTTGCCGACGGTCCCTTCCGGCGGACCGAGCAGGCGGGTGACGAGCACGGCCACCACCGCAAGCACGATCACTATCCAGAACAGGTTGGCATAACGCCGCTTCATCGTTTCCATCTTGGAGCCCCTGGATGTGATTCGGTGGCTGCCACGCACATCGCGCGTTAATCAGCTCCTGAGAGTTCCAGGTGCCGGCTCTTCCGAGGCGCCGGCCAGCAACTCGGCCGCCTGTGGCAGCACCTCGGCCAACGGCGCCTCGACGCGCAGCGTGGCCTCGCCGTCTGCGCGCGTGGGGCCCTGATTGACCACGGCCACCGGCTTGCCCTGCACCAGGGCGGCCTTCACGAAGCGGTAACCGGAGAAGACCTCCAGCGACGACCCGAGCACCAGGAGCGCCTCCGCGGCCTCGAGCCAACGGCCTGCCTGCTCCACACGCGCCCGGGGGACGTTCTCGCCGAAGAAGATCACGTCGGGCTTCATCACGCCGCCGCAGACGGTACACATGGGCACGCGGAAGGAACTCGTTAGCGCCGGGTCGAGCGCCGCGTCACCGTCGGGCAGAATGTCGGCGTCGAGGCTCGCGAAGCCCGGGTTGAGCTCGAGAATGCGCGCCTGGAACGCGTCGCGCCGCTCCCTGGTGCCGCACGCGAGGCAGGTCACCTGCGCGAGATCGCCGTGCAGCTCGATGAGCGCCCGGCTGCCGGCCTTGCGGTGCAAACCGTCGACGTTCTGGGTGACGGTGCCGGTCGTGAGGCCAAGTCGCTCCAGCTCGGTTACGGCGAAGTGGCTGGGGTTCGGCAGGCGATCGGCCATGGCTCCCCAGCCCACGGCGCTGCGCGCCCAGTAACGCTGCCTGGCTGCAGCGGCGCCCGTGAACTCCTGGAACGTCATCGGCTTGGGCGCCGGCCGACGGCGGTGGACGCCGCGGTAGTCGGGGATGCCGGAGTCGGTGGAGATCCCGGCGCCCGTCAACACCATGCTGCGGCGCCCCTCCAGGAACTCCATCAGCGCACCCACTCCAGTCGGCACATGGAACATGCCCGATGCTACAGGTCCGGGGGCCACTGGCCTGCCCCAGCCGCTACGCCGCCGGCACGCCTGATACCGCTTAGTTAGCCCCACGATGGACGCTTAGCTGTCATTCCGCTCGACGCTGCCTCAGCGCTACTTGGGTCCCACATAGGCGCCTCAGGCGGTACCATCGGCCATGCTCAACCACGCTAGTTACGCCACCCTGATCGAGAAGGGCCGCTCCGCCGGCGCGGACTTCGTGGAGGTCTACGCCGAGCGCTGGCGCACCCGGCTGCTGCGCACCATCGACGATCACGTCGAGGAGGCCGGCAGCAGCCTGCAATTCGGCGCGGGCATTCGCCTGTTCTTCGGCACCAACGTCGTCTACGGCTACACGAACGACTTGTCCGACGCGGCCCTGGGCGAGTTGCTGAGCAGCCTCGTGGCGGTGCGCGCCGTGGAGGGCGCCGGCGTGCCCGACGCCACCGGTCGCGGCGGCCTCGACCTTCGCACCAAGCGTGCCGGAACCGACATCCACGCGCCGCAGGTGGCTTTCGAAGCCAGGGACAAGGCGTGGCGGCTCGAGCGCATGCGCGAGCTCGAGGCGGGCGCCCGCATCTCGCCCGAGGTGAAGCAGGTCGAGGGCCGGCTGATCGAGTGGGAGCAGGACGTTTCGGTGGCCAACTCCGACGGGGTGATAGCCGACGACAGGCGCGTGCGCACCCGGCTCATAGCCCAGGTGATCGCCACCGACGGCATCGACACTCAGGCGGCGCACGACGGGCCGGGCCTCTCCATGGGCCTCGAGCTGCTCGACGTCCACCCGCCGGCGTCGGTGGGCCGGCGCGCCGCCGAGGTGGCACTCCTCAACCTGCACGCCCGCAAGGCGCCCGCCGGCAGCATGCCGGTGGTGATAGGCAACGCCTTCGGGGGCGTCATCTTCCATGAGGCGCTCGGGCACTTGCTCGAGACCACGAGCGTGGCCCGCAACGCCTCGGCCCTCGCCGGGAAACTGGGCGAAGCCGTCGCGTCCGACGTGGTGACCTACGTAGACGACGGCACCACGCCGCACGGTTGGGGCTCCTCGCGCTTCGACGACGAGGGCGCGGCCACGGAACGCACAGTGCTGATAAACGCCGGCCGGCTCGAGAGCTACATGGTGGACCGCTGGGGCTCGCTCATGACGGGCTACCGCGCCACGGGCTCCGGGCGGCGCCAGGACTACACCTTCGCGCCCACCTCACGGATGCGCAACACCTTCGTCATGCCAGGCAGCACACCCAAGGAGGCCCTCTTCGAGGGCATCGAGCTCGGCCTTTATGCCAAGACCATGGGTGGCGGCCAGGTGAAACCCGGCTCGGGTGAGTACAACTTCGCCGTCAACGAGGGCTACCTGATCCGCAACGGGGAACTGGCCGAGCCCGTTCGCGGCGCCATGCTCGTGGGCAAGGGACCCGAGTCGATCAAGCGCATCGTGGCCGTCTCCGACGACGTCTCCACGGCGCCCGGAATGTGCGGCTCGCTGTCGGGCTCGGTACCGGTGGAGGTAGGGCAGCCGCACCTGCTGGTGAGCGAGATCATCGTGGGTGGGGAGGCGTGACGATGAAGGTAACCGAAGCCAAAGAGTGGTTGCTCGCCGAGGCCGCCAAGCGCGGAGTGGACCTGGAGGTCCTCTCCACCAGCGACCGGAACCTCCGGTTGGAAACGCGCGGCGGCGAGGCGTCGGACGTGCACTCCTCCACCAGGAGCGGCATCGGCCTGCGCGTGGTGGACGGCGGCCGCACCGGCTACGCCTCCACGGAGGAGCTGAGCGAGGACGCCCTGGCCTGGGCCCTCGACGAGGCCATCGAGAACGCCTCCCTCACCCCCGCCAACGGTGCCGCCCTCCCGGCGGGCGGGCCGCTGGGCCGCGTGGACCTCCTGGGCGAGGGCCTGTCGGCGACCATGGAGGACAAGCTGGGAAGCGCCGCCGAACTCGAGGAGACCCTCACGGCCGACCCGCGCCTGCAGGCCATGCAGTTCGGCCGCTACATGGAGACCGAGCAACGCCTCGAGATCGGCTCGAGCAAGGGCGTCGACGGCGGCTACCGCGCCGGTGTCGCCGTGCTGATGGCGGGCATCGTCATGCGCGAGGGTGAGAGCGTGAAGCAGGGTTACAACCTCCACGCCGAGGGCGACTACCACCAGTTGGAACCGGGCCGCACCGCCCTCGAGACCCTGGACAAGGTCGGGCGGCACCTAGGCGCCAGGCCGCTCGAGTCAGGCCGCCGCCGCGCGGTGTTCGAACCCGAGGTCGTAGGCGTCCTGCTCCAGCTACTCGCCTTCTCGCTGTCGGGAAAGGCGCTGGCCGAGGGCAAGAGCAAGCTGGAGGGCAAGCTGGGGCAGCGGGTTGCCTCTCCCCTGATCACCATCGTGGACGACCCCACACTCCCGGGCGCCCTCGGCAGCCGCCCGTTCGACTCGGAGGGCACGGCGTCCAGGCGCCTCACGCTCGTCGAGGAGGGCGTCCTGCGGTCGTTCATGCACAACTCGGAGACCGCCAGGCGCACGGGTCAACCGAACACGGGGCACGCGTCACGCACCTACGCGAGCACGCTCGGCGTGAAGCCCAGCAACCTTCTGCTCCTCCCGGGCCAGGGCATCGACGGTGCCGACGGCGTGCTGATTACCGACCTCATGGGGGTGCACGCGGGCGCCAACCCCATCAGCGGCGACGTGAGCGTCCAGGCAATGGGCCTCGAGAGCGTGGGCGGTGAAACGTTCCCTGTAGACGACTTCGCCATCTCCTTCAACCTCTTCGAACTCCTGCAACGCGTGAGCGCCGTAGGCACCGACCTCACGTGGTCATACGGCTTCGGAAGCCCCATCCAGGCCCCCAGCCTCTGCGTGGAGGACCTGAGCTTCGCTGGAGGTTGAGGCGGCGGACAAGGTGGCCTCCACCAGGGCCGACTCGTTCCCGACCAGCGCGCCAGCGTTGAACCGCCGCAGAACGGTGAGCGCCAGCAGCGCCAGCACCCCGAGCGCCGCGCCCACGGAAGCGAACCCGAAGCGAAACGAGGTGGCAGCCACCACCAGCCCACTGAGCGTCGGGGCGAAGACCTCGACCGTGTGGTTGATGGAAAGCCTCAGGCTCAGGGCTACGCCGCGGTCGCGAACCGGGACGTGTGAGGCCACCGCAACGATGCTGAGCGGGAACGCTATGCCAGTGCCGAAGCCCACCACCACGGCAAGCGCGGCGAACGTGGTCACGCTGTTAGCCAGAGACAGCAGGCCGACGCCCGAGGCGACGGCCACCATCGAAACCACCAGGGTGTTCCCGGTGCCGCCCAGCAAGCGCGTCACAAGCGGCATGATCGGCCGGATCAGCACGGACGTGAGCGAGCCCAGGCTCACGAGCGAGCCGATGAGCGTTGCCGACATGCCCATCTGCTCGAGCATCACGGGGAGGAACGTCTCGCGCATGGTGATCGCGAGGAACACGCCGGCGCTCGTCAGGACGGCCATCTGCAGGCCGACGTTGCGCAGTGTGTCCAACACCACGCCCTTGCGGCGCGGGTTGGCCCGCACCCGGCGGTCCCTGTCCTCCGGTGCGGAGCGTGCCACCAACAGGCCGATGGCCGAGGCCACCAGCAGCACCACGAACACGACCAGGAAGCTCATGCGGTAACCGGCGTGATCGATGGCGATGCCCACGAGGATGGGCCCCACCATGCGGCCGCCGGCCATCCAGGTGGAGTAGGCGGCGAAGTTGCGTTCGTGCGTGCGTCCGTTGCCGAGCGACGCCACCAGCGACTGCGAGGCCAACGTGAAGAAGATGTAGAAGAAGCCGAGAAGGAGGCGCGACGCCGCCAGGGCCGGCACGCCGGGGAACGCCACGACGCCGAGCGGCGCCAGGGTGAGGCCCGCCAGCCCCAGGAAGTACCAGCGCGGCGCGCCCAAGGCGTCCACCCAGCGCCCGGCGGGAAGCGCCAGCACGACCGGGAAGATGCCCGGCAGCGCCATCAGCACGCCCAACCACTGAGCGCCCAGGCCCAGGTCGACGGCGTAGAGCGGCGCCATCACCGCCATCATGCTGGAGGCCATCGCCATGAGGCCGGAGCCAAGGCACTGGTAGAGGAAAGAGCGGGCAGCGGGCAGCGGCGTGTCCTTATCCGTGAGAGGCCCGGCGGCGACCGCCGATGGCTGGCCATTCCGGGTGACGCACAGGGTAACGCCGTTGGCCGACCACCGGTAGTGGTGTACGCTTTGCCCATGAGAAAGCGCATCTTTCTGCCGCTGGTGCTCAGCGCCCTCCTTCTGGCCGCTTGCGGATCGTTCATGCCCGTCCACGAGTTCAAGGGCACGGCGACGGTGAACGCGGTCTCGGCCCCGCTGCTGTTCCGTTTCACCACCTACGGAGAACTGGTTCGCGGCACGTACTTCCTCGCCGACTCGGAGGAGCCGACCGGCCGGACCGAGGGGACTCTCTCCGGCACGAAGCTCGAGATGACGCTCATCTCGGGTGACTGCGTCTACGACTTCAAGGGATCGGTGGACGCCGAGGAACTCCTCGGGACCTTCTCGTCACGGACCACGGCCTGCGGTCCAGGCGGGTCCTGGGCCCTGAAGTCCGTCGGCTCCTGAGCTAGCGCCATGAGCGCGCCCGCTGTCGCCACGTCCATCACTAGCATCGACACGCCCTGCGTGGTCGTCGATCTCGACGTGGCGGAGCGCAACATCCGCCGCCTCCAGGACTACCTGGACGAGCACGGCATACAGAACCGCCCCCACATCAAGACGCACAAGCTCCCCCTGCTGGCGCACTGGCAGGTGGCGGCTGGAGCCTGCGGCATAACGGTGCAGAGCATCGGCGAAGCCGAGGTCATGGCGGGCGCCGGTCTCACCGACATCCTGATCACTTACAACGTCATGGGTGAGGAGAAGGTGCGGCGCCTGGCGCAGGTGGCGCGCATGGCGCGCGTGCGGGTAGCCGTAGACAACGAGGTGGCGCTCGAGGCCGTTGCCGCCGCGGCGCTGCTCGCCGAGAGACCCATCGGCGTGCTCGTCGAGTTCGAGTCCGGAAAGCTGCGGCAAGGCGTAGTCACGCCCGAGGAGGCGGCCGAGCTCGCGCAAGTCGCGGCGGGCCGGCCCTACGTCGAGTTCCTCGGCCTGCTCACCTACCCGAGCTCCGAGCGCGTGCCCGGCTTCGTGACCCGCACGCGCGAGCTGCTGGCCGAGGTGGGGATCGACGTGAAGGTCGTGTCCGTCGGCGGCACACCGGGAATGTGGCGTACGCACCTCACGGGACTCGTGACCGAGCACCGCGCGGGCACTTACATCTACAACGACCGCAACAGCATGGCCGCGGGCAGCGCCTCGCTTGAGGACTGCGCCCTGCACGTGCACGTCACGCTCGTCAGCAAACCCACCCCCAACCGCGGCGTGATAGACGCCGGCTCGAAGACCCTCGCGGCCGACCCTTTCCCGCAGGACCGCGGGGGCGGCTACGGCTTGATCCTCGAGTACCCCGAGGCCATCGTCACCGTGCTGTCCGAGGAGCACGGGGCCGTCGACTTCTCGGCCTGCTCGCGCACCCCGGCGATAGGCGAGCGCCTGCGCGTGATCCCGAACCACGTGTGCCCCGTCTCGAACCTGCACGACGAGGTGTACACGCACCGGCGCGGCGTGCTCGAGGCGGTGCTCCCGGTCGCGGCCCGCGGCAAGACGCGTTAGCCGGCCGCCGGTTCACATCGCCGGCACCTCCGTGACCGCTGACCACAGTCCAACGAAACCCGGCGCTAGCCTGTTCGTGCTTCGGGAGGCACGGCCGGGTCACCCCGATGACCGGCACGCCCGCCCTCGGTAGCGAGCCGCAGTCAGCCAAGGCCCCCAAGAGCCGGCGCGACACCAGCGGCCGCGACCCGACGTCTTCCCACCGCCCGAAGTCAATGCTCATCGGGGAGAAAGCCGGCGAACATGCGAATCGGAATCCGGTCCATGTGGCGGGTACTCCGCCTTGCACTGTTGATCATCTTGGTCAGCGGCGCCGCCTGGGCGCAAGACGCGTCCTCCATCACCGCCAACTCCTTCACCGCGGACTTCTCGACGATGAGCCTGCTGAAGGACCTCGCCCAACAAGGCAAAGGCAAGATAGGCGTGCTGCTACCCGAGACCACGACCTCGGCACGCTACACGGCGTTCGATGAGCCGTTCCTCAAGCGGGCCTTCAAGGAAGCGGGCGTACCCGACTCCGACGTCATCATCACGAACGCCCAGGGCAGTGAGTCTACTCAGCTGACGCAGGCCCAGGCCGCCATCACGCAGGGCGCCACGGTACTCGTGGTCGACCCCATCTCGTCGGGCGTCGGTGCCTCCATCGAGAAGGCCGCCAAGGATAGCGGCGTGACGGTCATCGACTACGACCGCCTCACGCTGGGCGGCTCGCGCGCCTACTACGTGAGCTTCGACAACGTCCAGGTGGGCAAGCTCATCGGCGACGGCTTCGTCGACTGCGTGAAGGCCTGGAACGTCACCGACCCGCACGTTCTCATCATGAACGGCGCGCCGACCGACAACAACGCCACGCTCTTCTCGCAGGGCTACCACTCGGTGCTCGACCCGCTGTTCGCGAACGGCACCTACACCAAGGTCGCCGAACCCGCCGGCACGTGGGACCCGGCCCAGGCCAGGACCACGTTCGAGGGCCAGTACACGGCGCACAAGGAAATCAACGCCGTGGTCACCCCTAACGACGACAACGCCAACGCCGTCATCGCTTACCTCAAGACGCTCGGCGTGCCCGCCAACACCTTCCCGACCACCGGTCAGGACGCTACGCTTCAGGGCCTGCAGAACGTTCTGGCGGGCTACCAGTGCGGCACCGTCTACAAGGCCATCAACCTCGAGGCCCAGGCGGCCGCCGCCCTCGCCATCTTCGTGCGCGCCGGCCAGACCCCGCCCGCCGCGCTGGTGAACGGCACGACCAACGACAGCCAGGCCAACATGGACGTGCCGTCCGTGCTCCTCACCCCCATCTGGGTGACGCCCAAGAACATGGCCGACACGGTCGTGAAGGACGGCTTCACCAAGGCCTCCGACCTCTGCGCGGGCTTCGCCGATCAGTGCAAGGCCGCCGGGATAGGGCAGTAGGGTTCTAGCGTGACTGACGAGCAGGCTCGGCAACCGGTGAAAGCGGCTGCCGAGCCGCTCTTACGCCTCGAGGGCGTGCGCAAGAGCTTCGGCGCGGTGCACGCCCTCAAAGGCGTGAACCTCACGGTGCCCGCGGGGCAGGTCACTGCGCTGGTCGGCGACAACGGCGCCGGCAAGTCGGTGACGGTGAAGGTCGTCGCGGGTACTTACCTGCCCGACGAGGGACACATGTACTGGGAGGGCAGACCCGTAAGGCCGCGCAGCCCTCGCGAGGCCGCCACGCTCGGGATAGAGGTCGTCTACCAGGACCTCGCGCTGTGCGACAACCTCGACGTGGTGCAGAACATGTACTTGGGGCGCGAGCTCCTTCGCAACCGGCTCCTCGCCGAGGACGACATGGAGCGCAACGCCATGCAGACCCTTTCGGAGCTCCGGGTAACCACCGTGCAGTCGGTGCGGCTGCCAGTTGCCGCCCTCTCGGGTGGTCAACGCCAGTCGGTGGCCGTGGCCAAGGCGGTGATGTGGAACTCCAAGCTCGTGATCCTCGACGAGCCCACGGCCGCCCTGGGCGTGGCCCAGACCAGGCAGGTCCTCGAACTCGTGACGCGCTTGGCCGAGCGCGGGCTGGGGGTCATGATCATCTCTCACAACCTCAACGACGTTTTCGCTGTTGCCGACCGCATAGCCGTCATGCGCCTGGGCCAGGTCGTGAGCGAGGGGCCGACCGCCGACACCGACGTGCAGACCGTGGTGGAGCTCATGACCACCGGTAAGGCGCGGGCGGCGTGACCGACGTAGACGCACCAGCCCTGGCCGACGCGGTCCCCGACAAGGTCGTCAAGCGCCTCGCCCGTGGCGGCGGCACGAACGTCGTGCCCGTCCTCATCGGCGTAGTCGTGATTGCCATTATCTTCCAGTCGTTCAACGATCACTTCTTATCTACCGGTAACCTCGTCAACCTGCTGGTGCAGGCCTCGGTGTTCATGCTCATAGGCATGGGCGAGGTGTTCGTGCTCCTCTTGGGCGAGATCGATCTTTCCCTTGGCTACGTGGCCGGGATCGGCGGCGTGGTCGTCACCGAGCTCGTGCAAGTGCGCACGGGCTGGCCGTGGTGGGCTGCCATCCTCGCAGCGCTGGCCGTCACCGCCGCCATCGGGCTCTTCCAGGGCACCCTGGTCACGCGGTTGCGGCTGCCGTCGTTCGTGGTGACGCTCGCGGGCCTGCTCGGTTGGCAGGGCGTGATGATCATCATGCTCGGCACGGGCGGCACCATCCCGATCCCCGACGACACCATCAACGCCATCGCCAACGGCACCATGTCGCCCGCCTTCGGCTGGGCACTCGCCGCGGTGGTGGTGGTCTTCTTCGCTTACATCACCATCAGCTCCGACGGCAGACGCCGCGCCAGCGGGCTGGCGGCGCCCAGCATCTCTCGCACCATCTTGAAGGTTGCGCTTGCCGCCGCCGCGGCAGTGGCCCTGCTGCTACTCACCAACGCCAACCGCGGCGTCGGCACCTACGTGCTCAGGGGCATGCCCTACGTGATCCCCCTCGTTTTCGCCGTGCTGGCCCTCTGGTCGCTCGTACTCACTCGCACGCGCTTCGGGCGCTACGTCTACGCCATCGGCGGCAACGCCGAGGCCGCCCGCCGCGCGGGCATCTCGCTTTCGTGGGTGAGGACGCTCGCCTTCACCTTCGCCGCCGTCACGGCGGGCGTGGGCGGCATCGTCTACGCCTCCAGGCTGCGCTCCATGTCGACGAGTTTCGACGGCGGCACCATAGTCTTGTACGTCGTGGCCACCGCCGTCATCGGCGGCACGAGCCTCTTCGGCGGCCGCGGGCACCCGCTGCACGCCGTGCTCGGCGGCGTGGTCATAGCCGCCATCGTCAACGGCATGGCCCTGCTGGGCCTCAGCGCGGCCATCCAGTTGATAGCCACGGCCATCGTGCTGCTGGCATCGATCATGGTCGACGTGATCGTCAGGCAGCGCGGCGCCGGCAGTTGAGGCCGATGACGGCCGATTGACGCACCGCGGGTATCCTCGCGGGCATGATCGACCACCGTCGTTCTTTCGCGACCGCGTGCGCTCGCGTAGCGCTGACCACCCTCGTGGTGGCCGCTGTACTCGCCGGCTCGGCCACGGCACAAGAAGTCGGCCACGTGTACGACCCGGCCTCGTTCGAAGCCGAGGCCCGGGCGTTCACAGGGAGCAGTTACCTGGCCGTAAACGTCGACGAGCTCGAAACGGCCATCGAGGCCCACCTGCCCGCCACCGACTCGGTGTTCCTGGCCTCCGGAAGCCTGAGCCCGTTCGCCAAGGCGCTGCTGGCGCTTCAGGCCGTCGACGGCACCTTGGAGCACACCCGCCACCACGTGAGCGTACGTGTGCTGCTTGCCGAGCAGCCTCCGGCGGCTTACCCGGTGCCGTTCGTGTTCCTGCAGGTCGATCGCTACAACCTCGGCCCCGCCATCCGCGACGAGCTGGTGGCCGAACTGGGTGAGGACCGCGTTGCACCGGCGGCCGAGTTCGGCGAGGGGCCGCACGTGTCGTGGCGCTTCGTCATGCGCCGAGTG
>JACDJC010001367.1_pt1 | contig 21935 bp, 21 predicted proteins | sample 7454191 | NCBI WGS metagenome assembly JACDJC01 (sample SAMN14253291, study PRJNA609438) | sludge metagenome | isolation source: sludge after 25d culture with pyrite and EDTA | collected 2018-12-20 | reverse complement strand
GTGCCAAGGAACCACCGACGTGAACCCGAGGATGCTGGCCGCCGGCCGCAACGCCCTTCGAACCGGGATCATCCTGCTGCTCTTCGCGCTGGTCGCCACCGCGCTGCTGGTATTCACCTTCGACCGCACCCAACCCACCATCGAGCGCAGCCAGGAGGCCGAGAAGCTGGCGCTGCTGGATCAGGTGCTGCCGCCGGCGCGGTACGACAACGATCTGCTCACCAGCCAGCAGACGCTGCCGCCGGATGCGCTGCTGGGGACGCGCCAGCCGTCGGCGATGTGGACGGCGCGCCGCGACGGCAGCGTCACCGCCGTCATACTGGAAGCGATCGCGCCGGACGGCTACAGTGGCAATATCCATCTGGTGATCGGCATCGACGTCGACGGCACGCTCACCGGGGTGCGCGTCAGCGCGCACCGCGAAACGCCGGGGCTGGGTGATTACATCGACCGCAGCAAAAGCCCGTGGATCGAACAGTTCGTCGGCAAATCGCTGCTGACGCCCGAACCCAGGTACTGGAAGATCGCCAAGGACGGTGGCCGGTTCGACGCCCGGGCCGGCGCCACCATCACCCCGCGGGCGGTGGTCAAGGCGGTCAAGGATGCCCTCGAATATTTTGTGCGGCATCGCGCGGCCTTCGTCGCGCCGCCGCCGGTCAAGGAGACTACGCCATGATGACGATGAACGAATTTCGCAGCCTGTTCCAGAACGGCCTGGTCAAGCAGAACGCCGGGCTGGTGCAGTTGCTCGGCCTGTGTCCGCTGCTGGCGATCAGCAACACCCTGGTCAATGCCTTGTCGCTGGGACTGGCGACGATGCTGGTGATGGCCGCCTCCAGCGGCACGGTGTCGAGCGTGCGCCATTTCGTGCCGCACGAGATCCGCATCCCGGTATTTGTGCTCATCATCGCGGCACTGGTCACGGTGATCGATCTGCTGATGAACGCCTTCGTCCATCCGCTGTATCTGGTGCTGGGCATTTTCATCCCGCTGATCACCACCAACTGCATCGTGCTCGCGCGCGCCGACGCCTTCGCCTCCAAGAACCGGCCGCTGCACAGCGTGGTTGACGCGATCGCGATGGGGCTGGGGCTGACCACGGTGCTGGTGGTGCTGGGCGGGATGCGCGAACTCGCCGGCAAGGGCACGCTGCTCTCGGGGATCGACCTGGTATTCGGCGAAAATGCCGAACGCTTCGTGCTGCAGGTGGTGCCCGACTATCAGGGCTTCCTGCTCGCGATCCTGCCGCCGGGCGCCTTCATCGCGCTGGGCCTGCTGATTGCCGCACACAACTGGAACAAGGCCCGCGTCGAGCAGCGCGCACGTGTGGCGATCCCGATTGCGGCATGAAGCCGCCGCTGAAAAAACGGGTGCCCAAGCCGCGCAATCCGTATGTACCGCTGGCCCTGCAGCGCCGTGCCGGCGAGCACAAGAAGCCGGTGGGCGCCAAACGCCAGGCCGACAAGCAGGCGCTGAAGAAATCGCTTGATCTGGAGTGAGCCGTTGATGAAAGCCGTTCCATGAACCCGGCCAAGCGTCACGAAATCTTCAGCCGCCTGCGCGCGGCCAACCCCCACCCGACCACCGAACTCGAATACGCGACGCCGTTCGAATTACTGGTGGCGGTGGTGCTGTCGGCGCAATCCACCGACAGGGGCGTCAATCTCGCCACCCGCAGGCTGTTTCCGCGGGCGAATACGCCGGAAGCCCTGCTCGCGCTGGGCGAAGCCGGGCTCGCCGAATCGATCAAGACCATCGGCCTCTACAAGAGCAAGGCGCGCCACCTGATCGCCACCTGCCGAATGCTGATCGAGCAGCACGCCAGCCAGGTGCCGGCCGAGCGCGCGGCGCTCGAAGCGCTGCCCGGGGTAGGACGCAAGACCGCGAACGTGATTCTGAACACCGCGTTCGGCCAGCCGACGATGGCGGTCGACACCCACATCTTCCGCGTCGCCAACCGCACCGGGCTCGCCCCCGGCAAGACGGTTCTGGAAGTGGAAAAAAAGCTGCTTAGAGTCATCCCCGCGGAATTCCGCCTCGACGCCCACCACTGGCTGATCCTGCACGGACGCTACGTCTGCCAGGCGAGAAAGCCGAAATGCGGCGAGTGCCTGATTGCCGATCTGTGCGAGTACAAGAACAAAACCCCGCCGTCCGCGCCGCCTCCGCCCAACAGACGTGCGCGCCCCAAACCGATTGACCGGGCAAGAAACGGTTAACCACAGAGGCACGGAGACACAGAGAAGAAACCAACAGGTTGCAGGAAGACATGCTGTCCGCCGACCGGTGAACGGCCGTCGCAGGACTTTTTCCGTGTTTTTCAACTCTGTGCCTCTGTGGTAAACAAACTGAGGTTTTCAAGATCAATGTTCAATCCCAGCCGCGACCAGGTTCGCCAGTTCTTCTTCGACGTCTGGGCGAAGTACCGCGCCGGCCAGCCGCTGGCGGGGGCGGAACAGCCGGCGCTCGACGCGGTGCTGGCGCACCCGGAGTACCACGCCCTGCTCGACCAGCCGCAACGCTACCGCGACCGTGACTATCTGCCCGAGGCCGGCGAGACCAATCCGTTTCTGCACCTGTCGATGCATCTGGCGATCAGCGAGCAACTCGTGATCGACCAGCCGCCTGGAATCCGCGAACGCTATCGGCGACTGCTGAAGCAGCACGGCGAGGCCATGGCGGCCCAGCACGCAGTGATCGATTGCCTGGCCGAGATGGTCTGGCAGGTGCAGCGGCACCAGACCGCTTTCGATTCGGCCGCGTATCTGCACTGTCTCGATCGGCTGCTCGGCGAAACCTGAACCGGCCGTATTTAGTACCACCCCGGGAGTCACCGGGGTTCATTTTGCCGATTTATTGACGATAACGTTGTTATATCACCCTGGCAGGCGAGCCGTGATTCAGCTCCACTTGCGCGGTTCCGCCCCCGCGGCGCGGATGCGCGCCCGGGATGCCGCATGCCCGGACCTGATGAACTGAACACGGAACCAGAAACCCCACTCGTTTGAACGCAGGTAGATTTGATGACATCACAGGCAGAACAACTCAGGATCAGCGGCCAACTGCCGTCGCCACGCGGCGTGGCGCTGGCCATTCTGGAATTGTCGCGGCGCGAGAATGCGACCCTGGGCGAAATCGCGCGGGTGGTGCAGTCCGACCCGGCCCTGTCCGGCCGCCTGATCAAGCTGGCCAACTGTGCTTCCCGGATCACCCGCCCGGTGGTGTCGGTGCAGGAAGCGGTGGCACGCCAGGGCATGGCCAGCGTGCGCCAGCTGGCCCTGGGATTTTCACTGCTCGACCAGTACCGCGCCGGCGCATGCGAGGGATTCGACTACCAGGCCTACTGGTCGCATTCGCTGCTGATGGCGCTGACGATGCAGGCGCTGGGCGCGCGGATCCAGGTGGCCGCGGGCGACGAACTGTTCATCTGCGGCCTGTTCGCGCAAATCGGTCAACTGGCGCTGGCGACCGCCTACCCGGACGAATATGCCGTGATTCTCAAAGCGTTTCGCGACGATCCTGCGCAGTCGCTCGTCGGCCGTGAACGCGCCCAGCTGGAAACCGACCATTGCGAACTGGGGATCGTGATGCTGAGCGACTGGGGCATACCCAAGGCTTTCATCGACCCGATCACCCACTACGAAGCCCCCAGCCCACCGCATTTCCTCAGCGACTCGCGCTCGAACAGCCTGATGCTGATGCTGCGCCTGTCGCATCGCCTGGCCGACCTCGGGCTGGCCGACGCCGACCTGCGCCCGCAACTGACCCAGCAATGGATGACACTGGCAATCGAACTCGACCTCCCGGCCGAAGCGGCCGGTCATTTCATCGACGAGGTGGTCACCAGCTGGCAGGACTGGGGCAATCTGCTGAAGATTCCGACCACGCTGCTGCCGTCCTTTTCCGAAGTCAGTCAGGGCGATGCGGAAATCACCCCAAAGGAATCGCCGCTGCGCATCGTGGTGGCGGACGGCAACGCCTTCACCCGCCGCAAAACCATGGCGCTGCTGGTCGAGGACAGCGGTCACGTCGTGTATCCGGCCGACAACGGCAACACCGCGCTGGCACTGGCGATGGAGGTGCTGCCCCACGTCATCATCGCGCATTACAACCTGCCGCGGCTCGACGGCGCCGAGCTGTGTCAGGCCTTGCGCGCCACCGAGGAAGGTCGTCGCATGCATATCCTGCTGATGGCCGACGGGCACGGCGAGGAAGACCTGAGCCGCGCCTACGAAGTCGGCGCGGACGGCTACGCCCCCAGCACCATCAGCGCCAAGGCGCTGCGCACCCGGCTGCACGCCGCGCAGCGCCTGGTGCAATTGCAGGACGCCTGGGAAAAGGACCGTGCGCACCTGCGTCAGATCGCGGCCGAACTCGCGGTAGCCAACCGGCGGCTGGCAAATGCCGCGCTGACCGATCTGCTGACCGGCCTGCCCAACCGCCGCTCGGCGATGGACCAGCTCGAACAAACCTGGAGCGCGGCGTCGCGCACGGGCTCGCCGCTATCGGTGATGGTGATCGATATCGACCATTTCAAGCGGATCAACGACAGTTACGGCCATGCTGCCGGGGACCTGGTGCTGCGCGAGGTGGCGGACACCCTGCGCGCATCGGTACGCCGGGGAGACAGCATCTGCCGCATCGGCGGCGAGGAATTCCTGGTCATCTGCCCCAACACCGAGCTCAAGGCGGCGCTGCTGTCGGCCGAACGCCTGCGCGCCACCCTGGAAGCGAAAAAAATCGGCATCGGCGCCTCGGAGCAAACCATCACTGCGAGCATCGGCGTCGCGACCCGCGAGCCGGACACCCCCGACATCGACGCCCTGGTCAGCGCGGCCGATCAGGCCCTGTATCTGGCCAAGGATTCCGGACGCAACCTCACCTGCTGCCAGTAACCCATGGGCGATGGGCGCAACGCAAGGCAAGCGCGCGGTCGACGGCCCTCACAGCGTGCGCCAAACCCGTTTCATGCCGCTGTCTTCCGGGTGCGGTTCGATGCGGAAACCGAGGCCTTCCACCAGCCTCAGCATGGCGCGGTTGGTTTTCAGCACTTCGCCCTCGATCGTCTTCAGGCCGATTCCGCGCGCCACGTCCATCAGTACATCCATGAGCTTGTGGCCGATGCCCTGCTTCTGCCACTGGTCGTTCACCACCAGGGCGAATTCGCACGACTCGCCGTCTGGGTTGATTCCATAGCGTGCCACTCCCAGTTCCACTTCCCGGCCGTCGATTTCGGTTAGCGCCAGCAGCGCCATCTCGCGCGCGTAGTCGATCTGGGTGAGGCTCGCCAGCATCGCCGGCGACAGCTCGCTCATCGCATCCATGAAGCGGGAATAGCGGGCCTCCTCCGACAGGCTGCGCACAAACGCCTGGGTCAGCTCGGCGTCTTCCGGGCGGATCGGGCGGATGACCACGTCGGTGCCGCCGGGCAATTGCCAGTGCGTCACCAGATGCACCGGATAAGGGTGGATCGCCATGTGGCCGTAGCGGTCGGCGGCCGGCACCCGCGGCGCGATGACGATGCGCGCATCCAGCGCCAGCGCACCGTTCTCGTCGACCAGCAGCGGGTTGATATCCAGCTCGGCCAGCCAGGGCAGTTCGCAGACCATCTCCGACAGCCGCAGCAGCACGTTCTCAAGCGCATTCATGTCCGCCGGCGGGCGGTTGCGAAACGCGCCCAGGAGGGTGGCGACGCGGGTGCGCCGGATCAGGTCCTGCGCCAGATAACGGTTGAGCGGCGGCAGTGTCACCGCACGGTCCTGCAGCGCTTCGACATCGACCCCGCCGGCGCCGAACACGATCACCGGCCCCAGCACCGGGTCGGAGGTCACGCCCAGCAGCACTTCGCGGGCGTGCGCGCGCACCACCATCGGCTGGACCACGATGCCATCCAGCGTCGCGTCGGGGCGCAACCGCTGCACATCGGCCAGCATCTCGGCATAAGCCGAGCGCACCGCCTGACCGCTCGACAGATTCAAGCGCACGCCGTTGACGTCGGACTTGTGGGTGATGTCCGGCGAATTGATTTTCATCACCACCGGGAAGCCTGTCTGCTGCGCCATCAGCATCGCTTCCATGGCACTGCGTGCAATCATGGTCGGCGCGATCGGGATGCGGAACGCCGCCAGCAGCGCCTTCGATTCGACCTCGTTCAGCAGGTGCCGGCCGTGCGCCAGCGCGCTTTCGACGATCAGGCGCGCACCCTCCACATCCGGCTCGGCCTGTTGCGACAGCGGTCCGGGCGTCTGCGCCAGCTGGCGCTGGTTTTCATAAAAGGCCGACAGAAACGAGAACACCTCGACCGCCGGTTCCGGGGTGGTGAAGTAGGGAATCCCCGCCTGTTTGAACAGACGGCGGCCAGCGTGCACCTGCGCTTCGCCCATCCAGCAGCTCAGCACCGGTTTGCACGAGGTTTTCGCGACTTCGATCACCGCCTGCGCCGCTTCGGTCGGCCGGGTCATCGCCTGCGGCGTCAGCATCGCCAGCACCCCGTCAACGTTGTCGTCGACGAGGCAGGCGGCGACCGCGGCGCGATAGCGCTCGGCGGTGGCGTCGCCGATGATGTCGAGCGGGTTGTCGCGCGACCAGTTGGCCGGCAGCACCGCGTCGAGGGTCGCGAGGGTCGCGGGCGACAGAACAGCCATCCGCACCCCCATGTCGATCGCAAGATCGGTGGCCATGACGCCGGGACCGCCGCCGTTGGTCACGATCGCCAGCCGGTTGCCGCCGGGCTTGATGTGAGTGGACAGCGCCCGCGCCGACGCGAACAGCTGCAGGATGGTATTCACCCGCACCACCCCGGCGCGCCGCACCAGCGCATCAAACACCGCATCCGATCCCACCAGCGCGCCAGTATGCGACTGCACCGCCTTCGACCCCGCCGCGTGGCGCCCGACCTTGACCAGGACGATCGGCTTGAAGCGGGCGGTCGCGCGCAGCGCGCTCATGAAGCGGCGGGCGTCGCGAATGCCCTCGATATACAGCAAAATTCCCCGGGTCTGGGTATCGGTGGCCAGGTAGTCGAGAATTTCACCGAAATCGAGATCGGCCGACGCGCCGGTGGAGATCACGCTGGAAAAGCCGATGCCGTTATCTTCCGCCCAGTCGAGCATGGCGGTGCAGATCGCACCGGACTGCGACACCAGCGCGAGATCGCCGACCCGCGTCGCGCCCTGGCTGAAGGTGGCATTCAGGCCAATCGACGGACGCTGGATGCCCAGACAATTGGGACCAATGAAGCGGATGCCGTGCTTCCTCGCCACGCTCGTCAGCGCGTCTTCCAGCGCCGCGCCGTTCGCGCCCACCTCGCGGAAACCGGCCGACAGGACGATCGCGTGGCGGATGCCGCGCTGGCCGCAATCTTCCATGATCTGCGCCACCGTCGGCGCCGGGGTGGCGATCAGCGCCAGTTCGGGCACCGCCGGCAAGTCGGCGGCGCTGGTGTAGCAGCGTTCGCCGAACACCGTCTCGTGTTTGGGATTGAGCGGGTAGACGGCGCCGCTGAAACCGGATTTGCGCAGGTTGCGGAACAGGATGCCGGCGACCGAATCTTCGCGTTCACTGGCGCCAAAAACCGCTACCGAGCGGGCGTTGAACAGACGATGCAGATAGTGTTGGGACATGGCTTTAGGGGCAGGGTGAGCGGGAAACTGTGGAAGCGGACACGCCCATCCTAGGCCAGACGGCGTGACGATGCCATCGCGCCGGGCGTATAGTTGATCCGTTTCCTGCCGCCGCGACGCGCCATGCACACCGCCTACCTCACCCACCCGTCATACCTCCAGCACGACATGGGCGCCGGGCATCCGGAGAGTCCGGCGCGACTGCGGGCCATCGACGACCGGCTGCACGCCGCCCAGCTGTACGATTTTCTGCTGCATCACGAAGCGCTGGCGGTGACCCGCGAACAGTTGCTGCGGGTCCACGCTGCCGCCTACATCGACGCCATCGAAGCGGCCTCGCCCGAGCAGGGCATGTGCGTGCTCGACCCCGACACCAGCATGAACCCGCATACCCTGGAAGCGGCCCGGCATGCGGCCGGCGGCGCGGTGATGGCGGTCGACCTGGTGATGCGCGGCGAGGTCGGCAACGCCTTCGTCGCCTGCCGCCCGCCCGGCCATCACGCCACCCGCAGCCGGGCGATGGGCTTTTGCATCTTCAACAACGTAGCGGCGGCGGCGGCGCATGCGCTGGAAGCACACCGACTGGAACGCGTCGCGATCGTCGATTTCGACGTGCATCACGGCAACGGCACCGAGGATATCTTTCGTGCCGACCCGCGCATGATGCTGTGCTCCAGCTTCCAGCACCCCTTCTACCCCCACTGCGGCGCCAACACCGCAAGCGAACACATCGTCAACCTACCGCTGCCGGCGGGCACCGCCGGTCCGGCTTACCGCGAGGCCTTCGCCCGCGAGATTCTGCCGCGTCTGGAAGCCTTCCGCCCGCAGATGCTGTTCTGCTCGGCCGGCTTCGACGGCCATCGCGAGGACGAGATGGCGCAGTTCGGCCTGGTGGAAGCGGATTACGCGTGGATCACCGAACAGGTGATGGAGGTCGCCGCCCGCCATGCCGGGGGACGCATCGTCTCGGTGCTGGAAGGCGGCTACGACCTCAGCTCATTGGGACGCAGCGCGGCGGTGCACATCAAGACACTGGCGGGCTTGTGAGCTGTGCGCATGAAAAACCGGCGCTCGTCTGCGCAGGCGAGCGTCCATTTTTTGCTTATTTCCCCGGTCAATACTTGACGGTCAGGCCTGTCTGTCTCGAAAAATAGGCCGCCAGGTTGGCCATGTCGGCCTCTGACAGGGGCCCCGCCTGCGCGGCCATGATAGGGTTCTTGCGCTTGCCCGACTTGTAGGCCTTGAGCGAGTGAACGATATAGTCGGGGTGCTGGCCCGCCAGTTTGGGGAAGGACGGCACCGTACTGTTGCCGTCGAAGCCATGGCAGGCGGCGCAGGTGACGGACCTGGCCTTGCCTGCCTCGTAATCGCCCCTGGCGTGTGCCAGCGGCGAACCGGACAGGATGACGGCGGCGGCGACGAGCGATATTTTTTTCATGGCAGCCCCTTCGGTCAGTTGGCAGGGCCGCTGTACGACGATTCGTAATACACGGCGAGGTCTTCCATGTCCTGCTCCGACAGGCTGGCTGCGATCCCGTCCATGCTGGGATGCTCGCGTTCTCCGGATTTGTAGCTCTTGAGCGCGGTCACGATATAATCCGCGTGCTGTCCACCCAGCTTGGGAACGCTGTATACGCTGGGATAGGCGGTGCGCCAGCCGGGAATACCGTGGCAACCTGCGCACATCGAAGTTTTGAGTTGTCCGGCCTTGGGGTCGCCCGCTGCCTGAATCGGCACGGCCACCACCATCAGCATGGACGCGCACAGCGTCAACGTGGTGGCTTTCATCATCCTCGCTCTCTCTGGTTGAGTTGTCGTCGGCGCCCCATCTGACGCGGAGCTTGCGCCCGTGCGCCTGAGTATAGAAAGTATAGAACTGGATGCATCGCCCGGAAGCTGACTGTCGGGCACAGGTCCGCTTATGACGATGACCCATAACATTATTCGCTAATATGCTTCTGGAATTGACGTGATTGATCTCAAGGCCTGCCCGCTCTGGCTGTATCGCCTGCTGCCCTTTTTACGCTGGTGGCCCAACGTCACCCAGCAGACATTCCGGGCGGACGCGATTGCCGCACTCACCGGCGCGCTCATCGTTCTGCCGCAGGCGGTGGCGTTTGCCACCATTGCCGGGCTGCCGCCCGAATATGGTCTGTATGCGGCGATGGTGCCCGCCGTCGTCGGCGCGCTGTGGGGGTCAAGCTGGCACCTGGTATCGGGTCCGACCACCGCGATCTCGATCGTGGTGTTTGCCTCGATCAGCCCGCTGGCCGAACCGGGCAGCGCGCACTACATCGGTCTGGTGCTGACCCTCACCCTGCTGACCGGCCTGATCCAGACGGGGATGGGGGTGGCGCGGCTGGGTGCGCTGGTCAACTTCATCTCCCACAGCGTCATCATCGGCTTCACCGCCGGTGCGGCAATCCTCATCGCCACCAGCCAGATCAAGAATTTCTTTGGTCTGGACATTCCGCGTGGCGCGCACTTCCATGAAGTGCTGATCCACTTCGGCTCCCATATCATGGACATTCAGCCATGGGTAATGACGGTCGGCGCGGCCACGCTGGCGGCCGGCGTGCTGGCCAAGCGCTACCTGAGCAAACTGCCCTACATGATCGTCGCCATGGTGGTGGGCAGCGTGGTAGCAGCGGTGCTCAATGCCGAATACGGCGTCGACCAGACCGGCATCGGCACCGTCGGCGCACTGGTGGCGTCGTTTCCGCCGCTGTCGATTCCGGATTTCTCGTTTACCGCGATCAAACAGACGCTGTTTCCTGCGATGATCATCGCGATTCTGGCCTTGACCGAAGCGGTGGCGATTGCCCGATCGGTCGCAATCAAGTCCGATCAGCGCATCGACAGCAACCAGGAATTCATCGGCCAGGGGCTTTCCAATATCGCCGGCAGCTTTTTCTCCGGCTACGCATCGAGCGGATCGTTCAACCGCAGCGGCGTCAACTACGCTTCGGGCGCAAAGACGCCACTGGCCGCCGCCATGTCGGCGGTGTTTCTGCTGCTGATCGTGCTTCTGGTGGCGCCGCTTGCGGCCTATCTGCCGGTGCCGTCGATGGCGGCGATCCTGTTCATCGTGGCATGGAGCCTGATCGATTTCCACCACATCGGCGAAATCGTCAAGCGCCACAAGCGCGAGCGGATCACGCTCGCGCTCACGTTCATCGGCACCCTGGTCGACCTGGAAAAAGGCATCTTTCTCGGTATTCTCGTTTCGCTGATGTTCTATCTGTATCGCACTTCGCAGCCTTCGATCCGCGAGCTGGTGCCGTCCCACAGCGACCGCGACAACCCGCGCCGCAAGTTCGTGCCGACCGACAGCGACGCGCCCGCCTGCCCGCAAATGAGCATCCTGCGGGTCGAAGGATCGATCTTCTTTGGCGCGGTCGAGCACGTGCAACAGTATTTCCGCAACGTCGACGAGGCCGATCCGCAGAAGAAACACCTGCTGCTGGCCTCGCGCGCCATCGGCTTCGTCGATCTGGCGGGCGCGGAACTGCTGGGCAAAGAGGCCGCGCGGCGGCACAAGCTGGGCGGCGGCCTGTATCTGGTGGGGGTGCAGCCGGACCTGTGCGAGATGCTGCGCCGCAGCGGCCAGGTCGACACCGTGGGCGAAAAGCAGATATTCCGCCACAAGGGTGACGCCATTCAGACGATCTACCCGCAGCTGGACAACGAGATCTGCCGCACCTGCACCGCACGGGTATTCCGCGAATGCCATATTGCCCTGCCGGACGGCACCCCGCGCTCGGTCAGCGGCTGACCGAGCGCTCGGAAACCGTCGCATGCGTCCGCCGCCACACCCAAGGCGGGATCGGCGTGGGCTCCTGCCACAGTCCACGGCGCGCCTGGCGGGCTTGGTGCTGGGCCTTCAGTAATTCCGCAGCGCGTCGGGAACGCGGGGTGGTGGCGAAGGACTCGGGGCCACGACCTGCCGACGCCCGGGTCGAGCCGTATGCCCAGGCAAATCCATCCCGCACCAGTGCTGCATCGACTTCCAGCGTGCCGATCCGGATCCGCGCAATCGTCCGCCGGTAGACATCGGTCGCGACCGTCTCGACCGCCACCCGCCGATTCAACACCAGCGCTGACAGCGCATCCGTGGCGGCGTCACCATAGGGCTGGTCGTGTTCCGGAGCATCGATATCGGCGAGGCGGAGTTTCAGGAAGGCGCGCGAAGCCGCGCCATGGTGATCGGGGTTAGCGCGATCGGGTTTGAACAGCACGGTATCGCCGTCGATGACCACGATCACGACCCCGTACATCGTCCGCGCCATCGCGGGCGCCGCGATCGCCCAGACAACAAGCAGCAGTCCCAGCACCCAGACCCGCGTCACCCGGCGAGCATCTCCGCGGCGTGCTTGCGGGTGGTGGCGGTGATCTTGATTCCGCCGAGCATCCGCGCGATTTCCTCCAGCCGCGACGCTGTATCGAGCAATTCGATGTTGGACGAGACGAAACCGCCGCTGGCCTGCTTCGCCACCCGCAGGTGCTGCACCCCGCGCGCGGCCACCTGCGGCAGATGGGTGATGACCAGCACCTGACGGGTCTCGCCCAGCTTTGCCAGTCGCCGGCCGACCGCCTCCGCGACGCTGCCGCCGATACCGACATCGACCTCGTCGAAAATCAGGGTCGGCACCCCGGCCGCGCCCGACAACGCGGTCTGGATCGCCAGGCTGATGCGCGACAGTTCGCCGCCCGACGCCACCCGGGCGAGCGGTCCCGGCGCCAGGCCGGGGTGGCTCGCCACCAGAAAACTCACGTCTTCCAGCCCGTGCGCACGCGGCTCATTGACCGGCTGCAGCACGATATCGAGCCGGCCACCGGCCAATGCGAGCTCGTTCATCGCCGCGCTCACCTGCTTCGCCAATGCGCTCGCCGCCTTGCGCCGTAATGCACTGAGCTGCCCGGCCTGATTCCGATACTGCGCCCAGGCGGCCGCTTCCTGCGCTTGCAGCGCGTCGAGATCGTCGCCGGCGAGCAGTTCGGCGAGCCGCGCCTGAAACTGCCCGAGCAGCTCGCCCAGGGATTCCGGCTGCACCCGGTGCTTGCGCGCCAACCGATGCAGGTCGCTAAGCAGGCGGTCGAGTTCGGCGAGCCGTTCGGGATCGAGGTTCAGATTGCCGGTATAGCGGCGCAAGGCATGCACCGCCTCCGCGAGGTTGGCGCTGGCCGAACTCAGCAAGCCCGCGACTTCGCCGAGGCTGTCGTCCACCGCCTGCATTGCATCGAGCCGTACGCTCATCTCGCCCAGCCGGCTGGAGAGCGCCGAGTCGCTCTCGTCCAGCCCGTGGATCAGCGCCTGGCTGCCTTCGATCAGGGTGGTGACGTGTGCCAGCCGCGCGTGCTCGGCCTGGATCGCGTCCCAGCGTCCAAGCTCGTCACCCAGCTCACGCAATTCGTCGACCGCCTGCATCAATTCCTCGCGTTCGACCTGCCGGGCCTGGCCGTGCGTTTCGGCCTCCAGGTGCTGTTGCCGCGCGTGCTGCCAGGCGTGCCAGGCCGCGTTCACGGCGAGCGCCTGCGGCTGGGCGCCGCCATAGGCATCAAGTACCTCGCGCTGAGCCTGCGGCCGCAACAGGGCGTGATGGGCATGCTGGCCGTGGATGTCGAGCAGAAACTCGGCCGCTTCCTTCAGCTGGGTCAATGGGGCGGCGCTGCCGTTGATGAAACCGCGGCTCCGCCCGCCGGCATCGATCACCCGGCGCAGGATCAGGCGGCCGTCGTCGCTTGCATAGCTGGTCTGGTCGAGCCAGCCGGCAAGCGCCGGCAAGGCATCGATTGCAAACTCGGCGGTGATTTCTGCGCGTGCGGCGCCGCTGCGCACCACCCCGCCCTCGGCGCGATCACCCAGCGCCAGCGCCAGCGCGTCGATCAGTATGGACTTGCCGGCGCCGGTCTCGCCGGTCAGCACGGTGAGGCCGGGCGCGAAATCGAGCTCGACCGATTCGACCAGCAGGTAGTTGCGGATGGACAGATGCGACAGCATGGACACCTCGATAAATCGACCGCGCGGCGATCAACTACCGCTCAGAGTTTCTTGCCCCAGTGCAGCTTCTGCCGCAGGGTGTCGTAGTAGCTGTAGGCATGCGGATGCAGCAGGGTGACCGAACGGCTGGCCCGGGTGATCCACACATGGTCGTCGGCGGCCAGATCGAAATAGTGCTGACCATCGAAATGTACCCGCGCGTCGTCGCAATGAGTGAGATGAATCTCGATCCGCGAATGGCTGCTGACAACGATCGGCCGCGCCGACAGGGTGTGTGGACAGATCGGCACCAGGGCGACGGCTTCGAGCGTGGGGTGGACGATGGGCCCGCCTGCCGACAACGCATAGGCAGTGGTGCCGGTCGGGCTGGTGACGACCAGGCCATCGGCCCGCTGACTGTAGACAAATTCGCTGTTGATCGAGATTTCGAGGTCGATCAGACGACCCGAGCCGCCCTTGCCCACCACCACATCGTTGAAGGCGGTGCCTTCGAACACCCGTTCGCCGCCGCGCCGGACCTGTCCGTTGAGCAGGATACGTTCTTCCGCCACATACTGGCCGCTGAGGATTTCCACCAGCGCCTCGTACATGCCGTCGACCGTGATGTCGGTCAGGAAGCCCAGCCGCCCCTGATTGATCCCGATCAGCGGCACGCCGCGCGGCGCCAGTTCGCGCGCGATCGACAGCATCGTGCCGTCGCCGCCCAGCACCACCACGACATTGCTTTCGGTCGCCAGATCGCGCAGATTGAGGGTCGTGCAGTCACTGATTCCGAAATGCTCCGCGGTCTGGCAGGCGATCAGGACCTCATGGCCGCGCGCCCGAAGAAACTCCGCCAATGCACGCACCGAAGCCTCCATGCGTAGATTGTCGTATTTGCCGACGAGGCCGACGGTTTGAAAAGGGGTGTGCATGAGGGGCGATTATATAGGGGAGCGGTGAGCGGGGAGCAGGGCGCAGAAAACCGGGAACACTCGCCGTTCACCGTTCACCGTTCACCGTTCACCGCTCCCCTATATAATCGCCCCATGCTTACCGACCGCGCCCGCATCCTGCTGAAAACCCTGGTGGAACGCTATATCGACGATGGCGAGCCGGTGGGATCGCGCACCCTGTCAAAGCATGCCGGGCTGGAACTGTCGCCGGCCAGCATCCGCAACATCATGTCCGATCTCGAGGAGATGGGCTTTGTCGCCAGCCCGCACACCTCGGCCGGACGGGTACCGACACCGCGCGGCTACCGCTTCTTCGTCGACACGCTACTGACGATGCGTCCGCTGGAGCAGATCGAAGTGAACCAGCTCGAAAGCAGCCTGACACCGTCGGACCCGCAGCGGCTGATGACCGCGGCGTCGACCCTGCTGTCCGATCTCAGCCGTTTTGCCGGACTGGTGATGACGCCGCGCCGCAGCCCGGCGTTCCGCCAGGTCGAATTCCTCAGCCTGTCCGACAAGCGCATCCTGCTGATCATCGTGACCATGGAAGGCGAGGTCGAAAACCGCATCATCCTTACCGATAAGCCCTACAGCACGTCGGCACTGATCGAGGCTGCGAACTACTTCAACCAGAACTTCACCGGCCACCGCTTTGACCAGGTGCGCGCGAAGCTGCGCGATGAACTCGGGCGCATGCGTGACGACATCACCCGGCTGATGGCCGCGGCGGTGGATGCCGGCAGCCAGGCGCTCGACGCCAGCCAGGACAACGTGGTGGTATCGGGTCGCCACAAGCTGCTCGACGTGCAGGATCTTTCCAGCAACATGAGCAGCCTGCGCCGTTTGTTCGACGCCTTCGAACAGAAGACCGGCCTGCTGCAACTGCTCGACCAGTCGCGTACTGCCGCCGGGGTACAGGTATTCATCGGCGGCGATTCCGAACTGCTGCCGCTCGACGAATGCAGCATGGTCACCGCGCCCTACTCGCTCGATGGCCAGGTGGTCGGCACGCTCGGCGTGGTCGGCCCCACCCGCATGGCCTACGAGCGCGTGGTGCCGATCGTCGACATCACCGCCAAACTGTTATCCAGCGCACTGTCACATCACTGATGCCCTACCTCAAAGAGCCCGACTACGCCCACGGTCAGCACGCGCGCACCGGCATCCTCTTGGTCAATCTCGGCACCCCCGAGGCGCCGACCGCCAAAGCGCTGCGCCCCTATCTGAAGGAATTCCTGTCCGACCCGCGGGTGGTGGAAATTCCGCGCGCGGTGTGGTGGCTGATCCTCAACGGCATCATCCTCAACACCCGGCCGAAAAAGTCAGCGGAAAAATATGCCGCGATCTGGACCGCCGACGGTTCGCCGCTGAAGGTCCACACCGAGAAACAGGCCAAGCTGCTGAAAGGCTGGCTGGGCGAAAGAATCGCTACTCCGTTGATGGTCGAATACGCGATGCGCTACGGCAAGCCGTCGGTCGCCGACACCCTGGCACGGATGCAGGCCGCCGGCTGTGACCGGATCCTGATCCTGCCGGCCTACCCGCAATACGCCGCGTCGAGTACCGCGACCGCGTTCGACGCCGCCTATGCCTGGCTGCAGCACACCCGCAACCAGCCGGCGCTGCGCACGGTGAAGCACTACCACGACCACCCCGCTTACATTCACGCGCTGGCCGCCAACATCCGCGACTACTGGCAGATGCACGGCCGCCCCGAGGTGCTGCTGATGAGCTTTCACGGGGTGCCGCGCTACACCCTGGAGAAGGGCGACCCCTACCATTGCGAATGCCAGAAAACCGGACGCCTGCTGGCCGAGGCGCTCGGACTCGAGGCCAGCCAGTTCCGCCTCAGCTTCCAGTCGCGCTTCGGCCGCGCCGAATGGCTGCAGCCGTATACCGACAAGACTCTGGAACAGCTCGGCCGCGCCGGTGTGGAGCGGGTGGATGTGGTCGCGCCGGGCTTCACCGCCGACTGCCTGGAAACGCTGGAAGAACTGGCGATGGAAGGCCGCGCCAGTTTTCTCGCGGCCGGCGGCAAGACATTCCATTACATTCCCGCACTCAATGAACATCCGCACTGGATCGATGCGCTCGGACAGATCGCGCTGGACAACCTGGACGGCTGGACAAGCGACAGTTGGGATCGCGATGCCGACAAGCAGGCACGCCAGGCCAGCAAGAACCTCGCGCTTGCGCTGGGCGCGCGCAGCTGAAGCCGCGCGATTGAAAAAAACTCCTCCTGCACGCCGAAAAACCACGCTATATAAGCACCCTCTTGTTGACAGGGTTTTTTGACTGCTCCAGCATGGCGCTTCTGGACCGGATACCTCGAGCATCCACCAGGTTCAAGGCATTGCGAGGCCACTGTGGCTGCCGTCTTTGCCCCTCATTATCTATGGAGGAGTTTATGTACAAAAAGACCCAACTGGCGCTTGCCGGAATTGTCGGCCTCGCCCTCTCCGGCATGGCCGGCGCAGCGGATGTTCACACCCAGGTCATCGCATCCACCTGCATGACCTGCCACGGCCCCGGCGGCAAGAGCCTGGGGGCGACCCCCGGCCTGGCCGGCCTGGACAAGGATTACTTCGTCACCCTCATGAAGGGCTTCCAGTCCGGCGCACGCGTCGGCACCATCATGAAGAGACACGCGTTGGGCTATACCGACGCGGAAATCGCGGCCATGGGCGCGTATTTCGCCAGCCTGAAGTAATTCCAATCTAGGAGATTGAAACAATGAGTCTGAATCGTCGCGATTTTCTGAAAATGTCCGGCGCAGGTGCAGCGATCACGCTGACCGGTTGCGCCACCCAATCCAGCCAGTCGAACTCGATGCCCGTATCCAGCGCCCGCGCCCACGTGGTCGTGGTCGGTGCCGGCTTCGGCGGCGCCACCTGCGCCAAATACCTGCGCCAGTGGGGACCCAACATCGACGTCACCCTGATCGAACCAAACGATCAGTTCGTGTCCTGCCCGATTTCCAACTGGGTGCTGGGCGGCATGCGCACCATGGACGACATCACCAAGAGCTACGACAAGCTGCCCGCACACGGCATCAAGATGGTCAAGGACTACGTCACCGGCATCGATGCCGGCAAGCGGGTCGTCACCACCAAGAGCGGCGCCAGCATCAGCTACGACCGCCTGGTGCTCGCCCCCGGGATTGAAATCCTTACCGACACGGTCAAGGGCTTCAAGGAAGCCGAAGCCGCCGGCAAGGTCGTGCACGCGTGGAAAGCCGGTCCGCAGACCGCCCTGCTGCGCAAGCAACTCGAAGCCATGCCCGACGGCGGCACCTTCGTCATGTCGGTTCCGTCGACGCCCTATCGCTGCCCGCCCGGCCCCTACGAGCGTGCCTGCATGGTCGCCCACTACTTCACCCAGGCGAAGCCCAAGTCCAAGATCATCCTGCTCGACGGCAACCCCGACATCGCGTCCAAGAAGGGACTGTTCACGTGGGCCTGGAAGACCTACTACCCGGGCATGATCGACTATCGTCCGAACAATGCGCCGTTTGCAGTCAACGGCGACAAGATGATCGTTTCTACCGAGTTCGACGATGTCAAGGGCGATGTGCTGAACGTCGTACCCAGGCAGCGTGCGGGTAAAGTGTGCGACCTGGCCGGGGCCCGCAACGACAGCAACAAGGCCTGGTGTACGGTCAACCTCGCCACTTTCGAGTCAACCACGGTGCCCAACGTCCACATCATCGGTGACTCGGTGCTGTCCAACCTGCCGAAGTCCGGCCACATGGCGACCAACCACGCCAAGGTCTGCGCCGCGGCCATCGTCGAGCTGCTGGCCGGCCGCCAGCCCGACCCGATTCCGGTCGTTGCCAACACCTGCTATTCGGCGACTTCCGAGAATACCGCCGGCTACGTTGCCGACGTGTACCGCTTCGATGCCGCCAAGGGCTACATCAGGCAAGAGGGCGGCGGTGCCACCGGCCAGGGCGACGAGATGAACTTCTCGTTTGCCGAGTCCTGGTCGGAAAACATCTGGGCCGAAGTGCTGAGCTGATTTCGCTGGATGTTGCCAACAAAAACGGGGCCGCGGCCCCGTTTTTGTTGGCGTCACAACCGGGGCTGGATCCCCGCGCGCGCTGCGGGCATCTCCCGGAAAGCGCCTGCACGTTGCGGAATCAGACACCGCGGTTGTCGCCTGCCGAATTGATTGCTAGTTTTAGGCTATCGGAACGTCGGCATTTTTGTCGTCGCAGAAGAACAGGCCATGACTGAAATGAGCACATTGAACCACCTGATTCACCAGCACGTCCTCGAGCACGAATCGCGATTGAAACACGTCGACGAACTGCTCGAACGGGCGCAGTCAGGAAGCCCCGGTTCGGGTGACGCCGCTGAGCAACTGGCAAAGGCGAAGCAGGCCCGCGACCGGTTGTCCAGCCAGGTCGAAACGTACAAACTGCGCCCTCCCGAGCAGTGGTCGGAAGCGGACTTTGAGCAGACCGGTCCGATGGTGGTATGGGACACCCTGGCGCAGACACTGGAAAAACTGGTCGAGCGCCTGGAGCGCTGAGCATCCCTGGGCCGTGTCCCGCCGGATGATTCGGCGGATCAGGCGGCACAAGCATCAGCGCCGCCGCTCCATTGGCTGACCGCTCGAAGCGAAATCCGGCCGCGCTACACCTTCTTCACGAACTCCGACTTCAACTGCATGGCGCCGATGCCGTCGATCCTGCAGTCGATGTCGTGATCGCCCTCGACCAGACGAATGTTCTTCACCTTGGTTCCCACCTTGACGACCCCTGACGAGCCCTTCACCTTCAGGTCCTTGATCACCGTCACCGTGTCGCCGTCGGCAAGCACACTGCCGTGGGCGTCGCGCACCGTTTTCGCGTTCTCCGCGGGCGCCGGCGCGTCCTTCACCCATTCATGCGCGCATTCGGGGCACACCAGCATCGTGCCGTCTTCGTAGGCGTATTCCGAACCGCACCGGGGACATTCAGGCAAACCGTTCATGACCCGTCCCGTAACTTCGTCGGGTTGCTGTCCTTTACATTCATCCTGCCTCCCTTCACTCCCTAAAAAAACGACGTCAGCCACCATCCTAACCACCCCACCTGCTGAATCGACGGATGGCAGTTTCCCGGCCAACAACCCGGCCAACAACGGGCGTCCTGCAGACGCATCGAAGTGCTTCCCTCTATCGTCTGCTTTTAGCGCGAGTCGGCATCAACCATGCCACAGACGACGCGGTTGCGGCCGCTTCTCTTGGCATGGTAGAGGTGCTGATCCGCCATTTTCAAGCCGCTGAGAAATGCATTCCTGGAAAGAATCTCGACCACCCCGGCGCTGAAGGTCATGTGGAAGTTTTTTCCGCTTTGGTTGATCGTCCGGGAGCTTACTTCATCCCGGATTTGATCGAGAACGATGCTTCCACTGTCGAACGAAAGATGCGTAAACAACACCAGAAATTCCTCGCCCCCCCAGCGACACACCAGATCGCGGCCTTTCACGCTGTCCCTCAGATAACCCCCAAGGAACCTGAGTGTGGCATCGCCCGCTGCGTGCCCATTTTCGTCATTGATCTTTTTGAAGTGGTCAATATCGATGATTGCCAGAACGGCCGGAAAATCTTCATCATCCATTGCATTCACGTTGTTCTCGAACCCACGTCGGTTCAACAAACCGGTCAACGGGTCATGGCTCGCATCCAGGTCGAGTTTCTCGGCGGTATGGGTGATCGCCGCATAGGATTTCCCCCGGATCCATTCAAAAAATATGGCCATCATGCAGATGGCCGCCAGTCCCATCAGGATGCGGCTTTTATGGAAATCCGGGTAATCATGTCCGCCCGGGAAAGCCCCATACAATCCCGAAGCAACGACTCCCAAAAAGCCAAGGCTCATGTACGCGGAAAGCCGCATGCTGGAAAAGCCTAGTGTGATCATCATCAGCGTGAGGGAGAAACTAAAATAAACGCCCGACCCTTCGATACCGCCGTGTATCACGAGGAAGGCGGCGAGAATCCCGGCCTGGACAGACAGAATGAAACTGACGCCTTTTACCCGGTCCGTCGCCCGGCTATAGGCCATCGCCCCCAAAGCGATTGCCGCATTGGCCAGCAGCATGAACCCCAATCCTGTGCGCCCACTCGCCAGTGAATAGGTGCCCAAGGGCAGCAGGAACACAGAACCCGTCCAGACATAAAAGGCGATGAGGAACACCTTGCGGTGACGTTCGATGTCTTCAGAGGTTCTGCCGAAATCCATGAATATCGTCTGCCTCCGGCACGGGTGGAGCGGGTTGCTCAGCGGCCCAAAGGTCCGGCTGCGCACGAAGCCTGATGCAATTCAGGCCTTTTCATACACCACAAAATCAAACCCCAATGGATCGCCCTTCTCACCGGTGTGCGACTCGCGCGAGACTTCGCTGAACGCGCCGCGGTCGTAATCGGGGAACCAGGCGTCGCCCTCGGCGTCGATGTCCACTTCGGTCAGGTACAGGCGGTCGGCCAGCGGGATGGCCTGGGCGTAGAGATCGGCGCCGCCGATGAAGAAGACTTCGTCGGCACCCTTGCACAACGCGATCGCGGCGGCGATGGAACCAGCGACCTGGCAGCCATCAGGCCGGTAGTCGGAATTGCGACTGATGACGATATTGGTGCGCCCGGGCAGCGGGCGGCCGAGCGATTCGAAGGTTCGGCGGCCCATCAGGATGGGATGATTGAGGGTGAGCGCCTTGAAGTGGGCGAGGTCTTCCGGCAGCCGCCAGGGCAGGCGGTTCTCGATGCCGATGACGCGGTTTTTGGCGAGCGCAGCGATGACGCTGAGTCGCGGCTTATTCGGGTTCATATTCTCTCCGCTCACGGTTGACTGCTTCCCCCACACTAAATCGCCACTGGCGCCTTGATCGCCGGGTGCGGGTCGTAGCCGCTGAGGGTGAAATCCTCGAAACGGAAACCAAAGATATCGCGCACCACCGGGTTCAGCGTCATCGTCGGCAACGGGCGCGGCTCGCGGCTCAATTGTTCGCGCGCCTGGTCGAGGTGATTGGAATAGAGATGCGCGTCGCCCAGCGTGTGGACGAAATCACCGGGCTGCAATCCCGTCACCTGCGCCATCATCATGGTCAGCAGCGCATAGCTGGCGATGTTGAACGGCACCCCGAGGAAAATGTCGGCGCTGCGCTGGTAGAGCTGACACGAGAGCTTGCCGTCAGCGACATAGAACTGGAAGAAGGCGTGGCACGGCGCCAGCGCCATCTGGTCGAGGTCGGCGACGTTCCACGCCGAGACGATGATGCGGCGCGAGTCGGGGTTGGTCTTGAGCGTCTTCACCGCGTCGCTGATCTGATCGATCGTCCCGCCGCCGGGTTTCGGCCAGCTGCGCCACTGGTGCCCGTACACCGGGCCGAGGTT
>JACDJC010001363.1_pt1 | contig 22025 bp, 19 predicted proteins | sample 7454191 | NCBI WGS metagenome assembly JACDJC01 (sample SAMN14253291, study PRJNA609438) | sludge metagenome | isolation source: sludge after 25d culture with pyrite and EDTA | collected 2018-12-20 | reverse complement strand
GGCGTACGCGGCCGGCTGCCGCCAATTCGGCGAAAACAAGGCGCAGGAAGGGTTTCGCAAGTGGGAAGCGATGCAGGACCTGCCCGACCTCGAATGGTCGGTGATCGGTCACCTGCAGACCAACAAGGCGCGCCTGGTCGCACGCTTCGCCAGCGAATTCCAGGCACTGGACAGCCTGCGCGTCGCCGAAGCGCTGGATCGCCGCCTGCAGGGCGAAGGCCGCGCGCTGGACGTATTCGTCCAGGTCAACACCTCCAGCGAAGCCAGCAAGTATGGACTCGCGCCCGATGAGGTTGCGGATTTCATCCGGGCGCTGCCGGCCTTCACCGCGCTGCGCGTGCGCGGCCTGATGACGCTGGCGCTCTTCTCCGCCGACGCCGCGCGCGTGCGCCAGTGCTTCGTGCGGCTGCGCGAACTGCGCGAACGACTGCGCCAGAGCGCGCCGGCGGGCGTCGGTCTGGAGGAACTGTCGATGGGGATGTCCGGCGACTTCGAGATCGCGATCGAGGAAGGCGCTACCGTGGTGCGTGTCGGGCAGGCGATCTTTGGTGCACGGGCGCTGGCGGACAGTCATTACTGGCCGGGGGAGGCTGGTCCCCGTCCGCGGTGATCTGTCCCCGGAATTTCAGACCTCCCTTACCTTCAGACTAGCTCATGAACGCCTTGACACCCTCCGAACTAAAAGCAATTCTCCACTCTAAACGTGCCAATATCTATTATCTGGAGCATTGCCGCATTTTAGTAAAAGATGGCCGTGTCGAATATGTTACTGATGCCGGCAAGCGCAATCTGTATTGGAATATTCCAATCGCCAACACCACCAGTATTCTGCTGGGCACAGGCACATCTATTACTCAAGCTGCCATGCGCGAACTTGCAAAGGCGGGAGTGCTGGTCGGTTTTTGCGGCGGCGGCGGCACCCCGCTGTTCAGCGCCAATGAGGTGGATATAGAGGTGGCGTGGCTATCGCCGCAGAGTGAATACCGTTCCACCGAATATCTGCAGGCCTGGGTTCAGTTCTGGTTTGACGATGCGTTGCGTCTGCATGCAGCCAAGCAGTTGCAAAACCTTCGATTGCAGCACCTGTATCAGCGGTGGGATTCCCGTGCACTGCGAGACGCAGGTTTTACGCCTGATCCGCAAGCGCTGCACTCCTTGCTGGATCAGTTCAAACTATTGATTACGGATGCACCGGACACCGCTGCACTTTTGATTAGCGAGGCGAGACTTACCAAAGCGCTTTTCAGACTCGCTGCGCACACCACCGGGTATGGTGAATTCACGCGCTCCAAGCGTGGGACTGGAACCGATCCCGCAAACCGCTTCCTGGACCATGGCAACTACCTGGCCTACGGTCTGGGCGCCACAGCCACCTGGGTACTCGGTTTGCCCCACGGGTTGGCTGTTTTACATGGCAAGACACGACGTGGCGGATTGGTGTTCGATGCTGCAGACCTCATCAAGGACGCGTCTATCCTGCCACAAGCATTTATTTCCGCCATGCGTGGAGATGATGAACAGCAGTTCCGTCGCGCCTGCATCGAGACCTTCACGCGTTCCGAGTCATTGGACTTCATCATTGACTCGCTAAAGCAGATCTCCGCAACCACCGCCGCGTTGGCAGGCGCAGCCGGGAAACCGGCATGAATGTAATGTTCGTGTCGCAGTGCAGCAAGCGCGCGCTCACTGAAACACGCCGCATCCTGGATCAGTTTGCAGAACGCCGCGGCAATCGCACCTGGCAAACGCCCATTACGCAAGCAGGTCTGGATACCGTACGCAAGCTGCTGCGCGCCAGCGCGCGCAAGAACACTGCGGTGGCCTGCCATTGGATCCGGAGGCATGACCACAGCGAGTTGCTGTGGATCGTCGGCGATGCACGCCAGTTCAACGCCGAGGGCGCAGTACCGACCGACACCACCCGCAGCGATGTACTGCGCAGGGATGACGAGAACCACTGGCATGCACTACCGTTGATGACAGCGCTCACCGCACTGGCCGCACTCATGCACGACCTTGGCAAAGCCACGAGGGCCTTCCAGCAGCGCCTGGCAACGCCCGGCTCGCGCGAGCGCAACCACTATCGCCACGAGTGGGTCTCGTTGCGCTTGCTCCAGGCTTTCGTGGGCAATGATGACGACGCAGGCTGGTTGCAGCGACTTGCGGCTGGCGCGGATGAGAGCGCAGACGTGCAGGCTTTTGAGCGTCTTTGGCTGGACCACGCCGATGGACGCCTGCTACGCGACGGCCTGGATACGGAAGAGACAAGGGACGGACCCTCGAGTTCGCACAACCCGTTTCGCCGCTTGCCGCCGCTGGCTCAGGCTGTGGCCTGGCTCATACTGACGCATCACCGGCTGCCCTGCAAGCCTGTGCGTCGCGAAGATGGTCCGCCCGTGAATGCCGACGAAGACGCTGCTTCCATCTGGCGACCATTCGGTGCGCGGCTGTACAGCGTCAATCGCAAGGATCTGCGCGACTTGCTGCAGCAAGTCAATGCCGACTGGAACGAACCACGCGATCCGGTTGATGCAGTGCGCTTGCAGAATGACTGGACATTCGACCATGGCCTGCCAGTAGTCATGCCGATCTGGCGCAGGCAGACGGCGCGCTACGCCCGCAAGCTGCTGCAGATGACGCGCGCGCACGACAACGACGTCCTGCATGACCCCTTCATCATGCACGTCTCGCGCCTGTGTCTGATGCTGGCCGACCACCACTATTCCAGCATCAAGGACGCAGAGCGGCGCAAACCCTGGCTCAGCCCCAGGTCCGATTACCCGCTCTACGCCAACACCATCCACGAGCGGCATGGGCAAGGCAGCCCAGGCAAGCCCGTCTACAACCAGACGCTCGACGAGCACCTGCTCGGCGTGCAGGCGCATGCCACGCTGGTGGCGTGCTCGCTGTCCTCGCTGACGCGCAGCCTGCCGGCGCTGCAAAATCATCGCGGTCTGAAGAAGCGCAGCGCCGACGCGCGCTTTCGCTGGCAGGACAGGGCCGCCGACCTGGCCACCAGTGTGCGCGAGCGTGCGGCCCGGCAGGGTGCATTCATCGTCAACATGGCATCCACCGGCCGCGGCAAGACGCTGGGTAACGCCCGCATCATGAATGCCCTGGCGCACCCGGCCACTGGCCTGCGCTGCGCGTTTGCCATCGGCCTGCGCACGCTCACGCTGCAAACCGGCCGCGCCTTTCAGCAGGACCTTGGTCTGGGCGACGATGAATTGGCCATCCGCGTTGGTGGCGCAGCCAGTCGCGCCTTGTTTGATTACTGGGAGCAGCGTGCCGAGGACACGGGTTCGGCCTCTGCGCAAGCACTACTGGCCGATCCGCCACTACCCAGCGAGAATGATGCCACCAACGCGCAGGAGCAGTTCAGGGAGGATGGCATCCTGCTGTACGAGGGCAATGACCGGCACCCGTTGCTGCAGCGCCTGACCGACGATCCCGCCGTGCGTAAACTTATTGCCGCACCCATTCTCACCTGCACCATAGACCACCTGACACCAGCGACCGAGAGTCTGCGCGGCGGCCGGCAAATTGCGCCCATGCTGAGACTGATGAGCAGCGACCTGGTGCTGGACGAGCCTGACGACTTCGACATGGCCGACCTGCCCGCGCTCACGCGGCTGGTGCACTGGGCCGGCCTGCTCGGCGCGCGCGTGCTGCTGTCCTCGGCCACGCTGCCGCCCGACCTGGTGCACGGGCTGTTCCTGGCCTATCGTACCGGACGAACCGTATTCCAGAAGCACCGCGGCGAGCGCCCGCACGAGACCGTCAGCATCTGCTGCCTGTGGGTGGACGAGTTCGCTGCCGATACCCATGATTGCGCAGACGGCACGAGCTTCCGTCAGCGACACGAAAAATTCGCGCAAAAGCGCGCTGCCAAACTGGAACAAGATGAAATTCGACGCTTGGCTCAGATCGTGCTCTTGCCAGAACAACAGACTTTCGAGTCTCACCAGCCGGATTCGGCTGCGGCACGGAGCACGCGCCATACGCACTGGGCCGGATTGCTGCTGCGGGAGGCCTGGCAGTTGCATCAGCGGCCGCAGAATCACGTAGTCGACCCTGCCAGCGGCAAGTGCGTGAGCTTTGGCCTCATCCGCATGGCCAACATCGGCCCGCTGTTCGACGTCGCGCGTGCCATGTACACAAACGGATTGATGCAGAACGACGTTCGCGTTCATCTGTGCGTGTATCACTCGCAATTTCCGCTGCTGATGCGTTCAACCATCGAGTACGAACTCGATATCATCCTGAAACGTCCACCGAACAGGGACGGCAGCGATCCGGCACTGCAACACGCCAGCGTCCGTGCGGTACTAAACGCTTGCCCGGAGCAGCATCAGATCTTCATCGTGCTGGGCTCACCGGTAACAGAGGTCGGGCGCGACCACGACTATGACTGGGCCGTGGTCGAACCCTCATCCATGCGCTCGTTCATCCAGCTGGCTGGCCGCGTGCGCCGGCACCGGTCCGGTGCAATCAACGACGTCAACCTGAGCGTGCTCGATCGTAACCTGCGCAGTTTCAAATCGGATGATTCCAAAGCCGCGTTCTGCAGACCCGGCTTCGAGATGGACAAAGTGAGCGAGGACATAGTGGACGAGAACTATTCCGAACCGGACACCGCGCGCTTCTTTCATCTGCGCTCGCATCGATTACAGAACGTGTTGGTCAAATACACGCGGGGACGGGAGCAGTGGCCGATAAACGCCACACCTCGAATCCGGGTGGATGACGACGCGTTCGATCCACGCACCAACCTCATCGACCTCGAACATGCGCGCATGCACGACACGACACTGCCGCACGTTGATGGCGAGAAACTGCGCACGCCACCCAAGCGGTCGGCCAGCCTGCACTGGCACAGTCGGGAAGCTCTTTGGCTCACCGGTATCCTGCCCCAGTTGCAGCGCTTTCGTTACGACAGCATGTCGCACATGGACGTGGTTTTACTGCCTGACGAAAACGACGAAAAACTGGTCTTCCACCAGGTGAAGAAAGGCCAGCGGCGCGGCGAGTTCGACTGCATTCCCTCAGAAAACCTGCGCGCACAACTTCGTGACGATGAGTTGTTCCGCGCTGGCGACGTCACTCCATGGCTGCAAGTCGACCTGATGCAAGCACTGGAGCACATCGCGCAGGAACAGGCGCTGACCCTTCGCAGTGCCGCTCAGCGCTACGCCACCGCCAGCTTGCCCGTCTGCCATCAGAATCATCAAGGCTGGGATTGGCACCCCGCACTGGGCTTCAATTCACGAAAAGACTGATCACGCCGGTTGCAAAGGCTGCACCTGTGTGATGGCTGCCTGCGCATCGACGTCCAACTCGGTCTTGCGCAGATCGTAGGCCGACTGCAGATTCAGCCACGACTGCGCATCACCGCCAAAAAATCGGCTCAAGCGCAGGGCAGTGTCAGCTGTCACGCCACGTCGCTGCAGCACGATGTCGTTGATGCGGGACGCGGGCACGTGCAGATGCCGCGCCAGCGCGCTGACGCTCATGCCTATGGGCTCCAGATAGTCCTCACGCAGCACCTCTCCCGGGTGTACGGGACGCATGCCGTTCCTGAACATTTGCTTGCACTCCTGGCAAGTTTCGTCGTGCTGCCTCAATGGTAGTCCACGATTTCCACACTCGCCGGACCTTCCCTGGTCCACACAAAGCACACTCGCCACTGTGCATTGATGCGCATGCTGTGCTGCCCGCGCCGATCGCCTGTCAAAGCCTCCAGTCGGTTGCCGGGAGGGCTGCGCAAGAAGTCCAACGTGACCGCCGCATCAAGTTGCGCCAGCTTTCGCTCGGCCGCCCGCTGAACAGAGAAAAACCGTCGGCTCCTGCCGGTTTCAAACAGCTCCTGCGTGTCTGCGCACTTGAAGGAAAGAATGGCCACAGCATGATTCCATTATAGAACGGATACCGGTATTCGGTAAGCTGCCTGTTCGGCAGAAATGTCCATCCAGCATTGGATATTTTCTAAGCTATCTGTTCGATAGTTCATCCAGCAATGGATATGGATATCATTTATGTTACCATACGGCTTGACGTATGGAAGAAGAAGGAGCGCCATGAGTTCAGCAGAAACCAGGTCCATTGCCTCCCTTGGTTTTCGCGACACAGTAGATGCGTTTTTGCAGGAACGCCTGCAGTCCAAATTGGACGGACTCAAGGCCAAACTGGACAAACTGGACGCGGATGACCCCAAGCGCGAGCAGTTGCTCACCCGAAGCGAGCAACTGCGTATTCAGTATCAACGGCAGACCTGGTGCTCGGATGCGGCCCGGCGCGTTGTTCAGATACAGGCCGTCACCCACTCGCTCAAGGCTGTGCACCCCGACGCCAGAGGGAGCAACTTGTACGTGGAGCCCCATCAACTGCCGCAATTGCAGGAGGTCGGCAGTCACGTCCTGCGCGATTCATTCTCCAGCGACGTGGTGGGCAACGCAGCCGCGCTGGATGTCTACAAATTCCTGAAACTGGAAGCCGGCGGCCGCAGTCTGTTGGATGCCATGCTGGAAAACGATCCTGCCGCACTCAAGGCACTCAGCGATGATCCGGTGCAAGCCGGTGAGTGGCGCAACGCTTTCGTGAGCCTCGTTCAACCGCGAGATGTCCAACCCGCCTCGCATGCGCTGGCAAAACAACTCTACTGGCTCACCGGCGATGACCCGGGCATCGATACCGACTACCTCCTGCTGGCACCGCTCCACGCCACCTCGCTGGCGCATGCCGTGTACGCCAGGATTCAGGAAGCACGCTTTGGAGAAGCTAACAAGGCAGCACGCACTGCTCGCCGCGAAGGCAAAATGCACAATGGCGTGCTGCAAGAGTACGCTGACCTGGCTGTACAGAAACTGGGCGGGACCAAGCCGCAGAACATCAGCCAGCTCAACAGCGAGCGCCGTGGCGTCAATTACCTGCTGACCTCATCGCCACCGAGTTGGAAAAGCCGCAAGAACCGCCTGCCGGTGAAGGCTGCATCCGTGTTCGATCGCCTCTTTGGAGCGCGCCCGTCAGTGCGTGACACGCTCCGCGACCTCCGTGATTTTCTACAGAGTAATCCACCAGCCAACGTCAGAACGCGTCAGCGGCGAGAAAGCCTGATCGACTTTCTCATCGACGAGCTGAGCTGCATGGCCGCAGAACTGCAGCAAGGCGAGCCAGCGGGTTGGACAAGGGATCACATCCGTTTCGGGAATCTGGTTCGCAGCGAACAGCTGTGGCTGGACCCCGGCCGCGCGGCGCTCGACGGAGAGGAAGCCTTTGCCAGCGACTGGCTGGCCATCCAATGGCCCGCAGACGTCGGCAGATACTTTGCCAACTGGCTCAACAGCCAGCTGGATCGCAAGCTGCCCATGGGGGAAATCGAGGCCCGGCACTGGCATGACGAACTGCTGGCCTGGGACAGCACCTTTGCCGAGCAACTGCGTCGGCTGCACCTGAAGATTCCGACTGCGAATGAAATCACGGAGACTGCGTCGTGACAACCGCAGCTGAAGCCATTCTGGTGCTGCCACACCTTCGTGTGCAAAACGCCAACGCCATCTCCAGTCCGCTGACGCACGGCTTCCCTGCCATCACCGCCTTCATGGGTCTGAAGTGGGCGCTGGAGCGCAAGCTGGCGGCCGCTCGCATCCCCCTGCGTCTGCATGGTGTTGGTGTCATCTGTCACGCACACCAGGAGCAGGTGGCTGCCGGTTACGTCAAGACCTTCCGACTCACACGCAACCCCGTGGGTCGGGACGGCCAGACCGCTGCCATCGTCGAAGAAGGCCGCGTCCATCTGCTCATCACACTTGTCTTCAGCGTGTCCGAGAAAATCAGTGGCGACGGGCCCGCGCAGCTGATCGAAGGCAACGATGCCGGGTTCAAGGACTGGGCTGAAGAAGCAGGGCGAATTCTGGCGCGCATGCGTGTTGCGGGCGGCGCTCTACTGCCATCGCAGGATCTACCGGGTCGCAGTAGCCAGCCATGGCTGGCCATCCTGCCTGACGATGCCGAGGAGCGCCAGCACCGTTTCAAGCGCTGGCGTCGCCGCTGGCTACCCGGCTATGCGCTCATAGGTCGCGATGATTTGCTGACTGAACGCCTGAACGATTTGCGAGAGGAAGACCCACAGATCACCCTGCTCGATGCCTGGCTGCACGCCAGTCGGCTGAACCTGCAGGCGCAGGAACCTCTGCCGGATTTGCCACCGTTGCCCAACCAGAAAATCAAATGGGCAGACCCTTGGCGCGGCAAGGGCAGCGGCTGGATCGTTCCCATTCCTGTTGGCTACGCTGCATTATCGGCCAAGCATGCGCCTGGCGCAGTCCGTAACGCTCGCGATGCCACGATCCCACTGCGTTTTGTCGAATCCGTGTACTCGCTGGGCGAATGGATAGGCCCACACCGTCTGGACAGGCTGGAGCAGCTCCTGTGGCACGCCCAGACCGACGAGGATCAAGGTCTGTATCGCTGCCACAACGGCGACGGACCACGTGCCTCAGATGAAGACAATTATGTCTACGCCCCATATTCAGCCTCCTTCGACTGACCCAAGGAAACAGAAAATGAGCGAAAAACTTCAAACAGCGTCTGTTCTCGCCTTCGAGCGCAAGCTGGATCCGTCCGATGCCATCTTTCATGCCGGCACATGGAGTGCACAGGAGAATGAAGCCGATTGGCAGCCCATCGAGATCCGCACCAAGGCGGTGCGCGGCACTATTTCCAACCGTCTCAAGACCAAAGACCAAGACCCGGCCAAGCTCGACGCGGCGATCGAAAACCCCAACCTGCAAACGGTGGATGTCGCAACCCTGCGATCCGATACGGACACCCTGCGAGTCCGCTTTACGTTGCGTGTCCTGTCCGGTCTTGGAAAACCGTCGGCCTGCAATAACGCCGACTACCAGGCCAAACTTCAGGAAACGGTGAACGGGTACCTGCAAGCCAACCGTTTCACCGAACTCGCCAGGCGCTACGCGCATAACCTGGCCAATGGGCGCTTCCTGTGGCGTAATCGCATCGGCGCCGAACAGGTACAGGTACAGGTGGAACAAATGGAGCATGGGCGACCCAGTCCGGATCGCAACTGGGATTTCGACGCGCTGCAACTGAGCCTGCGCAATTTCGATGCCGGCGATCAGCAAACCGACCGGGATGCACTGGCCAGCCTGATTGAAAGCGGCCTTGCGGGCGAGCAGCACGTGTTGTTGCGGGTAACGGCCTTTGCGCGCATGGGGACTGGGCAGGAAGTCTTCCCCTCGCAGGAACTCATCCTGGATCGTGGCCGCGGCGACAAGAGCAAGACCCTCTACGATGTAGACGACATCGCGGCCATGCACTCGCAAAAAGTGGGCAACGCGCTGCGTACCATCGATACCTGGTACGAGGGGGCATCATATCTCGGCCCGATTGCTGTGGAACCCTACGGCTCGGTCACCACACAGGGCAAAGCTTACAGACAGCCCAAACAACAGCAGGACTTCTACTCCCTGCTGGACGAATGGCTCCTGAAAGACAAGGCGCCTCCGTTGGAGCAACAACACTTTGTCATGGCCATCCTGATTCGTGGCGGCGTGTTTGGTGACGCCAACTGAACCATCATGACCACACACTACGTTGACATCACGCTGCTACCAGATCCTGAGTTCAGCCGCGCGCACTTGTTGGGTGCGCTCTATGACCGGCTGCACCTCGCTCTTGTGTCGGGGCAGCACAGGGACATCGGGATCAGTTTTCCTGGCTACTCCAGGCACCCACGCACCTTGGGCGATGTGATGCGTCTGCACGGTGGTCAAGAACAACTTGCAGCTTTTACGCAGTCAGATTGGTTGCGTGGCATGCGTGACCATGTGCGACTGGGCAGTGTCGCGCCAGCTCCACTAGATGCTCTGCATCGCACAGTACGCCGCAGGCAGTTCAAAACCAACGTGGAGCGGTTGCGCCGCCGCCGCATGCGGAGAAAGGGCGAAACTTTGGAGGAGGCTACGCGGGCCATTCCCGCAACGGTCGTGCACCATCCGAAGTTGCCTTTTGCCCGTCTGCACAGTCACAGCACGGGCCAGATTTACTGTGTCTTCATCGAACTTGGTGATTTGCAGCCGAATGGTCAATACGGACTTTTCAGCAGCCATGGCCTCAGCGATACAGCCACCGTTCCATGGTTTTGACCCTTTTTTGAACTCACCAAATAAATCTTTGAAAATCAGATAGATGAAGGGGATTCCAGAAAATTGGTTATTTGATACAGATCCCTGATCTTCCTTGACAGCTCTACGGTTAGAACCGTTTTCCTCTTGTTCGCTGCCGCGCAGGCAGCTCAGAAACGCCGGCAAGAAGCGCAAGCCGGCGACGAAGAGTTCGCTGCCGCGCAGGCAGCTCAGAAAACGAAGGGCGACAAGGAAGCGCGCGCTGCCCGGTTCGCTGCCGCGCAGGCAGCTCAGAAATGCTCGCGCTGCTCTTCGAGGTTGCGATACACGTTCGCTGCCGCGCAGGCAGCTCAGAAACAACGTCGTGAGCAGGCCCACCACCAGCATCCGTTCGCTGCCGCGCAGGCAGCTCAGAAAAGTGAGCGATAGCAGCCGTGGGCCGTCCGATGAGTTCGCTGCCGCGCAGGCAGCTCAGAAAAGCGTGAATTCAAACGAGACGCCCTGCAATTTGTTCGCTGCCGCGCAGGCAGCTCAGAAAACCTTGAAACGCTCGTCCCTCGGCTCTATCGAGTTCGCTGCCGCGCAGGCAGCTCAGAAAATCTTGCCGACGCGCTCGCCGTCCGCGGCAGAGTTCGCTGCCGCGCAGGCAGCTCAGAAAATGCCGCCCGAGACCGCACCGTAAAGGCTGTTGTTCGCTGCCGCGCAGGCAGCTCAGAAAATGCGGCGCTGAATGCGTTTTTCGATGTGCTCGTTCGCTGCCGCGCAGGCAGCTCAGAAAAGCGGAAGGCGCACAACCTGGTCCGCGCTGATGTTCGCTGCCGCGCAGGCAGCTCAGAAAGAAACATGGCAAGAACATTCGTAAGTTCTTGATGTTCGCTGCCGCGCAGGCAGCTCAGAAAATTTTAGAACCTCTAAAGTTACGCCAATACACGTTCGCTGCCGCGCAGGCAGCTCAGAAATGTAGCGCCCGGGCATCGCCTGTCAGTTCAGCGTTCGCTGCCGCGCAGGCAGCTCAGAAATTGTTGCCGGACGCCGTGGCGACGTCGAAAACGTTCGCTGCCGCGCAGGCAGCTCAGAAATTCGAAGTCAGCCTGTAGCCGGGCACGAATATGTTCGCTGCCGCGCAGGCAGCTCAGAAATGGTGGTTGACAATGACGAATCGCGCGGTGATGTTCGCTGCCGCGCAGGCAGCTCAGAAATTGTCGATGATGCCGTGCAGTGAATTGCGGATGTTCGCTGCCGCGCAGGCAGCTCAGAAAAACTACGCACAGGACGCCACGCGAGTCCAGTGTGTTCCCTGCCGCGCAGGCCGCGCAGAAATCGCGCAGCCGCTCAATTTCCGCCAGCACTGAGTTCGCTGCCGCGCAGGCAGCTCAGAAATCAACGAAATTGCCTGGCTGCGCGAGCGCGGCGTTCGCTGCCGCGCAGGCAGCTCAGAAAGTCTGTTCTGCCCGCGCCTGCGGGCTGTATGCGTTCGCTGCCGCGCAGGCAGCTCAGAAAAGTCGGCAAGCCAGAGGACTACGCAAGGGAATGTTCGCTGCCGCGCAGGCAGCTCAGAAATCGACGACCGCGCGCAATGTCGGCGACCACTGGTTCGCTGCCGCGCAGGCAGCTCAGAAATTCGCGAAGACGGTGTGCGATTTCGTCGAACGGTTCGCTGCCGCGCAGGCAGCTCAGAAAGTGGAAACCTCGACCGGCGAACACGTGTCGTTGTTCGCTGCCGCGCAGGCAGCTCAGAAAAGTGCCGCCAATGGAAATGATCGCAGACGGCTGTTCGCTGCCGCGCAGGCAGCTCAGAAATGCTCCACCGCCTCGGCCGGCCGGCCCTCGAGGTTCGCTGCCGCGCAGGCAGCTCAGAAACCGGTATTGCGAAACAAGTAGAAAAACAAATTGTTCGCTGCCGCGCAGGCAGCTCAGAAATATCTGTGCCCGCAGAGGAAAGATTTCCTCATGTTCGCTGCCGCGCAGGCAGCTCAGAAATGCAAGTGCTTTGCGCACGGATAGCCCGACGGGTTCGCTGCCGCGCAGGCAGCTCAGAAAGTCCAGCCGTCGCCCAGCACCACTGCGCCGACGTTCGCTGCCGCGCAGGCAGCTCAGAAAAAGATGAAACCGCAAGAACTGGCGGCTTATCTGTTCGCTGCCGCGCAGGCAGCTCAGAAATTCGAAGTCAGCCTGTAGCCGGGCACGAATATGTTCGCTGCCGCGCAGGCAGCTCAGAAATGGACCGCCGCACAGGTGTGCGCAGTCACGCCGTTCGCTGCCGCGCAGGCAGCTCAGAAAGGTGTGGAGCGTGGTGAGTATCCGCAACAATCGTTCGCTGCCGCGCAGGCAGCTCAGAAAGTGCGCGAAGGCGACCGCTACTGCGACCGTCTGTTCGCTGCCGCGCAGGCAGCTCAGAAATCCCACGCGAAGCGCCGCCAGGCGGGGCGGATGTTCGCAGCCGCGCTGGGAGCTCTGTATTGGCGACACGTGGAGCTGGGCACCGTCCTGGGGTTCGCTGCCGCGCAGGCAGCTCAGAAAGCCGGATGACCCTTTGCCCCGCGCAGCGCGTCGTTCGCTGCCGCGCAGGCAGCTCAGAAACGAGCGTGATGCAGCATCTCGTTGCCGCCATCGTTCGCTGCCGCGCAGGCAGCTCAGAAACAGCCGATCCAGCCGAGCACCGTCTGCACCTGGTTCGCTGCCGCGCAGGCAGCTCAGAAAACGCTGGAAAAGTGCGACGGCGTAGCCGGTACGTTCGCTGCCGCGCAGGCAGCTCAGAAACTGCGGGCGGGCCGGTACAGGTTGCCGTCGTTGTTCGCTGCCGCGCAGGCAGCTCAGAAACTCGAAAGTCTGATCCACTGGAACCCCCTATGGTTCGCTGCCGCGCAGGCAGCTCAGAAAACACGCATGCCCAAGGCGCGGTTGCCGTTCAGGTTCGCTGCCGCGCAGGCAGCTCAGAAAATCGAATGGGACGGATCGAACATGGTCGGCACGTTCGCTGCCGCGCAGGCAGCTCAGAAAACGCTGGCTGACTACCTGGCCGCCAGCACCCCGTTCGCTGCCGCGCAGGCAGCTCAGAAAGAGAACTCGTTGCCATTGCCCAGGCGGTCGGCGTTCGCTGCCGCGCAGGCAGCTCAGAAAACGATGGCGACCGACACGCTCACCGTCGTGCTGTTCGCTGCCGCGCAGGCAGCTCAGAAAGACCCGCGTCTGCTGCATCTGCTCGCGCAGGGGTTCGCTGCCGCGCAGGCAGCTCAGAAACGGGCGCAGGTTGCCGCCGCACCGGCCGTCAGGTTCGCTGCCGCGCAGGCAGCTCAGAAATCGCCGGATGGAGCGGAAACAAGCTGGTCTCCGTTCGCTGCCGCGCAGGCAGCTCAGAAAGACGATCTCACACGCAACATGCCGCGTGATCTGTTCGCTGCCGCGTATTCCGGCCGAACGTGACCGCCCGTTTCGGCATCGCGACCACGTATTCCGGACGATTGTGACCGATCATTTCGGCGATCGTGACCGGCGCCTCGGCGCCGGCGGCGTTGCGTAGAGATCTGAATCCCGGCCCGTACTCTCCGCGGTTTTGCCCGCAGGGGGAGACGGTGCGCCAGTGGGACGAGCGTCAGCTCGTCGCCCGGCTGCTGCCGCGGATACCGGCGGTGTCGCCCTTCGTTAAGCTCGACCGGGGCCGCGTGCATCGCGAACTCGATCGCAAGGGCGTGACGCTCATGCTGCTGTGGCAGGAGTACGTCGCCGCCCACCCGCGGGAACGCATCTGGCGCTATACGCAGTTCCGCAAGCATTACAAGGTGTTCGCGCGACGGCTGAAACGTTCGATGTGCCAGCACCGGCGGGCCGGCGAGAAGCTATTCATCGACTTCGCCGGTCCCACCGGCGGGCTGCGCGACGGCGCCCGCACGTAAGTGTTCGTCTCGGCGATGGGCGCTTCGAGCTACACCTTTACCTGCGCCACCCGTGCGTAGAAGCTCGAGGACTGGGTCCAGGCCATGTGGTGCATGCACTGGCCTTCTACGTCGGCGTGCCGCAACTGATCGTGCCCGATAACGCTCGCGCCGTCATTGCCGATCCGAATCGCTACGAGCCTCACGCTAACGACACCGTGCCCGTGGAGCACTGGCACGGCTGGATCTGCGACGCCACCATCGCCGATGCGATCCTCGATCGGCTGCTCGCGCGGGTTCATCGCTTCACGCTCAAGGGTGAGTCGCGCCGCACCGGCGGCGTTGGCAACAAGGTCGCCGGTGCGGCGCGTGCCGTGGTGGCTGGCGTTCGTTCGCCGATCAAAATGGAGGAGGACTCGATGCCCTGATCAATCGACACCGATACACTGAACACCTGCGCAATGCCGTCGCCGCATCAACGGTCACGATCGCCGAAATACGCAGAATGGAGCACACCCGCATGAACACGCAGTAAGATCCCCCCTGAGGACGACCTCAGCCTGCGGGCCAATCCATCGTCCGGGACGACCCGGCTCCTTGACAGGAGAGAGCCGCATGGCCTGGGTCCATCTGGTCGTCGCAGGTTTGCTCGAAGTGGTCTGGGCCTTCACGATGAAGCTCTCGCACGGGTTCAGCCACCTGGGCTATTCCGTCGCCACCATCGTCACCATGATCGCCAGCGTTGCACTGCTGTCGATCTCCATGAAGTCCCTGCCCCTGGGCACGGCATACACGATCTGGACGGGCATCGGTGCCGTGGGCGCTTTCGCCGTCGGCATCCTCGTCCTGGGTGAAGTGGCCAGCCCGATGCGCATTCTTGCCGCCGCCCTGATCGTCAGCGGGCTCGCGCTGATGAAGCTGTCCTCCTGAATCTGTCCTGCGGGGTGCAGGCATGGCCCGTTACCGGATCGGCTACCCGGGCGCGCAGGCATCTGCGGTCGGCTCTTGCCCAGGTCATGCTGAGCGGCATTCCGCCGGACTAACGTCGAGTCGCAGGAAAAGACCAAATCTGCCGTAATCTCCAAGACATCATCCACCAGACACGTCGATAATCCCCGCAGCAGCGTCTGGAACGCTCCTGTGTGCTCCCCTGGAAAGGGGCAACCGGATCGATGGATACCCTTTCCGTCCGTATCGGACGCTGTGACGGATGATCAATGACAGAGTGCCTGTGATTCGTGCCACGAGGATGAGCCGAATCAGGAAAAGGCCCGACCATCATCGGAGGAGCACGACATGCATGCATCGCGTCGGCGACTGTTGCTTTCCACATTGGGCAGCGCTTCGGCGCTGGCGTTTGCCGGCTGGCCGGACCTGGCTCTGGCCAGGGACGAGATCGTCGTCGGCCATCTTCAGGATCTCTCGGGCCCGCTGCAGGTCTTCGGCATTCCGAAGTCGCGTGTGCTGCAGTTCGCTGTCGACGAGACGAACGCCGCCGGTGGCCTGCTCGGGCGACCGGTACGTCTGGTCACCTATGACACCCAGTCGAACAACCAGCTCTATGCGCAGTTCGCACAGACGGTAGCCCTGCGTGACAAGGCTGCCGTCTGCTTCGGCGCCGTGACCAGTGCGGCGCGCGAAGTGGCGCGCCCCGTCCTGGGCCGCAGCAGGACGCCGTACTTCTACAACATGACATACGAAGGCGGCGTGTGCGACCGCAATACCTTCGTCACGGGCATCACTCCCAGCCAGCAGCTGGCCATCATGATTCCCGAACTGGTCCGGCGTTTCGGCAAAAAAATCTATGTGCTCGCCGCCGACTACAACTTCGGCCAGCTCTCGACGCAGTGGATCCGCAAGATGGCAGCCGAAGCCGGCGCACAGGTGGTCGGCGCCGAACTGTTCCCGCTGGACGTCTCGAGCTTTGCCCCGACGATCTCGAAGATCCAGGCGGCCGCGCCGGACTTCATCGTCAACAGTTTCGTCGGCCCTGCGCACGCCGCCTTCTACGGGCAGTGGGCAGCATCCGGCATGAAAGACCGCATCCCCGTCGCCTCGCAGACGTTCGGGGACGCGGCCGATCATCTGCTGATGCCGAAGGAGGTCTCCGAAGGCATCCTCATCTGCACCAATTATTTCCAGGAACTGGATGCCGGCACCAATCACGCCTTCGTCCGGCGCTTCCAGGAAAAAATGGGGACGAAGGATTACATCACCGTTCTTGCCATGAACGATTACGTCGGCTGGCGACTGTGGTCGACGGCGGTGGAAAAAGCGGGTTCGATCGACCGCGAAAAAGTGCTCGACGCCCTCGAATCCGGACTGACGGTCGACGTGCCGCACGGGCAGATCACGATGGAAGGCACGACCCATCACTGCACGATGGACATGTACCTGACGGAGGTGCACGACGGCGGCTACCGGGTGCTGCAGAAGACGGCCGCCGTCCCATCGATCGACATGGCCGGGCAGTGCGATCTGCTGGCGCGTCCGGCCACGAATCAGCAGTTCGTCCCGAAGATCTGACCGATGGATCTGGCGGCAACCGCGCTGCACCTGTTGTACGGCATCGCGGTCCTCGTCCTGACCAGCCTCGGGCTCGCCATCATTTTCGGAATGATGCGCGTGATCAACTTCGCCCATGGCGAGTTCCTGATGCTCGGCGGCTATGCGTTCGTGCTGAGCGTGCAGGCAGGCGTGAACCGGTGGCTGGCGATGTTCGTCGTCGCACCGGTCGTGGTCGGACTCTTCGGGGCGTTGATCGAACGCCTGGTCATCCGGCATCTGTACGGGCGCGTACTCGACACCATCCTGGCCACCTGGGGGCTGAGCCTGTTTCTGATCGGCCTGGCTTCGATGGTGCTCGGCTTCCAGCAACGTGGCGTCGCCCCACCACTGGGCAGCTTCGCTCTCGGCGCATCGCGGGAATCGTTCTACAGCGTGTTCATCATCGGCGTGACCGCTGTGCTGATCGCCGCTGTCTTCGCCTTTCTCGGGCGAACCCGCTGGGGCCTGCTGGCACGCGGCACGATGCAGAATCCGGCGATGGCGGAAGCACTGTGCGTCGACACGCGCAGGATCTATGCATGGACGTTCGCAGGCGGCAGCGCCGTCAGCGGTCTGGCCGGAGCCGTGCTGGCCCCGATCACGGCCGTGGTGCCCACGGTCGGTCTCGTGTACGTGGCCAAGGCATTCATCACCGTGATCACCGGGGGTGCGAACGCACTGACCGGGACGCTCCTGGCGGGGACGATGTTCGGCACGATCAGCGAGGCCGCGACCACCTGGGGCAGTGCGGTCACAGGGCAGGTGGCGCTGCTGGCAGCGGCAATCATCGCCTTGCGCCTGATGCCATCGGGGATCACCGGCCGCTTCTTTCGCCGCTCGCTGTGAATCCGGCCCGTCCACGCACCTGGCTGCTGCCGGCCGCTTTCGTGCTGGCGGCCGCTGCCATGCCATGGCTCGTCGAAACGTTCACGCTGATCGGGCTGAACGTGTTCATCATCCTGTCGATTCTCGCCTTGAGCATGTCTCTCGTGTGGGGCATCGGCGGAATTCTCAGTTTTGGCCAGTCGGTTTTTTTCGGTCTCGGCGCCTACGCCTATGCCGTGACGATCGGCAATTTCGGCGATTCGACCGCCGCCATCGCCGTCGCCATCGCGGTTCCAGCCGTGTTCGCCGTGGTCCTCGGCTACTTCCTTTTTTACGGGCGCATCAGCGACGTCTATCTCGCCGTGATCACGCTCACGGTCTCATTGATCTTCTACCACCTGGTCAACACGCTGGCGGGTGCCGATTTCCGTATCGGCGAGATTGCCCTGGGCGGCTACAACGGCCTGCCCGGCGTCGCGCCGATCCATCTGCCGTGGGGGCCGCACCGGGCCTTGAGCTACGAAGAGATGTACCTGTTCAGCGTTGCACTGCTGGCACTGGTCTACCTGGGCCTGCGCATCCTCGTGCGGACGGACTTCGGGCGCATCGTCATTGCCATCCGCGAAAACGAGCTGCGCGCCGAACTGCTCGGTTATGACGCCCGCCGCTACAAGCTCGTGCTGTTCGTGCAGGGCGCGGCCATTGCCGGCCTGGCGGGCGCGCTGTATGCAAGCTGGGGCAGTTTCGTCGGCCCTGACGTCTTCGGCATGAGTTTCGCCGCCCAGATCATCATCTGGGCGCAGGTGGGAGGGGTCAGCGTCATCGCCGGCCCCGTGCTCGGCTGCCTGCTGGTCCAGGCATTGACCACCTGGCTGGGCACCTCGCATCTGGCCGACGCCAACCTCATCCTCGGACTGCTCCTGATGCTGGCCGTTCTGGGCATGCCGGCAGGCCTGTTGCCGGGGCTGAGATCGCTCTTCGGCCGCGCCGCGACGAAACCATCATGACGGCAACCGGCGAGAGCGGCGTGTGCCCGACCCTGCTGCGTGTCCGCGGGCTCAGCATGCGCTTCGGTGGCGTCATCGTGATCAACCGTGTCGACCTCCAGGTCGAAGACGGCGAACTGCTCTGCCTGATCGGTCCGAACGGTGCCGGCAAGACCACGTTCTTCAAGACGCTCACCGGGCAGCTGCGGCCATCCTCGGGCTCGATCGAGTTCCTGGGCCGGCCACTCGTCGGTCTGCAACGCCACGAAATCGCGCGGCGCGGAATCGGTGTGAAGACACAGGTACCGAGCGTCTTCGATGGCCTGAGCGTACGCGAGAGCCTGTACCTGGCCATACGCGCGCAAAACCGCGGTGCGGGCCGGCGCGAGCGCATGGCGCGGGTCGATGCACTGCTCGAGGAGGTACGGATCGGGGCGATCGCCGATCGTACTCTTGCGCAACTGGCACACGGACAGCGCCAATGGGTGGAGCTGGCCATGGTACTGGCCGCCGAGCCGCGCCTGGTGCTGCTCGACGAGCCGGTCGCCGGCATGAGCGACGAGGAGACCGCACGCACCGCTGCCCTGGTGCGCCGGATGCGCGGTCGGCGTACGTTGATCGTCGTGGAACACGACATGCGTTTCGTGCGCGACATTGCCGATCGGGTTGCCGTGCTGCACCAGGGTGCGCTCCTGTGCGAAGGCGCGGTCGACGACGTGCTGGGCAACGAACGCGTGCGCGACGTGTATCTGGGTCGGGGTGACGGTGCTGCTCGAACTGCGTGAACTGCATTGCGGCTATGGACGGATTCCGATCCTGGACGGAATCCGCCTCGGGGTCGGAGCCGGCGAGCTCCTTGGCGTGCTCGGCCACAACGGCATGGGCAAGACCACGCTGATGCGCGCGATCATCGGCGAGCTGTCCCTCACGCAGGGTTCGGTGCATTTCGGCGCGATGGACATCACGCACCTGCCGACCCACCAGCGCGCGCGTCTCGGCATTGGCTACGTCCCTCAGGGACGGATGATTTTCCCATCCCTCACCGTGCATGACAACCTGCGTTTCGCCGCGCGTGCGAGCGGCGCCGACCACAACGTCGTCGAACAGGTGCTCGCGGAACTGCCGATGCTCGAGCGCCTGCTGGAGCGGCAAGGCGGCCTGCTCAGCGGTGGCGAACAGCAGATTCTGGCACTCGCACGCTGCCTGTGCACGCAGCCGCGCCTGTTGCTGCTCGACGAACCGACGGAGGGCATCCAGCCGTCGATCGTCGAACAGATGATCGATCTGTTGCGCCGCCTGCACCGATCCCGCGATCTGACGATCGTGCTCGTCGAACAGAATCTCGACTTCGTGCGCGCGCTCGCGCAGCGCATCGCCGTACTCGAAAAAGGCCGGATCCGGCAGATCGTCGGAACCGGTGACGCGGATGCCACCACCACCCTGCTCGGACTCACCGGTTTTTCGCAGGAATGAGGCGCTCGTGAAAGTGGTTTCACGATGCGCGACACGAACATCATCCACCTGATCCGACAGGAGATCGTCATGCCTTTCGACCTGCCCAGCAACGACCGCGTGCGCCGTCTCGGTGCCGAACTCGGCATGGACATCACGACGGAGTACGCGCAGGAATTCCTCGATTTCTGCCAGGTCTTCGTGCCTGACTTCCGCCTGGTCGAGCGCCTGCCGGACGAGAAACCGCCGGTAAAGTACCCGCGCACGCCGGGCTGGCGCCCCGAGCCGGCGGACAATCCGCTCGGCGCCTGGTATGTGCGCACCGACATTCGCGGTGCCGACAGTGGCAAGCTCGCCGGCAAGCGCATCGCGGTGAAGGACAACACGATGATCGCCGGCGTGCCGATGATGAACGGCGCCGGGGTGCTCGAGGGCTTCGTGCCCGACGTCGACGCCACCATCGTCACGCGCATTCTCGATGCCGGCGGGCACATCGTCGGCAAGTCGGTGTGCGAGTATTTCTCGTTCGCCGGCGGCAGCGCCACGAGCACCACCGGCCCCGTGATCAGCCCGCGCAATCCGGGACACACGCCGGGGGGCTCGACCACCGGCAGCGCCGCGCTGCTCGCGGCCGGTGAAGTCGATCTGGCCACCGGCGCCGACCAGGCCGGGTCGGTGCGCATTCCCGCATCGTTTTCCGGCATCGTCGGCCTGAAGCCCACCTTCGGGCTCGTGCCCTACACCGGCATGATGGGGCTGGACTACTCGATCGACCACGCCGGCCCGATGGCGCGCAACGTTGCCGGCGTCGCGCTGCTGCTCGAAGTGATGGCCGGCGAGGACGGCATCGACGGCCGCCAGCGCAATGTGACGGTTGCGCCCTACACCGAGGCGCTCGGGCGGGATGCGAAGGGCCTGCGCATCGGCGTGGTACGCGAATCGTTCGGGCTGCCCGAATCGCATCCGGGCACCGACCAGGCCGTGCGCGCAGCGCTGCCCGTGCTGCGGCAACTCGGGGCGATCGTCGAAGAAGTTTCCATCCCCTGGCACCGTCACGGCATGGCGCTCTGGGGTGCGCTGGCCAACGAAGGCACCTGTCGGTCGCTCTACAGCGGCACGGGCGTCGGCCACCACGGCATCGGTGCCTATCCGCTCGGCCTGGGTGCGATGCTCACCGGCTTGCGCGAGCGCGCCAACGAACTGCCGCATACGATCAAGGCCGGCATGCTGCTTGGCCACTATCTGGCCACCGATCATCACGGCCGCTTCTATGCCAAGGCGCAGAACCTGCGCCGGCGGCTGTGCCGCGAATACGACGAGCGCCTGGCGCACTGCGATCTGCTGCTGATGCCGACGCTGCCGTTTCCGACGCTGCCGATTCCACCCGACGGCGCCTCACTCGCCGAGGTGCTCACGCACAGCTGGTCGATGCTGACCAATACCTCGCCGTTCAACCTCACCGGTCACCCGGCAATCTCGGTGCCATGCGGCGAAACCGACGGCAAGCCGGTCGGCTTGATGCTGATCGGCCGGCACTTCGACGAGATGACGGTGTTGCGCGCGGCCGGTGCCTACGAGCGGCAATAGTCAGGCAGAACGGGTCACGACGCGGAATGGCAAGAGGGGTGCACGGAAGGGACGATGGCATCCCTTGAGCCCGGCGCGGCTCCGGACGTACCGGTTTCCTCGACGGCAAGGCCGCATCCTGCCGGACGGCCGCGCCGTGTCCGGAAGCTTTCCGCACTGATTCGCGCCCTCTTCGGGTAGCCTGAATGCCACCATATCCGGCAGAATGCCTTTACCTGACATCACTTCCCGGAAATCCAGCATGAAAGGTGGGATCTTGCGCGCATCGACCTGCGATCAGGCAGAGGCGAATACCAGCAGGGTTCCCGAATTTGAAGGCTGGGACAGCCTGCTCGATGACGAAAGTCGATGCGTGAACCAGCAAGTGACGAACGAAACCGTCAGCAGCTTCGCCGCGTCAGTTTCCTCGTTTTCGATGCCTGCCTGTCTCATTCGAAGTTCCGGATCACCGGAAACGGTGATCTTTCTGTCTCGTGCGCCCGGCACGGGCGCACTCCTGCGGGTGCAAGTCCCGCCACAAGTTGATCACAGCGAGTGAAGCGAAGCGCAACTGCGCAAGGGTGACCGAGCGTGGGAAGGAAGCGTGGAGCATAAGCTGCGAGCCGATGAACAAG
>JACDJC010001361.1_pt1 | contig 22051 bp, 19 predicted proteins | sample 7454191 | NCBI WGS metagenome assembly JACDJC01 (sample SAMN14253291, study PRJNA609438) | sludge metagenome | isolation source: sludge after 25d culture with pyrite and EDTA | collected 2018-12-20 | reverse complement strand
TCCGTATCTGTTGAGCGAGATGACGGCGATTGGCGAGGCCGACCAGAAGAAGGGACTTGCGGATTTCGACACCTCATTCTGGAAGCATGTCGGTCACGCCATCACCAACACGTTCCGGGCATGGGGCCGGAGCTGGACCGGCGGCGCGTTCGCGCCTGCGCCGGATGCAGGTGCAGCGACCGGCTACTATCGCCAGCTTTCGCGTTACTCGGCGGCGTTTGCGTTATGCTCCGACATGGCGCTCCTCACGCTCGGCGGTGCGCTCAAGCGCAAGGAAATGCTGTCGGCCCGGTTGGGGGACATTCTCTCCGAGCTTTATCTGCTCTCGGCGGCATTGAAGCGCTGGGAAGACGAAGGCCGCCAGGAGGCCGATTTCCCGGCTCTGGAATGGGTCATGGCGAATGGCATCCGCACCATCGAAAACCGGCTTGCGGAAGTGATCGCCAACCTGCCGAACCGCTTTGTCGGCGTGATTCTGAAATTCCTGATTCAGCCGCTCGGCGCCAATCCGCTCGGCCCATCGGACGACGTGGTGCATCGTTGTGCGCAACTGATCCTTGCGCCGTCGGCGGCGCGTGACCGGCTGACGGCAGGTCTCTATCATACCGACGACGACGGTCCGCTGGCGCGCCTCGAAAAGGCATTCCTGCTGGTGACCGCCAATGAAGCAATCGAGAAGAAGATGCATGCGGCGCATCTGCGCGACTGGAGCCAAGCTGTGAAGAAGGGTGTGATCACCGCCGAGGAAGGCGATAAGATCAAGGCCGCGCATGATGCGGTCGCGCGCGTGATCGAGGTCGACGACTTCGCTCCGGAAGCATTATCGCCGATCTATCACAAGCGGACGGAAGCGAAGCAGACCACGCCGGACCGGGCGGCAAGCTGATGGCGCGTCGTCCGGTCTATATTATCGACGGCGCGCGCACACCGTTTCTCAAGGCACAGGGCGGGCCGGGGCCGTTCACCCCGGTCGATCTCGCCGTTCAAGCCGGGCGGCCTCTGCTCGCGCGGCAGCCGTTCGCGCCGACGGCATTCGATCAGGTGATCCTCGGTTGCGTCAATGTCATCGCCGATGAGATGAATCCTGCCCGCGTCGCGGCGCTGCGCCTCGGCATGGGCGAGCGCATGGTGGCGTTCACGGTGCAGATCAACTGCGGCTCCGGCATGCAGTCGATTGACAGCGCCTACCGCACTATCGAAGCCGGCAAGGCCGATATGGTTTTGGCAGGCGGAGCCGAGGCTTTAAGTTATGCGCCGCTGGTGTTTCCGCAATCCGGCGTGCGCTGGTTCGCGCGGCTGGCATCCGCGAAGGATACGCTGTCGAAGGCCGCGGCGTTCCTGAAGGCGCGGCCACGGGACTTCAAACCGATCATCGGCCTTGAGCGCGGGCTGACCGATCCGATCACCGATCTCAACATGGGCCAGACCGCCGAGGTCATCGCGCATCTGATGGGCGTGACTCGCGCGCAGGCGGACAGCTATGCGGTGGAAAGTCATCAGCGGCTGGCGACGGCGCAGGCGCAAGGATATCTCCGCGGCGAGGTCGAGACGGCTTTTGCACGCGACGGCAAGTTCTACGACCACGACGACGGCGTCCGTCCGGACTCTTCGGTGGAGAAGCTGGCGAAGCTGAAGCCCGCTTTCGAGCGGCCATGGGGGCAAGTGACGCCGGGTAATTCATCACAGATCACCGACGGCGCCTGCTGGACCATTCTGGCGTCGGAGGACGCCGTCAACAAATACGGGCTGAAGCCGAAGGCGATCATCGTCGACAGCCAGTGGTCCGGCCTCGATCCTGCGATCATGGGCTTCGGTCCCGTCCTGTCCTCGAATGAACTCCTGAAACGTAACAAGCTGACGCTGCAGGACATCGAGACCTGGGAAATCAACGAAGCCTTCGCCGCGCAGGTGCTGGCATGTCTCGCCGCGTGGAAGGACGACAAGTTCTGCCGCGATGTGCTGGGCCTCGATGGCGCGGCGGGCGAGATTGATCGCGCCAAGCTCAATGTCGATGGCGGCGCCATCAGCCTCGGCCATCCGGTCGGCACCAGCGGCAACCGCATCGTGCTGCATCTTGTGAATGCGATGAAACGGCTCGGCACCCGGCGCGGCATCGCCACCGAATGTATCGGCGGCGGCCTGGGCGGCGCGATGCTGATCGAGACAGTGTAAGGGAACGGACATGGACTCACGCATCATGGATGTTCTGAAAGCGCGTGTGCTCGAACTCGGGCCGGAGCCCGCCGCCGGGCCTTACAGGAATTTCAAACTGACGCGCGATGAAGATGGTCTTGCGTGGCTGCTGTTCGACCGCGAGGGCACCAGCGCCAACACGCTGTCCGAGGAGGTGCTGGTCGAATTCGAGACTGTGATCGCCGCGCTGGAGCAGGATCGTCCCGCAGGGATCGTCATCCGCTCCGCGAAGCCGTCAGGGTTCATCGCCGGCGCCGACGTCAACGAGTTTCGCGGGGTCAGCGATCCGCGCGAGGTCGAAACCCGGATGGCGCGCGCGCATGCGGTCGTCGACCGGCTGGAGGCGTTCAAGGTGCCCAGCGTCGCCGTGATCCATGGCTTCTGTCTCGGCGGCGGTCTCGAAGTGGCGCTGGCCTGCAACACGCGCATCGCCATCGACAACGCGCGTTTCGGATTTCCCGAAGTGATGCTCGGCCTGCATCCCGGCCTTGGAGGTACGGCGCGTTTCACGCATCTGGTCAGCCCGCTTGAGGCGATGACCATGATGCTGACCGGAAAGACCGTCGACGCCCGCAAGGCGAAGTCGCTCGGCCTTGTCGATGCGGTGACGCAGGAACGCCATGTCCGCAATGCCGTCAAGGACGCGATCTTCGGGCGGCTGCGGCCGCACAAACAGGGCCTGCTTGCGCAGGCCATGAATCTCGGGCCGGTGCGCGGCCTTCTTGCCAACCGGATGCGCGGCGAGGCGGCGAAGACCGCGCCGAAGGAGCATTATCCCGCGCCCTATGCGCTGATCGACCTGTGGGAGAAACACGGCGGCGACCGCAAGGCGATGCTGGCGGCGGAGAAAACCTCGTTCGCCAATCTGATGGTGACGCCTACCGCACAGAACCTGATCCGCGTGTTTTTCCTGCGTGAGCAGATGAAGAAGCTCGCGGATGGCCGCAACATCGTGAAGCATGTCCATGTCATCGGCGCGGGCGCGATGGGCGGCGACATCGCCGCATGGTGCGCCCATCAGGGCCTGCGCGTGACGCTCGCCGACATGAAGCCCGAGCCGATTGCCGGCGCGATCAAGCGCGCCGCCGATCTGTTCGGCAAGATCATCCGCAAGCCGACGGACCGGCGCGACGCGCTCGACCGGCTGATTCCGGACATGAACGGCGAAGGCGCGCGCAACGCCGATCTGATCATCGAAGCCGTACCGGAAAAGCTCGAACTCAAGCAAAAGGTCTATGCCGGACTGGAGCCGGTGATGAAGCCCGGCGCGATCCTCGCCACCAACACATCGAGCATTCCGCTGCAGGATCTGCGCACCACGCTTAAGAATCCCGGACACCTGCTCGGCCTGCATTTCTTCAACCCGGTGTCGCGTCTGCAACTGGTCGAAGTTGTGAGCCACGATGAGGCCGATCCGCAGGCGCTGGCCACCGCATTGAAATTCGTCGGCGCCATTGATCGTCTGCCGTTACCGGTCAAGAGTTCGCCGGGGTTCCTCGTCAACCGCGCGCTGACGCCGTACATGCTCGAGGCGATGGTGATGCTCGATGAGAAGATCGACAAGGCGACCATCGACGCCGCCGCCGAGAAGTTCGGCATGCCGATGGGGCCGATTGAACTCGCCGATCAGGTCGGGCTGGATATCTGTCTCGCCGTCGGCGACATGCTGCGCTCGAAATTCGGAGAGGCGGCGCTGCCGCCCGCGCCGGATTGGCTTCGCGACAAGGTCAGGAACGGCGACCTTGGCCGCAAGACCGGCAAGGGCTTTTATGAGTGGAAGGATGGCAAGGCTGTCAAGATGCCGTCGCCGGTACAGCCGACCGACGAGATGATCGACCGCCTTGTGCTGCCGATGTCGAATGTCTGCGTCGCGTGTCTGCGCGAAGGCATTGTCGATAACGCCGATGTGGTGGATGGCGCGATGATCTTCGGCACCGGCTATGCGCCGTTCCGCGGCGGGCCGCTGAACTACGCGCGCACGCGCGGTGCAACAAATGTTGTCGCGGCGCTGAAAGCACTGCAGGCGAAGTTCGGCGAGCGCTTCCAACCCGACGCGGGGTGGGATACGTTTTCCTGATATCTGCCCGTCCGGTTTCATTTGATGGATTCGTTCATGCCCGACACGTCTGTCCACGCGCCCGCGGCGCCCGCCGAGCCTCAGGGCGAACTCTCGATCCGCACCATGGCGATGCCGGCGGACACCAATCAGAACGGCGACATTTTCGGTGGATGGCTGCTCAGTCAGATGGACATCGCGGGCGGCATCTTCGCATCCAAGGCGTCACGCAGCCGTGCCGTCACCGTCGCGATTGAAGCCATGACATTTCGCAAGCCGGTCTATGTCGGCGATGTGGTGTCGGTGTTTTGCTCAACTGTGCGTCTCGGCAGAACCTCCATCACGGTGCATGTCGCGGCCTGGGTACGCCGCCGCAACGAAACGAATTCGATTCTGGTGACGGACGGGAACTACACCTACGTCGCGATCGACGATCATGGACATCCGCAGCCGATCCGTCAGGAACCTCCGGCTGTCAGCGCGTGACCCGTCACAAGTCTTAACGCGCACGTAGATACCTTTTCGCGCGTGCAGCACCGTTGCGCGCTGTTTTGTTCGCCGCTGCGCTGCAGTGCGATGCTCTCATTTCTATTTTTATCAATTGCCACCAATCGTCTTCCAGACTCAACACGCCGGTTATAAAACTGTCGTGCGAAGCGCCTACAGGTGCGGCGGGTTGCTCAGAGCGATGTCAGCGTTTGTCTGTTTTCGAGTCATTCCAGTCTGAAAACAGTCTCTGGATGTTGGCCCGCGATGTGCATAGCGATGGGGGAGATGCGTGATGTGTTGGAGATGTCTCGGCTGAAACCTTTTCAGCTTTTCGGAGTTATTGCGCGTGAGAATGGCGGGGCACGGAACAAGACATGTCGGATACCTACATCATCGAAGTCAGCTCGGAAGCCGCAGGCATCGTGGTTCGCGAGAAAGCGGGATTCAGATTCTTCGCGGCGGTTCACAAATTCAATCCACTGGACGGTCAGATTTTCAAGAGCGCCCGTGAAGCGGAGCGCGCCGCGACTCGCGTTCTGGCCGGGCGGCTCGATCCGGTTCCGGCCTGAACCATCGGACATAAAAAAGGCCGGGATCGCTCCCGGCCTTTCGATTTGCGATTGCTGCGCGCTTATTCCGCCGCAGCCTGCTGTCCGAGCGCAGGATAGTCCGTATAGCCCTTCGCGCCGCCGCCGTAGAAGGTCATCTTGTCGAACGGATTGAGCGGCGCGCCGAGCTTGAGGCGCTCGACAAGATCCGGATTCGAGATGAACAGTTTGCCGAATGCGATCAGGTCGGCCTTGTTCTGATCCAGGATTTCCGTCGCCAGCTTGAAGTCAAAGCCATTGTTGGCGATGTAGGTGCCGCTGAACCGCTTGCGCAAGCTGGCGTAGTCGAACGGCGCGATATCGCGCGGACCGCCGGTCGCGCCTTCGATGACATGGATGTAGACGAGCTTCAGCGCATTGAGCTGATCGACGATATGATCGAACAGCGGCTGCGGATTGCTGTCGGAGACATCGTTGGCGGGGGTCACCGGCGAAATGCGGATGCCGGTGCGGTCGGCGCCGGCTTCGGCCGCGACGGCCTGCGCCACCTCGATCATCAGCCGCGCGCGATTCTCGATCGAGCCGCCATAAGCGTCGGTGCGCTTGTTGGTGCCGTCCTTGGCGAACTGGTCGAGCAGATAGCCGTTCGCGCCGTGAATTTCGACGCCGTCAAATCCGGCCTCAATGGCGTTGGCGGCAGCGCGCTTGAAGCTGTCGACGATGCCGGGGATTTCGTTCAGCTCGAGCGCACGGGGCTCGGAGACATCGGCGAATGCGCCGCCGACAAAGGTCTTGGTGTTGGCGCGGATCGCGGAGGGCGCAACCGGCGCGCCGCCATTGGCCTGCAGGCTGGTGTGCGAGATGCGTCCGACATGCCAGAGCTGGATGTAGATGTGGCCGCCGCGCTCATGCACGCGGTCGGTGACCTTGCGCCAGCCTGCGACCTGTTCCTTGGTGTAGATGCCGGGCGTGTCCTGATAGCCCTGGCCCTGCTGCGAAACCTGGCTCGCTTCGGTGATCAGAAGGCCGGCGGAGGCGCGCTGGCCGTAGTATTCGACGGCGAGAGGATTGGGCACGAAGCCGGCAAGCGCGCGATTGCGGGTCAGCGGCGCCATGACCGCGCGGTTGGTCAGGGTGATGGCGCCGAGCTTGTAGGGATCGAAAAGTTTGGATGCGGACATGACTGCTGTTCCTCAGCGGGAGTTCAATGCAGATGCATGTAAGTATCGCGTTTGCAGGAATGCAAGCCACGAGACGATGAAAAGGGCGGATTCAAGCGGTCTGAATGGCTGTCATGTTTTCGCTGTTTCAAACACAAAGATGCCGCGAAGAACGATTTTCCATCGTCGATGATGGCGGGATGAAAATCGTCTTCGCGGCGTGTGCGAATTGAAACAAAGCCTTTGCGCGCGATCAGGCGCCGAGAAAATCGCGTTTTCCAAGCTCAACGCCCTTGTGACGCAGAATGTCGTAGGCCGTGGTGCAATGGAAAAAGAACTGCGGGATCGCCGAGTGGTTGAGAAACTGCTGGCCGGTGACCGTCATGGTCTGGCCGGGGCCGACGGGGAAGGTGATGTCGCGCTTTTCCGCACCTTGATATTTGGCGGGCGGCAGCGCCTCGATGTTCGACAGAACCTTTTTGATCCGTGCCTGCAATCCGGCAAATGTGGTCTCGGTGTCGGCCATCACGGGCAATTCAGTCTGGGTAAACCGCGCGCAGGCCTTGCCCGAGAAGTCGCACGCAAGCTGAACCTGTTTGGTCAGCGGATACATCGTCGGATGCAGCCGCGCCTCCAGCAGTTCGCCCGGCGGTATTTTGTTTGCGGCGGCGTGGGCCTCGGCCTTGGCGAGAATGGCGGACAACGCATTCAATGTGCGGATGAAGACCGGAGCTGAACCATCGTAGAATGTCATGCGAAAACCTTTCGGAAAGACCTGCCATCAGGCAGGCCTGCCCGAGTTAATTGTTTCCGCCAGCGCCGCAAGAGCAGCGCGCCATGCCTTTTGCGGGATTATTTCAGCGCGGCTGGGGTGCCGCGTCGCTCGCGCGGGGGCCGCGCATCCGCGCGAGCAACTCCGGGGTCGGCCATGAGTCGGCAGGCAGGCCATACTTCATCTGCATGGTCTTGACCGCGATGCGGCTCTGCTGGCCGAGGATGCCGTCGATCTTGCCGACATTGTAGCCCTGTCTCGCGAGCAGTTGCTGCAGCTCCTTGATCTCGTTAAACGGCAATTGCGCCACAGGCGCCGCGGGTTTGCGCATCGGGCCTGCGCCCGCGATGCGGGTGGCGAGGTAGGCCGCCGTGGTCGAATAGATCAGTGAATTATTCCATTCGGTGTAAGCGGCGAAGTTCGCATAGGCGAGGAAGGCCGGGCCGGTGCGGCCCATCGGCAGCAGGACGGACGCGGGCAAGTCGTCTTTCGGCAGCGGGCGGCCGTCGGCATAGGTCACGCCCCATGCGGCCCATTTCGAGCGCGGATGCTTGATGGTGAGGTCGGCCTGATCCCATGGAAGATTTGTGGGTACGCGGATTTCCTGCAGCCACGGTTCGCCGCGCCGCCATTTCAGGCCGGTCGAAATGTAGTTCGCGGTCGAGCCGATCACGTCCGGCGCGCTGCGCAGCAGGTTGCGGTGGCCGTCGCCGTCGTAGTCCACGGCGTAATCGAAGTAGTGGCGCGGCAGGAACTGGGTCTGGCCAAGCTCGCCGGCCCACGAGCCGATCATTTCAGCAGGCGAAAGATCGCCGCGGTCGACGATCTTGAGCGCCGCGATGGTCTCGTCGTGGAACATCTGCGCGCGGCGGCAGTCGTAAGCCAGCGACACCAGCGAGCGCAATGTCGAGAGCTTGCCCTGCACCGCGCCGAAGTCGCTCTCCAGCGCCCAGAAGGCGGCGATCACCGCAGGCGGCACGCCGTATTCCTTTTCAGCGCGCGCGAAGGCCTGCGCGTAGGTCTGGATCAACTGCTGGCCTTTGACGCGGCGGCCTTCGGACGCCATGCGGCCGGAGAACTCGGTGAAGATCTGGCCGAACACGCGCTGGCCTCGGTCACGGTTCACGATGCCCTGATCATAGACCATGTAGGGCGCGGCGGCTGCGAGTGCGCGTTGCGACACGCCGGCGGCGATGGCATCCTGTTTCAGCCCTGTCAGAAACTGATCGAAGCTCTGGCCGTTGTGGCAGCGCGCGCCGGATTGGGCGAGAGCGGGGGAGGAGAACATGACAACAGCAAAAGCAACTGCGAGTTTCTCGATCAGCTTCATCTGCATTGGCGCCCCGGCGATTCCCAGCGGTTAATCATCAATCGTGCCGTCATGGCCGGATTTATTCCGGCCATCCACGTCTTTCTATCAAGTCCACAAGAACAGACGTGGATGGCCGGGACAAGCCCGGCCATGACGAATGTTGTTGGGGTCGTTTCCGGAAGAGTCCTCGTGCGGACAATAACGCCGATCGGGCGTTCCATGCATTCCATAAGAAAATGCCCGGCTTGAGGCCGGGCATTTCGTTGTTGTGATTGTGTCGAGCCGTTCGTTTAGCCGAACTGGTTCATGGTGTTGTGGATACCGCCGGCCTTGAGGGCCGCTTCGCCGGCGAAGTATTCCTTGTGGTCGTCACCGATGTCGGAGCCGGCCATGTTCTGGTGCTTCGCGCAGGCGATGCCCTGGCGGATTTCCGCGCGCTGCACGCCCTTCACGTAGCCGAGCATGCCCTGGTCGCCGAAGTATTCCTTCGACAGGTTATCGGTTGACAGCGCAGCCGTGTGATAGGTCGGCAGCGTGATCAGGTGGTGGAAGATACCGGCGCGCTTGGCCGAATCCGCCTGGAAGGTGCGGATCAGGTTGTCGGCTTCGATCGCCAGCGGGGTCTCGTCATACTCCACCTTCATCAGGTCGGCGCGGTTGTACTTGCTGACATCCTTGCCGGCGGCCTTCCACTCGTCGAACACCTGCCAGCGGAAGTTCAGCGTCCAGTTGAACGACGGCGAGTTGTTGTAGGCGAGCTTCGCGTTCGGGATCACTTCGCGGATGCGATCGACCATTTCGGCGATCTGCGCGATGTTCGGACGCTCGGTCTCGATCCAGAGCAGGTCCGCGCCGTGCTGCAGCGAGGTGATGCTGTCGAGCACGCAGCGGTCGACGCCGGTGCCGGGGCGGAACTGGTACAGGTTGCTCGGCAGGCGCTTCGGACGCAGCAGCTTGCCGTTGCGGCTGATGATCACGTCGCCGTTGCCGACCTTGGATGCGTCAACTTCGTCGCAGTCGAGGAAGCTGTTGTACTGGTCGCCGAGATCGCCCGGCTTGTGGCTGACGGCGATCTGCTGCGTGAGGCCAGCGCCGAGCGAGTCGGTGCGGGTCACGATGATGCCGTTGTCGACGCCAAGTTCGAGGAACGCATGGCGGCAGGCGCGGATCTTCGCGATGAAGACCTCGTGCGGCACGGTGACCTTGCCGTCCTGATGGCCGCACTGCTTCTCGTCCGAGACCTGGTTTTCGATCTGCAGGGCGCAGGCGCCCGCTTCGATCATCTTCTTGGCGAGGAGATACGTCGCTTCGGCGTTGCCGAAGCCAGCGTCGATGTCGGCGATCACCGGCACGACGTGGGTCTGGAAGTTGTCGATCTTGTCGATCAGCGCGGCTTCCTTCGCCTTGTCGCCGGCCTTGCGGGCGGCGTCGAGCTCGCGGAAGATGTCGTTGAGTTCGCGCGAGTCGGCCTGACGCAGGAAGGTGTAGAGTTCTTCGATCAGCGCCGGCACCGAGGTCTTCTCGTGCATGGACTGATCCGGCAGCGGTCCGAATTCGGAGCGCAGGGCGGCGATCATCCAGCCCGACAGGTACAGGTAGCGGCGATCGGTCTTGCCGCCGAAATGCTTCTTGATCGAGATCAGCTTCTGCTGCGCGATGAAGCCGTGCCAGCAACCGAGCGACTGGGTGTACTTGGTCGGATCGGCGTCATAGGCCGCCATGTCGGCGCGCATCACGTCCGCGGTGTAGCGGGCGACGTCGAGACCGGTCTTGAAACGGTTCTGCAGGCGCATGCGGGCCACGGCCTCGGCGGTGACGCCGTTCCATGCCGGATGGTCCTTGAGCAGGGCCTCAGCCGCAGTGATTTCCGCCTTGTAGGAAGACGGGCCCTGAATTGCTTGGTCGGAGATTCCGCGCGATTGATAATTCATCGTTGTGACCTTCTACCTGTTGTGAAGTTGGGAGTGTTTTACGCCCCGCCTCATCAGCCGCCAGAGGCTTTGAAGATAGCTTGTCAGACTTTACAAACTTTCGTTGTAATGCTGTAATAAGTTTACATTTGGGGTAATTAAGTAGGGCATTTGCCCATGGCGACGACCACAATCCGCTCGGTTTTCATGGGTCCGCGGCTGCGGCGGCTGCGGCGTGACCTCGGCCTGACCCAGGCCGATATGGCGGCGGACCTCGACATTTCCGCGCCCTATGTCGCGCTTCTGGAGCGCAACCAGCGGCCCGTGACCGCGGACATGCTGCTCCGCCTGGCCCGGACCTACAAGATTGATCTCGCCGATCTCGCGGGCGACGGCGGGGCCGATCACACCGCGCGGATGCAGGCGGTGCTGAAAGAGCCGATGTTCGCCGACATCGACATTCCGCCGCTTGAAATCAGCGATATCGCCATCGGCTATCCGGGGCTGGCAGAGGCTTTCCTGAGGCTCTACACGGCGTATCGCGAGGAGCAACTGGCGCTCGCGGACCGCAAGGGACCGGGGCTGACAGGGCCGGCGTCGGGCGGCGATCTCGACGGCAACGATCCGGTGGCCGAGGTGCGGCGCTTTCTTGCCGCACGCCGCAACAATTTCGCCGATCTCGACGATGCGGCCGAGCGCATTCTGGATGGTCCCGCCGATCAGGCCTGGCTGATCGAGCGGCTGCGCACGCGGCATAATCTGCGCGTCCGGCATCTGCCGCCCAATGTCATGCTCGGCTCGGTGCGGCGGCTGGATCGTCATCACAAGGAAATCCTGTTCGACGATTCGCTCGATACCGCGAGTTTCACCTTTCAGGTGGCACAGCAGTTGGCCTATCTCGAATTCGAGGATGAAATCGGGGCGGCGCTCAAGGCCGGGCATTTCACCAGCAAAAGCGCCGAACTGCTGGCGCATCGTTCGCTCGCGAGCTACGCGGCGGCGGCGCTGATCATGCCTTATTCCGCATTCGTGAGAGCCGCGACGACGCGCCGTTATGACATGGAAGCGCTGGCGCGTCAGTTCGGAACCAGTTTCGAGCAGACCGCGCATCGCATCACCACGCTGCAAAGGCCGGGCTCCGAGAAGGTTCCGTTCTTCCTGATCCGCGTCGATCCCGCCGGCAACATTTCCAAATTGCTCGACGGCGCGGGATTCCCCTTCGCGAAACACGGCGGCGCCTGTCCGCTGTGGTCTGTGCATGGCGTGTTCAAGACGCCGCGCCAGATCGTCACGCAATGGCTGGAATTGCCGGACGGTCAGCGATTTTTCTCCATCGCCCGCACCGTCACCGCCGGTGGCGGATCGTTCGGCGCGCCGCGTGTCGAACGCGCCATCGCCATCGGCTGCGCCGCCGAACATGCGGAGAAACTGATCTATACCAGCGATGAAACGGGACCTCGCGCCGACGCGCCGACACCCATCGGCGTCGCGTGCCGCGTCTGTCATCGCCCGACATGCGCGGCGCGATCCGAACTTCCGATCGGCCGCGAACTGTTGCCTGACGATTACCGGCGGCTCAATGTCCCCTTCGGATTTTCATCCGATTGAGGTACACGCTCTGGATTCTTGAAAAATTTGCATTACAAACGCCGCCGACGTGCCTAGATATCGTCTGGGATCAATTCATGCGCGCAGGCGCAAGCGGCTGAAGGCAGGAGGCTTTTATGAGCGGCAGCAACTTCTGGGTGATTGGCGGCGAGTTCGGCTCGATGAACTTTCACAAGCTGGTGGAAGGCTCGGCGCAGGTCCAGGGACCGTTCAAGACCCGCAAGGAAGCCGAGGATTGCTGGCGGCAGATGTCCGAAGAGCATCGTCATCGCGCCGGCGTGCGCTTCTCGATTGTCGAAGAGCCGCACCGGTCGAACACCTGATCTGTTCGGGGAGGATCGTCTCCCGCCACAATTCAAGTCCTGATTCATCTCCAGATTCATGGCCCTGCTTCCTTCCGGAACAGGGCCGTTGTCATTTTGGGACACGGATAACGCCGTGAAATGGCTTGCAAAAGGGCCAGAACCTTTGCGGGAGGACAGGGTTACTGATAGATTAAACGGGTCGCAACAAAGCTATCGAACCCGAGGTCTTCAGATCATGGCGGAACCGAGCGTCCCGAACGATTTGGCCGGCAAACCGAGCCCGCATCGTCTGCGCGACGCCTTGCGCAAGGCCCGGATCGAAGCCGCCGACCGCACCGGCGTTGTGGTCGATCTGCGCGACGCCGAAGTGGCCCGGCTTGAAATTCTCTATGAAGCGCTCGACCCGCTGTTCTCGGAAATTCCGGCGGGCGTCGATCTGTTCGACCGCGGCATCAGCCAGGGTGACACGCCGCGGCTGTGGATCGACACGGTGGCGCATGTTTCAATGGGCCGCGACAAGCGCATCTATCGCTTTACGCAGGACACGCGCTTCGGTCGTATCCTGATCGCCGAGTCACACGATGTGCCGGTGATGGTCGACGCGGTGACCGATTACATCGCGCGCCGTCTGATCGAGCGCGAACATGCGATGGTGGTGACACCGGCGCCTGCATCCATGCCGACAGAAACGCCGGCCGTGGCCGGACCGACGGTTGCTTCCATCGTCGCGCCGGTGAAGCGCCGCAGCGCGATCTGGACATTCGCGTTCGGTTTCGCCGCGGGCCTCGCCGCGCTGTTCGGCTTCGCGCTGGTGATGGCGCTGCGCGGAATTTAGCTTTCGCCGTCGCCCTTCGAGGCCTTCGCTTCGCTCCGGCACCTCAGGGTGACGGAGAGAAAGAAGCGTCATCCTGAGGTGCGAGCCCTTGCGAGCCTCGAAGGATGACCGCAGGCGACCTAAATCAGCCGCTCATCCTTGATCTCGCCAAGCGCCATGCCATGGGCGAAACCGCGCACGCGATGCTGGCAGCGCCATACGCCGCCGTTCCGTTCAATCGAAAACAGGTTGTAGGCCGCCGGATGATTGTGTCCGTGCGCCATGGCGGAGGCCGACGGCACTCCGACGGCGGGAATGCGCCCGCGCGGGCCGTCGAGCCAGACCGTCGCATGACGATGATCGTGACCGTGCAGAACGAGATCGACGCCGTAACGCGCGATCATGTCCAGAAGTTCGTGCGAGTCGCGCAAGCGCGCGGCCCATCGTCCGGGCGATGTTTTTGGCGGATGATGGATCATCAGCACGCGAAACGAATCTTGGTTCGAGAGCTGCTGAAAGATTTTCTCGAGAGCGCCGCGCTGCTCATGTCCAAGCCGTCCGGTCGCCATGAACGGCGCGGTGGGAACGGCGGTGGACACGCCGATCAATGCCAGCGGACCGCGCCGGCGCAGATAGGGAAACGCGGCATCGCTGCCGGGCCTTGCGTCATCGCTGCGAAAATAGTCGGCCCAGGCGTGCGGAAAATGCTCGCGGATGCCGCGCACATAGGCGTCATGATTGCCGGGCACGAGCGAAACGTGATCCGGCGGACCGACACTTTCGAGCCAATTGCGTGCTTCGATGAATTCCATTGGCAGCGCGATGTTGACGAGATCGCCGGTGACGGCGATGTGATCGGGCGCCTGCGCGTGCATGTCGGCGACCAGTTCGCCGAGCACGTCGCGGCGATGGATCATATGCCGCTTGCGGTGCCAGTTCAGATAGCCGATGGCGCGCTTGCTTGCGAGATCGCGCAGGCGGGCCTGCGGCATCGGGCCGAGATGCGGATCGGACAGATGCGCGAGCAGGAACGGCGTCATGATCCCCTGTTACATGCGTTGCCTCGAATTGTCATGACATTCAGACGAGGCACATTGTCAGGCCATCCGGTCCAGACTTGAATACTGACTTGAATACTGACTTGGATTCCGACTTGGGTCTTGACCCGGACACCGCTGTCTTTCTTGATGACCCGCGAGCGGGGATGGACGGGATGGGTCCGGCCATCGCGTCTCGATTTCGGAACGGATATTGACGAACCCTATCTCCAGCCTTCGCACGCGGTTCGAGCCGTTGCTCCGGCGTGCCTTCCATTTCTACTGGCGCTTCGCGCGCGGCATGACGCTCGGCGTCCGCGCGGTGGTGCTTGACGGCGAGAACCGCGTGTTTCTGGTCAAGCACGGTTATGTCTCCGGTTGGCACCTTCCGGGAGGCGGGGTCGAGACCGGCGAGACCTTCCTGAGTTCGCTGAGGCGGGAGCTGATCGAGGAGGGGCGGATCGAGATGACCGGTGAGCCGGTCCTGCACGGCCTGTTCTTCAACCGGCAGGTGTCGCGGCGCGACCATGTCGCGGTTTATGTTGTACGCGACTATCGGCAGGACCGGATGCCCGCGCCCAACCGTGAGATCGTGGCGTGCGGGTTTTTCGCACCCGGCGATCTGCCGCCCGACACCACCCGGGGGACACGGGCGCGGATCGCCGAAGTGCTGGGCGGCCAGCCCCGGACCGAGGACTGGATTTGACCGTCTCGGCGATGGACCATGCCCGCGCCAGATGCTATCTGCGCCTCTGACATGTCCGATCTTTCCCTGACAATCCTGGCCGAGACCCCCGGCGACGAACAGGCCATCGAGCGCCTGCACGAACGCACGTTCGGGCCTGGCCGCTACGCTCTCAGCGCCTACCGCTTGCGCGAGCATGTCGATCATCTGCTCGATCTGTCGTTCACCGCGCGGATCGGCACGCTGATGGTCGGCTCGGTGCGGCAATTGCCGATCTGCGTCGGCAACACGCCGGCGCTGTTGCTCGGGCCGTTGACCGTCGAGCCGCCGTTCCGCGACCGCGGCGTCGGGCGCGCGCTGCTCGATCGCGCCTTGAAGGATGCGGCGGCGAAGGGCCATCGTCTGGTGCTGCTGGTCGGCGATGAAGCCTACTACAGCCGCGCCGGATTCAAGCGGATTCCCAAGGGCCGTGCCACCATGCCGGGGCCGGTGGATCATGCACGGCTTCTGGTGCGCGAACTCGCCGATGGCGCGTTCGAGGACGTCAGCGGAGCAATCCGTCCGGACTGGAATTTCGCGCGGGCGATTTGAGCGAGCGTTGATGTTCACCTCTCCCCGTTTACGGGGAGAGGTCGGATCACGCAGTGATCCGGGTGAGGGCGGGCGTCGCGTTACGGCGAGATTTGCCCCTCACCCCGACCCTCTCCCCAGCGAAAGGGCGTTCACGCCCGTCTTCGACGGGCTATGCGGGGAGAGGGAGAAGCAAGCGCTTCGCCCGCTGTGACGTCGCTCAATACTTCACATTCGCGAACATGCGCACGCCAAGGCCGGGCTGCAGCACCTGATCCTTGTTGTAGGCGACCGCGTTGCGGATGTCCTCGTTAAGCAGGTTGTTGCCGAGGAGTCCGAAGGTGAACTCCCGTGGCCCGAGCCAGCCGTCCTTCGCGAGCTTGGTCGTGTAGCTGATCTCTGCGCGCAGGTTGTTGTAACCGGCCGTCGGCGTTTCGACTCCGCTCACGTCGTTCTGTGCGAAGGCATGCAGCAGGTTGACGCGCGCAAACCAGTTTGCATCCCGATAGTAGACGCCGCCGCCGACCCGCTGCGGCGGGATGCGCGGCACGTTGGTGCCGTCGGTGAACGTGGCGCGGACGATGTCGTACTGTCCCTCTATGCCGAACTGACCGGCCCACACCGGCAGCACGTCATACTGGAACTGGAATTCACCGCCGCGGAAGGTCGCGTCACGCTGCGAATAGATCGCCTGGTTGAGTTCAAGTCCCGGACCGGCCTGGCATGTCACGTCCTCGCAGGTGTTGCCGGTCAGCCGCCGGTAGATGAAGCCGTCGAAGCGCGTGTAGTAGCCGGTCAGTTCAAACCGGAACGGTCCCGTCGCGCGGCGCAGTCCGACTTCGACAGATTTCGCGGTCTCGATCCCGAGATTCGGATTGCCAATGTCGAAGGTGGTGGTGGCGTCATGGCCGCCGCGCGAGAACAGTTCGGCGGGCTTCGGCGCGCGTTCGGTGTACTGGCCGGTAATGCTGGCCGCGAGATTCCACGGCAAATTCTGGATCAGGCCGACGCTTCCGCTGACCGGCGTGAAGTTCAGATTACGTGGCGTCGCCGGGCCGATATCCGCCGGGTTGACGTTCAGATCGAACAGCTCCGGCACGAAAGCGGGCGTGGTGCCGCTCAGGTTGACGTGTTCGATGCGGCCCGCGACCTGCGCCTTGGTGACGTCGCTGAACTGGAATTCGTTGAAAATGTAGCCGGCGACCCTCGTGTTCTTGTTGGGGTCCCACAGGCCGTTGAGCGGACTGCCCGGATCGTCGGGGCTTGGCGCGGTCAGTTCTTGATGCGAGGCCTGTGCGCCGACCGCCGTGGTCAGCGATGCAAAACGCAGGTTGAGCGGCGCGAACTGAACTTCGACGCGGCCTTCCTGTTCCCTGTTGGTGAAAGTCTGCCGAACGCCGTCGGTCGAGAAGTCCGCGGGATCGGTGCGTCCAAGCTCGTTGTGCTTGTAGTCGGTGGCCCCGGCCCAGAAACGGATCACGTCGATGGCCTTGCTGTCGGGATGGTAATCGCCCTTCACCGTCAGCTTGGTCTGCTTGGCGTCGATGCGCGTGCCGAACTCCTCGCCTTCCTCTCCGGGGATGCGATAGAGGCTGTTGGTCTGCGTCACCGCCGCGCCGATGAAGCCGCCCGCGAAGAAGTAGGATCCGCCGACCGACCCGCCCGTCGACTGGGTTGCGGTGTTGCGCTGAATGCCCTGCGGCGTGCTGTAGTCTTCCGTCTTGCGGGTATAGCCATCGGCGTGGATCGCGAAATTGTTGCCGCCGGCATCGAGCAGCACCGCGCCTTCGCGTCCGAGATCGACGCTGGAGAGCGCGCTCCGGGTCTCGAAACTCGCGCAGGGATTGGACGGCGACAGCACCGGCGCCTTGACGTTGTAGCCATAGGTCTGGATCGACGGCACCGCGCTGCACGGCAGCGTTTCCGGAATGCGGTTGTTGCTGGCGCTGACCACGCCGCCGATCGACTGCGATCCATAGCGCAGCGTCGCCGGGCCGCGGATGACTTCGACCTGACTGGTCGCCAGTGGATCAATCGGCACGAAATGATCTTCGCCGAGGTCCGACGCGCCGTTGCTGCCGATGCCGTTCTCGACAATGCCGACACGGTTCACATCGAGGCCGCGAATGATCGGGCGGCTCGATGCGCCGGGGGCGTAGGACGAGCCGGTGATGCCGGGCTTGTTGTTCAGGAGGTCGCCGAGGGTCGCGGCGCCGCTGCGGCGGATTTCTTCATTGGGCACAACCGTCACAGTTGCGAACTGGTCGGTGACGATGGGCAGCGTGCCGACAAACGTATCGGGGTTCGGCGCGGCTGCCGCTGCAGGTGCCGGGGCAGCCGTGGTGCGGCCCGGCTGTGCGGTGTGGCGATGCGGGCGCTGGATCGGGCTTGGGGCCTGCACCACGATTTCGGGAAGCGTTTCGCCTGCGGCAGGATCGCCCTGCTGCGAACGTGCGGCGCTGGTGAGAACAAGCGCCATGACGACGGCGGAGCCGCCGGCCAGTGACGCGCGAATAAACCTGTAAGACATGGGAGCTTGATCCTGATGCCGCCGCGCTCCTTTGCGGGCGGCGTACCTCGAATATCCCGGTCGTCACCGCAGCGCGGGGATCACCGGGATCGGACAACAGTTCGAGTTAGGACAAGGGAGGCGCGCGGGAGCGAAACGCGGCGCGGCGTGAGCCGGTTGCGATGGCTTCCGAAGGAAAAGCCGTCCGCAGCGCCGTGACAGCCAAGGGCACGGGCAGCGCGGGCGGCGCAGAGGCGAGGGCGGTGTTGGCCATCGCCATGGTGGCGCAGATGGCGCAAAGGTCGCGATGGAGATCCTGGTCGTGATCGGTGTCCGGCGCGGACGCCCGAGACGGCGCCGCGATACCAGCCATCGCGACGTCCGCATGGGTATGGCCGAACGACAGGCCAAGCTGCAGCGCCAGCGCGAACAGCGCCAGCAGCGAGAGCTTTTTCGCCTTTGTTCTCAGCCAGTTCACACCAGTCGCGCCCCGATGCACCCGGCCAGCGCCTGCCGCCAGATGTTACAATGTAACATCGCCGGTCAGGGCGGAGGTGTCAACACGGCGGCGCGGCCACGCCTTCGCGAAATTCGATAGGTGTGACTGGATCAACACGAAAAGGTCGCCGTCACCCTGAGGTGCGCGGCGGCGAAGCCGCAAGCCTCGAAGGGTGGCGGCCTTGTCGTGAACCGTCGTCCTTCGAGGCTCGCAAATGCTCGCACCTCAGGATGACGGAAATAGCGGCAGGCAAGCGATGGTCGGCCACCGGCCCAGTCGGCCGATGACGTTCGCCGCGCTGTTCGTGCCGATCCAGTCGTTACCTGATCCGGTCCTGAAGTTCTCGAAGCCGATCAGGGTGTCGGCGAAGCCCGATTGAGTTGCCGTGCCCAAGTTTCCGTGCCCGAGGTCGAGCATCACCCGCGCGGAGCCTTCCCAGACAGCCGTGTCGACGCCGTCACCGCCGCGCAGTTCGCCGTTGCCTGCACCGCCGACGACGGTGTCGTTGCTGTAGTGGCCACGGAGTTATTGCCCAAAGAGAAGGGGCCAGCGTTTAGCTGGCCCCTTCTGCAGCATTGTAGCGGTTAAAAAGCGCTTACTTCTTGCACTTCTTGGCCGACTCTTTGTCCGCATACGGACCACAGTTGTAGGCGTTGGTCAGTTCGTCCATCGTCTGCGGCCAGCTATCCATGGAGCCCGCCCGGGCGCCACTCTGGGTCGTGCCGGGCTGGCTAATAACCACGTTTTTCACCTGCTGGGAACGACGCGGGTCTGCTTGTGCATCAACCGCAAAAGATGCGGAGAGAAAACCGGCTGTAAGAAGCCCGACGAACAGCGTCTTGGTAATCATGGGTTTGTCCTTGTGGAGGTTGAGTTCAGATATCCGTTGGCTTGTCGCCGAACATTGATAACGGCCGGAGCCGCCTCGCCGCGTGGGCAGGACGGCACAATCGTGTGGCTCGATGGGAACAGAAGGTCGAAGCATGGTCGTTCTCCTGAGTGGCGCGATCTGCGCCGAGTGACATCTACCCCCTGCAGATTGGTCGCGCCGGTCAGGAAACAGGTTCAAGGATTTTTTGCGTTGAGAATTCTCGCACATTCTGATCCGTCATGGCCGGGACAAGCCCGGCCATGACGGCGTGTATGAACTCGGGGGGCGACGGCCTGTTGAATGTCGTCCTTCGAGGCTCGCAAATGCTCGCACCTCAGGATGACGGAAATAGCGGCAGGCAAGCGATGGTCGGCCACCGGCCCAGTCGGCCATTGGCGAGCACGAAAGATCAGCGTCCCTCGCGCAGCCACGTGCTGGCGAAGGCGCCGAGCAGCAGCAGCAGGCCGATCAGCCCCGCGAAGACCGGCAGCACGCCGATGCCGCGCACCACGCTGGCGTCACGCATCTTCACACCGAGCCAGCCTTCGCCGCGGAACACGGTGGAGGCGCGCACCGGCAGCACGCGCGGCAGGTCGACGCTGCCGCTGTCGGCGATGCGGCGTGCATCGCCGCCGGTGGTCTGCAGCAGCGGACGCAGCGCTTCAGTGGTCGAGGTCACCTCGGCGAACTCTTTAGGATTCACCGGACCGACATTGATCAGCGCTTTCAGCGAGCCGTCGGTTGCCTGCCACAGGCCGAGTTCGTCGGCACCGAGCGACGCGCGCCATTCGCCGGGATCGCCTGCGGTCAAGGTGACCTGACGTGTAGTACCCGAAGGAGAAGTCACGGTGACCGGTTGCACGGCGTCGGCCATGGTCTGCCGCAGCACGACCAGATCGCGGCCTTCCACCTTGAGCCGCAGCGCTTCCTCGTCGAGCTCGGGCTGCTTCATCAGCCAGTGCGATGTCCGCCGCAACAGATCGAGATGCGGCCCGCCGCCTTCATAGCCGCGCGCCCACAGCCAGATGTGATCCGACAGCAGCAGGGCCACACGGCCTTCGCCCTGCCGCGACAGCAGCAGCAGCGGCTTGCCGTCCGCGCCTTCCATGATCGGCGGATTGACCGGGTTGCGTGTATCGACGAGGCGGAAGAAGCGGCTCCAGTGCGGCGGCTCGCTGTTGGAGCCTTCAAGGCCGCGCGTGACCGGATGCCGCTTGCCGGTATCGGTCAGGCGCGCCGTGAAGCCCTGTTCGCTGACGCCAACGGGTTCGGCCGGCAGGATGCTGTCCAGCGGCGTGCGCCAGATGCTGGTCGGGCTGGCATAGTCGGGGCCAGCGGACACCAGCACCGCGCCCCCGTTGCGCACATAGCGCGCGATGTTGTCGAAATATGAGATCGGCAGCACACCCTGCCGCGCGTAACGGTCGAAGATGATGAGCTGAAACTCGTTGATCTTCTGCTGGAACAGTTCGCGGGTCGGGAAGGCGATCAGCGACAGTTCATTGATCGGCGTGCCGTCCTGCTTCTCCGGCGGGCGCAGAATGGTGAAATGCACCAGATCGACGCTGGCGTCCGATTTCAGGAGGTTGCGCCAGGTGCGCTCGCCGGAATGCGGCTCGCCCGACACCAGCAGCACACGCAGCTTGTCGCGCACGCCGTCGATGGACACCACCGCGCGGTTGTTGACCAGCGTCAGTTCACCGTCGAGTTTCGACGCCTCGATCTCGACGATATTCTGACCGGCATGCGGGATCTCGATGGTGACGCTGACCTGCTCGCCGCTGCGCACCGCACGCTCGCTGAGGACATCGCCGTCGCGCCGGACCACGACACGCGCGCTCTGGCCGGTCACGCCCTGATCGTCGAGGCGATAGGTGATGGTCTGGGTCTGCCCGACAATGCCGAAGCGCGGTGCGGCGACAATGGCGATGCGGCGGTCGCGCTCGTCGCTGCGGCCGGTGACCAGCGCATGCACCGGTGCGCTGAAGCCGATGGCGGCGGCATTCGCCGGAATGTCATGCACGCGCCCGTCGGTGATCAGGAACGCACCGGCGACGCGGTCGGTGGGCACATCCGAGAGGGCGGAGGTGACGGCGGAGAACAGCCTGGTGCCGTCGGTTTCGCCGTCGGCCTGACCGGCCTCGACCACGCGGACCTCAAGCCCCTTGATGTCCTTCAGGCGCGCGACCAGCGCCTCGCGGGCCTGCCCGGTTTCGCGCGTGCGCTCGCCGAAATTCTGGCTCGGACTCTTGTCCACCACGACGGCGACGACGGAGGACAGCGGTTCGCGCTCCTCGCGGGTGAAGGATGGATTGGCCAGCGCCAGCAGGATCAGCGTCAGCGCGGTCACGCGGATCGCCGCGCCGCGCGAACGCGTGAGCAGCAGGATCGCGGCGATCACGACAATCGCGGCGATGCCGATCCAGAGAACAAGCGTCGGGACGAGGGGCGCAAAGGCGATGCCGTATTGCATAATTAGCTCGATGTGCTGACGTCATCCTGAGGTGCGCGCCACTTTTGGGGCGCGCCTCGAAGGATAACGATGTCTGTACCTTGGTAAGGCCCGGTGTTGAAACTTGCTGTCCACCTCTCCCCGCTGGGGAGAGGTCGGCGCGAATCCCCGGGGGGTGGGGGGCGGTGCGCTTGAGGGTCACACGAGAGGCCCCCCCCCCAAACCCAACCCCCCCCGGGCGGGGGGGTGGATTGGCTTACC
>JACDJC010001359.1_pt1 | contig 22071 bp, 24 predicted proteins | sample 7454191 | NCBI WGS metagenome assembly JACDJC01 (sample SAMN14253291, study PRJNA609438) | sludge metagenome | isolation source: sludge after 25d culture with pyrite and EDTA | collected 2018-12-20 | reverse complement strand
GGTAGAGGTACCCCTCGTCGCTGCCGGCGCGGAGGGACTTCACCCGCCCGCCGCCGGACTGCACGGGCTCGAGCGCCCGCCAGCGCGCTGGGTCGCCTCCGAGCGTCGGGCTGGTTCCGCGCTCACCGGGATACTGCCCGAGGATGCCGTAGTTCTGCTCGGCGTCCATCGCGTTCAGCCAGAGCCGGTTTCGCTCGGCCGGCTGCTCGAAATCAATGACGATCCAGTTCTTCTTGAACCACTCATCCATCCAGGCGAAGATGATGGCACCCGCGGCGCCGCTCTCGCGGATTTCCCTGGTAAGGCGCGCGTCGATGGCGGCCATCGCGACCTCGTCGTGACCGCCGTGGTCCCATCGCTGGGGCTGCCGGTGGGCGTTCCCCCGGCTCGAAGGGACGCCGTATTCCGAGATGACGAACGGAATGCCGGCGTGGTGACGGCGGAGGTCGCTCAGGTAGCCGAAGTAGTTCGATGGGCCCTCGCTCGAGCGCGCCTGCCGGTAACCCGGGTCGTACAGGAGGAAGTCCGGGTAGTACGGGTAGGCGTGATAGCTCGCGAACCACCCCGCCGGGTTCTTCGCGGTCGGACGCACCAGGTTGGCGTCGAGCCCGATCGCGTCGTTCTCGTACTCGAGCTTCTGGCCCGCGATCGGGCGTCCGCTCCGTCGGCGCCACGCCCGTTCCTCCGCCGTATTCGATTCCGTCGGGTGATACAGCGGGTCGAGCGTCGGCCAGTTCGTGTAAGCAATGGGGCGCAGCGCGTTCCAGCGGTCTGCCTCGTAGGCGAGCAGGTAATCGCATTGCTCCGCCATCCAGGCATCCATGGCGGGTGCCGCATCGGCGGCCAGGTAGCGGCCCGCATACCGGATGTCGCCGGGATGCAGCGAGTCGTAGGCCTTGACCGCAAACGGTTCCCACTCACGGCCGATGATGTACGCCGCCGTCCACCGCGACACGTCCGCATCGTACCGGCCCGAGGCGTGGCCCGGGCGGGATGGCAACTCCACCGAACCGTGGATCAGGTCCACCACGCGCCGCATTTCCGACCGGAAGGCGTCCTTCCAGGCCGGATCGTCGAAGTCATGATCGGGAGGCAACTCGGTCCAGACCCCCTGCACGAGCCAGAGCGGCTGCCGCGGGTGCGTCAGGTTCCACGCACGGAGAGCCCGGTAAAAGGAGGGGGGAAGGATCGTGTATGTCCGGACCACGTTGGCGTTCATGGCTGACAGCGTGTCGAGCCAGCCCGCGTAGGTCGCGGAGTCCTTCGGAAACTCGGAGGGGAACTTGCCCGGCAGCGCCACACCGAGGTTCACCCCCTGCATGTAGAAGGGGACCCAGCGCCCCATCGCGTCCCGCACCTCGAACCCCGTCCCGACGGTCCGGGACACGAGCGTGAGGGTGTCCGGTCTCTGCCGCGGCGCAAGCGGGGGACGGTCCGAGTCGGGTGCGGCGACGGTGAGGAGAGCGCTCAGGTCTGCCCGTCCCGGCGCGAGCGCGAGCGCACGCCGTGCGGCACGCTCGGTCGCGGCGGCGTCGCCGCGCCGCCAGGCCGTCCTCGCCGCCCCCTCCCACGCGTCGACGAGCGACGAGTCGCGGGCCAGCGCGGTGGCGAATAGGGAGTCCGCAGTGGTCAGTCGACCGCGGCGGAGTTCCACGAAACCGAGACCGATCACGCCGCCGCTCGATCCGCAGCGGGCCAGGGGGTCGAACCGCGCCGCTGCCGCGTCGAGTGAGTCCGCCCGGTATGCGCGCCATCCCGCATCGAGGAGGGCGGCAGTTCCCTCGGGGCAGCGCCCTTGTGCGGCGGCTGGCGCCACGCCGAGGGCCAGCGCGAGCGCCACGAGGGTGCAGCCCCCGCTCATGAGTGATAGATTCGAACGCATGGAGATGACCCCAATGTCGGACCCCGTGACGCCGGCGGCAAGCGCCGCGACCGATACCGCCGGGCTGGGCCGCATTCTTGTCGACACCTTTGGCAAGGGCTGGGCCAAGGGCGACGTGCCGCTGCTGATGTCGGTCTTCAGCGACGACGCGGTCTTCATCGAGACCCCGTTCGCCCACCCGCGGAAGGGCCGGGAAGCCATCCTGAACTACTGGCGGGATGTTCCGGTGCACCAGGCCGAGGTCACCTTCACCAGCGGCGAGATCTTCAGCGTGGGCCCTTGGTTCTCCGCCGAATACAAGGTCACCTTCCGGCGCAGGCGTACCGGGGAGTGGGTCGAGGCGCGAGGGGCGATGTTCTGCGAAACGGCCGACGGCAAGATCACTGAACTCCGGATGTACTGGCACCGGTGGGCGGGGGGACGGGAGGGCTGAGATCCGTCCACTCGCCCGGACGGAGGCGAGCTTCGCTCCATTCTTAAGTTGTTGCAATACAACGTGTTTAATCTTGGCACGACCCTCGCTGTTGGCGATAGGGATCGCAGACGGACTCACCGAGAGCCCGGCCGGTACTGCCAGGAGGGCACATGCTCACCACCCTGTTCGCGTCAATTGCGGTTGCGGCGTCCCTTGTTGACGGGCCGCCTCCCCCGATCACGGTTTCGCTCAGCGACGGCGGCCAGTACAGCCGCGGCGAGTACGCGCAGGTGCAGTTCCGGGCCGCCGCTGACGGGTACGTTCTCCTCCTCCGGGCCGACCAGGACGGACGCATCCGCGTCCTTTTCCCACTCGATCCAGGCGACGACAACTTCATTCGCGGAGGAAAGACCTACAAGATCGTCGGCCGTGACGACCGGGGTGCGTTCTATCTCGATCAGGCCGGCGGTGGCGGAATGGTCTACGCCGCTTGGTCGAAGTCCCAGTTCCGCTTTGCTGAATTCGTGCGCGCCGATCACTGGGATTACACCGTTTTCGACCAGTACAATGCCAGCGAGGATCCCGAGAGCCAGCTCACGGACTTCGTCCTGCGCTTCACCGACCAGGGCTTCGACTACGCCGTGGATCGGTACATCGTCTATTCACTCGCCGATTTCGTCTCCGAGGCGCCCACCACCTACATCGGTGTCTCTGGCTGGCCCTGGCCGACCTACTACACCGGGGGCTGGAGCATCGGCATCGGGTTCGGTTTTGGATGCTGCTACGACCCCTGGTATGGATACGGCTGGGGCTACCCGGCGTACGGCTGGGGCTATCCCGCCTATGGTTGGGGCTATCCGGCCTACGGCTGGGGGTACCCGGCCTACGGTTGGGGCTATCCCGGGTATGGCTACCCTGGCTACGGCTATCCTGGGTATGGCTATCCTGGCTACCATCCCGGTTACCCAGGGTATGGCTATGCGGGAACAGGGTACCGCCCGTACACCTTCAAGCCTGGCGGCACCATCACTTCTCCCGGAAATCCGTACCGGCCGCGGGGAGACAATTTCGCGCCCCAGTCTTCCGTCTTTCAGAGCACCTATCGTGACCGGCCGAGCTACGGCCTGACGGGCACGGACAGGCTCCGGACCGACGCCGCAACTGTCACGGGCCGTGCCGAGGCCGGCCGCCGGCCGGCCGCCCGCCCCGCGCCGAATGCCGAGTCTGGCCGGACCGGCGCATCGGCCGGCGGCGCTGCCCGCCGCCCGACGACTGGTGCCACTGGTGGGGCGGCCACGGGAGCCAACCCTGGCGGGGCCAGGCGCGCGCCCTCGGGGCAGGCGGCTCCATCGACCCGCACCCGCTCCGAGCCCAGCAACGGGGGAGGGGCGGCGCGTGCCCGGGGCTGGAGTTCGGACGGCTCGCCGCGGCCCTCGGTTGGAGACCGGCCGAGAATCTCACCCTCCGCCCCTGGTAGCGGACGGACTGCCAACCCCAGTCCGGGAGGGGCGACTGGGTCTCGAAGCGGCGGCGCAAGCCCATCCCGTCGCTCCGGTTCCGGCGGCCAGCCAAGCGCCCAGCCGCAGGGTCGATCCTCGGGCGGGTCGCCGGCGGTGCGGAGCGGCGGAGGCAGCGCTGGGGGCAGTCGTCCGAGTGGCGGCGGCGGAGCCCGGCCCAGTAGTGGTGGTGGAGGGGGCGGCGGCGGTCGGGGCAGTGCCGCACCGTCTGGTGGCGGTGGCGGTGGTGGCGGGCGGCGGGGACGGTAGGGGCGGGGGGCCCCGGGGCGAGCGCTCCGGGGCCCTCTGGCTTTTGCCTGTTGTGCGCACCGGGACCAGACCCTACCTTGGCATCAACCTCGGAGGCTCCGCATGACAGCTCCACTCCTCCTCGCGCTCGTGCTGATCCAGGGACCGACGTCCACGGCTCAGGTTGACGATAGTGCTCTTGCGCTGCCGAAGACCCCCGTGCCTGTGCTTGCCAGGGGAATTCAGGTCCGGTCCGAACTGGCCCCGGCTGGTCCCGCGTCCGGCGGCCCCATTGCGGTAGCACCAGCGCCTTGCGTGTACTACACGTACATCGCCGGCGTCGAATACTGTTCCCTCAGGGCGCTCCGTAACGGCACGATCATCGGGGGTGCGCGCGAGGACTATCTGCTCTGGCAGGTGCAGCAGGATATCGCGAAGGAAATGGAAATCCGCGTCCGGGCTGCCGTGCGCGCCAACGAGAGTCGACGCCTCGAGGCGCAGCGGACGCAGCCTGCGACGGCTCAGCCCTCGGCTGCAAGCACAGCGCAGGCCGGGTCGGGCGGCACACAGGCGCAACCGCGCCCCGCCGGGGCGTCGTCGAATTTCAGTGGCGGGATGTACACCCCCGCTCCGCGGAGCTCCACGGGAGGGGCCACGACCAAGTCCTCCGCGCCAGCCAAGCGGGGTGACCGACAGTAAGAAGCGCCGCTAACACCGAGGCGAGCGTAGGCAAGCGGGGCCCCGGGGCAAGAGCGCCGGGGCCCGCTTCTTTCGGCTCTTGTGTGCCACCGGACCGCACCGTACGTTGGAGGCAGCTCCGGAGGCTCGCATGACCGCTCCACTCCTCCTCGCCTGGGTACTCTTGCAAGGGCCGTCTGGATCGACTCCAGTGGCCCACGACGAGCCCCCCCCGCCCGCGCCCGCTAGAGCGGCTTACCCGGACACATATCAATCGGTCTGGGAGCTGTTCCTCGGCCCTGCGCATCCGATTCTCGCGGTGGCTTCCGTTGCCGCGAAGCCTCACGCGACCCAGCTCCGCCAGTCTCTGCTGTGGGTGGATGAGCGAGGTTGCCTTGGTCCCGGTTACTGGGGCGGCCTGTGCCGGCATGTTCCCGTGCATAGCAGCAGCGACCTGCTCCTCACCGCGGCGGCAACGGTCCGGCTGGGTGATCCGGTTCTGGCGCCCTCGGGCGCTGAACGGTTGGCCGAACTCTTCTGTTATGGTGGCGAGTGCACCTGGCGCTGGACGTACGGCCTGAACGGTTTCTATACGTGGGGCGACTTCTACGCCTACGTGGTCCAGCAACAGCAGAACCGGGAATTCGCCGAGACGAGTTACGGGCTGCGGAGAGGAGCGGAACTCGCGGAGGCTGCGAGCGTGGGTGGCTCTCGGAGTTCCGCAGGAGCAGGAGCACGGACCTCCAGTTCTGCCGGCCCTGCCTACGGGGGGTCCGGCAACTTCGGCGGCTCAGCGCCGAGCACTGCCCACGCCGCCGGCGACTATTCCCGCTCCACATCGGGCGGTGGCGGGAGCAGAGGGTCAGCCGGGGGCGGAAAGCCCGGAGCCGAACTGCCCTGAGTTCGACTACCCGGCGTGTCGCCGGGTGTAGTCCAGCCCCCACTGCAGCAGATCCGCTCCGCGAAGCCCGATCCGCATGGCCAGCGCCACGGCGTCGTCCTCTGCCATCCCCTTGTCCAGCATGAAATAGGGAATCAGCGCCCCGCCCACCCGGTTCCCGCTCCCACAGTGGAAGAACACCGGCGCGGCGGACTCGTCGCGCAGCACCGCCAGGATCTTTTCCAGCGTCGCGTCGTCGAGCGAGTGGCCGGTGACCGAAATGTTCACGTACCTGAGCCCGAGGGACGCCGCGAGGGCCGGCTCGTCGAACGGACGCGGTTCCATCGAGTCGCGGATATCCAGGACCGTCACCGCGCCGGCGGCGCGGGCGGCGCGGAACTGCGCGTCGTTGGGCTGGCCGCCGGTCACGAGCCCGGGCAGCGGACAGCAGGCGTTGGCGATGCCGGACACGGCGGCGAGCAGCGGATCGTCGGGGCTCACTGGGGATCTCCCCGATAGGCGATGATGCGCACGCGCTCCAGCGTGATGAGCCCGCCGCCCATCATCGCGTCGATATCGGGCAACACGGCCTGGATCTTCTCTTCCGTGTCCACGCACTCCACCACGATGGGCAGGTCGAGCGACAGCCGGAGGACGGAGTCCGTGTGAAGGCGGGCCGTGGCGCCGTACCCCATGATGGCACGCGTGACGGTGGCGCCGGCCAGCCCCCTGGACCGGAGCAGCTCGACGATGGCGGCGTGCAGCGGCTTGCCGTCGTGCTTGTCCCGCTCGCCGATGTGGATCCGCATCAGGGTGCCTTCCCCGGCCAGGCCGTGCATGCCGCGCCTCCTAGATCGAGCGCCTGAGGGTGAGCGCCTGCCCTGCAACCGCACCGCCGGCCACGACCCCGGCGATGGTGAGCAGCAGGCTCAGGCCGACATAGAGCGCCAGGCGCGACCACTCGCCACGCTCCAGGAGCACGGCACTCTCGTAGCTGAACGTGGAGAAGGTGGTGAATCCGCCGCAGAGGCCGACGGTCAGGAAGGCCCGGGCCTCGCTGCCGACGGCAGGCGTCTCCATGGCGTACCGCACGATGAACCCGAGCACCAGGGATCCGAGCACGTTGATAGTGAGCGTGCCGAGGGGGAACTCGCCGGGTGCCAGCCGCTGGATGAGGCCCCCGAGCGAATATCGCGCCGCCCCGCCGAGCGCGCTGCCCAATGCGACCCAGAAGATCATTCCATTAGATTACCCGCATGCTTCGCCTCGCGATAGTGCAATTCCGGCCCCGCAAGGGCGCGTACGCGGAGAATCTCGCACAACTCGAGGCGTGCTTTCGCGAGGCCGGCGCGCTGAGCGAACCTCCCGACCTGCTCCTCCTCCCCGAGACTGCGCTCAGCGGGTATTTCCTCGAGGGCGGGGTGCGCGAGCAGGCGCGGACCGCCGAACAGATCGCCGAGGACATCGCCAAAGCGCACCGTGCCTCCGGCGCGCCGCCGGTGGACCTCGCGATCGGGTTCTACGAACTCTGGCGGAACTGCCACTACAACAGCTGCCTCTACCTGAGCCTCGGCGCCGGCGTGCCACTCATCCGGCACGTCCACAGGAAAGTCTTCCTTCCCACTTATGGCGTCTTCGACGAGGAGCGATTCGTGGAGGCGGGCGCGGAGGTCCGCGCGTTCGACACGGCGTGGGGGCGGGCCGCGATGCTGGTCTGCGAGGACGCCTGGCATTCGCTCATGCCGACGCTGGCGGCGCTCGATGGCGCGCAGCTGCTCCTCGTGGTGAGCGCCACGCCGGCGCGAGGGTTGGACAGCCCGGAAGCCCCCGCCAACCTGGAGCGATGGGAACGCCTGGCCGCCGACTCGGCCTCCGAGCACGGCATGTACGTGGCGGTGGCGCAGCTGGTCGGCTTCGAGGGGGGGAAGGCGTTTGCTGGCGGGTCGGTTGTGGCGGGGCCCTCGGGAAGGATCCTGGCGCGCGGCCCGCTCTTCGAGTCTGGCATGACCCGGGTGGACCTCGACTTCGAGGAGATCACCCGGGTGCGCGCGGACCAGCCGCTGCTTTCCGACCTGCGGAACCGGCTGCCTCGCCTGCTCGCGGAGCTGGGGCGCGCGCCGGGAGCCGCGGCGGCCGCGAGCGCGACCTGGGAGGGGCGTGCCGCAGGCAGGGCCAGGCCGGGGATGGTCGTCCCGCCGCCAGCCGCCGACCCGCTGACCATCAACGCGGAGTTGGCGCGCCGATGGCTCGTGGAGTTCATCCGCGACGAGGTGCAGCGCCGGCGGGGCTTCGACGGCGTGGTGCTGGGCCTGTCGGGCGGTGTGGACAGTGCGCTCGTGGCCTACCTGGCCGCCGAGGCACTGGGCGCCAGGAACGTGACCGCGGTGCGGATGCCGTACCGGACCTCCAGCCCGGACAGCCTCGCCCACGCGCAGCTGGTGATCGACGCGCTCGGCCTGCCGACTCGCACGGTGGACATTTCCGCCGGCGTGGACGGCATCGCGGGGGCCATCGGTGAGCCGCCCACGCCAGCCGCGCTGGGCAACATCATGGCGCGAATGCGCATGATCACGCTGTTCGACCTGTCGGCCCGGCTCCGGGCGCTGCCGATCGGCACCGGCAACAAGACCGAGCGGCTGTTCGGCTACTTCACCTGGCACGCGGACGACTCGCCTCCGGTCAACCCGATCGGCGACCTCTTCAAGACGCAGGTCTGGGCGCTGGCCCGCCATGTGGGAGTGCCGGCTGTCATCGTGGACAAGCCGGCGAGCGCCGACCTGGTGCAGGGGCAGACCGACGAGACCGACTTCGGGATCACCTACGAGCGCGCGGACGGAATCCTGCACTGGCTCCTGTCAGGCTACCGACCGGAACAGGTCGCGGCGATGGGGTACACGAAGGACGAGGTCGAGCTGGTTCGCGCCAGGCTCGACGGCACGCACTGGAAGCGCCGTCTCCCCACGGTGGCCATGCTGAGCCAGACCGCCATCGGCGAGTACTACCTCCGCCCCGTGGATTACTGAGGAACCAGCCATGCCCCCCGAATCACGCCCGATGTCCTACTCCCGCGCCGAGCTCACTCTGCTCGTGATGCCGCACATGCAGAATGTGCTGGGCAGCCTGTTCGGGGGAGAACTGATGGCCATGGTGGACCAGGCCGCCGCGGTGGCAGCGATCCGCCATGCGGGCGGACCGGTCCTGACGGCAGCCATCGACCGGGTGGACTTCAGGGAGCAGATCCCCATCGGCGCGCTGGTCACGCTCGTCGGCACGGTGGACTACGTCGGGAACAGCTCGATGGACATCACGGTCGAGGTGTACTCGGAAAAGGTGAGCACGGGAGAGCGCCGCCACACCCATACGGCCCACATCGTGTTCGTGGCCATCGACCAGAACGGGAAGCCGACGCGCGTGCCACGCCTCGTGGCGGAGACGCCGGAGGAGCAGGCCCGGTTCGAGGCGGCTCGCAAGCACCGCGAGGGATTCCGCCGCCCGTGAGCTCCATGCGCGTGACGGCCGTGTTCGGCGGCGGCGGCGCGAAGGCTGCCGCCCAGATCGGGGCGCTGCGTGCACTCGAGGAGGCGGGGCTTCGACCGGCGCGCTACGTCGGGACGTCCATGGGCGGCGTGATCGCCGCGGGCGCGGCATCCGGCGCCTCCGCCGACGAATTGTCCCGCCGATTCCGGTCGGTCAAGGTGACGGAAGTCGCGCGGCCCCGAGCGCTGACGCCCGTGGCCGGGCTCTGGCTCCCCTCGCTGTTGCGGCCCGAGCCGCTCCGGGAGACGATCGCCCGGCTCGTGCCGGAGCGGGCATTTTCCGACCTGGCCTGCCCGCTGACCCTCACCACGGTGGACGTGGACACGCGCGAACTGCTCCTGCTCGGCGACGGCGGCCTCCATATGCCCCTGCAGGATGCGCTCGCGGCGACGACCGCTCTCCCGGTGTACTATCCCCCCGCGGAGGTCGGTGGGCGGCGGCTGGCCGACGGCGGGCTCCGGGCGGTCCTGCCGCTCGACGTCGCGGCCGGCTTCGAGGCGGACCTGGTCGTGGCGGTGGATGTCGGCCCGGGATTCGACGAGCCCCAGCCCGAGCATCCCATACGCGCACCCGCCCTGCTGCTGGCGCACGACATGGGGGAGGGCGCGCTCATGGCGCAACAGGCGCAGGACACCCTGGCTCGGTGGCGCGCCACCCCCGGCCGGTGCCGCCTGGTTCACGTCCGGCCGCCGCTCCCCCGGCGCGCCACCTTTGCCGCCGAGCTGTTCGGGGAATTTGAGCAGGCGGGATACGACACCGCGCGCCAGGCGCTTGCCAAGGATGGACACCATGGCTGACGGACCGAGGCTCTTCACGGTGGACGAGGCGAACCGGGCCCTTCCGCTGGTCCGCCCGATCGTGGGCGACCTCATGGCGGAACACGCCGCCTGGCGCCAGGCGGTCGAGCGGTTCGAGCTGGCCGTCGCCGCGGACCCCGGCGCACTGGGCGACGAGGCGGCGGCGGAGCCGCCCGCGGTGATGGCCGCGCGGCTCGTGGCGGAGGCGCACGCGTCCAGGATCCAGGAACTCATGACTGAACTGGCCGACCTCGGGTGCCTCTTCAAGGGCTTCGATGCCGGCCTGGTGGATTTTCTCTCATTGCGGGACGACCGCCCGGTGTATCTCTGCTGGCGCCACGGCGAACACCGTGTGTCCCACTGGCACGACATCGACGGCGGATTCGCCGGCCGTCAGCCGATCGACGCTCACCTCTTCTCGGAAACGACCTGACATGCGAACCTGGCTCTTTCTGCACTACATGGGGCAGGTGATGTGGCTTGGTGCCGGCCTCGGCTCCATGGTGTACGGCATCGTCGGCAAGAAGGAATCGGGGGCGGCGCTCGGCGTCATCGCCAGGGGCCAGGTGGCGGTGCACAAGCTGCTGATCGGCCCGGGCGCCTTCCTGATGATCCTCTCGGGGGTGATGCTCTCGCTCCGGATGTACGGCTCGGCGATGAGCGGCATGGCGCCCACCGTGTGGATGCTGGTGATGCAGGGAGCCGGACTCCTGGGTGCGCTCATCGTGCTCGCCTTCGGGATGCCGACGATCGCGCGGCTGGCCCGGGTGTCGCCCGAGGGGCAGACGGCGCCGCTCTACCAGGCCATCCGGCGACGGCACGTCGCCATCTCGATCATCTCCGGCTCGCTCGGACTGCTGGCCCTGATCGCCGCGAGTTTCCCGCTCCGCTGATGCACCGACGCGACTTGCTGCGTGCGGCGGCGCTCTTCCCGGCCGCGGCCTGGCTCCCCCGGGCCGGCACCCCCGACACGCGGGGCGCGCAGGTGCCGCTTCCCCGTCACTTCCCCGACGACGAGGCGTACTGGGCCGAGATCCGCCGGCAGTTCCTGATCACCGACGGCATCTTCATGAACACCGGGACCTGGGGCGCGCTGCCGGTCCCCGTACTCGATGCGCTCGAGGCGCACCTGCGCGCCTTCGAGACCGTCTTCCACCAGGCGCCCTTCGACGTCCACGCCCTTCGCGCCCAGCTCGCCACGCTCGTCGGTGCTCCGCCCGAGACCCTCGCGTTCACGCGTAACACGACCGAGGGGATGAACGTCGTGGCCCGCGGGCTCGATTTCCGCCCGGGGGACGAGATTCTCCTCACGACGCAGGAGCATGTCGGGGGACGGTGCTGCTGGGAGCTGGTCGCGGCGCGGCACGGCCTGGTGCTGCGCCAGTTCTCTCCGCCGGTGCCGGCGCCGAGCGAGGACGCGCTGTTCGAGGCGTGGACGTCGCAGGTGGGGCCGCGGACCCGCGTGCTCAGCGTCCAGCACGTCTTCTTCAGCACCGGCGCCATCCAGCCGGTGCGGCGGCTGGCCGCCTGGGCGCGCGAACGGGGCATCGTCACCGTGGTGGACGGCGCCCATCCTCCCGGCATGCTCGCGGTGGACATCCAGGGCCTCGGCTGCGACTTCTACGCCTCGAGCCCGCACAAGTGGCTTCTGGCGCCGAAGGGTTCGGGCTTCCTCTACATCAGCCCGGAGTGGATCGACCGCCTCTGGCCGCTGATCGCCAGCGGCGGGTGGGACGATCTCGCCCTCAAGGGAGACCGCTTCGACCACGTGGGCACGCGGAACGACAGCCTGCTGGTGGGGTTCCAGGCGGCGCTCGGGTTCCACGACGCCATCGGGACGGAACGGGTGGAGCGCCGCTGCCGCGGCCTCGCGACCCGGCTCGACGCCGGCCTCCGGGCGCAGCCCGGAGTGCGGGTCGTCTCGCCCGCAGCTCCCGAGGTGCGGAGCGCGATGGTCTCGTTCCAGGTGGACGGCGTGACGGGAGCCGAGGTGGTGCAGCGGCTCTGGAAGATGGGGCCGGTGCGGGTCCGGCTCGTCGGGGAGCACAACCTCGATTACGTGCGCCTCTCGACCCACGTGTACAACACGCCGGACGAAGTCGACCGGGTGGTGGGGATGATCGGAGAGATTGCTTCGAACGAGAAGTGAGGACTGGGGACTGAGGACTGGGGACTGAGTGCGAGAGGATGCCGGTCCTCAGTCCTCAGTCCTCAGTCCTCAGTCCTTTCTTGCCCGTCTTGCACGCCCCCCGTACCGGACACTCCCCGCACTTCGCAACTCTCGCCGTGCAGATCAGCGCTCCCAGTTCCATGATCGCCTGGTTGAACGCCCACGCCGGGCGGCCGTGCCGTGTGTGCAACCCGGCGGCGGTGTCCCAGAGGCGGCGCTCGCCGGCGGCGCCGCGCGCCCGCGGGTGAAACGCCCGCCGGAGCACCCGGGCCACGTTGGTGTCCACCGCGGGCTCGGCGCGCTCGAACGCGAAGCTCGCCACGGCGCCGGCGGTGTACCGCCCGATGCCCGGCAGCCGCCGCAGCGCTGTGGTGTCGGACGGGATCGCGCCCGCCTGCTCATCGGTGACGACCCGCGCCAGCTTGTGGAGGTTGGCGGCGCGCCGGTAGTAGCCGAGGCCCTCCCAGCTCTCCCGCACCGCCGACGGCCGCGCTCGTGCCAGGGCGTCCACGGTGGGAAACCGGGCCAGGAACCGCGGCCAGTACGCCTCGACCCGCGACACCTGCGTCTGCTGGAGCATGAATTCGGACACCAGCACCGCGTAGGGATCGCGGGTACGCCGCCAGGGGAGGTCGCGCCCGTGCTCGCGGAACCACCGGAGGAGCCGGCGGCGGAACTCCGGCGCGGTCGAGGGTGTGCGACTCGGGGTGGACTTCGCTGGCATGGGAGGGCAAGATAATAGCGATGCAGACCGCGCAGACCGCCATTCTCAGCTTCCCCCGTGCCGTGGGCCGGTCCGTCATCGGCTCCCTGGCGCACATCGGTCGCTTCAGCCTGATGGTCGCCGAGTTGTTCCGCGTCCTCGGGGAATGGCGGATCTGGCTCCCCCGCACCATGGACGAGGCCCGCAACATCGGCGCCGGCAGCCTCTTCATCGTGCTCCTGGTGTCGTCCTTCGCGGGCGCGGTCACGGCGCTGCAGACGGGGTACCAGTTCCAGGGCAACCTGCCCTACTACGTGGTCGGGACGCTGGTCGTCGAGTCCATCGTGCTCGAGCTGGGGCCGGTGCTGACCGCCCTGGTCCTCGCCGGGCGCATCGGGGCCCGGTATGCCGCCGAACTCGGCACCATGCGCGTCACCGAACAGATCGACGCGCTGGAGAGCCTCGGCCGCTCGCCGATGTCGCACCTCATCATCCCGCGCGTGCTGGCGGGGCTCGTGATGATTCCGGTGCTCACCATCTTCGCGAACGCGATCGGGGTCCTGGCCGGCTGGTGGTCGGCCAAGCAGGTGCTCCCGATCGGCAACGCCGACTTCACCTACGGCGCCCAGTACTACTGGCGGCCGTTCGACGCCTATTACTCCATCATCAAGGCGTTCTTCTTCGCGGGGGCCATCACCCTCATCCCCTGTTACATGGGATTCAACGCGCAGCAGGGCGCCGAGGGCGTCGGCAAGGCGACCACGACCGCGGTGGTGGCCACCTCGGTGACCATCCTCATCCTCGACACGCTCCTCGCCAAGCTGCTGCTGCATCCATGATCGAGCTTCGCGACGTCCACAAGCGCTTCGGGCAGCAGGTGATCCTCGACGGGGTCAACTTTTCGGTCGAGGAGGGGGAGACGGTCGCGCTGCTCGGGCCGTCGGGCACGGGGAAGAGCGTCCTCCTGAAGCACATCATCGGGCTCATCCACCCGGACTCCGGGACGATCATCGTGGACGACCTCAACGTCTCCACGCTCGGCCGGAAGGAGCTCGCGGCGCTGCGGAGCACCATCGGGTACGTGTTCCAGAACGGCGCGCTGTTCGACTCGATGAACGTCTACGAGAACATCCGGCTCGGCATCACCGACGAAAAGGCCAACCGCGACGCCGAGTACTGCGCCCGGCGGGTGCCGGAGTGCCTCGCGCTGGTGAATCTCGCGCCGGAGGTGGCCGAGAAGTTCCCGGCCCAGCTCTCGGGCGGCATGCGGAAGCGGGTCGGCATCGCGCGGGCCATCGCGGGCCGCCCCAAGTACCTGCTCTACGACGAGCCGACCTCGGGGCTCGACCCGGTCAACGCGGACATCATCGACAGCCTCGTCAAGCACCTCGCCGACACGCTCGGCGTCACGAGCGTCATGGTGACGCACGACGTCCGCGGGGCGTTCCGGGTCTCGGACCGGGTGGCGCTCCTGAGCGACGGCAAGATCGTGCTCCAGGGGACGCCCCAGGAGTTCCTCGCGTCCGAGGACCCGCGCATCAAGGCGTTCCTCGAGCGGGACTTCGAACCACATTCCTTCGCGGCCTGAGGCCCTATGGACCTGCACTACAAGCGTGAGGCTCTGGTCGGTTCCATCGTGCTCGCGGGGGCGGCGATCTTCGTCGTCGGCACGATGTGGCTGGGCGGCAAGAGCTTCGGGCGGGACAACCTGGTGCCGGTGCGGTTCACGGACATCGGCAACGTCAAGTCGAGCACGCCGGTCAAGGTGTCCGGCGTGCAGGTGGGGAAGGTGGACCGGATCGTCTTCGAGGGGGTGGGCAGCGTGCGCGTGGACCTGGCCCTCACCCAGCCGGTCCAGCTCCAGCGGGACGCGTCGGCCACGATCGAGGCCGTCGGCGTCCTGGGCGACGTGGAGATCGTGCTCGACCCCGGCACCGACAGCGTGCCCCTCGCGCCGGGAGACTACCTCCAGGGACTCACCGCGCCCGGGATGGGCGGGATGGTGAACGAGCTCGGCGACCAGGCCCGGGCGGTCATGGTCGGCGCGCAGACGCTGCTCAACGAGCGGATGGCCGACGACCTCCACCAGACCCTCAAGTCGATGCAGCGGCTCATGGCCGTCTACGCCGACACCCGCACCGGCCCCACGGCGGAAATGACGCGGCTCATGGTGTCGCTGCAGTCGGTCAGCGCGCGCCTCGACTCGACGCTGGCCAACCCGTCGCTCGGGCGCACCATGCAGAACATGGACAGCGCCACGGCGGGGCTGACCCGACTGACCACCCAGCTGACCACCACCACGGCACGGATGGACACGCTGGTGCGCAACATCAACGCGGGGAAGGGGACCCTCGGACAGGTGGCCACCAACCCCGCGCTTTACGACCAGCTCACGGCCACCCTGGAGTCGATGCAGGCCCTGCTGGACTCGATCCAGGCCAAGCCGGGCAAGCTCACCGTGCAGGTAAAGATGTTCTGAGCGGGCCCTATCGCTGCACCAGCCGCAGGAACTCGTCCCGCGTGCTGGCATCCTCCCGGAAGGCGCCGCGCAATGCGCTCGTGAGCGTCCGGGAGCCCTGCTTCTCCACTCCCCGCATCATCATGCAGAAGTGCGACGCCTCGAGGACCACGCCCACGCCCCGGGGCGCGAGCGCGTCCTCGAGCGCCTCGGCGATCTGGTCGGTGAGCCGCTCCTGGACCTGCAGCCGCCGGGCGAATACGTCCACCACGCGCGCCACCTTGGAGAGCCCGACGATCCGCCCGTCGGGGATGTAGGCCACGTGCGCCTTGCCGAAGAACGGCAGCATGTGGTGCTCGCACATCGAGTAGAACTCGATGTCCCGCACCACGATCATGTTCTGGTGGGTTTCCTCGAACAGCGCGTCGCCGATGACCTCGGCGGCGTCGAGGTCGTAGCCCCGTGTGAGCCAGCGCATCGCGCGCTCGACCCGCTCGGGCGTCTTGAGGAGCCCGTCGCGGTCGGGGTCCTCACCGACCAGTTCGAGCATGTCCCGCACCGCCGACTGGAAGCGGGTCTCCGCGGGGGGCTGGGTCCAGGGCAGTCGCGCAACGGCCATGCAGCGCTCCGGATGAAGTTGGGGTCGTCTCAGTAGAACCCTGTCCCCGGGAAAAAGGTTCCGACTCCCCGCTTCCGGGCTCCTCCCCCGGGGTTATCTTGAACCCGCCATGACCCTGACCCTCACCTTCCTCGGCACCGGTGCGGCGATCCCCTCCCTCGATCGCAACGTCGCATCCCTCGCGGTGGCCCGCGAGGGGGAGACGCTGCTGTTCGATTGCGGCGAGGGGACCCAGCGCCAGATGATGCGCTACGGGGTGAGCTTCTCCGTCCGGGACCTTTTCTTCACTCACTTCCACGCCGATCACCTGCTCGGCCTCACCGGCCTGGTGCGGACGCTCGGGCTCCAGGACCGGACCGATGCCTTGCGGCTGTACGGCCCGCGTGGTGCCCGCCGCGTGCTGGAGCACGCGCTGGCCGTCGGGATCGAACGGAACAAGTTCCCGGTCGAGATCCTGGAGCTCGCCCCTGGGGACCGGGTGAGCCGGCCGGACTACGACGTCGTGGCGGTTGAGGCCGACCACCGCGCGACCTCGCTGGCCTACGTCCTCGTCGAGCACACCCGGCTCGGCCGCTTCCAGCCGGAGCGGGTGCGCGAACTCGGCGTGCCGGAAGGGCCGCTGTGGGGACGCCTGCACCGCGGCGAGACGGTGGATCTGCCGGACGGGCGCCGGGTGGGGCCCACCGACCTGGTCGGTCCTCCACGGCCGGGGCGGAAGGTGGTCATCTCTGGGGACACCCGCCCCAGCCCGGTCATCGGCGCCGCGGCCACCGGCGCCGACCTGCTGGTGCACGAGGCCACCTTTTCGGCCGAGGAGTCGGAAAAGGCCGACCTGACCGGGCACAGCACCGCCGCGGACGCCGCCGGCATCGCGCGCGACGCGGGCGTGCGTCGCCTGGTCCTGACCCACATTTCCGCGCGCTACACGCGCGAGGCGCCCGAACTGCTGGCGGAGGCCCAGGCCATCTTTCCTGCCTCGATCGTGGCGCGCGACGGGTTGATCGTGGATGTCCCCTTTCCCGACGCCGAGGCCGCCCCATGACTGCGACCGCGAACCGGCTTCCTTTCACTCTCCTGGCGCTGGTGCTGGCGGTGCTCGCCTGGTCCGGCGTGGCTCCCCACGACCGCTTCACCTGGGTGCTGGAGGTCGCGCCTGTCCTGATCGGGGTGCCGGTTCTCCTGGCCACCGGCCGGCGGTTCCCGCTCACGCCGCTGCTGTACACTTTGCTCGCGGTGCACGCCTGCATCCTGATGGTCGGGGGGAAGTACACGTACGCGGAGGTGCCGGCGGGGTTCTGGGTCAGCGACGCGCTCGGCCTCGCGCGCAACCACTACGACCGGCTCGGGCACTTCGCCCAGGGGTTCATCCCCGCCATCCTGGCCAGGGAGATCCTGGTGCGGACGTCGCCGCTCCGTGGCAGCCGCTGGCTGCCCTTCGTGGTCGTCGCCTTCTGCCTGGCGTTCAGCGCGTTCTACGAGATGATCGAGTGGTGGACGGCGGTGCTCGCGGGGGCCTCGTCGACCGCCTTCCTCGGGACGCAGGGCGACGTGTGGGACACGCAGTGGGACATGTTCCTGGCCCTCATCGGGGCGGCGTCGGCGCTCCTCGTCCTTTCCCGCGCGCACGACCGCCAGCTGGCACGGCTGCTGTCGGGGCGGTGAGCCCGGCGGGCGCGTCCCGCTTCGCTTCCGAGGCGAGCCACGCCTTCACGTCGAACTTCTTCTCGGCTGCGGTGAGCGACATGTAGCGGACGGTCCCGAAGACGGGACGCCGGTAGAACGGCCGGTCGAACTTGCCGAGGATCCAGTGGAACCCCGCGTAGCTGTTCGGGTCCCGCCCGTCGAGTGAGTACTTGTTGTTGAGGTGCTCCATTGTGCGGAGCGCGCTGCCCGCATCGGTGCTCCAGTGCAGGATGGCCTTCCCCCACAACATCCGCAGGTAGTTGGGCATCGTGCCGTCGCGCACGTAGGCGCGCTGGGCCGCGTTCCACAGCACGCTTCCGGTCTTCCCCCGTTCCAGTTCCTCCATCGAGTACAGCGCCGGCCGCGGGTCGTCGGCGTGGTCGTCGAGCTCCTTGCGGGCCCACGCCGGCGTCGCTGCGAGCGTCCGGTGCGCCGGATCGTGGTGGCAGAAGTTGTGGGCCAGCTCGCGCCAGACGAGGAGCTCGTCCTGGAAGCGCTCGTACTGCGCGGGCGGGGCCACGTCGCGTACGCGGAGGAGCACCTCCTGCGGACTGATGTTGCCGAAGTGGAGATACGGCGACAGGCCGCTCACCGCCTCGGGGTGGTTGGGATCGCCACGATCCTCGGCGTAGCGGGTGAGCCGGGTCCCGAGAAAAGCCGCGAGCCTCGTTGCGGCCGCGCGCTGGCCGCCGCGGATGCTCGGTGAGGGCCCCACGGCATGGTCGATGTCGCACGAGGCCGCAAGCTCGGCTGCCGGGACGGGGCCGCGGATGGGCAGGGCGGACTCGAACGGGAACTCGAACGCACGGCGGGTCCGCGGCTCCACGGTGCCCACGGGATGGAGGAAGTGGGGCAGGGCCGCGACCACCTCGGTCCGGAAGCCCCGCGCGGTCGGATGGGCCCGGCTGATGTACCCCATCGGCACGATGGTGCACGAATCCACGGCCACGACCGGCGCGTCGATGCGCTCGCGGAGTCGTCGCGTCTGCCGCGGGACGATGAAGGTCGGGAAGTAGTCGGTGACCACGAACGCCGCCCGGCCCGCCAGCTGCTGGAGCGGCGACTCGGGCCGCGGCTCGCCCGCCTCGCGCCTCCGGCGCTCGAGGTGGAAGCCGTACGGGATGCCCCGATCGGCGAAATCCGCGGCCATGTCCGCCGCCGACTCCAGGATGAAGGCATGGAATCGGTCGCTCGCCCAGGGGTAGTCGGGCCGGAGTCCCTGATACACGACCAGGGGCAGCCCCAGTTCGTTGGCGCGCTCCGCGGCGAAGTTCAGCGCGGGGTTCTCGCGGGACCGCAGGGTGGTCTGGATCCAGTACAGGACATAGTCCCCTGGAACGGGCTGGGTGCGCCGGCCGACGTGGATCCGGTGGTCGGTGACGGGGGACTTGGGTGGCATGACTGGCATACCCCGGTACGGGGGGGTGGTTCGAGCCGCCGTTTGTTCAAGGTTTATGGCTTGGAACCTATACAACTAGCCGGTGTATCCGGTGCACGAGGCCGCGTTGACGGCTCATCGAAACCAACCAAGTCGCACCCCTGGAGGAACGACCAATGCAACTCACCAACCTGCTCGCCCTGGCCCTCACGGTCGGCATCGCCGGCACCGCCTGCAGTGATGACGATACGACGGAGCCGACCACAGTGACCGCGAACGTCCGGGTGGTCCACGCCTCGCCTGACGCCCCGAACGTGGACGTGCTGGTGGACAACGTCGTGGTTCTGACCAACGTGGCGTACGAGGCCGCCTCCGGCTATCTGTCCGTCCCGGCGGGCACCCGGAACCTCAAGGTGCGCGCCACCGGCACCACGACGTCGTTCATCGACGCCGTTGTGGCGGTGGCCTCGGGCATTTATTACACCGTCATGGCCACCGGGCCGGTGGCGACCATCCAGCCGCTCGTCTTGACCGACGACTACGCCAATCCGGCGGCGGGCAACGTGAAGGTGCGCCTGGTCCACGGCGCGCCGAGCGCGCCGAACGTCGACATCTACGTGACGGCCCCGGGCGCAGACATCTCCGGCATCGCCCCGACGCTGGTCGACGTGCCCTTCCGCGGGTTCTCGGGCTACCTCGAGGTTCCTGCCGGCAGCTATCAGGTTCGGATCACGCCGACCGGCACCAAGACGGTAGCGCTTGACACCGGCACCCTGGCGGTCACCGCGGGCCAGATCCGTACCGGCGTCGCGCTCGATGCCGCAGGCGGCGGCGCTCCGTTCGGCGCGATCGTGCTCGCCGACAAGAACTAGCAGTATCGCAGATGGAATCGGGCCGGGGGGATCGCTCCTCCCGGCCCCTTCTATTTATCCGACCGCCCGTCGAGCGTCCGCAGTTCCTGCTCGAGCCGTTGCTTCCGCCTGGCGACCCTGGCCCGCTCCCGCCCGACGCCCCAGGCGGCGAGGCGGAAGAGGAGCAAGCCGAGCTTCCCGGTCCAGATCCGTTCGAGCCGGCGTTCGAACCGAAGCTGGCGGCGCTCGTCGGTGGCGAGGGTGACGATGCCGGCCACGAACAGCATTGCGGCAAGCGCGACCACCGCGATGCCGGGCACCGTGAGGAAATGGACATCGCCCTCCGGCGTCCTCAGGAAGAAGTTGGCGATCAGGAAGACGACCGGGGCGATCGACAGGAGGACCACCGACCTGATGGTTCGCCGCCGGCTCCGGCCGGCGAAATCCGGGGAATTCCGGAGCGCCGCCACGGCCTCCTGTTGCTCCGCACCGAGCGCGAGCGCACTGGCCGACACCTCGTCGTAACCGAATCCCTGCCGAAGGAGCTGCTGGACGTTCTCCATGAGGGTCGTGGCCATCATGGCGAGCGCCGTGAGGAGAGCCACTGGCACGATCAGTCCCTCGCCGGTCAGGCGAGCACCGGAGAGGAGGGCGGGGGTGAAGGCGACGAAGATGAGGATCCCGCGGAGAGTCATCGCGCTCCGCTGGTGAAAGAGCCGCAGGGCGGGGGCGATCTCCGGCCGGGCGGCGTGCAATGCGGCCAGCTTCGCCACCAGTTCCTCGCCGGAGGCGAAGCGCCGGACCGGCTCCTTCTGCAGCAGCTGGTCGATGACCGCGGCGAGGGGGGCAGGGAGGTCGGGACGCTTGGAGAGCACCGCGGGCGCGCGCTGGGTGAGATGCAGGGCCAGCAGGCCGGTGGTGCTCGGCGCGTCGAACGGGGGGTGCCCGGTGACGGCGAAGAAGGCCACGCACCCGAGAGAATAGAGGTCGCTCCGTCCGTCGAGGGGTTCGCCGGCGGCCTGCTCCGGGCTCATGAAGTGTGGGGTGCCGATCACCTCGCCGACGGCCGTGAGGCCGCTCGCGGCATCGGAGCGGGCGATGCCGAAGTCGGTGACGACCGCGCGGCCGGTGGCCCGCTCGATCATGATGTTGTCGGGCTTCACGTCGCGGTGGATGACCCCGCGCCCGTGGGCGTAGGAGAGGGCCCAGGCCACCTCCTGGATCATGCGCCCGGCTTCGGATGCCGAGAGGGGGCCGGCGCGATGCACGCGCTGCGTCAGCGTCTCGCCATCGACAAACCCCATGACGAAGCAGAGGATCTGGTTGCGATCTTCGACCCCGTGCACCGGCACGATGTTCGGATGGGAGAAGGACGCCGCGGTGCGGGTCTCGCGGAGGAAGCGCTCGCGGAGCTCCGGGCGCACGGCATGTTCGGGCGGCAGGGCCTTGATGGCGACCTGGCGGTCGAGCTTGGTGTCGTGGGCCAGGAAGACGGCCCCCATGCCGCCGCGGCCAAGTTCCCGGTCGAGGGTGTAGTCCGGGGCGAGGGCGGCGGCGAGCTGGGAGGAGAAGTCGGGCATGATTGGCGGGGAAGCGGGGAAGCGGGTCGGCGGGGGCGGCCGCTGGCTGACGATGGATTCTACCCCGTCGAGGGCATCCCCGCATCCCCGCGTCCCCGCCCTGTTGCGTTGACCTCCACTCCCCGGCCCACTAGTTTACCCCGGCTCGCTGGGGGCTGTAGCTCAGCTGGGAGAGCGCTGCAATCGCACTGCAGAGGTCAGGGGTTCGATCCCCCTCAGCTCCATGTCTTTCTGCCCCGTGGTGTAACTGGCAACACGCCTGACTCTGGATCAGGAGAGTCCTGGTTCGATCCCAGGCGGGGCAATGCCCAAGGTGATGAGCCTTGGGCAGTTTCATTTCTGGGCGGGGCAGCGGGGCAGCGGGGCAGGCTGGCAGGATGTTCATCTGTCCCCCTCGTTGGGTGCGCCCTCCATCGCTTCCAGCCGCTCCAGGTCGGCCACCGACACGATAGCCGCCACCGCCTTCCCGTGGCGCTCCAGCACGATCCGCTCCCCATAGACCAGGACCTCGTTGAGGAGGTCGGAGAAGCTGCTCCGGGCCATCGAGACTGGCAGGGTGGTCCGTTCCATCGGCGCTCCTGAGATCAATTTCACGAAAACGTACGCTTCGTACAAAACGTACAAGGTCTATCTCCTTGAGTCAATGGTGGCGATATATCAGGCTCCGCCCCGCTTCCCCGCTTCCCCGCTTCCCC
>JACDJC010001358.1_pt1 | contig 22073 bp, 18 predicted proteins | sample 7454191 | NCBI WGS metagenome assembly JACDJC01 (sample SAMN14253291, study PRJNA609438) | sludge metagenome | isolation source: sludge after 25d culture with pyrite and EDTA | collected 2018-12-20 | reverse complement strand
GCCCAGCCTGGGCGTGATCGCCGGCGGCACCGTCGACGACGCGGCGGGCGGGAGCGCCGCCTTCACCTCGGTGTTCGTCCTGGCCGCACCGGGCGACGACTGGCTGCTGGCCGACGTGCTCGACCCCGATGCGCTGCCCGGGGGCTGAGGGGCTGCGACTTCCGGGCGGTGGCGGGGCCGTCGGTAGTGTGTGGGCCTCAACCCGACCCCGTCTACGCACTTGGAGCAACACATGGCTGATCTCGGTTTCGACAACAAGGTGGCGATCATCACCGGCGCCGGCGGTGGCCTGGGCCGTCAGCACGCCCTCGAGCTGGCCCGACGCGGCGCCCGCATCGTCGTCAACGACCTGGGCGGTTCCCTCGATGGCCACGGCCACGCCGACGGGCCCGCCGACCAGGTGGTCGCCGAGATCGAAGCGCTGGGCGGCGAGGCGATCGCCAACACCGACTCGGTCGCCACCCCCGAGGGCGGCGAGGCCATCGTCGCCGCTGCGGTCGATGCCTTCGGCACCGTCGACATCGTCATCAACAACGCCGGCATCCTGCGTGACAAGACGTTCCACAACATGACCCCCGAGCTGATCGACGCCGTGATCGACGTGCACCTGCGCGGCGCCTTCTACACGACGCTGCCCGCCTACAAGATCATGCGGGAGAAGAACTACGGCCGCATCGTCAACACGTCCTCCAACTCGGGCCTGCTCGGAAACTTCGGTCAGAGCAACTACGGCGCCGCCAAGATGGGCCTGGTCGGCTTCACCAGGGTGCTGGCCAACGAGGGCGCCAAGCGCAACATCAAGGTGAACGCCATCGCCCCCGTCGCCAAGACCCGCATGACCGAAGAACTGTTCGGCGCCGCCGGCGACCTGATGGCCCCCGAGGCGATCTCGCCGACGGTCGCCTACCTGGCCCACGAGGACGTGCCGGTGTCCGGCGAGGTGTTCTCGGTTGCCGGCGGGTACGTCGCCCGCTACTTCATCGGGCTGACCGAGGGTTGGTTCTCCCCCGGCCACACCGTCGAGGACGTGCGCGACAACTTCGACGCCATCCGCGACGACTCCAACTACGACATTTTCGCCGACCCCTCCGGCGAGCTGGGCAAGTTGCTGGCCTTGTTCAGCCCGTCCGAGGACTGACACGGCGATGCGCTGCGCTACCCGAGCCCACGATGCGGTGCGATGAAGGCTGAACCGACGACCAACGGCTGAGTTGCGGCCGCCGTCACACTGAGCCTTGTTCTTCGGCCCCGGGCCACATTAGGATGCCCCGGATCCGTCGGCACACAGCCGACGACCGGGGGGACGGGCCATGTCGAACACGATGCAACGCAGGCGTTGGCGCCGACGCTCGAAGACGGCGACGTGGACGCTGGCAGCGTTTGCGGTGGTCGCCGCTGCTGCCTGTGCCCCGATGGTGCCGCCGACCGACGGGGTCGACCTGAGCGTCGCGGTCTCGGACAATGTGGGAGCGACGATCGGTTCCACCGTCACCTACGACGCGACGGTGTCGAGTGTCGGCACCGCAGCGACCACGGGTCCGGTCGCCGCCACCGTCGTGGTCCCGCCCGGCCAGACGGTGTCCGCAGCGGCCGGGACCGGGTGGGTCTGCACCAACGATGATGCCCAGGCCACGTGTCGCATTGCCGATGCCGACGTGCAGCCGGGTCAGGCGCTCCCAAAGATCAGCGTCACGGCAGAGGTGGGGGGCCCTACCCTCGTCGCCCAGGTGTACGCCGCGATCAGTTCCGAAGGGGACGTGAACCCGGCCAACGACGAGGCGGTCGGCAAGGTCATCGTCACTCCACCTATCGAGGGTGACCAGCTCTTCGTGCAGGTTGCCGGTGCGCTGTCACTGCGCAACGGCGGCACCGTCAGCTCGGGCGACGTGTCCATCACAGCGGATCCGGCCGGCAGTCTCGGCGGTGCGGACAGACTCCAGATCGATGCATCGGTCGGGAGCACCCACGTGCTCGCCGACCTGCAGCGGACCAACCTCACCCTCTTCACCGGCACGATCACCGTGACCGACCCCGCACTTCAGGGCGGAGTTCCGCTGACGGTGGACTGGCGCGGACCCGTGTTCAGCTACGGTCTCGCCCCCTGGCGCAGCCTGGGAAGCGAGCTGCTCGGCCTGAGGATCCCATCACTGGACGTCTCGGGCGTGACGGGTGCGCTCGCCAACGGTCTCACCTACACGCTCAACTTCTCTGCCGCCGACTACGCACCCGACGCCCCGGCAGCAGGACAGCCACCGCTCAGTTACTTCGCCAACAACCCCTCCGACCTCGCTCCGACGCTGAACCCGCCGTCACGGGTGGTCACCGGTGCCGAGGTCACCCTGCCACTCGAGATCACCCCTCGAGGTGGATCCACCGTCGGTCCTGTTGCTGCAACCGTGGATCTCCCAGCGGGACTCGAGTACGTGCGTGCCGGCAACGGTTCGACCTGCACGTCGGTTCCGGCGGTACAGCGCCGGGTGCGCTGCACGCTCAATAGCAGTATCGCTGAACCACTTCGGCCGAACCTCCTCGCCGGTCTTGCCGGAGTCGTGCTCCCCGTTCCGACCCAGAGCATCGATCTGCGGGTTCGGGCGACGACGCCTGGGGTCCCCCTCACGGTCTCGGCAGTTCTCGGCTCCGCCAACTCGGTGACCCGATCTGCCAGCACCACCTTCAACGCCAGTCCACCGGGACCTGAGGTCGGGCTCACCATGAACGGTGCCGAACTCACGCCCAACCTGTTCTTCCGGGAAGGAACCGGAATCTCGGCGAACCAGTACAACTTTGCGATCGACAACGTCGGAACGGCGAGGTCGGCGTCGCCGACCGTCACGGTCTCGCTGCCAGAGGGCATCACCTACCGCGGGTTTACCAATCCAAGCACACAGCTCGGCAACAACCGTTTCTCCTGCAGCGCGGCCGGACAAGAGGTGACCTGTACCCGATCAAACGGTGTCAACGTCACCTCGCTGACCAGCCCGGCACCCGGCTTCGCCGTCCAGGTGGACGTGGCTGCCCCGACGAGCCCGACCGTGACGGCGACCGCAGCGCTTATCAACAGCAACGATGTCAATCCGGGCGGGCCGGACAAGTCGGCCACCGCCACGACCCGGGTCGCCGCCACCGGTGCGCCCACCTTCGACGTCGCGCTGTCCAACGGAGCGTTCCAGGCGACCGCGCGGCCGGTGCTCGAGGGTGGTTACACGTTCGATACCACGCCGGGCGGCCGGATCGACAGAGTCAGCGGCTGTGGCACCTCGATGAATTATGTGCCGCCGGTCCTGGCCCTGCCGATTGTGGGTCCCACGCTCGTGCCGGCCATCTTCGCCGACAACACGCTCTGCGTGGACGTCAACCGAGAGGCGGGAACGAACAACTTCGCCGGCACCGTGCGCACGGACTTCGTCACCGCCCCGGTCTTCCTCCCACCGCCGGTTCCCCAGGAGCTCCCACTCCCGCCGATCATCGGCCCACGCGAGGTCTCGGTCAACGCAAACCAAAACGTGACGCTGACCGGCCTGCTCGATAACCGCGTCGCCGGCAGTGCGGACGGTTCGAGTCTGGAGTTGGTACTCAACGGTGGAACCGATTTCACCACCACCTGGTCGCTGACCGCTCCGCCCGACGCCACCTGCATCGACATCAACTCCTGCCCGTGATCCCTCCACCGTTCGGTTGAGGGTGTGACGTCCAACCGTCGTCCGCTCGGGGATCGCCATCACGTGCGCTGCTGACCAGGGGCCCGAAAGCGCTGCGGCGCCCTGGTCAGCCGGCCCGATACCAGTCGACGTCGATCATCGGGGCCAGGGCCTGATTGCCCAGGATCACATCCGCGGCCTTTTCGGCGAGCATCATCACCGGCGCATAGATGTTGCCGTTGGTCACGTACGGCATCGACGACGCGTCGACCACCCGGAGGCCCTCGGTGCCGCGCACCCGCAGCGTGTCCGGGTCGAGCACGGAGGCGTCGTCGGTGCCGATGCGGGCGGTGCACGACGGGTGCAGCGCCGTCTCGGCGTCCTTGGCCACCCAGTCGAGGATCTGCTCGTCGGTCACCACGTCGGGCCCGGGCGACAGCTCGCCGCCGTCGAAGGGCGCGAACGCGTCCTGCCCGAGGATGTTGCGGGTCACCCGGATCGCCTCGACCCACTCCCGACGGTCCTGCTCGGTCGACAGGTAGTTGAACCGGATCGCCGGGTGCGTGCGCGGGTCGGTCGAGGTGATCCTTACCGTGCCACGGGCGTTTGAGTACATCGGCCCGACGTGTACCTGATAGCCGTGGCCGCTGGTCGGGGTGGTGCCGTCGTAGCGGACCGCCAGCGGCAGGAAGTGGTACATCAGGTTGGGGTAGGCGACGTCGTCGTTGCTGCGGACGAAACCTCCGGCCTCAAACTGGTTGGACGTGGCCGGGCCCTTGCGGAACAGCCATTGGAGGCCAATCCAGGGGCGGCGCCACGTGGCCAGGTGCGGCTGCATCGACACCGGCTGGGTGGAGCTGTGCTGGATGTACACCTCGAGGTGGTCCTGGAGGTTGGCACCGACGCCGGGCACGTCGGCCACCACGTCGATGCCCAGGCGGTTCAGGTGATCGGCCTCGCCCACGCCGGACAGCTGCAGAAGCTGGGGCGAGTTGAAGGCGCCGCCGCACAGGATCACCTCGTTGGCCTTCGCCCGATGCGCCCGACGGCCGTGAGTGAAGCTGACGCCGGTGGCCCGGGTGCCGTTCCACTCGATGCCGGTGCTCAACGCCCGGGTGAGCACGGTGAGGTTGGGGCGATCGAGCACCGGGTGCAGGTAGGCGCGGGCCGCCGACAGACGCCGGCCGCGGTGCACGTTGCGGTCGAACTCCGAGAAGCCCTCCTGCTGGTAGCCGTTGACGTCGCTGGTGCGCGGGTAGCCCGCCTGGGCGGTCGCCTCGAGGAACGCCTGGCACAGCGGGTTGTCGGCATCGCCCCGCTCGAGGATCAGCGGCCCGTCGTCGCCCCGGTACTCGTCGCCGCCCGCCAGCGTCGTCTCCATGCGCTTGAAGTACGGCAGGCAGTGGGCGTAGTCCCACGATTCCATGCCGGGGTCGGCCGCCCATCGCTCGTAGTCCATCGGGTTGCCCCGCTGAAAGATCATGCCGTTGATCGACGACGATCCCCCCAGCACCTTGCCGCGGGCGTGGTACACCCGGCGCCCGCCCATGTGGGGCTCGGGCTCGGTCTCGTAGCGCCAGTCGTAGAAGCGGCTGCCGATCGGAAACGAGAAGGCGGCGGGCATGTGGATGAACACGTCCCATTTGGAGTCGGGCCGACCGGCCTCCAGCACCAGCACCTTGGTAGCCGGATCGGCCGACAGCCGGTTGGCCAGCGCCGAGCCGGCCGAGCCGCCTCCGACGATCACGTAGTCCCAGTTGGTCGTTTCGACGTCAGCCATGTTCATGCCCTTCACTTCTGCCTCTTCGGTGGAAAATTCGGCCGTTCACACCGTTCGGCCCGACCAGCGCCAGGCCGGCCGCTGCACTAGTACGGCGCCTCGACGTCGCCGGTCTCGACGTACACCGCTTTGCGCTGGGTGTAGTGCTCGAAGGCGGCCATCGAGTTCTCCCGGCCGACGCCCGATTGCTTCACGCCGCCGAAGGGCATCTCGATCGGGGTCAGGTTGTAGTTGTTGATCCACACGGTCCCGGCCTGCAGCGCAGCCGCCATGCGATGACCCCGGGACAGGTCCCGCGTAAACACGCCGGCGGCCAGCCCGTAGGGCGTGGCGTTGGCCCGGGCCAGCACCTCGTCCTCGGTGTCGAAGCTGAGCACCCCCATCACCGGGCCGAAGATCTCCTCGGTGATGATCGACATGTCGTCGGAGCATCCGGTGAACACGGTCGGCTCGACGAAGTAGCCCTCACCCAGCGCCCCGTCGGTCACCCGGTGGCCGCCGACGGCGACGGTGGCTCCGGCGTCGCGCCCGGCGTCGAGGTAGCCGGTCACTTTGGTCAGGTGATCGGCGCCGATCAGCGCGCCAACGTCGGTCGCCGGGTCCATCGGATCGCCGACGACCATCCTGGCGGTGCGCTCGACCAGCTTGGCGACGAACTCGTCGTGAATCCCGGCCTGGACAAACACCCGGGTGCCGTTGGAGCACACCTCGCCCTGGGTGTAAAAGTTGCCCATCAACGCCCCGGACACGGCGTTGTCGACGTCGGCGTCGTCGAAGACGATCAACGGGGATTTGCCGCCGAGCTCCAGGGTGACCGCCTTGAGCGTGTCGGCCGCGGCGGCCATCACCGCCTTGCCGGTGCCCACCTCGCCGGTGATGCTCACCTTGGCCACATCCGGATGCGCCACCAGCGCTACCCCGGTGCGGGCGTCGCCCTGCACCACGTTGAACACGCCCGGCGGCACGCCCGCCTCGGTATAGATCTCGGCCAGCTCCAGCGCGGTCAGCGGCGTCAGCTCGGCGGGCTTGAACACCATCGTGTTGCCGGCGGCCAGCGCCGGGGCCGATTTCCAACAGGCGATCTGGATCGGGTAGTTCCAGGCGCCGATCCCGGCACACACGCCCAGCGGCTCTCGGCGCACGTAGACGAAGCTGTCGCCCAGCGTCACGTGTTCGCCGGTCAGCGTGGCCGCCGCCCCGGCGAAGTACTCGACCGCCTCGGCCCCCGAGATCACATCCACGGTCGACGCCTCGGCGATCGGCTTGCCGGTGTCGGCCACCTCGATGCGGGCCAGCTCGTCGTTGCGCTCGCGCAACAGGGCGGCCGCACGGTTGAGGATGCGACCGCGCTCGGCGCCGGTCAGGGCCGCCCAAGCCGGAAACGCCGCCTCGGCGGAGGCGACCGCCGCATCGACGTCAGCGTCGCTGGCCTGGTGCACCTGCGCCAGCACCTCACCGGTGGCGGGGTTGATGGTGGGAAACCGCTCGTCCGAGGTGGCCGGGGTCCGACGCCCATCGATGTAGAGCTGGGCCGCCGGATGCGTCGACGCGTCGGATGTGAAAGTTGTCGGGGGCTGACCAGGGGCATCGCTCATCGGGCCGACCCTACCGCCACAGGGGTACGGGAACCCGGAGGTCCAATCCCCTGGGGCGGCCGCCATCGACGGGCGTCACTCGCCGTGAGCATGTGCGTAGTCTGGGTCCTCGCCATTGATGACCGGGGGGCCAGCTCAGTGTCGGGTTCGGGTGAGCAGCGCGCCGCGCACCAGCTGGTCGGCCGCGAGGTCGAGCTGGCCGCACTGCAGCGAGCGCTCCACGCGGCGACGAACGGCCAAGCGCAGCTCGTGGTCGTCGAGGGCCACGCCGGGATCGGCAAGTCGGCACTGCTGCGCGAGTTTGCCCGGTCGGTCGAAGACCAGGTCACCTTGCTGCGCGCCAGCGGCGACGAGGCCGAACAACACCTGGATTTCGGTGTGATCGAACAACTCCACGCCGACGGCGTGGCCACGGACCTGCCGGTGCTGACCGCGTTCGGGCGCAGTGGACCTCGGCCCGACCCGCTCGACATCGGCGCCGACCTGGTGCGGGTCTCCACCGAGGCGTCAGCGATTCGACCGACCGTCGCCCTCATCGACGATGCCCAGTGGGCCGACCAGGCCTCGATCCAGGCGCTGACGTACGCGTTGCGTCGCTTCCGAAACCAGCGGCTGGTGGTCGTGATCGCCGGGCGGCCTGATGTCTCGGCGCTCGCCCCGCTCACCAGGCTGTGCCAGGACGAGCGGGGCAGGTGCCTGCCCCTCGGAGGTCTGGCGGCCCCACAGCTCGATGCGCTGCTTCGCACTGCTCGTGGCATCTCCATCGGCGAGCGAGCCGCCCAACGTCTCTTCGACCACACCCGGGGCAACCCACTCGAGGCGCTGACCCTGGCCGACGAGCTCGACACTGCCACGATCTCCACCGGGATCGATCCGCTTCCCGCACCCAGGTCGTATGCAACCCTCGCGTTGTCTCGCCTCTCGGGGTGCCGTCCCGAGACCGAGCGCCTCGTGGCCGCCGTCGCGGTGATCGGCGTCCCGGTCGACGTCGGGCCGCTCCTCGACCTGCTCGGCCTGGCCGACCTGGTGGAGCTCGACGAGGCCGTCACGGGGGGTCACCTCACCATCAAGGATCGGGCTCGGCGTCAGGTGGTCGAGGTGGCCCATCCGCTCCTTCGCGCTGCGGTCGTCGCCGACCTGGCACCCGGGGTTCGTTGCGAGCTGCACAACCTGGCCGCCAGGATCACCGACGACCCCGCACGGGCCATGCTGCACCGGATCCGGGGAACGATCCTCCGCGACAGCGAACTCGGCGCTGAAGCGGTGGCGTTGGCTCGTGAACTGCTCGGCACCGGCTGGGATTTGATCGCGGTCGAGCTGTTGTCCGAGGCGGCGCGGATCCTCCCGGAGGGCCCGGCCCGAGCCGAGGCCTTGCTGCTGGCCGCCAACCGGCTGTTCACCACCGGAGAACTCGGGACTGCCCGCCGTCTGCTCTCCGCCGTCCACAGCGACGGCGGGGCGCTCGAGCTGCTGGTGCGTGGTCACGACCTTCTCTATGCCGGCGAGCCCCGCGAGGCGCGCGCATCGCTGGTGGCAGCGTGGGAGCAGGCAACCGACCCCTACGTCGCCGTACAGGTCGCCGGCCTGCTGGCCACCCTGTCGTCGAACGCGGGCAGCGGAGCGGACGCCATCGGATGGGCGGAAGCTGCCTTGGAGCGGGCCCATGCCAACGCGACGACGTCGGGTGGGCCGCAGGCGGGTGGGAGGTCGGGGGGTTTCGAGTTGGGCAACGTCTTCGTCATGTTGGCCACCGGGTGGGCCTTCGAGGGGGATCTGCCCAAGGGATTGGCCGAGATAGATCGAAGGCTGGCCCGGCTGGGCGGTGGCTCCGGCTGCGACGATGCGCTGCTGGCCAGGGGACTGTTGTTGTTGTGGTCGGGACGCTTCGATGAGGCGGAAGCCACGTTCGGCTCCATCCTCGAAACGGGTGAGGCGCGTGGCCCCCTCCTCACCAGGGTGAGCGCCGCCTATTCGCGGGCGGACTGCCGCTATCGGCAGGGGGCGTGGGACGCCGCGCTCGGCGAGGCCGAGCAACTGGTGGCGCTGATGGAGGCCGGGGACCACGACCTGGCGTTGCCGATGGCCCACGGGATCGCGGCATTCGTCCATGCCGGACGTGGTGCGGACACCGAGGCGAAGCGTCACCTGGTCGATGGACATGCGGCGCAGGCCCGCAGCGGCAACGTCAGCGGGCTGCTGTGGTTGTTGGTGGGCGATGCCCGCATCGGGTCGGCCGCCGGCGATCACCAGCGCGTCGTCGACCGGTTGGAACCGCTGACCAACATGTTGGACGGGTCGCGCCTCGGGGAGGGCGTCCAGCCGTGGCGCGCCGATCTGGTCGAGGCCCTCGTCGGTCTGGGGCACCTCGAGGAGGCCGCTGCGGCGATGGCCGAACTCGACAGACGGATCGTGCACGGCGGCGAACACGCCCGGATCGGCGCCGCGCGAGCTCGCGGCCTGCTCGCAGCAGCGCTCGGCGACGACAAGGCGGCCGAGGCGGCGTTTGCCACCGGGCTCAACCCCGCGCCGCAGAGTGTGACGCCGCCGGACGGTCCGGGTCGCAACAGCCCGCAGCATGATGCGGGTCACACCGACGACGGCGGAACGTTTCTCCGGGCCCGGCTTCAGCTGGCCGCTGGGTCGTTGGCCCGCCGCCAAGGTCAACGACGACGGGCCGCCGACCTGCTCGGGGCTGCGCTCGGGCGATTCGACTCGCTCGGGGCCGAGCCCTACCTCCGCCATGCCCGCTCCGAGTTGGACGCCTGCGGCCTCGCTCCCCGGTCGCGCGCCGAGACCGGACCGGCGCCGCTGTCCCCGGCCGAGCGTCAGGTCGCCGAGTTGGTGGCCGAAGGGCTGACCAATCGGGAGGTTGCGGGCCGGCTCCACGTCAGCGTCAAGACGGTCGAGACCCACGTGGCCCGGTGCTTCACCAAGCTCGACGTGCGCAACCGAACGGCGCTGGCGCTGCGCTGGACCAAGCGCTCCGCCGTCCACTGATTCAGGGTCGAAATCAGGGTTTGCCCCGATGCGAACGGGGCCGGCCGCTTCGTACGGTGCCTCGATGCGCTTGGTCATCGACTTCGACACGTCGCACGACCGGTGGTCGGGAGCAATCCTGCCCGAGCCAGGTCCTGACGCTTCGGCCCTCCCGACCCCGACCCCGTTCAGCGGGCGTCTGGATCTGCTGCGGCTGCTGGAGTCGTTGGTGGACAACGCAGTTTCCAACCCAACGTCACCAGCAGAGGATCAGACATGAACCAGCACAACACACCACGCAACCTGCGGTTGCTCTCGGTCGTGGCGCTCAGCGGCGCCCTGATGGTGAGCGGCTGCACCGACGACAGCGAGGAGGCGAACAAGGACGACACCTCCACCGCCTCCGGCGCCACAGCCGAGGATGCGGGCGTCACCGGCGCTTGCGACGCCTACACCGACATCACACTGGCCATGGCTGAGGCGCCCGACGGCGATCCAACGGCCTGGTTCACAGACACGATCGCGCCGATGGCCGACGACCTCGACGCCGCCGACAAGCCCGCCGACATCGAGGGCGATCTCGACACGATGATCGGTACCGTGCGCCAGGTCGCCCAGACCGGCGACCCGTCGGCCTTCGAGGCGCCCAAGTTCGGCGAAGCCCAAACCAAGGTTGACCGCTACATGTTCGACAACTGCGAGTTCGACCAGAAGTTGGAGGTGTCGGGCAAGGACTACTCCTTCGAGGGCCTGTCCGACGAGCTGCCCCCCGGACGGACGGCGATCATGTTCACCAACGACGGCATGGAGGCACACGAGATCGTCGTCGCCTCCAAGAAGGACGGGGTCACCGAGAGCTTCGGCGAGCTGCTCGAAATGCCCGAGGAGGAGGCGATGGCCAAGATCAACATGTTGGGTGGGGCGATGGCCCCCCACGAGGGTGATCAGGCCATCATGATCGCCGACTTCGAACCCGGCGACTACGCGGCGCTGTGCTTCATCCCGACCGGCAGCACGATGGCCAACAGCGACGAGCCGGACGGCGACGGGCCGCCGCACTTCACCCAGGGCATGAAGACCGAGTTCACCGTGAAGTGACTCTCGAAGGTGGTCGACGCGCCTCAGCCACACGAAGTTGTTGATCCGACGTGAACCTCGGTCGGCTGTCCCTTACACTGTTCAAGAGCGAGATCGTGGCGGGATCCATGATGCGACGACGGGACCGGTTTCCAAAAGGGCCGGTCCCGTCGTCGCGTCCGGTGACCCACCGGGCGCAGATCGACGGGCCCAACCCGTCCGCCGGGCCACCGTTACGCTGCGGGGCATGACCCATCAGCCACTTTCCCATGAGGTCAACCCACGCGACGTGTTGGCGCTGGATGGGCTTCTCAACGACGACGAGGTGTTGTTGCGCGACACCGTGCGACGCTTCGTCGGCGACCAGATCCTGCCCGACGTCCCCGACTGGTACGAACGAGGCACCTTCCCCAAGGAGATGGCCACCGAGTTCGGCAAGCTGGGCCTGCTCGGCATGCACCTCGAGGGCTACGGCTGCGCCGGCACCAGCGCCACCGCCTACGGCCTGGCCTGCCTGGAGCTGGAGGCGGGCGACTCGGGCGCCCGCAGCTTCGTGTCGGTGCAGGGCAGCCTGGCGATGTTCCCGATCTGGGCCTTCGGTTCGGAGGAACAGAAGCAGCGGTGGCTGCCGGCGATGGCCGCCGGCGAGGCGATCGGCTGCTTCGGGCTGACCGAGCCAGACTCCGGTTCGGACCCCAGCTCGATGCGCACGTTCGCCCGCCAGGAGCCCGGCGGCGGCTGGATCCTGAACGGCGCAAAGATGTGGATCACCAACGGCTCGGTGGCCGACGTCGCCGTCGTGTGGGCGGGCACCGACGACGGCGTGCGGGGCTTTGTCGTCCCCACCGATACGCCGGGCTTCTCCGCCCCGGAGATCCACAAAAAGCTGTCGCTGCGGGCGTCGATCACGTCCGAGTTGGTCATGGACAACGTGCGCCTCCCGGCCGACGCCGTGCTCCCCGGCGTCCGGGGCATGAAGGGGCCGCTGTCGTGTCTCAACGAGGCCCGCTTCGGCATCCTCTTCGGCGCCTGCGGCGCCGCCCGGGCCTGCTACGAGGCGGCGCTCGACTACGCGAACGAGCGGGTGCAATTCGACAAGCCGATCTCGTCGTTTCAGCTGACGCAGCGCAAGCTGGTCGAGATGATGGTGGCGGTGCAGCGCGGCACGCTGGTGGCCATTCACCTTGGCCGCCTGAAGGACGCCGGCACGTTGGCGACACCGCACGTCAGCTTCGGCAAGATGGACAACGTGGCCATGGCACGGGAAGTGGCCGGCACCGCCCGAAGCGTTCTCGGCGCCAACGGCATCACGTTGGAGTACCCGGTGATGCGCCACATGAACAACCTCGAGTCGGTGTACACCTACGAGGGCACCAACGAGATCCACACGCTGATCCTCGGTCAGGCGATCACCGGCCAGGCGGCCTTCTCGTGACCGCACCCACCACCGCCGGACCTCCCCAGCCCGGCCACCCGACGCCTGGTCACCCAACCGCGAGCATCACCTCGGCCGACGGCCTCGAGCTGGCGCTGTGGCACCTCGGCGGCGACGGACCGCCACTGCTGTTGGCCCACGCAACCGGTTTCGCCGGCGGGATCTGGCAGCCGGTGGCCGCCCACCTGACCGACCGGGCCTCGTGCTGGGCGGTCGACTTCCGTGGCCACGGCCACTCCCCCGCCAAGCCGGACGACATGGTGTGGACCCGGGTTGCCGAGGACGCCATCGCCGCCGCCGAGTACATCGTCGAGGCCACCGGCGTACCGCTCGGCGCAGCCGGCCACTCGATGGGCGGGGCCGCCGTGTTGGCCGCAACCGCCCGACGGCCGGAGCTCTTCACGTCGATTTGGGCGTACGAGCCGATCATCTTCCCGCCGATCGAGGAGTTTGGCCTGCCAGAAGGGACCGACCTCCCCGACCCCGAGGACAACCCGCTGGCGGTCGGCGCTCTGCGCCGCCGATCGACCTTCGACGACCGGGTGACCGCCCGCACCAACTTCTCCACCAAGGCGCCGCTCAACGTGTTCTCCGCCGCCGCGATGGAGGCGTACCTCACCTGGGGGTTCGGCCCGGCCGATGCCGGCTCGGAGGCGCCCGATGGGGCGATCTCGCTGCGCTGTGCACCCGAGGTGGAGTCCCGCACCTACGTCGAAGGATCAAGGCACTCGTTCTGGAACGAGGTGCCCTCAATCGACCGCCCGGTCACCGTGGCGCTGGGGCGGGTCGAGGCCTTCACCCCGTCCGGCTTCGCCGGCCACATCGCCGACCACATCCCCGGCGCCGTGCTCGAACCGCACCCCGACCTGGGTCACTTCGGCCCCATGCAGGTACCCGACGCCATCGCCGCCGTCATCGCCGCCGCCACGTTGCCGAGTTGATGGCCACGCCGCAGAGATCGGCGACCAACCGGCGGGTGCGGTCGACCCGCTTCGTCGGGGAAAGCTGTGGTTGTTACGCCGTGAACTGGTCCGGGAACTGGGCGATCACCCCGGCGCTGAGCATGTCGGCCATCTCCAGCATGTGTGCCTCGGCAACGCCGTAGTTGGCGATGGCCTGGGCGTAGTCCCCCTGGAGCATGTTGGTGGCATAGACCAGTGTCTGATCGATGTGCATGGTCATCATCGCCTCCATGTCCGCCTTGTCCCAGTTGGCCGGGTTGGCGTCGGCCAGGAAGTCGCCGATCGCTGTGGCGTTGGCGTACTCAGCCGTCACGGCCTGGTTCAGGGCGTCCGAGTCACCGGCCTTGGCGGCGCTCAACACGGCCACGGCTCCCGTGATGTGCTCCTGGAGCAGGGTTGTGAGCTGGTCGGCGGCGGCATCACCGTAGAAGGGCCTCACGGCGTCGGCGATGTCCACCTGGTTTTGCAGGAGCCGGTCGGCGGTGGCCGGGAACCCGGGTGAGTCGACGGCAAAGGCGGCCACGGCGGCGTACGTCCACTCCATGTGCTGCATCCACAGGGTCTGCATGCCCTGGTACAGGGCGTTCTCCGAAGCGTTCCGGGTTCCGGGCGGCAGGGGTGCGGGGTCGGTTGTGGTCACGGTGGTCGAAGTTGGATCGGTCGGCGTCGGGGCGCTGCCCTGGCCGGTTTGGCAACCGACGAGCAGGCTCGCCGAGAAGACGGCGGCGGCGCCGAGGGCGACGAGCCGACGTGGCGTTTGGCGATGTGAGTCGTGCTGGCGGTTGGAGCGATGGATGTTCATGAGTGGAGGTCCTTTTTTCTCGTTGGGCGCCGGAACGAGTTCCGGTCGCAGACCAGTCGCTGCCCACTGCCAATGTGCGGTTCGAACATCGGGTGGGTTCGGTTGGTCACAACAAGTAGGTGTGCCGCCCCGACAGGTTCTTACCGCGCTGCGCCGACTTTTTTGCGGGGCCGCACCACACCCCCGCAGCCACCCATTCGCCATTGCGAGTCGATGGCCGTTCAGTGATACTGGTGGGACGGACCCAACTTGGAGCAAGGACCGAGTGCCTGTGCCTGAACGCATTGCCAGCCAACTCCTCGACTCGCCTGCACCAACCGTGCCAGTGCCCGACGGTTCCAATCAGGTGTGGCCCGAGTTGTTGCTCGCCACCGGACCCGCCTACGACGAGGCGGTACGGAGGCTCCACGAGTTGATGACCAAGGCGGCCCATCACCAGGTGGCCTACATGTCGCCGGACCTCCCGGTCATCGGAGGCGTCCGGGTGGACGAGATCGTCAAGCAGGCGGCGGACGAGGCGACCGTCGCGGCCCTCGGCAAGCTCGCTTCTTTCGAGGGGCGGAGCCGGTTCACGACGTGGGCCTACAAGTTCGGCATCCTGTATGCCTCCAACGAAGTGCGTCGCAACATGTGGCGCCATCGCGAGGTCAACCTCGACAACCTGCCCGAGTTTGCCGGTGCATTCACCTCCCCCGAACAACACGTCGAGCACCTCGAGTTCGCCCGAGCCGTGGAGACCGCCATCGAGACGGTTCTCACCCCGCACCAACGCAAAGTGGCCGTCGCCCTGCTGGTCGAGGGGGTCCCTATCGACGTCCTTGCCGAACGGATGGGCACCAACCGAAATGCTCTCTACAAAACCGTCTTCGAAGCCCGGGCCCGTCTTCGGGCCCACCTCACCGCAGCGGGCTACTTCGGCGGGCCGATCGCAGCGCAGGTGAACTCATGACCTACAGACCTCTCCCCCACCTCAGTGACGAACAGGCCCAGCGCTTCGTGGTGGACGCCCGGCCGTGGATGTCATGCGACGACTGTTTTGAGCACCTCGATGAGTACCTCGACTGCTCCCCGACAACCGACTTCGACTGGATGCCGGCCATGACGGCGCACCTGACCGGCTGCCAGGTCTGTCGAGAAGAGGTGGAATCAATACGCCTTCTGCTCGCCCAGGACAACTGACGTTCGGCTCGTCGGCGGCAGTTTGCCAGATTTTTCGATCGGCAGACCTAGTTCAGGTCAGGGCCGGACGGAGAACTACTCGGCATCGTCGTCATACTCCATGGCAAGGGCGGGGTTGCCGCCCGGGTCCTCGAACGCGATGAGGGTTCCCACCTTCGAGATCGTGAACTTCTCCATCAAGATTCTGCCTCCGGCCGCCAGCACCCGTTCGCGGACCGCCTCCACGTCGTCGACGCCGAAGGTGCACTCAAACCCGCGGGTCGGTTCATCGTCGAGAAGCTGACGGCGCTGCTGAATCGCCCCAATTGGGGCCGAGCCGGAAGCGTCCAGGATCTGCACGAATCCTGGGGGCCCATAGTCCTGGAACTGCCAGCCGAAGACCGCTCTGTAGAACGCCTGGGTGGCATCGACATCATCGGCGTTGATCGCGAAGTGGGTCAGTTTCGGGTTCATGCGCGCAATCGTCGCGCAACGACCCGCTTGCCGACTTCCTACACTTCGACCAATGATGTCGGATTCTCGCCACATACCACCTCGGGTGCGCAGCTACTCGATCACCCATCCACCCGGACGCGTCGCGCTTCCGACGCAACCCGGTTGGGACTATCTCGTCTTTGCCCACCTCGGGCTCTTCACCGCCATCACCGAGGCCCAAGCCTGGACCATCCCGACCCACACGGCCCTGTGTGTCCCCGATGGGACCCATGTGCGGATCGAGACAGCACGGCGAACTGCAATCAGGTGCCTCTACGTCGACGAACGACTCGATGCTCTTGGCGAGGATGTGCGGGTCGTCAACCTGACCACGCTGACGCTCGAACTGCTTGGTCATGCCATTTCGATGGCTCCCATGAACCTTGAAGTCCCAGCGGACCGCGCAACGATCACTCTGCTGGCCGATCGGCTGGCGAGCACCGTTAACGCGCCGCTTCACCTACCGCTCCCAGTCGACGCGGTAGCCCGTGCCGTCGCATCATCGATCATGGCAGACCCGGCGGTGGGTCTGGACGATTTGCTTCGAGCTGTCGGTGCCAGTCGGAGAACGATCGAGAGGCGCTTCAAGTCAGAGACACGCATGAGCCTTGGCCAGTGGCGTCGACGGGCCCGCGTACTCGCTGCCGTGGCTCTGCTCTCCCAAGGCGACAGCGTGACGCGAGTCGCCGTCACCGTCGGCTATTCCTCCCCCAGTTCCTTCGTCGCAGCGTTTCGATCCGAGCTTGGCTCAGCACCCCGACAATTCATGCAGACCTAGACATCGCCGAGCGGTGACGGGGGTCGCCAGCTGCTTCCCGACTCCAGCCAGGTTGCCTGGGAGGGGGTGGGTCTCAGTCGGCCGGGAGCGGGGGTGACCGATCCCCAACCTCCTGATCCGTAGTCAGGTCCGCCTCCGACTTCGATTCGACGCTCGTCCGGAATGAAGCCCTGCCACCACGGCGCCAATGAGGCGTCACTCTCCCTCGGGCCTTGCGCGCCCGCTTAGCTGCTCTGACGTCTTGGGAGATCGTGCGCCACATGTGATCCGGTCCGAGGATCTCGTGAACGCCCGAAGCCTCAAGCACATTCCGGGGCCCGTGGATGACCCTGACGAGATGGACGTCGATCCCGTGTCGATTCAGGTGCCTGATCAACTCCGCCAGTGCGTCGGCACTGGTGGTGTCGAGCTGGTTGGTGGGTTTCAGTCAGTGCTCGCGACGGTGCCGATCCGTCGGCGAATCCCGCAGGTCGGTCTCGCTGGTCGAGTCTCGTTCGGCTAGGTCAGGACCGGTTCGAGGTCCGACTGGCGCTGTCGATCTGCTCGCGAATCGCCCAGTGGGCTGCCAGGGGGATTGCCAGGACCGAGGCAATCGTCATCGTAAGGGAAGGTCGCGAACGGCGAGCCGAGTCGGGCTCAACGAGACGATGGCGCCCCGATCGAGGTCGGGGCGATCTGGTCGAGGTTGGCGACCAACAACTGAACGTGCTCCTCGACTACCAGTTCCGCGACGTGACGGAGGTGAACGACCGAGGGACTCGTCGTCCGCCGCATCGCGAGCAACGCGCCGAAGTCGCTGTCGGCGGTCACCACGACCAGACCTTGCTCTGCAGCCCGGTCGACGATCTCATCGTCGGTCGCTGTCACAAGACCCAGGTCAGCCACGTGGACTGCATCGAAGCCGGCAGCGCTCAGAGAATCGGCGATCCTCGGTGACAGGTTGGCGTCGAGCAGCAGCCTCATGCCGGCCGAGCGACCCGCACCTCGCGCTCGCTCACCGCAGCGGCTGCGTACTTGAGCGCAGCGAGCACGTCATCGCGCTCCAAGTAGGGGTAGTCGGCCAAGACGTCGTCGATCGTCCTGCCTGCAGCGAGCTGACCAAGCACCATGCTCGCCGTGACCCGCGTATCGCGGATGGTCGGCAATCCACCCATACGGGCTGGGTCCACGACGATGCGCTCGAAGGCCATGATCCGAGTCTACGACGAGACTCCGGGCGGCAGCTGAGAGTCCGGGTACGTACTGCGCAACGGAGAGCAGCACCGTATCGCCGAGTACATCACAGTCCGGCCTCACCATCCGGCATCCAACGGCAGACCGCAAACCCCCAACCTCCTGATCCATAGTCAGACGCGCCAAGCAGGAGCCAAGATGCTCGCAGGAACGAAGCGCACTCGGCTGAGATTTCGAAAACCAGCCAGCAGCCCCGGGCGCGCAGGAGACTTACATTCACGTTTCGAGCATGTTACCGTCTTGATTATGGAACGGGATCGGCTCGAGGAAGCACTTGCAACACTTGGTGAACTATTGGCTGAGCGCGATCAGGCTGTAGGTGTGCTGGTTGTTGGGGGCAGCAGCTTGCTGTTGCTCGGCTTCATTGAGCGGCCCACCGCCGACGTTGACGTGGTCGGCCTGGTTGCGCCGGCTGGCTACCGCCAAGCGACCCGGCTTCCAGAGTTTCTTTCCGAAGCAGCGACTGAGGTCGGTGCAGCCCTCGGCCTAGGAAGCCAGTGGCTGAATACGGGTCCAGCCGGTCTACTGGACTTCGGATTGCCAAGAGGCCTCGAGGAGCGCGTCACCATTCGCGAATTCGGCGCGCTGCAAGTACACCTGCCAGCTCGGGAGGATCTGATCTGCTTCAAGTTGTACGCGCTGGTGGACCAAGGTCCGCGCAGCAAACACATGACCGATCTTTTGGCACTAAAGCCGACCTCCGACGAGTTGATCGAGGCTGCGCGCTGGACTCGGACCCACGATCCGTCAGTGGGGTTCCTCGGGGAGTTGCGGGGTGCTCTGGCGCATCTGGGAGTGGAGGTCAGCAATGTCGATCTCTAGTTCAGAACGTCTCGACCCACCGGCCGACTTCGCCTCGCTGGCAGCGGCGCTCGCCTGGGGTGCGTGGGTTGAACTTGGCGTGTCTGGGTGGGCGGCGTCCCATCGAGAGTGGGCGATCGATCCCGAGCCGCTCGTCGTCTTCACCGCCGGCATGACCACCCAGGATCCACGCCTCGTCGATGAAGCAACCGACTGGTGCATACGCAACTGGCGTCACCTCTCCAAGACTCGGCTCAGAAACCTGGTGCGGGACGAACCGCAACAGGTCCGAGACGAGTTCGGTGTCTTCGCCGCAACGGTCGGCGACCACGCCGGGATCGTTTGGCCAGACTCAACCAAGCCCCGCCGCTACTCGCCGACGGGGCGGTCGACCGAGCCCCAGCTCGACCGAAGCTCGATGGTGTGGCTCCGCCTTCGCGCCACATTCGGTCTTGGGGCAAGGGCTGAGATTTTGCGCTACTTCCTCACGCGAGGGCCCGCGCCGGCCAGCGCAGCAATGATTGCGAGCTTCGCGAACTACACGAAACGTAACGTCGCAGCGGAATGCGAAGCGCTCGCTCAGGCGGGCTTATTGCGGGTGAGCGTGGTCGGGAACCGACACGACTACTCGCTGGTCAAGCGGAGTGAGGTCGAGGCGCTCTTGGGCGGTATTCCCGACGTCCTCCCGAATTGGACGGCGATATTCCACGTGGCTCGGGTGCTCTCGGAACTGGAAAGCCAAGCCGCAGGTTCGACCGATCGCACCCTGGCCGTGAAGACTCGTAAAGCCCTCGACGAGATAGGACCTGACCTCGACCAACTCGAGGTCGGACGGCCGCCGTCGACCGTGACTGGCAGCGCCCTCTGGCCTGCTGCCCAAGCCGTCGGAACCGCGACATTGCGACGTTGGTCGACCGGCCAGGATTCAGTGTCCTCGGCAGGACTCGAACCCACAACCTCCTGATCCGTAGTCAGATGTTCGACTAAGCAGCCTTAGAAAATCCGCTTGAGATGCGGACCTTGAGCGGTCACCGGTGCCGTGCGATTCGCTGCCATCCGGCGAATTCGGCCCGGTTCGTTTGGCACCTGTTTGACACGGCCCGAGACAAACAAACACGACAAGCGGGTCGTCAAGTCGATAGTCCACCTGCTGGGCTGTGACTAGGCAGATGGCGGCCGACGTAGGGCTTCGCATTTCCGAACCCAACCTTTTTGACGGGTCGCCGAGCGAGATCTCAACGGGGTAAGTCCCGCCGTTGCGGGCTTGACCATGTCGCCGGTTCCCATCGAAAGTGGATCGGATTGCTATTGCGTCGCTGCTGGGCCGCGATACATGCACAAGGTGCAAGCAGATCCTGAATTTACACCTCGTTCATATTGAGGCACGGCGGCCCGCCCGTTGCCCGGCCAGACAGTGACGGGACGGAGCTCAGACTGTCCGCTTCGGTGCACGGCACGCCGCCTCGGGTTGGTTGGCGTCTCCCTGTCCGGCTGCGCCGGAGGAGCGAGGATTTGGAAGACCTGCGAGAACAGTCCAGCGCCTCCCAGGGCGCCGCTTCCAACCTTCGTACCTATCCCGGTGATCACTCCAGGGTGACGGCGGTTGGACGCCAGCCAGCATCGGCCCCGCCGGAACAGACCGTGCGCCTGGCGTCGACGGGTGGGATATCGGGAGGTGCCGGCCTCCATCCGCTGCCAGCCGCCAAGTCGGGCACTGCGCGAAATCGCTCATGAAAGACCGCTACACAGCATCTCAGGTTGCAGCGTTAACGGAGGACAGGTTGGGTCTGAGGTTAGGCCGCCAAGGAATCACTGAAGCACCAACCAGTGGTTCAGTCGATAGTGATAAGCGTCATCCAGTTTGTTGCCTCCAGCTCCCACCTTTGGAAGGTTAAGTTTTCACCGGATGAGCCCATTTCGAACTCATAGAACTCCTCGACAGGCACATCTATATCGAAGAAGAGGACACAGAACATGGCGTTGTCATAAAACTTACTATCAGACATCAGGTTCGTCCAGGTTTGCGATTCTGAATAGCCGGGCGAAGCCTTGTATTCCTTCTCCCAACGGGCGATATCAGATATAGTTGCTGGATTCACCAGCCTACCAGTGCTTAGAATTTTGCCGTCACCATCTCGTGCGGTGACGCTTTCGCCCCGTTGAACCAGTGCCGACTGTCCTGATCCTCCACATTCGGACACACCGCCCAAGAAATTCTGATCCGAACTCCTCATTGCTACTTCGCCTCGAAGAGTCTGCATCGTGGGTGCGGACGAAGCGCCGCCGTCGCCTGATTCAGATTGACTGAAGAAGGTGATGGCGCCAACCACAACCGCCAATAAAGCCACGGCACCAATCCCGACCAAATAGCGTGACTTACGGCTCTTCGCGCCTTGACCACCCAAGCGATGCTGCTTAGGTGAGATCGGACTCGCTCCCGAACCTGAACTGGCACTTGTTGGCGCGACCCTTTCTTCAGCCTCCAGAAGTTTCAGGACCTGCGCCAATGTCTGTTCACCCAGCGACAGACTGACCGTGTTGGAGTCGGACAGAACCAGATCAACTTCGGTGAGGCCGGCTTCCGCCCCCTTGGTGGTTACCCGCCTGATCTCACCCTGCTTTATCCAAGAAAGGGACCCGTTCGAGGCTTTGATGGTGAGGCCAGTCGAGGATCGCTCAATGGAAGCCGGTATGAACTCTCCGTCTTCATTCCGGATCCTATCCACAATCTCATTCGGCTCGGGGCTAGCGGGCTTAGACATAGTGGCACCACGATAGCAGGTTGAAAGCCCGTCAAGCCCGGAAGAAGACAATGCTGCCGGGCGCAAATTTTATTAAGGTCCTCTAACACAACAGGCAGGCGCAGACGCAGTCGAGGGCATTCAGACGATGAGGTGCTCCACCAGTTCCGCCAAGCCGAAAAGTCGGTTTTGCCCCGTGACTTCTTCTAGAAGCTGCTGCTGCGCAGCATTTCCTACGTCCATGACCGCTTGTGAAAGCTCCGGGAGGCATACGTGATAGACGGCGTCGACTTCGCCGGTCCCCCGGCAGATGGCGGCAAGCCGGCTCGGCAGAGGTTCGCTGGTCACGGTGACGATGTGGGGCTGCCTGCCACGACGGTGCCGGATCATGCTGACGCCCTCGTGGCGGATGTTCTGGACTCGGTCCGAGCGTATGGAGAACTTGCAGGAGACCGCAGCGTGGAGGACCGGCGGCAGGTCCGCCTTCCCGTGTTCGAAGCTGACCGTGACATCGGGCGAGATCATGTAGTCAAGCCCGAGTTCGATTCGGAGGGTGGGTTCATCCTTCACGAGTTCGTCCAGCCGGGCCAGATGCGCGTACT
>JACDJC010001355.1_pt1 | contig 22122 bp, 11 predicted proteins | sample 7454191 | NCBI WGS metagenome assembly JACDJC01 (sample SAMN14253291, study PRJNA609438) | sludge metagenome | isolation source: sludge after 25d culture with pyrite and EDTA | collected 2018-12-20 | reverse complement strand
TGATGGTAAAGCCTTTGATTTTCCAAATATTTTGAAGAGTATCGGTTTTGTTGTTATTTAAATCCCTAATAACCTGAGGGCAGTTTAACGATACTCAACCAAAAATCCTCAATGGTTCGTACAACTTTTATAAACTGTTCAAGATCAACCGGTTTTGTTATATAACAATTTGCATGCAGTGAATAAGTTTTTAAGATATCCTGTTCGGCGCTCGATGTCGTCAAAATAACTACGGGAATGTACTTTAATGAAGGATGATTTTTAATTTCATCCAACACTTCACGCCCGTCTTTCTTTGGTAAATTCAAATCAAGGAGTATGAGATCCGGTCTCGGGGTGTTGACAAACTTACCTCTGTTAAACAAAAAATCCAGAGCTTCCACGCCGTCTTCGGCCACATGCAGATTGTTGTGAACTTTTCCTTCCTTCAGTGCCTCCTGGGTTAGGCGGATATCACCTGGATTATCTTCAACCAGCAATATTTCCACCGGAGATCCATCGTTTTTCCTATCCATCGGATATTTTCCTTTGTCAATTTATAATAGTTTTTTTCGAATGTATCAAAATGTAAATATGACTCAATTTATGTTTTCCGTTCCAGATTTCGATCGTTGTACAATAATGGTTAAAGATTTGAGGGAATTGTGAAATAAAAAGTGGTTCCCTCCATATTTTTTGAATCTAACCAGATACGGCCTCCATGCCGTTCCACAATTTTCTTACAAACTGCCAAACCGATCCCCGTTCCGCTATACTTTTTAATACCGTGTAATCGCTGAAATATTACAAATATTCTTTCATGATATTCCGGATCGATTCCGATCCCGTTATCCGTTATGGAAAAGAGCCATGAAATCCCGCTTTGTGTTGCTTCAATTTTTATTCTCGGATGTTCATTACCTCTGAATTTTATTGCATTGTCGATCATATTTTGAAACAGACGTGTAATCTGGCTGAAATCGGCCATTAGAGTCGGCAGATTTTCGTATTCAATCAATGCATGAGTTTCTTCAATTTTTTTCTGCAAATTGAGCAGGGCGCGATCCACCGCGTCGTGAAAGTCGGTTGGCGCGAAAGGATTCCCGCGCGTACCAACCCGGGAATAGGCGAGAAGATCGTTAATCAATGTTTTCATTCGCGTGGCGCCGTCCACCGCATAGGAAATAAATACGCGCGCGTCTTCATCAATGGTGTCTTTATATCTTTTCTCAAGCAATTGTAAATAACTCGCGACCATTCGCAATGGTTCCTGTAGATCATGTGAAGCGACGTAAGCGAATTGTTCAAGTTCATCATTTGATCTTTTTAATTCGGATAATGTTCTCTTTAGTTCATCTTCCGCGTTCTTGCGTTCTGTAATATCATAACCGAAAACGGCCAGTCTGTCAACTTCTCCTGCCGAATTAAAGACGGGATAAATTGAATTGTTTATTAACCGGCCTGAAATGTTTTCTTCGAACTGATATGGTAAACCCCTGTTTATAACCTCGTAAAGCTGTTGTTTCCTTTGGTGTATCAGATCAGACAGGACGTAATCAAAAATACAACTTCCAATCATCTCTTCCGGAGTTTTGGAAAGACGTTTGGCAAAAGTATTGTTAATCACCAGAATTGTCCCGTCCGTTTTTATTAAAATCACCGACTCCGATATGGCGTTAATCATTGAACGTAAAATCTCTTCTCTATCCTTAAGAAGCTTATTCGCGTCCAGCAGTTCTTCGGTTCTTTCCCGAACCCTTTCTTCGAGCTCCTTATTGCTTTTTTCAAGTTCAAGTTCGATCTGTTTTCTCTCGGTTATATCCTGAACCGTTCCCACCATACGGATTGGCCGATTTTCAGAATCAAAATAAACCTCCGCCTGTTCATTGACAATACGGATAGTTCCATCAGCTCTGATAATCCTGTGGTCAATTTCATATTTAATTTTTCCGGACAAAGCGGATTTTAGTGATTCTTTTACAAAATCTCTGTCATCCGGATGAACTACATTCATAAAAGCAGATGAATTGGCTCCAAAATTTTCCGCCTCTATTCCAAACATCCTGTAAATCTCATATGACCAATTTAATTTATCCTTTACGATATCCCATTCCCAATTTCCCAAATGAGCAATCCTTTGGGCTTCAATAAGCAGAGCCTTACTCTTCTTTAGGATTTCTTCGGTATTTTTACGTTCGGTTATATCCCGGATTGCGGCAACCCGGACTGTCTTTCCCTCAAAAGGGATCGGCCGGCCGTGGGTTTCGCATACGATAAACTTCCCATCTTTTCTCTTTATCAGATGCTCATAAGGTTTCTCATGTTGCCTGACAATATTGTTATGGACTATTTCACGAAATTCCGGAGCGATAAAACCAAGCGCATCCTGCCCAATCAGTTCATCTCGTTGAAATCCTGAAATTCTGGTCACCTGGTCGTTTGCGTCAAGTATTATACCATTCTCGGTGATAATGACCCCTTCAAATGAGGCCTCTGACAATCGTCTGAAACGTTCTTCACTTTCCCGAAGGGCTATTTCGCTGAGTTTCCTCTTTGTAAAATCCCTGCCCATACCGACGATAGCAATTATATTGCCGTCATCATCAAGAACCGCTTTATCCTTCCAGGCAATCCATCTCCAGCCATGTTTGGTCATAGCTCTTTGATCTACAAGACATTCATAAGGCGGCTTATACAAAGCCTCCATTGTTTTTATTGTATTTTCTAAATCATCCTCATGAATAAGGGGAGTAAATTGGTTTCCAAGCAATTCATTTTCTGTTTTACCAAATAATTCGCAATAACTGGGGCTTACATACAGGAAACGATTATCTAAATCAACTTCAATAATAAGATCAGTTTGATTTTCAATGAGAAGCCGGTATTTTTTTTCGCTCTGTGCCAGAGCCTCCTCATACTGACGGCGTAAGGTTATGTCCTTACCGATACATGCAATCTCCGTAATCCGGGACTCTGTGTTCTCAATGATGGTACTGCTCCATGTCATAAGTCTATTTTCACCCGATTTTAATAAAATTTCACTTTCAAATTCAGGTGTGTATGCTGCGGTTCCTCTTTCATCCAGTAAATATTTTCTGAACTTTTCTCTTTGCTCTTCCGAAGGAAATAATTCAAAGAAATCTGTTCCAATCAATTCATCAGATTCCCGACCGGTTAAATTGCGCATAAAGTCATTGACGAATGTAGTTTTTCCTGTCAGATCGATCATTACACCCGCAAGTTTAATATCACTCAAAAACTTTACAAAATTTTTCTGTGATTCAGTTAGAGCATTCTGAGCGCTGACTTGCTCGGTTATATCGCTGCTGCTTATGATAAATTTACCTTCACCATCTTTATCATATAAAAATTTACCCTTAGACTGCAAAGTGTGCCAGGATTTGTCCCGGGCAAGAAACCGGTATCTGATATTATAAACTTTACCGGGTTTTCGGGCTGATTCAGCAAGGGCCAAATTTACATGCCGCTCATCATCGGAGTGGATATAATTCAGAGGGTTTTTGCTCAAGAGTTCTTCCTGCTCGTAACCCAGCATATCTTTGATGGAGGGGCTTGCAAAAACTAATCTGTAGTCAGAATCCAGAATTATTACGACATCGATAGCATTTTCAACCAAAAGCCGATGTTTGTCCTCGATATTGGATAAATCAGGATGAGGTTTTTTCAAGATCTGTTTATCAGATATTGAATCTTTTCCGGTGTGGTTAATTGCAGCTATTTTCCGTAATTCTTTTAATTCAGATAAAAGTTGTTTTTTAGATTTTTTTTCATCGTTCATTAGGTAATCCCTGTCCCGCGCTCAATCCCTTGAATATCAATGTCAGATGTTTATTGTATAGAGAAATTTAATCTCAATCAAAAGATAAATTCATTCATAACTGATGAATTCTGATACATGACCCTAAACAATAATTTTACAAATATTTCATTTATAATACAGTCGGCAAAACTATTCTATCATTTAGAAATATAATGAATTATGCCCAGTTTCTGATAGTTGTTTTTGAGTTGTTGCGTTTGAATTCACCATTATTACTTTTGCGTTGGCAAAATCCGTCATAAATATGTTTAAAAAATATATAATTTGATCTAAACTTTACAATGATATATATTTAAATTTTCTATCCGATTTCATCTGTTGAATTGTACGGACAGTAGAATAAACTGAAATTTTTGATGGAAATATCAGATTTCAAAGTTCCATTTTTTTTTAGTTCGGGATAATATTTAATAAGATGAGATTAATGACTCATCTCAAACTGGTTGATCATTTTTAAGCAACGCCGGCAATAAAAGCAAGGCAAATTTTTGTAGTTATTTTCACAGATGTGCTTTTTTAGGATTAATTGTGTCAAACCGATGATAATTTTAAGAAACTCATTCAAGTATTTCAATTAAATTGACGAAGATGAGCTTCACCAAGATCATAAGGAGAATATCAAATGGCAAACATTCTCATCATGGAGGATGACTTCCAGCATTTGGATTTACTGGTGGAAATTCTCAAATTTGCTGGACATACGCCGTTCCCGGCTCAAAATGCAGGAATCGCGGGCAAGGTTCTGGACGAAAATCAAATTGATTTTATCATCACCGATATTACGCTACCCGGGATGTCAGGACTTGATTTTATGGAACAATTACAAAAATCCGGAAAACAGGTTCCGTTTGTTGTTCTTACAGGATCTCTTGATCCCAGCGATGAAGAAAGAGCGAAGAAATTAAATGTGAAAGCGTATTTTGTTAAACCGGTTGATCCGGAAAAATTACTGAATAGTCTAAAATGAATGCATGGACATGGAATCAATACCCGAAGTGAATGAAAAAGTATCTTCAAAAATTCTGAAATATTTACTGGCGCTTCTTATCGTATCAAGCCCCTTATTTGTTATGGTATTTCAAATCTATAATGAATCGGATTCTGCTATAGAGAGCATTCTGACTTCCCAGTTATCATCAGACGCGGCAAATTTAAACAGGCAGTTCGATGAACATCTCGAAAAAATAATCGCAGATCTTAGCGCGTTAACAGTGCCGGATGAAAATCCCCAGGAATCGATGCGCCAGATTCGGTATTTTATCGATCATATGCCGGCGGTTCACAATATCAGCTATTTTTCCGCAGACGGAAATCTCAAATTTTCCTCTACGAAGGCCAAATTGGAATGGCAGACCAACCTTTTAAACAGGAACTGGTATCGCGAGTTAATAAAGGATTGGAAACCGACTGTTTCATCAGTCCACCAGTCACCAATCAGCCCGTTTCCTACTGTCATTGCTGTCGCTGCGCCAAAATCCATTCAAAACCAGATTAACGGCTTTTGGCTGATTTACCTGGATGTCTCAAAGGCGGAACAGCTTTTTCCTGTATTTGATCCTAAAAATGATGGTAAATTTACGGTTTGGTTTGATAGTGAAGGCGAGAGCGTCAAAATGAGTCAGGGGGACAAAGATACTCCATCGCAGGAGTTGATTTCACAGAATCGATGGTGGTTTAAGATAAATCAGGCACCATCCGGTCAGACGCCCGGTCTGGATATATCCTCCGTGGATGGAACTTTACAACAAAATTTCCTTTATGGCACAAGCCGCAGTGAGTTTGGCAAAATTCAGGTGTTAGTGGCACAGGAAGATCAGGTTGCCGCCGCGCTGCTTTTTTCTCTGCGGGAAAGAACTCTATTTTTGGCAATTTTCCTGCAGATAATACTCCTGATTGTGACAATATATTTTATGATGCAGTGGCGCCGGCGAAAAGAGGAGCTCGAGGGTTACCGGCTTCAGTCTCAGGAACTGCAAAATCTTAATATACTTCTCGAAACACGGACATCCGATCTGACCGAAACCAACGAGAAACTCGATCAATTAACCGGAGAGCTTTCGTCTCAGAAAAATGAGCTGTTACGGTCTCATAACCAGCTGGAACGTATGATGAAATTTCTTAATTTTCTCGCCGTTCCGGTCATAGCGGTTAATGAAGATCTAACTATTGATTTTGCTAACAAATCAGCGGAGAGACAGTTTGGATATTCGAGTGAAAATATTAAAAAGAAATCGCTTGCGGATACTTTAAAACCAACAAATTTGCATGAGTTTTTAGGTTTTCTGGAAGGCATAAAATCAGACTTCCAGACGAGTGAATTCCAGGTATCGATTCAAGAAGAGACGGGATTAAAACATTTCCTGGCAGATTGCACCTATCTGAATTTATCCGATTGGAACGGCTATCTGATGACGCTGACGGAATTAACCCAAATACTTGAATTGCAGAATAATATAAAAACACAGAACCTGTTCCTGAATAAATCCGCGCAAATCGTTCAGGCATTTCTCAATGTTAATAAACGGTCGGGAGTAATCGAAGATACTCTCGCGATCCTGAAAGAATTTTCGGGGGCAAAAGAGACTTATTTTTATGAATTGAATGGAAACGCGCTCAATCTAAAAACAAAGTTACCGGGTGGCCGTAATCAAATTGATCAAAAATTGCTTGTCCAGAACAGCATTACCGGTAGCGCGCTGCTGAACGGACAAACATCCATAATTAAAACTAAATCATCCATTCCGGAAAATTCGAATGTGACGGAAAAAGAGTGGGCGTTTGAATCGGCCATTTTTAAACCGCTTGTCATAAACGGCAAGGGAATCGGGGTCCTGGTTTTTATCAATCCGAAGCCGGAAATTACTGAAAATTATGAATCAACTCTTGCCCGGCTGCTCTCACATTTTGAAATTGGATTCAGCAACCTTTTCCTTTTTGACTCATTGAAACAAAAAAATATGGAACTTGATCAGAGTACAACATACCGGCTTCATCTATTGAGAACAATTACTCACGGATTGCGCACGCCTTTAAGTACCATAAAAGGGTACAGCAGGCTGATGAGCCTGAAGTTTAATTCCTTTCTGAAAAAGGATCCGGGTTTAATTAATTATATGGATAAGCTGGATCGCGGTGTCGATGACATGGAGCGTCACATTTTTATATATCTTGATCTCGCCCGAATGAACAGGAATGATCTTAAATTTGAAATGGGGGAAGTGTCCGGGGAAGAGTTTTACACTCCTGTTATTAAATTCCTGAATGATGAGGCTCAGGGACGATCTACAAAACTGATCATTTCAGGCACAGAGAACATTCCGAAAAAAATGTTTGTGGATATCCGCCGGTTCTATCTCGCGGTACAGACCATTTGCCTCAATGCGGTCCGGTTTGCTCCCGCGGGTGATGAGATATTGATGAATTTCGCCGTAAGGAATAAATCGCTTCTAATAACATTTGAAGATCATGGGCCGAAAATCCTGCCTGAACATATCGCGTTAGTCGGGTCGGAATTCCTGCCATCATCGCTCACAGAGGCCAGAATACATTTTGGCAATAACCTTTTCATGGCCTGGGCCGTAAAATTGATCCGTCTTGCAAGCGGATTACTGGAAATAGAAAGTGATAGCGTAAGAACCGTTCACAAGATAACATTACCGATAAAAATATTAAACTGATGAAATCAATCCGACAAAATTCCTACCGGATCTTACTTGTATTGATCCTTTCATTTCAATTCTCACAGGCGCAGTCCGTTCGTTACAAAATCACACAGTTTGATACCCTGGGACAGGTGCTGACTACCACATTCCGAGAAACTCTTCAGGATAATCCGGAGAATGTTCTTGTGCTTTATAATATCAACTATCTGGTTGACGAGAATAATAACAACATCTGGGACGGGTACGAAATTGCAAGTTATTATGTGGAAAAGAGAGGCATTCCCGGGACAAACCTGGTCGGCGTAAAAGCTCCGGTTAATTCTGAAATAAGCCGGGCCGAATATGATTCCTACTTTGATGAGACCGGCAAGATTGTAGGCATACGTCAGCAGGTGGAAAATATTCTGAACACGGTCTATGACGAACAGGGAAGCGCTCTTCGAAGCAAAATAAAGTATATCGTTCTGACAAAGGGCATACCTCACAGGATCAGGACATACGAAACCAGTGAATATTATTATGCGGATTACAGTTCGGTTGACGCCGCGCTCAGTATGATATTTAACGGTCACTACAGCATCAACGGAAGAATTGAGAATCCCTATTACAAACAAGACCCGGCTTTCGAAGGGATCTCTCCATTTGTTCCTGAATTTTATACCAATACCTTTGGCAATCGTCTGAGCTTTCTGGTATCGCGTCTTGACGGATATTCAGTCAGTGATGTCAAGGCAATGATAAAAAAGGGAATTGAAGCCGGTACGGAGAGTCAGTATCATTCATTTGTTGTCGATGACGCGCAAAAATATTATGACAGAATGGACCGGGCGTATCTGAATTTAAAAAATCTCGGCGCAACGGTATATCCCGATCCCTGGGCTGATGATCCGGAACCCATCACCTCCATTTCAGATTCTGTCGCGGGAATCGTAACCCATGGTGTTTACGCGGGACTTGAACCGGACTACCTTCTAACCCAGTTTAATTTTAAACTGGGCAAAGGCGCGATATTTTCCAGCTATGAATCGTACAATGGCGTCAGTTTTTCTACAAATGTGAAACTGGGTCAGGGGCAGGTCTCTGATTTTATCAGAAGTGGCGGTTCAGGCGGTGTGGGAAATGTTTATGAGCCGTATTCATCAGGCATCGCGGATGAATCCGTTCTCTTCCCGGCATATTTCAAGGGCTATACGTTTGCCGAAGCCGCCTATATGTCCATGCCATATTTGGACTGGACGAGTATTGTTGTGGGTGATCCTCTGATGAGAATAGGACCCGCGCTTTCACCGTTGGCTGTGGATGATTTCAGAATTGTCGCTTTTTCACCGCAAATAAATGAATCAAATCAAGCGATCACTACAGTGGCAGAAATTGTATTTTCGGATTATATAGATTCGAATCGTCTGCCGGCGTTTATCCTTTCCACCAATTCTGATACGCTGAGATCATATGCGGATGGCAATTTTCTGTATTTATGGACCCGAAATTCACTTCCCCCCGGCACAACCGTCGAATACCGCAGCACAGGGCCTGTGTATTCCGTTAGCGGCGATTCAATCCTAACCACAACTATGGCCAGGTTCACTACACATATCGCGTCGGAGCAGGCTGATCCTCCGGTAGTGTACAGAAGTTTTCCGTCAGGAATTGATGTGCATCAGAATTCTGATATACGTGTGTTTTTCTCCCAGGCCATGGCGCCGGAAACAATTTATCCGTTGTTTGGAGAACCAAAAGTAGAGCAGACGCATTCCTGGGATGACAACCGTGTTCTGACCGTCACCCATGAATCATTCCTTCCGGCTACCCGTTACTATTTTTATATCGATGAACATGCAAAATCAGCAGATCTTATCCAGCTGGCGCAAAAATATAACTTCACTTTTGAAACGGAGTATAATTTTATTGCGTTTGATCTGGACCATGATAATTATCCCGAGTACGCGCATAATCTGAACCAAACATTACTTGACGGTTATGAGGTTTATGCCGATTCCGGCGGAGTTGAAACAAGTCTGCTGGACAGTTCAAATATTAATGTTGATAACCAGAAAGAATTTTTTATCAGAACCGGACAGAATCCCTATCCATCATATTTCTGGGATCCGGGGGCTATTCCGTACACCGGTTATATCGCTTCCTGCGTACCCATCGACGATGATGAAGACGGTACGCTGGAGTATGCTTTTGATGAAAACGGAAGCGGATTTTATACAAAAGTGTATGATTTGAACGATGAAATCCATGTCAGGGACATAAAATTTGTTCATTTTAAATCGATCCCGCAAAATAACGCGCAGAATGTAAGTTTGACCCCGAGTATTGAACTGGAATTTTCCTATCCGGTTGATTTTAACTCGGTGGAAAATAATATTCAGATATCACCGGAAGTAGAATTTCAAAGTATTCAGAATGACTTAAACGGAAGAAAAGTTATTATTCATCCGGCGGATTCTCTTCAGACAACGACGGTTTACACGATCACCATCCTGGAAGGTCTGACATCCATTAATGGAGAAAAACTTCCGCATGATTATAATATTTCATTTACTACCGTTGATGAAACTCCTGTGATCCCTCCTGAGGTTATTTCTTTCTATCCGGGGGATTCTCTAAGAACAATTGACAATTCACCGACTGTGCGGTTTATCTTCTCATCGGGTATGAAAACAGGGACCGGGTTTCCGGTCGTTACCGATACATCTACCGGCATCTTCTGGAATTATCTATGGGCAAACGAATTCACTTTGTATCTGTTGCCCTCGCAGCAGCTCCGGGATACCACCACCTACCGTTTTAAAATTTCTTCCGAATTGAAGGGCAAGAACGGTCTTGCGGTGGGTGGTAAAACGGAATTCAGTTTTGTATCCGGATTAAAATCCGCTGATCATCATCAACCATCCATACTACAGGCTCTTCCTCCAACCGGTAAACAGATATCCGCGGACTCGAAAATAAACTTAATTTTTTCGGAATGGGTAGCTACGGCTCCGGAAATATGGCTGACGACCGCTGTGACCAATTATGAACAGAAATACCAATGGTCGGCCTATGGACAAAACATGTTTACCATCGAGGGGTATCCGGTTTGGAAACCCCAGTCTGCCTTGCAGTTGGCGATTGAAGCCAGGGAGGCGCGTGATAACAACCAGAATACTCTTCTGCAGGACTATCAGTTCAATTACTTTGTGCTTGATGCCATTATTGCCCGTGATATTGATAATGACGGAATTGAAGAGTTTGTGGTAGATCAGAATAACAATCTTACGGATGGCCTGGAATTTTATCAGGATCCGGGCGGAATCATTACTGAAGTGGTGTTCGCGGGCGATATAGATGGCGACAAATTTTTTGATTTTCTGATCAAGGATTCAACCGGTACGATTCTTCTTACCTGGTTTCCGGTAAAAGCAGATTCCGGTATCATCGGTTTTACGGAACAGACATCTGATTCCAGTTATGATATATCCGTAGATGAGGATCATCTGGTGGAGGTTACGGTTTACCCTGTATCTAAACAAGTAAAACCTGTCATTCCGAAATTACGTAAGTATGATCCGGCCAACGCAACCGATAATGTGCTGCCGTTTACGCCGCTGCTACTGGAGTTCAATACCGGCATGGATGCGTTTAGTGTGGCGCAGGCCGTACAGATCAGTCCGTTGCTTTCCGGCAAATGGACACGGGAGAATAATTCTTCAGTATTTAAATTTACGCCAACCGCAGGCTGGAGTCCCTCTGTCATCTATGAAATACACCTGATGCCTGAATACGTTGCTGGCAACGGGCAGCAGGGGAATGAATCAGTGATATTTTCGTTCCGTTCTTCTGATGTGGTAGTGGAACCGGGTGAATTAAGCTGGCAGTTTCCTGAGGCTGGAGAAACCGTTCATTCGCGATCAAATTACTATTTCGCCTTTACATCACCTGCTGATACCTCATACCTGCCGTCATTCGCTGTCGTCCAAAACCTTAAAAGTACACAGGTTACAGGTCATTGGTTGTCTGACACTCTTCTCGAGGTATTGTCACCGGCCGATTTAAAAGCCGGGTCTCTTACGCTGCTATCGGAGGGTAAAATAAGGTTTTTTGCGGCTCCTGAACTGGATTTCAATAGCGTTACGCCATTTCAAATTCAGGATACAGTTGAATTTAAGCTAAAACAGGTCCTCTTTGAAAGAGGCGCCAGCGCGCCTGTAAATCAGAGTTATCCAATCATTTTCAATCAGCCGGCTGATGAATCATCACTTGATCATATCGGAATTTACAGGGTTGTTCAATCCGATACACAACAGGTACAGGCGACAGTACTGACAAGAAGCAATTTTATTCAATTAAATACGGATAACCTGGAATATAGCAGCGAATATCACCTGAAATTATCCGCTGACCTGACGGGAGTTTCCGGTAATAAACTTGGAGCTGATACCACATTTGCCTTTACGACAGAACCATTTTTTACGCTAACCACCGATCAGCTGAAGTGGAATCAGGTGGATAAATTTTTTGTGGTTTCATGGCCGGTTGCAGCATCGAAATCCGACAGATTTGAAATATATTTAAGCGGTACAATTACGGAGAAGCCGGATACCCTCAATTTTAGCAATCTCTATAATCGCACCGCTAATCCATCATGGGTGTTCGATCTTCAGAGCCTTGAAGAAAAGGCATACATTTTTGTCAGGCTCCTTAAGAATGAGCGATCATACTGGTCAAAGCCGGCGGTGTTGTTGAACAATCAGGCTGAAAAAGGCGGTTTAATTTCAGTCCCGAATACAGAAACCCTGGATGTAAGCATTCTTTCCCCGGATCCTGAGTATTTTAGTTCGCTTTCTCTGTGGGATGCTTCACTACCCGGTTGGCGGTCATCAAAATATATTACTCAAACAGGAAAATGGAGTAAGGATTTAGAACTTTCGGGGGGAAAAGGGGTAATGCTGAAGGCAGCGCGTTCCGGGCGCGCCGGATATATGCAGTCGCTGCCGGATACGATAAGAATTGAAGAAAATAGTTATCCCGATAAAAGATACCGATCCGTTTTCAATCCAATCGCTTCGGCTCCTGCCGGAGATCTTGCCGGATTGTTTGGAAACGCTGAACGGATAGTCGTCTGGGATAATACAGGCCAGGGTTGGAATGAAGCGGTTTATGACACGACCACAAGCAGCTGGATTAATAATTTTGAAATTGGTTATCTGGAACCGATTTATGTTTTTACTTCACAGGGATTCGATCTTAAAGTCTCCGGTCAAACAGTTCTTATGAAAAAAACGGATAAAGCGGCAGAGAATATTTTGTCTAAAGTATCCTCTGAGAATAGTTTCCCGAGTATGACGAACCTGATCCGATTCAAAGAAAAAATTTATCGGATGGAAGTTTACGTGGATGAGATACCGCGATCCGCAATTACGGGATGCGGAATTGACACGGCGGCAAATGTGGCGTTTATAAACAAGGGAAATCTGGATCAGTCAAAAAGCTGGAAATTTATCTTCTATGATTTTGAAAATAATCAGATCTCAGAGTATGAAATAGCATCAGCGGAACAGGACGGGCCTATCATCCCGGATAAATTTGAAATCAGCGCGCCGTATCCCAATCCGTTTAACGGACAGGTAAGTGTACCGTTACAGATACCGGCTCCCGGAGATGTGAAAATAAAAATCTATAATATACTGGGGCAGCTTGTAAAAAGCGAAAATGTAAAAGTGCAGCAGCCACAGATATACATCTATAGATGGAATACGGAAGCCGGCACACCGGTCGCATCAGGGGTTTACCTAATCCGCGCAGGTTTTAATGATCAGTTCGATATTAAAAAAGTGATTCTGATAAAATGAAAAAATTTGTACTGACAATATTTATACTCATGATTGCCTGTCATTCAGGATTTTCTCAGGGACTGAATCAGCCTTTGCTTGTCAGCGGTAAAGTTTCCAATTCAGCCGGAAATCCGATTGACCCGGATAATTTTCATATTAAGATTTTTTTGAAAAATACACCACAGGATTATCTTACAGAATTATCACCTTCATGCGGATATACGGAGCCGGTCTGGTATGCCGAATTGGGTAATTTGTCAAATACCTGGCATTACGGGGATACACTCAGCATCATTCTGGAAGATACAAAGCTCCGGGAACAGGTGCGCTATAACTGGAAAATTGTATCGGACGCGGTCGTTCCCGATTTACAAACACAGCGGCTTCCCGGAAGCAGAGTCATTACCGATTTCAATCTTTCTGACCGGGGTGTGATTAATGGGAATCCGGTTTATTTCTCATATCGAACACCGTTGACAAATCCACCATCCATAGAACTTCAGATACGAAGTATGGACGGCAGGGAAGTTTTTAAACAAAAAGAACCGGTTCAAGTGACATCGGATTCCTATCAGTTCATATGGAACGGGAAATCAATGTCCGGAGGAAATTTAAGATCGGGCGCGTATTTTTATTTTATAAATTTACAAGGACAAATAATTCATTCCGGAATGGTGTCTCTGAAAAATGATTAAACGGATTGTTTTGTATCTGATTATATCGGGAATGGTATCATTGCAGGCGCAGGAACTCATGATTTCGAGTCCTTACCAGCTTGGGATGAGTACGTCCACCGCAAGAATTGATAACTGGCAGTTCGCGAATTCAGCCCTGGCTCAGTCGTTCTACCGGCAGAACATCTATGTAGGTTTGTCCTATTACACACCTTATCAGGAGCTCTCAGACGGGAATATCGGTACGAACGCGATCCAGGTGTTCTTGCCATCCTACAAGTGGGGCGCGGTTAATTTTTCATACACACAATTTTCTGTAGAAAACTTCGATAATCCGGTCATTGATGCTTCCGCGATTGAGTTTGGTTATGCCAATGCGTTTTTTAAACGTCTGATCATAGCGGCTTCACTAAAATGGAATGATTATACATGGTATTCGGATCTTAGTGAAGATCAAACAGTCTCGGGAGTTGGAGGCGATCTGAGCGCTATCTATGTGCTGAATGGCTACCAGAGTGTCGGATTCAGCGCGAAAAATCTGTTCAGCCCATCCTATTCGGCCATATCGGGTGACAATGAAGCGAGAGAATTCAGGGCTTCCTATCTATGGTTGAATAATTCAGGCTCGATATCACTAGAAGGCGGGGCGATCATTGAAGATGATTATTACCTGGACCGGAATTTTGGAGCATTTATCAATGCGGGATTTGATCTGCCTTCGAATTTTAGCCTGGGTGTTGAATTCAAAAAAGTAATATATAACGAAATAGGCGCTTTGCTGGCCTTTAAGTTTCGCATGAAAGAATTTTCCGCTCATCTTACCTATGGGGTCCGGTATGATGATTCACCTCTGCCGGTGTCAACACTTCGTCAGGCCTGGGGAATCCAGTTTTCGCTTGACCGGTTCCAGGGAGACGCGGCGGTGGTCAATCCTCAATTGGTTTATAGAGATAAAACGGCGCCACAGCTTCAGATTAACAGGCTTGGAAATTACACGGTATTCACGCAACCTGATACCTCGGATATTTTTAAAATTCACGTCAATGCTAATGATGAAGACTCCGGGTTATCACTGCTGAATTTCAGCATTGTTTCCTCAGAAGACAGCAGTATCATCGCTTACAGGAAAACATATAATTTACGGGGCGGTCAAATGGATGATTCGCTCTCCTTTAACGGAATTCTGGATGACGGCGGCTTTGTAAGAAATAAAACCTATATCGCGGGTATTGAAATCATTGATAAGGCGGGTAACAGTTCTTCGGAAACGATGCCTTTCAAGGTTCTTTCATTAGTAAATGACAGTAACCCTCCGGAAATAAGTCTGGAATTTGACACTACCGGAGTCAAGCTGGAACCGTTTAGGACGGATTACATCCTGATGATGAAAGCTGATATCCGGGATGAAGAATCTGAACGCATGACCTGGAAGATTCAGTTGTATAAATCCGGCGATGACTCCGTATGGAGCGCTATCAGGCCTCTTGTGGGAGATGATTATGTCATCAACCGCAGCTTTAAATGGCTTCTGAGAGATCATCCCAAAAATCCGATTTCAGCAAGCTATAAAATAAAAGTTGAAGCATCGGATGAGCTTGACAACTACGCGATGAAATGGACCGGTGTGAAAAACATAATTCTGGAACAGCCTGAGATTGTCCCAACTGAGAAAAAAGCAGAAGTTAAAGCCGCGCCGCAGCCGGTTGAAGATGAAAAAAACGCCATATTTTATCTTGATGACAGCCCGGAACCGGTGACACAGACCTCTGCAAGAAAGCGAATGAATGTAAGCGCTTCTTATTTTTACAGGGATAATGAGATCAAATTGACAGATTTTGTATTTACAGGCAATGACTTCGATGTAAATGCGAATATGCAGAGTCTATCGGTGGTTGGCGTTTATCTGCAGGATTTGCCCGCATCGAGAATGATCATCGAATATCCTCAAAAATTATCACAGATACGCGGGTTTGAAGAAGCCCTCATAGGCTTTTTTGAAGATGTTTATGGTGTAAGCCCTGACAGAGTCCGGGTAAATGTGTCCGGCTCCCGACAGTCGATACATTTTATTATAAAAGAATAAAAATTTCTAACCGCTTCCGGTGGCGCGAACATATGCATTGAGGCGCGTAAAAGTTAGCCTGATATTAATTATAATCTCAAAAGCCCGAACATGGCGGCAGGGGAACTATTCTCTCTGTCCGGTTTTTTTGATGATGTGAAATCCGAATTGTGTACGTACAATCCCGCTGACTCTGCGGGGGGATAATCTTTTTGTCGCTTCCTCAAATTCTTTAACCATTTTCCCGGGGCCAAACCATCCCAGATCACCACCTTTTCCTTTACTGGGACAGGTCGAAAACTCTCTGGCCAACGCGGCAAAATTACCGCCGGACTTTAATTTTTTTAAAACTATATCCGCCAGTTTTCTGTCCTTAATGAGAATATGACTTGCTCTCCACTCCATTTTGCCTCCATAATATTATCCTGATGGTTGCTTTTCACCATGAATTTATGGTATCGACCTGATTTATTCAAATACGACATTGAAAAATTGTCCGTTTATCAATTTTTTTATTTACATTAAATTGGCCTTAATTTGAACAATACCTCATATGGGGTATGATGGATGCCTCATTTGAGGTAATTCAGCTTTTTAAGCAGGAATAAGCCGCGCCGGATGTGGTTTTAAGTTCTGGCATAGTAATTGAATTAGCTGAAGATAGAAATTAATCAAAAAATAAGGGAGGTTTTATGTATTCATTCAAAATGGTCACTGTTTTTTTATTAATCACGCTCACAGCATTATTCAGTAGCGCGGCAGACGGGAAAAAAGAGATAAAGATCCGTCTGAATGCTGAAGGAAAATATGGACTCGGTATGCTTGTGAGAAACCTGGATGAAAATGATAAGGAAAAGCTGAACAAAGATTCGGGAGCGCTGGTTATCGATGTTATTGATGAAAGTGAAGCGCAAAAAATCGGCGTGAAAAAGAATGATATAATTGTTGCCTTTGATGGCTCGGAAATTAAAAGCGCGGATGAGCTGCATGATCTTGTAAAAGAGTATGATGATGACAAATCGGTAACCTTCAAATCGGTTAGGGATGGCAAGGAGATATCCTTTGCGGGAACATTCACAGAGCTTAATTTACATGAGTATGAATATAATTTTGACAGCGATGACTTTGATTTTGACATGGATGTGGAAGAAATACAAAAGATCCCCGGTATGATGAAAGAATTTCATGTTCAGGGGCTTCCACATATTATGTCTGACAAAGGTGGATTTCTTGGGGTGCAGGCGAAGAATCTGAAAAAGCAGATGCTTGATTATTTTAAAGCCGAGTATGGCGTTCTTGTCGAAGAAGTGATTAAAGAGTCACCGGCCGAAAAGGCCGGGCTGAAGGCCGGAGATGTGATTACCGGGATTGAAAAACGCAAAATAGAAGATTATTCCGATCTGGTGCGGACATTGAATTATTATAATCCTAATGAAAAGGTAAATATCAAATTTATAAGAAACGGTAGTAAAAAAGATGTGAATGTCACCCTGGAGAAAAAGACCAGCGCGATGAATATTCCTTTTCCGGATCAAAGAATGATCTGGCTGGAGAAGGAAGAAATGGATGACTCCCTCAACGTATTAAAAGATCGTGTTAAGGTATTGAAAAAACATGTAGATGATGTGAACTCAGAATTAAAAGATCTTGACATTGATTTTAAAATCTATATCATATAGTTTCTCAGGGGACGAATAGTCCCCTTTTATGCATCTCAATATTTTCCGGATTATCTGAAATATGTCGAAACAAAAAAAATACATCGGTATCAGAGCAAAATTTATTATCATCGTTTCAGTTTTGATGGCGTTTGTTTTAGTTCTTCAATTGTATTTTACAAACCGAACTCAGCAAGATATCATCATGGAATTGACCCGTCTTTCATCATCAATAAACAGAGCGACGGATGAATATCTTTCCGGTGATGCCTTCGGGCCGAAAAAATTTTCTATTCCGGATGATTCCCTGTTCAGTCAACTGGATACTGAACTTGAAGAACTGGAAGTATTCTCTGACAGCATGATACAACTCGGTGATTCACTTGTCTGGACTGAAATGCGCCGTAAAGGTGATATGTTGGAGGAAAAAATAAAAATTGAGATACTCGCTCCGGGAGCAAAAATAACCGGTTTTAATAAAAAAATTGCGCAACTGCAGGAAGGATCAAAGAAACATAGCATACGATTAGATAGTCTGAAAGATCGGTTCAAAAACATTGAAGTTGATATTAATAAAACACACGGGGTGAAAATAGATTCATTAACCCGACACCTGAAAATCTTAAAAAATGTCAATACTAAAAATGACAGTTATTCAGTATCATTTGTTTTTCCTGATTTTACAGAACCTGAATCTCCCAAATTGTTTCGATACAGCTATAATACGTCAGAAATCAACTCAACCATTGCAAATCTCAGCCGCCGCAATATGATCGTTACGTTTCTTTTGTTTGGTCTCTCTATTTTTGCAATTGTGTTTATTGCCCGGTCATTTCTCAGGCCGATCCATTCTTTGAAAGATGGTTTTGACCGGCTTGTTGAAGGCGATTTTAACGCGAATGTTGAATCAAAATCCAATGATGAGATGGGCGAGCTTGCCCACTCATTTAATCAGATGGTTTCAGAATTACGAAAAAACAAAGATAAAGAAATGCTGCTGCGCCGTAAAGAACGTTTTGCGTCGCTGGGGCAGCTGGCGGCAGGAGTCGCGCACGAAATTAAAAATCCGCTGAATGCCATAAATCTTACAATTGAACATTTGAAAGACAAGTTATCTTCAGGTGATCACCGCCAGACCGATGAATATATCGGTAGCGTTCAGTCCGAAATCCGGCGACTGGACAAGACGGTGAATAATTTTCTGAATTATGTGCGCAGCGAGCACCTGGAAAAAAAGCGGGAAGATATCAATGGACTTATTACAGAAGTTCTGAATCTTTATGAACGTGAATTCGTAAGCAAATCCATATCAACAAATGTTGACTTTGATGAGCCTTTCATACTTGAAGTCGATAAGGAACGTCTGAAGACAGCAGTGGTAAATATCATAATCAATTCAATTCAGGCGATGCCGCGAGGCGGTGAACTTACGATCAGGACCGACCTGAAATCAAAATCACTGATCATCTCCGATACCGGAAACGGAATTGCCGAAAAGGACAGAGAGCATATATTTGACCTGTTCTTTACGACAAGATCTTCAGGAACCGGTTTGGGGCTTCCTACCGCCTATAAAATTGTGAAAGAACATCAGGGTGATATCGAAATCAACAGTCGTTTGGGTGAAGGAACAGAGGTTGTCATAACTCTCGCATAACAGGTAATCAGCATGAACATTTTAGTTGTGGATGATGAAAAAGCGCAGCGCGGCATACTGACAGACATTCTCGAAGATGCCGGATACGCGGTTGGCACCGCCGCGGATGGAGAGATAGCGCTGGATATGCTCATCAGTGAGGATTATCAGATTGTGCTCACTGATTTGAAGATGCCCGGAATGGACGGTGTGCAGTTGTTGAGCAGCGTTTTGGAGGTGAAACCCGATATACAGGTGATCATAATGACCGCGTTCGGTACCATTCCCGGCGCGGTTTCCGCCATAAAAAAGGGCGCGTACGACTATCTTGCAAAACCCTTTCAAAAAGACGAACTGCTCAGGGTTATACAACGAGTGTCGGAAAAAGTGAGACTTATTCAGGAAAACAGAAAATTAAAAGATGAAATCACCCACCGATATCAATATCATAATCTGATTGGTAACAGCGCATCTATTCGTAAAGTATATCAATTAATCGAGCGGATTAAAGATATTGACGCCACCGTCTTAATCACGGGTGAAAGCGGAACCGGCAAAGAACTCGCGGCGAAAGCCATTCATTACAGCGGTGCGCGCAAAAAGGGTCCCTTTATTGCTTTTAACTGCGGCGCTATCCCTGAAACTCTGATTGAGAGCGAATTATTCGGACACGAAAAAGGGGCTTTTACCGGGGCTCAGAAGACTTATATCGGAAAATTTGAACAGGCGCAGGGCGGAACGATTTTTCTTGATGAAATCGGTACGATGCGCATCGATCTGCAAACCCGATTGCTGCGTGTCCTTCAGGAGAAGAAAATAGCGCGAATCGGATCAAACTCGACAATCGATCTGGATGTAAGAGTCATTGCCGCCACAAATGATGATCTTGATGATAAAACAAGTAACGGCGGATTCAGGGTGGATCTTTATCACAGGTTAAATGTATTTAAAATAGAGCTTCCGGCCTTAAGGGAGCGTCGATCTGACATCCCGTTGCTTGCCGGATATTTCCTTAAAAAATACGCGACGCTGTATGCAAAAAAGGAACCGATGCTTTCATCAGAGGCCCTGGGAGCGCTTGAAGCGTACGCATTTCCCGGTAACGTTAGGGAGCTGGAAAATATTATCGAAAAAACAGTCATTTTAAATGACGGTGAATCCATTGAAGCCGAGAAACTCATGATGCCTGATACAAGCAAACCCGGCGGCGCGGGCTCTTTTCCGAAAAAACTTCCCGAGCTGGAAAAAACTTTACTCATCGACGCGCTGCAAAAATCGGAAGGCTCCCTTAAAGAAGCCGCAAGTTTGCTCGGTATCACTTATAAAACCCTACAGTACAGAATTAAAAAGCATAACATCAATAAAAATCTATTCAAACATCCATAACCTGCTTTCATTGGTAACGATCCGGTTTCATAAAAGTAAATATATTACTAATGTTATGAGTGATTCCTTTCGATGACTAAATAAATACGCGTTTACATAAATCAAATTGATCGCCAGAGAATTTTCTTATACATAATCGGGGATGATATGCCTAGTAAACATTCTCTTTTAAAATTATCGAAGGCGGAGCTTGTTGAGGAAATTATTTCCCGGCAGTCCGAATTGGACAGGATGCGGGAAATGTATTGTTTTGAATTAAATGAAAACGCCATTGATTACCTCGGTAATACCTCTCATGCCATAATTTTATCAGAAAATTCAAGAATATCTTTCGTAAATAAGTTGGCGGTTCAGTTATTTAAAGCCTCTAATCAAGATGATTTCATAGGCAGAGATATTCATGATATTCTGAAGCACGGGGAATCCGGGAAAAGCGAAAAATATTCATCCTCAAACTCTTCTAAAAAATCAACAATTACCGATTTCAAAGGACAGCTTGTTGATGTCAGTATTTCCCATGTCAGGTTGGAGACCAAAGGCAGGGAGACCCTGTTAACCATATTGACCAACCGCTCGGAACTGGAGACGACGGAAAAAGCGCTTAAAGAAAGTGAAGAACGGTACGCGAAGCTGATTAAACATTCATCCGACAGCATTGTCATTCACCGATTCGGTGAAATTCTGTTCACGAATCCCGCCGCGATGTCATTTTTCAAGGGAACAAGTTCTGAAAACCTAACCGGTAAATCCATATTTGAATATGTCCATCCGGATTACAAAAAATTTGTAAAAAAGCGGGTAGCCGAAATGAAAAATACCCGGCAGTCTGTTCCCGTATCTGAAGAAAAATTTCTCCGCGAGGACGGAACGGTCGTTGACGCTGAAGTTATAGCAACACCGGTGATATTCCGTGGAGAAGAGGCCATTCAGGTAATTTTTAAAGACGTTACAGAGAGAAAAAAAACGGAAGAGGCTCTTAAGCAGAGCGAGGCTCTTTTCCGTACACTGGCGGACACAGCCGCAACCGCCATATTTATTTATCAGGGCGACACTTTTAAGTATGTGAACCGAATGACGGAAAGTATTTCCGGATATGATAAGCAGGAATTATTAAAAATGAATTTCTGGGATATTGTGCACCCGGATTACAGGGAATTGGTCAGGGAAAGGGGACTGGCAAGACAGCGGGGTGAGCAGGTATCGTCGCAATATGAACTAAAAATATTATCAAAGAACGGCGAGGATAGATGGATTGATTTTACGGCAGCGTATATAGATTACATGGGTAAACCGGGTGGTATAGGAACGGCCGTTGATATTACGGAACGTAAAAAAGCGGAAAATGCTCTGAGCGAATCGGAATACCGTTATCGGATGCTGATTGAAACCGCCAGGGATGCTA
>JACDJC010001354.1_pt1 | contig 22123 bp, 21 predicted proteins | sample 7454191 | NCBI WGS metagenome assembly JACDJC01 (sample SAMN14253291, study PRJNA609438) | sludge metagenome | isolation source: sludge after 25d culture with pyrite and EDTA | collected 2018-12-20 | reverse complement strand
CAATGCAGGCGACCGGCCGGAGGGAAAGCGTGATGCCATGCCTCTGGCGCAAACCGAGTTCGGTGGCGGCCAACGCGCCCTAAGCGCCTCAAACAGCTTGCCGGTCGTCAAAACTCAACCCCCTGGCCGCCCATTCTCATGGTTTCAACCGGCTGAAGGGACACAGAAGACAGCATTTCCAACCCGTTGCTATCGCTAATCTCACCACCAGGCGGGAGCAAGCCGGGCTGGACCGCCGTCCCGGAACTGTCTGAGGCGCCTACCGTCCGTTGGACCGGACAGTACTCGGCTTGGGCCAAAACGAAGATTTCTCTCATCGCGGCAGTGCCGCATGGCCAAACGTTGCGGCTCTGTCCGGGCTTACGGACGGTTGGCGCCGAGTTTTCCGGGGCGCCGGATCCAGCGCGGCTTGCGGACGTCCGCGGCACATCCGCCGAAATGGCTTCTGCCATTTTTCAGTTTTCTGAAACCACCGGCGACACCCCCGGCGCAGTGCCTTTTGCCGCCGGCCCAAATCCGGCCATTCAGGACGCCAAATACCCCTCGGCCAGGGTGGTGTAATCGGCTACTTGACCGTCAACCCAGGCGTCATCCTGGTCCAGTTCGACGGCCATGATGCGGGCGGTTTCAGATGCCATCTCGATACTGGCCCGGGCGTCGAGCAGCAGGGCCCGGGTGCGGCGGCTCAGCACATCTTCCACGCTACGGGCCATTTCTTCACGCACAGCCCACACCACTTCCGCCCGGGTGTAAGGCAGATCCGGGTGCAGGAGCTTGGCCAGCTCGGGTTCGGCGCGCATCATTTTCTTCAGGTACACCGCATCGGATCCGTAGACGTGCAGCGGATCGCGCTTGTCGACGTTCTTGAGCCACGCGTGGATTCTCAGGTTGCGCGTGGCGCATTCGCGATCCGGCAAACCGGCCACCATCAGTGCCTGGTTGATGGTGGCCTCGGCCATCTTGCGGTAGGTCGTCCATTTGCCCCCGGTGATGGTCACCAGGCCGGACTCCGACACCACCAGATAGTGATCCCGGGAAATGGCAGAGGTGGATTTGCTGTGCCCCGGATCCACCAGGGGCCGCAGGCCGGCAAAGACGCTCTTGACGTCCGCTCGGGTCGGGTCCTTGCGCAGGTAACGGGCGGCGTGCTCCAGGATGAAATCGATTTCCGACTCCAGGGCCCGAGGCTCCAGGCTGACTTCATCCACCGGGGTATCCGTGGTTCCCACCACCACCCGACCGTGCCAGGGGACGGCGAACAGAACCCGGCCATCGGCGGTCTGGGGCACCATGACGGCGCTGTCGCCAGGCAAAAAACTATTGTCCAGAATCAGGTGCACCCCCTGGCTGGGGGTAATCAGGCGTCGGGCTTCAGGATTGTCTCGCATCAGCAGGTCATCAGCGAAGACGCCGGTGGCGTTGATCACTGCCCGGCCATTGAGCTCCCAGGGTCGGCCGGTTTCCTCATCCACGGCCACGACGCCCTGGATCATGTCCCCGGACTTGATAAAATCCGTCACCCGCATGTAGTTGAGCACCACGCCGCCGTGATCCACCACCGTCTGGGCCAGGTTGACGGCCAGGCGGGCATCGTCAAACTGTCCGTCGTAGTAGATGACCCCCCCGCGCAGCCCTTCGGGTTCCAGGGTCGGGATCCGCGCCAGGGTTTCTTCCCGTGACAGCCACTTGGACGGCCCCAGGCCCAGTTTCCCCGCCAGCAGGTCGTAGACTTTCATTCCTGCCCCGTAAAACGGCCCGTCCCACCACTCGTAATTGGGCACGATAAAGGACTGGTGGCTAACGAGATGGGGGGCGTTCTGCAACATCAGTCCCCGCTCGTGGAGGGCTTCGATCACCAGCGACACGTTGCCCTGGCGCAGGTAGCGCACCCCGCCGTGAATCAGCTTGGTGCTGCGGCTGGAAGTCCCCTTGGAGAAGTCGTGTTGCTCCAGTAACAGGGTTTTGTAACCCCGGCTGGCCGAATCCACCGCCACTCCCAGGCCGGTGGCCCCGCCCCCCACCACGATAATGTCCCAGTAGCCGTCGTGGGCCTCCACGGCCCGAATCATTTCATTGCGATCCACCTTGGTCTCCTTGGTTTCTCAGATATCGTTGAGATCCGATTCATCGCGTCTTCGGGTCTCTTCCCGGCAGAAACGGTTTGGCTGATGCGTTGGCTCAAACCCCCGCCGCCTTGAAAGCGCTATCCACCATGGCTTTCGCCTCCTCTTGCAGGCGCACGAGATGCGCCTCCCCCACAAAGCTTTCCGCGTAAATCTTGTAGATATCTTCCGTGCCGGAAGGCCGGGCGGCGAACCAACCGTTGGCCGTGGCTACCTTGAGGCCGCCGATAGGGGCCCCGTTGCCCGCCGCCCGGGTCTGAATGGCGACGATGGAATCTCCGGCCAACTCCGTGGCGGTGATGGACTCGGCCGACAAACCGCCGAACACCGCCCGTTGAGCCGCGCTGGCCGGCGCATCGATGCGCTGGTATACCGACCGGCCGAGGCGCGCCTCGATTCGACCGTAAAGATCGAAGGGATCCTTGCCGGTGCGGGCCATGATCTCGGCGGCCAGCAGATCCATGATGATCCCGTCCTTGTCCGTGGTCCAGACGGTGCCGTCGCGGCGCAGGAAGGCGGCCCCGGCGCTTTCCTCGCCACCGAAGCCGAGAGTCCCGGTCAACAGCCCGTCCACGAACCACTTGAATCCCACCGGCACCTCCACCAGCGGTCGATTCAGATCTGCGGCGATGCGATCGATGATAGCGCTGGAGACCAGGGTTTTACCGACACCGGCTGTCGCCGGCCAGTCCGGCCGGTGCTGGAACAGGTACCAGACGGCCACGGCGAGAAAGTGGTTGGGGTTGAGCAGACCGCCGGCCCGGGTGACAATGCCGTGGCGATCGGCGTCGGTGTCGTTGCCGAAGGCGATGTCGAAGCGGTCTTTCAGGTCGATGAGGCCCCGCATGGCGTAGGGAGAAGAGCAATCCATGCGGATCTTGCCGTCCTTGTCCAGGGGCATGAAGCCGAAGGTGGGGTCCACCAGGGGGTTGACCACCTCGATGGACAGGCCGTAGCGCTCGGCGATGGGTTCCCAGAAAGCCACGGCCGCCCCGCCCATGGGATCGACGCCCAGTTTCAAGCCGGCCGAAGCGACCGCCGCCAGGTCCACCACGGCCGCCAGATCGGCCGTGTAGACGCCGATGTAGTCGTAGCGTCGGGTCGTATCGGCGGCCAGGGCCTTGGCCAGTGGCCAGCGGGCGATGTGCTCGGGGCCGTCGATCAGCAGGGTGTTGGCCCGCTCGGCGATGGCGGCGGTGATCTTGGTTTCCGCCGGACCGCCATGGGGGGGGTTGTACTTGAACCCGCCGTCCTCGGGCGGATTGTGGGAGGGGGTGATGACAATGCCGTCGGCCAGCCCGCTACGCCGGCCCCGGTTGTAGGTCAGGATGGCGTGGGAAACCGCTGGAGTGGGGGTGTAGCCCAGATCGGCGGGGATCATCACCGTCACCGATTCCGCCGCCAGCACCTCCAGGGCCGTGGCAAAAGCCGGCTCGGAGAGGGCATGGGTATCCTTGCCGATAAACAGAGGCCCATCCACGCCGGCGGCCCGGCGCTGTTCGCAGATGGCCCGGGTGATGGCCAGAATATGGTCTTCGTTGAAGCTGCCCTTGAGCGATGATCCCCGGTGGCCCGAGGTGCCGAAGGCCACCCGCTGGGAAGGATCCTCCGGATCAGGGTGCCGGGTGTAGTAGTCGGTCACCAAGTGTGGAATGTTGGCCCGCATGGCGGGCGGGGCCGTTTGCCCGGCCTGTGGATGGATGGCCATCGTCGCCTCCTCACTGTTTTGCAGTCCCGGATCAGAATTCGTTGGGCGCAATTATACATGGCGGCGCCGGGTTTGGCATAAGGAAAATTCCAGGCCTCGGGGGCGGGTTTAAAATCCAAGGATGCCAAACGGTCAACCGGTATCCGGTAGGCGCAGTTCACCGGCCCGGTGGCAGGCCACGAGGTGGTCCCCGCCAGCGGCGGCCTTCAGCATCGGCGCCTCTTCCCGGCAGCGTTGGATGGCGATGGGACAACGGGGATGAAAACGGCACCCCGGAGGCGGGTTCAGCGGTGAGGGAACATCGCCGCCGAGCAACGGATGAACCTTACGACGGAACGGGTCGGCTTCGGGGATGGCGGCGATCAGCGCCACGGTGTATGGATGAAGGGGATTTCGGTAAAGGGTTTCAGCCGGAGCTTGCTCCACGATCTTGCCCAGGTACATCACGGCAATACGATCCGAGACGTGTTTGACCACCGCCAGATCGTGGGCGATGAAAAGGTAGGCCAATCCCATTTCCTGCTGCAATTTCAGCAAGAGATTGAGAATCTGGCTTTGGATGGACACGTCCAGGGCGGACACCGGCTCGTCGCAGACGACAAGCCGCGGATTGAGGGCGATGGCCCGGGCGATGCCGATGCGCTGGCGTTGCCCGCCGGAGAATTCGTGAGGGAAACGGTCCACGGCGCCGGGATCCATCCCCACCCGTTCCATGAGGGCCTGAACCCGCGCCGCTCGGTCGGCCGAGGTGCCGATGCGGTGGATATCGAAGGGTTCCCCCAGGATTTCCCCCACCGTGTGCCGGGGGTTGAGGGACTCGAAGGGATCCTGAAAAATCATCTGCAAATCCCTGCGGATTTTTTTGAGCTCCCCGGCGCCTGCCCCGGCGATGTTCCGGCCGTCGAAGCGCACCCGTCCTGCCGTTGGTTTGTACAAACCAACGATGCAGCGGCCCACCGTGGTCTTGCCGCATCCGCTTTCGCCCACCAATCCGAGGGTCTGCCCGGCTTCCACGGATAGACGGATTCCATCCACGGCGTGCACCGTGGCCACCTGCCGCCGCAGCACCCCGCCTCGCACGGGGAAGTGCATGGTCAAGTCTTCGATTTGCAGAAGTGGCGCGCTCATTGTATCTTCAGTAATTCCTCAAAAAAGAGACCCAAAAGACCAAGATCCGGTGCCTGAAATGCCGCTTCTTCATTTTTTTGTCCTTTGGGTCCTTTCAGCTGTAAAGATAGCACGCCACTGCGTGCCCCTCGCCAACCTCGACCAGCGGCGGTGGCGCCAGGTGACAACGCTCCATCACCCGGGGGCAGCGGTTGGCAAAGCGACATCCCGGGGGCATGGTGTCCAGGGCCGGCACCGTCCCCTCGATGGTGGCCAGCGGCGCCTTGGGTGTCCGGTCCAGGCGGGGAATAGCCGCCAGGAGGCCCTGGGTGTAGGGATGCCTTGGGCTGCGAAAAAGCGTCTCCACCGCCGCGCTTTCCACGATGCGCCCAGCGTACATCACCGCCACCCGGTGACACAGTTCGGCGATCACCCCCAGATCGTGGGTGATAAAGATGATCGCCGTGCCGGTTTCGGCTTGCAGGTCCCGCATCAGGCTGAGAATCTGGGCCTGAATGGTCACGTCCAGGGCCGTGGTGGGCTCGTCGGCGATGAGGATGTCCGGTCGGGCCGCCAGGGCCATGGCGATCATCACCCGTTGACGCATGCCGCCGGAGATCTGGTGGGGATAGGCCTTGACCCGGGATGTCGGCTCCGGAATGCGCACCTGCTTCAGCATCGCCACCACTTCTTGGCCCACGGCCTTCTCGTCCAGTTCGGGCCGATGGAGGTGCACCGCCTCGGCCACCTGTTGGCCGAGGCGGTGCACCGGGTTGAGGGCCGTCATCGGTTCCTGGAAGATCATGGCGATGCGGCGGCCCCGCAATCCGGGCAGGTCCGCCGCCGGCAGGCGCAGGAGGTCGGTATTTTCCAGCATGATCCGACCGGCCTCGATTCGCCCGGCGGGTCGGGGCAACAGGCGCATGATGGACAGGGCGGTGACGCTCTTGCCGCAGCCGCTTTCGCCCACCAGCCCCAGGGTTTCTCCGCGGCGAAGAGAAAAAGAGACGTCCTCCACCGCCGTCAATCGCCCTTTCTCGGTGGCAAAACTCACCGACAGTCGCTCCACTCGCAGGATGGTGTTGTTCATCGGCAAATCCGCCTCAGCGCAGCGAAGGCATCTTGTAGGTATCGTCGATCCGGGTGACGGGGCCAAAACCGTGGTCCCCCTTCATCGCCGCCTCGGTTTCGGTGCGGCGCTCGGCGTCGTACCAGAACAGCCCGCCGGTGGCGCTGCTGAACGGATCGAAAAGGTCGCCGGTGTGCCGGGTGCCGGCCGGATCCGGCAGGCACCACCACCGCCAATAGGCCTGGCGGACGTAAGGCACCATGAAGGTGGGCACGAAGGCGCCGATCTCGTGGATCTTCTCCTGGATCTGCCGACTGAGGGCGGCCCGCTGCCCGGCGTCGAGGGAATTGCGGTAGGCGTCGATGAGCCGGTCCATCTGGGGGTCGTCGGTGTTGGTGATATTGTTGGTCTGGGGCTTGTGGGCATTGGCCGAGTGAAAGTGCTCCCAGTACTGGGGCCGCAGAGAGGTGCTCCAGCCCATCCAGGCCACGTCGTGCTTCTTTTCCAGCACCTTCTTGTACGCCGCGGTGGCATCCAGGCGCCGCAATTCCAGCTCGATCCCGGCCTTGCGAGCTTCCTCCCTGAGCACCACCAGGCGCGCCGTATGCTCTTCGAGGCTATAGGTCACCTCCACGGCAAAGCGCTGGTCGCCGCGGGCCCAGATGCCGTCGGTGCCCCGCTGCCAACCGGCATCGGTCATCAGCGCCTCGACTTTTCCCAGGTCGAAGCGCCGGGCCCGGATGTCCGGGTTGGAATAGTCCCCATAGCCCATGAACCCGTGTTCGAGACGGTAGAAGTCTCCCCGCAACACCTGGTCGATGACCTTTTCGATATTCATCGCATGCGCAAAGGCATAGCGGACCCGCCGGTCGGCGAAGATCTCCCGGTCCAGGTTGAGCCAGAGCCCCTGGGCGGACTGCTGGGTGTCGTTGAAGAACCAGATCCGCTCCACGTAGCCCTTCTCGATCACGTCGGTTTTGGATTTGACGTGCCAATACGCCGGCAGGTTCAGGGCGAAGGTGTCCAGCCGCCGCTTCTTGAAATACTCCCACATGAGGTTGAAGTCACGTACCACGGTGAAGACCACCGTATCGACGTTGAAGCGATGTTTGAAGTAGCGCCGGTCCTCGGCCCACCAGTTCGCCTTGCGTTTGAAACGCACCCGCCGCCCCTTTTCGAAGTCGCTGATCTGGTAGGCGCCGGTATTGGGAACAATTTTCCAGTTATACGCCATGACGAAATCATCGCCCAGTTGACCGTAAAAATGTTCCGGCGTGGGGGCGATGGCGATGCGCAGGTGCAGGTCGGGCACCGGCCGGGCCGCCACCACGGCCAGGGTGTGGTCGTCGTAGATGATGACCCGCTCGATCTCGCGGCTGTAGTAGTCGTTGTACCAGGGGGCCACGATGTGCTCGGAACGCATGAAATCCAAGGTGTAGGCGAAATCGTCCGCGGTGACCGGATGCCCGTCCGACCAGCGAGCCCGTTTGTCGAGCTTGAAGTACATGGTGCGCCGGTCGTCGTCGAAGGCCCAGTGGGTGGCCAGCTCGGGAATAATCTTTTCCGTGTTGGGATGGATGCCCACCAGGCTGAGCTGGTTGTCCAGGATGGCACTGCGGAAGCTGGAATTGGAATCGGGCCCCACGGTGCGAAAGGTCAACGGAAAGCTCAGCAGGGCCTCGTGGAGAGTGCCGCCGCGCACCGCCTCGGGGGAAGCGAACACCGGATCGGTGTCGTTGGTCTGCCAGACGATCCCCTCGGGCAGCGTCTGTCGGGGCCGACGCGCCGGCGATGCCGCCACCGTGGCTGTCTCGGTTTCAGCCCGCCGGTCCAGGTCGGCGGATGGATCCCCGTCGCAGGCGGTGATCAAGAGGGACAGGGCGATCAGGAAAAAAATCAAGATCGCTTTAAAGTCGGGGTCCTTTGTACTTTTTGGGTTGATCGGCATTACCGCCCCGTTTTTCATTCATAGGTTGTATAGAGTTTCGGATCCAACGCTTCGCGCACCGCCTCGCCGATGAAGGTCACCGCCACCAGGGTCACCACCATGGCCCCCACCACCGACGCCACGATCCACCAGGCGCTCATGTAGGTCCATCCCTGGGCGAGCAACTCACCCCAACTCGGGGTGGGCGGTGGCAGGCCGAAGCCGAGATAATCGAGGGACGTCAGGGCCACGATCCCCGAGGAAACCGAAAACGGTGCGTACGTCACGATCACCGCCACCGTGTTGGGCAGGATATGACGCAGGATGATGCGGCCATGGGAGGCGCCCAACACCCGGGCCGCCAGCACGTAGTCACGCTCGCGCTCCTTGTAGGTCACGGTGCGCATGGTCCAGGTGATGCCGATCCAGCCGAAAATCGCCATGATCAGCACCAGGATCCAGAAGTTGGGCACCGCGATGGAGCTGATGATGATGATCACGTAGAGAAACGGCACGTTGGACCAGATCTCGATCAGGCGCTGGAAAAACAGGTCGAAACGGCCGCCGAAATAGCCCATGGCGCAGCCCAGCGACACCCCGATGGCGTAGTTGACCACCAAAAGCCCCAATGAAAAAAAAATGGCGATGCGAAACCCGTAAACCAGCCGGGCCAACACGTCCCGCCCCACGGTGTCCGTGCCGAAGAAATGCCGCTGGTGCCAGTCGGGGGCAAAGGGCGGAAAGAGGTCGTCGCGCAGATCCGTGCTGTAGGGACCGTAAGGCACCGGTGGCATCAACACCCAGTTGCCCTCGTCGGCGGCGGCAAAACGGCGGCTCAGGTCCCGATAGTCCGTCTCGTAAGCGTAGTCCAACCCGAAGATGGTCCCGGGCAGGGGCGCGCCATAGGTGGGAAAATAAAAATTCTCCTGGTAGCGCACCACCAGGGCCCGATCGTTGACCCAGAGCTCCGCGGCCAGGGCCGCCACCATCATGAAGGTAAAAATTACCAGGGACCACCAACCGCGACGGATGGATCGAAAACGGCGGATCTTACGCCGGGTCAGTGGATTGAGTTGGAAACGGGGCATACAAGGATTCAGGGTTCAAGGCCGCTTCGCGGCGTTCAAGGTTCGATGTTCCAGGCTCAAGATTCAAGGTTTCCGTGTTCAGTTTTTAGTAAAAAATAAAGGGTCCGGGATTCAGCTGGCCAATTTCAAGTTTCAAATTTCAAATTTCCAGCCCCCTACTCGAAGCGCACCCGCGGATCCACCACGGCGACGCAAAGGTCCGAGAGGATGTTGCCGACGAGAAACAGCAGCGACGAAACCACCAGGATCCCCAGCACCACCGGATAGTCGCGTTCCACCACGCTCTCGTAGCCCAGCAGTCCCATGCCGTTGATGTTGAACACCTTTTCGATGAGAAAGGAGCCGGACACCACCACCGAAACGTTATTGCCGAAACTGGTGGCGATGGGAATCAGGCTGTTGCGCAGGGCATGACGGAATACCGCTCGACGAAATGGCAGTCCCTTGGCCACGGCGGTGCGCACGTAGTCGGCGGCCAGGTTGTCCATCAGGGTGTTTTTCATCAGCATCGTCATCACGGCAAACGACCCGGCCACGTAGGCGGTGAGCGGCAGCACCGTGTGCCACAGGATGTCCATGATCTGTTCGTCCAGGGGCATGTCGGGAAAATTGTCGCTGGTCAGGCCCCCGAGGGGGAAGACCTCCCACACCGACGCCAGGAGGGTGAGCAGCAGGACGCCGATGACCCACCCGGGCACAGCGTAGCCCACGAACACCACCACCGAAGTGGTATTGTCGAAGCCGCTCTTGTGGCGCAACGCCTTGGCGATGCCCAGGGGGATGCAGACGCCGTAGACCATCAGGAGGGTCAAAATCCCGAAGTAGAGGGAAATGGGAACCCGTTCGGCGATCATTCGCCACACCGGGTCGTAGTAGCGGGTCGAAGTGCCCAGGTCTCCCCGCAGCACCTTGGCCAACCACTGTCCATAGCTCACCAGTACCGGCTTGTCGAAGCCGTAATAGGCTTTGAGCCGGGCGATCTGGTCATCGGACAGCGGCTGGCGCTGCTCTGCCGCTCCAGCGGCCATCCCCAGGCTGCTTTGCATCTGGCGGGCCTGGACGATGATGCGTTCGATGGGGCCACCGGGGACCATGCGGGTGATGACGAACACCATCACCGTGATGCCCAGAAAAGTGGGAATGATCAGCAGCAAACGACGGATGAAATAGGCCGTCATGGCGACTTCCTCGCAAAAAAAGCCGCGTGCGGGCACGCGGTGTTACAGCACACAAACGCCTTCAACTTAGCGTAGCCGCGATGCCATTTCAAGCGTCCCGCCTGTCTTGACAAGAATGGCGCTGGTCGTCATCATTCCGCCGGGATATCAATTGAAGAAAGGAGAAGTTCACCGATGGCCCAATTCGATTTTTCCCTGACTCCGGTTGAAGAAGTCTCCGCCCGCACCAGGATTTTCCAGGATCACCTGCAGCGCCTCGACCTCGACGGCGCCCTGCTCGCCCAGAATGCGGATCTGTTCTACTTCAGCGGCACCCTCCAACAGGGCTATCTCTACATTCCGGCCCATGGTGAATCGGTCCTCATGGTCCGTAAGCACCTGCCCCGGGCCCGGGCCGAATCGCCCCTTGAACAAGTCATCGCCATGGCAAGCCCCAAGGAGATTCCCGGCATTCTCCAGCGCTTGGGCCTCCCCCTACCGAGGCGACTGGGCCTGGAGCTCGACGTGCTGCCGGCCCAGCGCTATCTGGGATTTTGCCGCCTGCTGCCCCATGCCGAAATGTCCGATGTCAGCGATGCCGTGCGCCAGGTGCGGGCCGTGAAATCGACTTACGAAATCGAAAAAATCCAGGAGGCGGCCCGACGCGCCGATGCCGTGCAGCAAGCCGTGCCCGGATTCATCGAGACGGGGATCAGCGAAGTGGCCCTGGCCGGACGCATCGAAGCCGAAGCTCGCCGCCTGGGACACCAGGGCGTGGTGAGAATGCGCCTCTGGGGAGCGGAACTGTTCTATGGACACCTGATGAGCGGCGCCAACGCCGCCGCCCCCAGCTTCCTGGCATCGCCCACCGGCGGTCGCGGGTTGGGACCTGCCGTGGCGCAAGGGCCCAGCCTGGCGCCGGTGGTTCCCGGAGTGCCGATTTTAGTGGACTATGTCTTTGCCTACGACGGCTACCTTGCCGACCAGACCCGTATCTACGTCATCGGTGAACTCCCCGAGGCTCTGCACCGGGCCCACGAGGCGATGGTGACCCTTCAGAATGAGCTGGCTGAACGAATGCGCCCCGGAACGCGGGCCGGTGATCTCTATCAATGGAGCCTGGAGCGGGTCGCGGACCTTGGCTATAGCGAGCACTTCATGGGCGCGGCGGCGGCCGACCGCATCCGTTTCGTGGGCCACGGCATCGGCCTGGAGTTGGACGAGTATCCTTTCCTGGCTCAGGGACAGGCCACGGTATTGGCGGAGGGAATGATCGTAGCCCTTGAACCCAAGCTGATCTTTCCGGAAAAGGGCGTGGTGGGAATCGAAAACACGTGGCAAGTGACGAGAAATGGCGGCCAACGCCTGACACAGTTGTCCGATGCCATCGTGTCGGTATAACGGTCGAAGCCTGCGTCGGCCTTAGAAAAAAACGGAAGTGAGGGGGGATCCCCCCCCACTCCCGTCGAATGGATACCGTATCGCGAGAATTAACGCTTGGAGAACTGGAACCGGGCACGAGCGCCGCGCTGACCGTACTTCTTGCGTTCCTTTTCACGGGGATCGCGCTTGACGAAGCCGGCTTTCTTCAGCGGCACCCGGTACTCGGGATTCACCAGCATCAACGCCCGGGTGATGCCGTGACGAATGGCACCGGCTTGGCCGATGATCCCACCGCCACGGACGCTGATGCGCACATCGTAACCGCCCTGGGTGTTGGTGATCCGAAACGGCTCCAGCAACAGCATGCGCGCCGATTCCACCGGAAAATAGGTCTCCAGCGGTTTGTCGTTGATTACAATATCGCCGCTACCCGGCGCCAGCCAGGTTCGTGCGACGGCATTCTTTCTCTTTCCGGTGGCGTAAAAACTATTTTGAAGATCCATGGTCTTTCTGCTCGGCAAAAAGCGGCTTGCGCCGGTTAATTCAACGACAAGGCTTCGGGTTCCTGGGCCTCGTGGGGATGACTGCCCCCGCTATAAACCTTGAGCTTCTTGAACAGCTTGCGTCCCAAACGGTTCTTGGGCAACATGCCGCGTACGGCAAAACGCACCAAGTCTTCGGGCCGCTTGGCCTTGAGTTTCTCGGCGGTGATGCTCTTGATGCCGCCGATATACCCGGTGTGATGATAATAGGCCTTGTCCTGCCACTTGTTTCCCGTCATCACCACCTTTTCGGCATTGATGACGATGATGCTGTCGCCCATGTCGGCGTGGGGGGTGAACAAGGGACTGTGCTTGCCGCGCAGGCGGGCCGCCACTTGGGAAGCCAGCCGCCCGAGGACAAGCCCCTCGGCATCTACCACGTACCACTTGTTCGGGTTATCCCCCGCCTTGGCGCTGTAGGTATACTTTTTCACGGTTCGACACTCCTGATGCAAGACTTCTGTAGTTCGGCAACGAATCAAGAGCTATTAAATGATGGGAGCTGGTTTGTCAAGGCAAAACATGCCACGAATTTGACAAGATCGCCTTTCGTCCGCTATAGACCGGACCCGCTGCCGGATTCCCGGATCATGTCTCCCTCAAACCGAAAGCGCAACCATGGACGCCGTGGAAATCGAAGTCAAGTTCCGGGTCCCTTACCCCCAAGCCCTGGTGGAGGGGATCATGGCCCTGGGCGCCCAGACCGGAAAACGGGTCTTCGAGTGCAACTGGATCTTCGACGACCCCGGCGGGACGCTGACGGGCCGGGGTGAGTTGCTGCGCCTGCGCCGGGACGACACCTGGCGGCTCACCTACAAACTGCCGTGCACGCAGAACGGTCAATTCAAGGTCCGCCGGGAACTGGAGACCACGTTGGCCGACGGCGAGGTGGTGGCCGCCGTGTTCCGCGCCCTGGGACTGACGGCGGCGCGTTGTTACGAAAAATGGCGTCAAACCTTCGACTTGGACGGCGCGCACCTTTGTCTCGACACCCTTCCCTTCGGTACCTTTCTTGAAATCGAGGGGACTGGGGAAAGGATTCGACAGGTGGCCGCCGCACTGAGCCTGCCTTGGCACCGACGCATCCTGGGCACCTACCTGGATCTGTTTCACATCGTGGCCGAAGAAATGGACCTGTCCTTCTCCGACATCACCTTTGCCAATTTCGAGGGTCTGGTCGTGGACATGGGCGCCTGGCGGCACCGGTTCGAGGCCGGCGATCCCCCCTGTGGCGATGCGTTTTCCGTTACGCCTTCAACGGATTGAACCCTTTGAACGGGTGACGGAAAATAGCTTCGGCCCCTTTTTAAAACAGCTGGGCCTGGACCTTGAATCCAAGGTGCCGGAAAGCCTCGTCTCCGGCGCGACGGCCGGTGGAGGTCCGGATCACCATGCCGATGGCCAGCAGGTAGGGTTCCACCACGTCCACCAGGGTGTCGACATCTTCCTGCAACGTGGCGGCGATGGCTTCGATGCCCACCGGCCCGCCTTTGTAGTATTCGATGATCGTCTTCAGGTAGCGGCGATCCAGACGGGTCAACCCCAGGGCGTCCACCCCCTCGAGGGTCAAGGCGGCTTCCACCACTTGGCTGTCCACTCGCCCGTCGCCGCGTACCTGAGCGTAATCGCGCACCCTTTTGAGCAGTCGGTTGACGATTCTCGGCGTACCGCGACTGCGCTCGGCCAGACATCGGGCGCCGTCGGTGTCCATGGACATTTCCAGCAGGGTCGCCGAACGCCGCGTAATACGCACCAAATCATCAACGCCATAAAAATTGAGACTTCGCATCAGGCCGAAGCGGTCGCGCAGCGGCGCCGACAGCATCCCCACCCGGGTGGTGGCCCCCACCAGAGTAAATCGCTTGAGCCGAAAACGGTGACTACGAGCGTGAATCCCCTTGTCGAAAACAAAATCCACGGCGAAATCTTCCATCGCCGGATAGAGAAACTCTTCCACCGCCTTGGGGGTACGGTGAATCTCGTCGACAAACAAAATGTCGCCTTCTTCCAGATGGGTGAGCAACCCGAGCAGGTCGCCCCCTTTTTCCAGGGCCGGTCCGGAGGTCACGGTCAACTGGCTGCCCATCTCGTTGGCGATGATGTGGGCCAGGGTGGTCTTGCCGAGGCCCGGTGGTCCATGGAAAAGCAGGTGTTCCAGCGGTTCGCCGCGTCCTTTGGCGGCCTCGATGGCGATGCTGAGGCTCTCCACCAGCTCCGGTTGGCCAATATACTCGGAAAGCCGTGACGGTCGCAGGCTCAGCAACTCCGGCGTCTCGTCACCGGGCATCAGGCGACCGGAGACGATCTCTTCGTCATCCAGACGACAACGGGTGAGCAGGTTGTCGTTCATCACCGGACCTCGCCACGGTAGACTTCTTCGAAAAGGGCTTCAGGAGTGTCGATGGCCGGGTTGCGCTGGAAGGCCTCATCGATCATGCGGCGGGCTTCGACAGTTTTGTAACCAAGCTGAGAGACCAGCACCTCGATCACCGGCTGGACAAAGTCGGCCGCCGCCGGGACCGCCGAGCTATCCTGGGGCCGAATCAGGGTGAACTTGCCCATCTTGCCTTCCAGGCTGGCAATGATCTTGTGGGCGGTGCGCGTGCCGATCCCCGGCAACCGCTGCAAGGTGCTCACGTCCCGATTTTCGATGGCCCGGGCAATGTCGCGTACCGGCATGGTCATGGCCCGCAGGGCCTTCATGGGCCCCACGTCCGCCACGGAGATCAGCATCTGAAAAAATTCCTTCTCCGCTTCCACCTGGAAACCGATGAGCAGCGGCTTGGGCTGGCGTTCGGTCTGCTGGTGGTAAATGTACAGGGACAAGGGGTCGCCCAGGGCCTTGCCGGCCAAGTCGGCAATCACCCCGGTCGGCAGCAGCACCTCGTAGCCCACCGCGTTGACCAACAGCAGAATACGGTCCTCGTAGCGCTGCAACAAAGTGCCTTCCAGGTAGCCGATCATCTCGGTTTTTTCCCCTCATCCGCCGCGTTGCGGGCTTCTTGTCCCGGAATTGTTTGCCACTGACCGTAGCGGTAGAGTCCCACCAGCGCCATGCCGAGCGCGTCGGCCGCATGGTCGGGACGGATGGGAGCGTTCTGGCGCAGGGCCTGGCGCACGGCCCCTTCCATCTGCGCCTTGGGCGCATTGCCGTTGCCGGTGAGCACCGCCTTGGCTTCCCGCACGGCCACTTGGGCCACCGGCAGGCCACGAAGCCCACCGGCCAGCAGAATCACTCCGGTGACCTTGCCCAGCGTCAACCCCGACTTGGGATAGCGTTCCAGGGAAAAGGCGTCTTCAATGACCAACAAGTCGGGAGACTCGTCAGTGAGCAGGTCGCAGATCCGCCGGTAGATCCGGGCCAAACGTTCCGGCTGAGGATGATGGGCAGGGGTGCGGATGGTGCCGTACGCGAAGTGGCAGACCTTCATTCCCCGGCCGTGGATAATACCAACGCCGGTAGCCGCCAAGCCGGGATCGATCCCCATGATCTTCACCAGGCCGCCGGCCGGCACGGTCAGTTCATCCCCTCGATCTTCTGCCGGGCGATCTTGGCCTCGTTGGAATCCGGATACTTGCGGATCAGTTCCTTGAGAATCAACCGGGCATTGCCCTTGTCGCCCAGATTGAAGAAGGCCAGGCCCTGCTTAAGCAGACTGGCCGGCACCTTGTTACCGTCGGGAAAATTCTCGATGACCTCCTGGTACTCGAGAATTGCCTTTTCATACCAGCGCTCCCGGTAGTAGGTTTCGCCAAGCCAGAAACGGGCATTATCGGCGTTGTCTTCCTTGGGATAGAGGTCCAGAAACTTTTGGAAACCGGCCCTGGCCGCCTCATAGGCCCCCCGTTCGAAATCCCGCATGGCGGCCTGGTAGATTGCTTCCGAGGTTTCAGGAACCGTCGCGGGAGAGCTGGGGACGGACGGGGGAGCGGCCCCGGCATCCGACTCCGGCTGGGCCGGCCCAGGCTGAAGCGAAGGTGGCTGGGGGGCTTCGGCAGGCTTCAGATCGAGGTAGGCTTCGATCTGCCCCACCCGGCTTTCCAGTCGTCCCAGATCCTCGCCCGACCCGGCCTTGGCGAGCTTTTCTCCCAGCGCGTACTGGGTCTCTTCGACCCCTCCTTTGACCCGGTTGAGGTCCGCGCGCAACGCATCGATTTGAGCCTGGATCTCCGCAAACCGGGTTCGCAACTGACCGCCTTCCGTCTCGGATCGACCCGCCGCCGCCTCAAGATTCGCCTGGGCGCTTTCCAGGGCGGCAAGGCGCATGTCGAGGCGCACGATATCCTCTTGAATCGAACAGCCGCTCAGCATCCAAACGCAAAACAATGCCGCGGCCAGGGGGAATCCAATGGGCTTTAAAGTTTGCATGGCGATAAAAGGGGCCCGCCGCAAAGAACGGGTGGAAAGGAAATGGCAAGAGAAGGAATTCGGCGCACCGGCGGATTGCCGCCGGAGCGCCGAATCCCTGTAGGGCTTACTCGATGACGAACTGCGCCCGACGGTTCTTGGCCCAAGCCGCTTCATTGTGACTCGGGTCCAGGGGACGCTCTTCACCGTAGCTTACCGTGGAGAGCCGCGAAGGAGCGATGCCCATGTTGAGCAGAAACGCCTTGGCGCTCTGGGCACGGCGTTCTCCCAGGGCAAGGTTGTATTCGGTGGTTCCCCGCTCGTCGCAGTGCCCCTCGATGAGCACGTTGGCCGCCGACTGGTCTTGCAGCCAAGCCGCCTTGTCCTTCAACACCGCCATCGCCGACGAAGTCAGCGCCGCACTGTCGAATTCGAAGTAGATGTGCTCATTGAGAAACTGGTTGCGCGCCTCGTGCAGGCGGGCTTCCTCCGCCTGGCGCTGGGCGTCGCGTTCGGCGGCGAGACGGGCGGCTTCGATTTCAGCGGCCCGGCGAGCCTTTTCCGCCTCGAGGGCCGCGGCATCCTGAGCGGCCTGACTGAGGTCGGCATCACTCTTGACGGCCTGCTTGGCGCAACCGGAAAACACCAACAATCCTGACACCATCACCAACAACGCCACCTTAACCCATACCTTGTTTCGCATGAATCCTCCTTTACCCCTATTTAACGCTGTTTGGTTTATTGTATGCCGTTGGGGGACCAGTCGGGCTGGCCTTGCTCTCCGGGCAAACTCAGCAGCCGGCGCTGATCCGTCCCGAACGCTGTCATGACATAGATCCTGGAAGGGCCTTCTCGCGTGGAACTGAAGGCGATCAACGAACCATCCGGAGACCAGGAGGGCGACTCGTTATCGCCGCTGTCACGGGTGAGTTGAACGATGTTACGGGTTTCCAGATCGATCACGCGAATGTCGATCCGGTTCTTTTCCATCGCCGTGTAAACAATACGGCCGCCCTTGGGCGACCAAGTTGGTTGTGTATTATAGGGCCCCTGAAAAGTCAAGCGCTCACTGCGGCCCGAGGCCACGTCCATGATATAAATCTGCGGGCTGCCGGCGCGTTTGGAAACGAACGCCATCTGCTTGCCGTCTGGAGAAAAGGTGGGCGAGACATCAATGTCCGCCTGGTTGGTCATCCGCTTGATGATCTTGCCGCCGGCCGAGATCAGGTAGATATCCTGGTCGCCGGTAAACGACAGGGTTGCGGCCAGCTCCGGGCGTCCCGGCACCCATTGGCCGTTGAGATTAATGCCGCTTTCGGCCACTACAGCACCGCGATTTTCCAACCGATGGCGAATGTAAAGGTCCGGCCGCCCCCGCTGGTAAGAGGTGTAGGAAATCCACTGGCCGTCTGATGACCATGACGGGGCCAGACAGATGCTTTCCTGCCGGGTGAACCGCTGGGGATTGTAGCCGTCGAAATCGCAGGTAAAAATTGCCTTGCGTCCCGTTTCCCCGGAAACGAAGGCAATCTGGCTGTCAAAGGGACCGGGGTTGCCGGTGAGCAGCATCAACACCTCGCTGCAAAAGCGTCGGACCAGGCGCCGCAGATCCTCCTTCCGGGCCGTGTAACGTTTGCCGATGAGTCGCTCCTGCTTCACGGTGTCAAAGAGGCGCAACTCCAGGTCCACCACGCCATCGGTGAGGGTTGCCAGCCCGGTGATGAGCAACTCGCTGCCGATGCCGGTCCAGGCCTTGAAATCGATGTCCGCCTCGGTCACCCCCATCTTCTTGGGGTCCACCAGGAAGGCGCCGGGGTTCACAGGAGCAAAATAACCGGTAAAATCCAATGTTTCAGTTGTCAACCGAGTGCCTTGACGCGCCAGTTCGGTCGCCGCCACATCCTCGGAGACAGTTTTGAAGTCGGGGATGGCAATGGGAATTTTGCGTAAATACGGATTGGTAAGGTCGATGTAGCCGTAGTCGGCTGCCAACGCCGCGGGACTCCATGCCGCCGCCAGCACCAGCAGGCCTCCCAGCGCCAGGAACCGCCTGATCCACTGATGCATCCTGCCATTACGGGAGACTGTTGGAAGATTCATGTTGATTCACCTGCATTTAAGCTGGGCGCCGATATCGGTGCCGATTGCGGTTACTGAATGACCCCCTGGGGCGTAAAGCGCAACCCCACGGTGATGGATGGCCGCCGTATTCCCTTCGGGTGGGGCGGCAGCGGTTCGGACTTCAGAATGGCGCGGCGGGCGGATTCGTCAAGGTAACTGTTGCCCGATTTTCTGTCAAACCAGAGATCCTTGATCCGACCGTCCGGCAACACGCTGAAGGCCACCTCTGCCGCCAAGTCGTTCCGGCCGCCCGCCAACGATTCGGAAAAGGCCCAGTTCTTGTTCACCGCGTAGGCCACTTCCAGGCGATACATATCTTCCATACTCAGGGGACCACCGCCCCCGCCGCCCCCGCCTGTACCTGTGCCTGTGCCCGAACCCGTGCCTGCGCTGCCATCGACCCGGGTTCTCATTCGCTCGATGGCCTCCCGGGGGCCGGCTTCCGACCTGAGCCGTTCAATGGCCGATGCCACGGCCGCCGGTCGGCCGGAGTCGACCTGCTTTTCCAATTTGGAGATGGCCTTGGCCACCGCCGGAGCGGGTCGATAGGTTTCCCGCTTGAGACTTTTTTTGACTTTCGGGACCGACTTGGGCGCCGTCTCCGTCTTTTCCGGTTTGGCTGCCGGGGTCTTCTTGGGCGTTGGCGGCGCGATGGACACATCTGCCTCCGGCGGCGGCACCGGTTCAGGAGGCGGTAGCACCGGTTGAGGCGCAGGTTCGGGAGTTGGTGGCTCCGGTGCGGGAACAGGCTCGGGAGCTGGTGGCTCCGGTGCGGGAACAGGCTCGGGAGCCTTGGCCGCCGGGGAAGCCGGCTTGGGTTCGGGGGCCGATGGCGCGGGAGGGCCCGGTGCACCAGGCAAAGCGCCTTCCAGCGACACCATGGTGACATCAATCATCGACAAGGAACGGCCCCGGTCGTGGGTCAGGTTCGGCATCCAGATCACCGCCGCCAGCACCAGCAGATGCAACATGGCCGAGACGGCCAGCGGCATGGCCGTGACGCGGTCTGCCGGTGGCGGAGCGCCGGTTTTGGAAATGCGCGATGAGTGCCGCTGGTTCATACCGTTACCGTCAACGCGCCGACGCCTTGCCTTCCTCTTCAGGCGGGATGGTCACCATCCCGAGTCGATCGACGCCGGCGGCCTTGATCTCGGCCATTACCATGACCACCACACCGTAGGGCACCTGTTTGTCGGCCCGCAGGTATACCGCCCGATCACTGCGGGTCTCGAGAATCTTGGCCAGCTTGTCGCTGAAAAAATCCAACGACACCTGGTAATCGTTGATAAACACCTCGTTCTGGGCGTTGATGGTCACGAGCAAAGGCTCTTTTTCCGACTCCATCGGCTCGGCGGTGACCTCGGGCAGCGCCACATCCACGCCCTGTACCATCATGGGCGCGGTCACCATGAAAATGATCAGCAGCACGAGCATCACGTCCACGAAGGGCGTCACGTTGATATCCGCCATCAGACTGTCACGGCCCCGGCCGACGTTCATCGCCCCGCCTCCTCCCGTCCCAGGATATCGCGCTCGACGATGTTCTGGAAATCGGATGCAAAGTTCTCCAGATCGGTTTCAATGAGGCGAATTTTCTGTGTGAAGTAGTTGTAGGCGATGACGGCCGGAATGGCCGCCGCCAGCCCCGCGGCGGTGGCCACCAGCGCCTCGGAGATCCCCGGCGCCACCACCGCCAGGCTCGCCGATCCACGCATGCCGATGCCATGGAAGGAATTCATGATTCCCCAGACCGTTCCGAATAGGCCGATGAAGGGGGTGGTGTTGCCGGTGGTGGCCAGAAACGGGACCATTTGCCCCATGCGGGCCACTTCACTGTTGATCGCCCGCCGCAGGGCCCGACGCACGTTGTCCCCGCCCCTGGCAAAATGGCTACCGGCCTTGCGCTGGCCATCGGTCCCCACGCCGCCTTGTTGCTGCACCCGCCGCAACTCGATATAGGCGACCCGGAACACCCGGGCCACCGGGCTGCCGGTCAATAGCTTGGCGCGGTTGAAAGCATCCGTCAGGTCATTGCTTTTCCAAAAGAAATCGGAGAAACGGCCGGACTCGTCGATGGCCCGCCGCAGGTAGCGATACTTCATGATCATGATGGCCCATGAAGAAACCGAAAAAAAGAGCAACGTCAACAACACGAGTTGAACCACCAGGCCAGAACCGAGAACCATGTGGATCAAATCAAGATTCGAAGGCAACATCCGCATCAGCTCCACGCATGCAAACGCCCCGCCAAGAGGGGGCGCTGCGCGTCCGAAAAGGGTGTAAGTGTAAAATTTTTTTCGAAATTTGGAATCTATCGAAAGGTTTGAAGACTGTCAAGGTGGTTATGGTGACCCGTATCCAGAAAACCCGACCCAAGGCGCATCGAAGAGATCAAGGGCAACGGCATGGATGTCTCCCACAAGGCAATCAGTAAATGGCCTGACGGTTCTCGGCGTCGAAGAGGTGCAATCGCTCCAGGTTCATGCCCACGGCAAGGCGCTCATCGGCCCGGATCACACGGCTGCCCTCGCTGCGCGCGGTGAGCTTGACGCCGTCAAAGTCCATGTGCAGATGGGTTTCGCCGCCCAGGGGCTCGACCACCTCCACCTGCCCCTCCACCACCCATTCCGCCGGCAGGCCCGGGCCGCTGTCGGCCGGGGCCAGGTCTTCGGTGCGCAGTCCGGCGATCACGGCCATCCCCTCCCGGATACGGGACCCGGCTCGGGGCGGGATGGGAAGCTGAAACCGTTCGCTCAATCGCAGCCAAGACGTTCCCCCCCTGGCAATCACGGCCCCGGGCACCAGGTTCATCGGCGGGCTGCCGATGAACCCGGCGACGAAGGTGTTGGCAGGATTTTGAAAAACTTCCATGGGGGTGCCCACCTGCTCGATGCGTCCGTCGCGCAGCACCACGATGCGGTCGGCCAGGGTCATGGCCTCGATCTGGTCGTGGGTCACGTAAATGATGGTGGTATTGACCTTCTTGTGCAACCGCTTGATCTCGGTACGCATCTGGGTGCGCAGCTTGGCGTCGAGGTTGGACAGCGGTTCATCGAAGAGAAACACCGACGGATGGCGCACGATGGCTCGGCCCATGGCCACCCGCTGACGTTGACCGCCGGAGAGTTCATGGGGCTTGCGCTGAAGTAATTCCTCCAGGCCCAGGATACGGGCCGCCTCCACCACGCGCCGCTGGATCTCGTCCTTGGGGGTACGTTGGAGCTGAAGGCCAAAACTCATGTTTTTATAAACGTTCATGTGGGGGTAGAGCGCGTAGTTCTGAAACACCATGGCGCAACCGCGATCCTTGGGCGCCAAATCGTTGACCACACGGTCATCGATGCGGATCGTCCCCTGGCTGATCTCCTCCAATCCGGCCACCATTCTGAGCAGGGTCGACTTGCCACAGCCCGACGGCCCCACCAGCACGATGAACTCCGTATCGCGGATATCGAGACTGACCCCGTGCACCACCTCGGTCCTGCCGAAGCGCTTGTAGACACTCTCCAACATCACGCTGGCCATGCAACACTCCTTGACGACGCCCGAT
>JACDJC010001353.1_pt1 | contig 22126 bp, 25 predicted proteins | sample 7454191 | NCBI WGS metagenome assembly JACDJC01 (sample SAMN14253291, study PRJNA609438) | sludge metagenome | isolation source: sludge after 25d culture with pyrite and EDTA | collected 2018-12-20 | reverse complement strand
GTCCTTGAGCACCAGATGCCGCTGCCATTCCGACGGATACGGCCGCACCGCGAAGGTCGCGTTGCCCGGCCCGGCGAACCTGCGCTGCGGCGCGGCGACCGCCACGCGCGCATCGACGGCGAGCACGCCGTCCTCGTCGGCCAGCAGCGGATTGACGTCGAGTTCCTGCACCTCGGGCAGATCGGCCGCCAGTTGCGCCAGCTTGACCAGCGTCAGCGCCACCTCGTCCGGCTTGACCGCCGGCACGTTGCGGTAGGCGGCGAGCAGCCGCGAGATCCGCGTCCGCGCGATCAGGTCGCGCGCCAGCCGCAGGTCGAGCGGCGGCAATGCCAGCGCCTTGTCGTTGACCACCTCGACGGCGATGCCGCCGTGGCCGAACACGATCACCGGCCCGAACGTCGCGTCATCCGCGATGCCGAGGATCAGTTCGCGCGCCTTCGGCCGCAGCACCATGGGCTGCACGATCACGCCGGACAGCCGCGCGTCGGGGCGCTTCGCCCTGGCGCGGGCGAGAATCTCCGAGGTGGCGGTGCGCACGGCATCGGCGTCGGTCAGATTGAGGACGACGCCGCCGACGTCGGACTTGTGCGTGATGTCGCGCGACAGGATTTTCAGCACGACCGTCATGCCCTGCGCGAAGAACGGCGCGGCGAGCGCGGCCGCCTCGTCGGCATCGGCGGCGGCGAGCGTCGGCACCATCGGGATCTGATAGGCCTCGAACAGCCGCTTGACCTCGATGGGGTCGAGCCAGCGCCGCCCCTCGGCAACCGCCGCCGCAACGATCGCGCGCGCGGTGGCGACGTCCGGCACAAACTCCGCCGGCAGGCTCGGCGGCACCTGGGCCAGCGCGTTCGTCACCTCGCGATGATGCACGAGATGCATGAAGCCGCGCGCGGCGTCGTCCTCGGTGGGATAGCTCGGGATCGAAGCGTCGTTGAAGGTCCTGTCGATGCTCTCGTCGCCGCCGACCCACACCGCAAGGACCGGTTTCGGCGTCGTACGTTTCTCGCGATCGACGCTGACCACGCGCGCGACCGTGGCGGCGATCTCGCTCGCCGGGGCGATCGCCGTATGGACGTTCATCACCAGCACGGCGTCGTTGTCGGGATCGGCGAGCAGCACCTCGAGCGCCGCCGCGTAGCGCGCGGCGTCCGCGTCGCCGACGATGTCGACCGGGTTGGCGCCCGACCAGGTCGGCGGCAGCACCGCGTCGAGCCGCCCGCACACCTCCGGCGAGAGCGTCGCCGGCGTTCCGCCGAGCTCGACCAGCCGGTCGACCACCAGCACGCCGATGCCTCCGCCATTGGTCAGGATGGCGAGCCGCTTGCCCTGCGGCGGCCGGACGCGGCCGAGCGTTTCGGCGCAGTCGAACAACTCGCGCAGGTCGAACACCCGCAGCATGCCGGCGCGGCGGAACGCGGCGTCGTAAACCGCGTCGGAGCCGGCCAGCGCGCCGGTATGGGTCGCGGCCGCCTTCGCGCCCTGCGCCATCCGCCCCGACTTGACCACCACGATCGGCTTGACGCGCGCGGACGCCCGCGCCGCCGACATGAACTTTCGCGCATCCTTGATCGCCTCGACGTAGAGCAGGATCGCGTCGGTCGCGGGGTCGAGCGCGAAGAAGTCGAGCAGGTCGGCGATATCGACGTCGAGCTGGTCGCCGATCGACACGATGCCGGAAAATCCCACCGCCTCCTGCGCCGCCCAATCCACCATGCCGGCGGCGATGGCGCCCGACTGCGAGATCAGCGCCAGATTGCCGGCGCGCGGCATGCCGGCCGCGAAGCTCGCGTTGAGCTTCACGCCCGGCATCATGATGCCGAGGCAGTTGGGGCCGATCAGGCGCATGCCGTGCGCCCGGGCGGCGAGGCGCGTGGCCTCGGCCAGCGATCCCTCGCCGTGGCCGAGGCCGGCGCTGATGATCACCGCGCCGGCAACGCCCCGCTTGCCCGCGTCCGCGATGATGTCAGGAATGGCCCGCGCCGGCGCGGTGACGACTGCGAGATCGGGCACGAATCCCAACTTGTCGAGGCTGCTTGCGGTGGCGACCCCGCCGATCTCGGCGTAGCGCGGATTGACGATGCCGAATTGCCCGGCAAATCCCGCCGCGCGGATGTTGTCGAGGATCGCCAGCCCGACCGATCCCGGCCGCGGGCTCGCCCCGATCAGCGCCACCGCGCGCGGGGCCAGAAGGCTGTTCAATCGATAGGTCGACATCAGATCACCGCACCGCGTTTCGCCATCCGTGCGCGCGGAGAACGCCGCGCGACGACAGTTTACGAATTACGAGCCGCCGGCGCAGCGTTTCAATGCCCGCATCACGTCCTCACGCGAGATGATGCCGACCAGTTTGTCATTGCCGATGACGGGAATGCTGCGGACCCGGTGCTCCACCATCAACTGCAGGACGCGCGTGAGCTTGGTCTCGCCGTTGACGTAGATGAACTCGGGTTTCATCACGTCGGTCACGGTCCGTTTCATCAGGTCGTCATACTGCGGAATCATTCTCGCCGGGGTGAAGGCGAAGCAGTTCAGGTAGTCGAATTTCGTCACCAGCCCGAGGACATGGGAGTTCTCCACGACGGGATAGGCGTTGAAGTCGTCCGCGGCGAACATCTGGCCAAGCTCACGCATGGTCACGTCGCGGGTCACGGTCTTCACCTTGCGCGTCATGTTGTCGGCGACGACTTCTTCAAGGAATTTGTACAAGGGACATCCAATGACGTTAGGGTTTCTGCGGCCGTCGGGTGCGACGATCTCCGCCAGGGTCTCGCGCGGTCTCAGCTTGTCATTTGATCGCGGATTCCGGAGAATGACTTGATCAAGGTCAAGCACCGGGCGAGTTTCGTTTCTAGAATTAAAACAATGCGATCGCCCTCCCTGCACATCCGGGGGCGGAGCATCCGCGGTTCATCGGGGAAAAGCTGATGCGGGCGATGGTGCTCACGGCTCCGGACACTCCGCTGCGCATGGAGGAACGCGAGCTGCCCGTGCCCGGCAGCGGGCAGGTCCGTATCCGGATCGGCGCCTGCGGCGTATGCCGCACCGATCTCCATGTGGTCGACGGCGAACTGCCCAACATCCCCTACCCGATCATCCCCGGCCACGAGATCGTCGGCCGGGTCGAGGCGGTCGGCGAGAATGTCGCGGACCTGCGGGTCGGCGAGCGCGTCGGGGTGCCGTGGCTCGGTTCTACCTGCGGCACCTGCCGCTACTGCCGGAGCGGCATGGAGAACCTGTGCGACCATGCGCTGTTCACCGGCTACACCCGCGACGGCGGCTTCGCCACCCACACCATCGCCGATGCGCGCTATGCGTTTCCGCTCGGCGAGGACGGCGACGACGTCGCAGCGGCGCCGCTCCTGTGCGCCGGCCTGATCGGCTGGCGCTCGCTGGTCATCGCGGGCGACGCCGGGCGGCTCGGCATCTACGGCTTCGGCGCCGCCGGGCATATCGTCGCCCAGGTGGCGCGCTGGCAGGGCCGCGAGGTCTATGCCTTCACGCGCGCCGGCGATACGGCCGCACAGGATTTCGCCCGAAAGCTGGGAGCGGTGTGGGCCGGCGCTTCCGACGCACCGCCGCCCGCAGCCCTGGATGCCGCGATCATCTACGCGCCGGTCGGCGAGCTGGTGCCGGCGGCGCTGCGCGCGGTGCGCAAGGGCGGCCGCGTGGTCTGCGCCGGTATCCACATGAGCGACATTCCTTCGTTTCCCTACCGCCTGTTGTGGGAGGAGCGGCAGCTCGTCTCCGTCGCCAACCTGACGCGGCGCGACGGGCTGGATTTCCTTAAAATCGCGCCGCAGGCCGGCATCCGTATCGAGACCACGGCGTTTCCGCTGGCGCAGGCGAACGAAGCGCTCGGCCGGCTGCGCTCGGGCGAGTTGCTCGGCGCCGCGGTGCTCCGGCCATGACGATGTGCGACGCATGACCGCCTCCCTCGCCCCCGACGCGCAGCAGCAGGATGAGGTGTTCGCCTTCCTGATGGACCCGGCGACCCATGGCGGCGCGCCGGTGACCCGGATCGACACCCACGCGGCTTCGGTGTTTCTCGCCGGCACCCGCGCGCTGAAGGTCAAGCGCGCGGTCCGCTTCCCGTTTCTCGACTATTCGACGCTGGCGAAGCGGAAGGAGGCCTGCGACGAGGAATTGAGGGTCAACCGCCCCTTCGCTCCGCTCATCTACCGCCGCGCGGTGGCGATCACGCGCCGCGACGGCGGGCCTCTCGTCATCGGCGGCGACGGCACGCCGGTCGAATGGGCAGTGGAGATGGCGCGCTTCGACGAGCGGCTGACGCTCGATCACGTCGCCGAGACGGGAGAGATCGGGCCGGATCTCGCCCGCGACATCGCCGACGCCATCGCGGCGTCGCACGCCGCCGCGTCAGCGGCACCCGCAGCGCCCTGGATCGATTCAATTCCCGTCATCGTCGCGCGCAACACCGCGGTCTTCCGCGGCGCCGCGGCCCTCGCTCCGCACGAGATCGACGCGCTCGACGCCGCGAGCCGGGCCGCATTCACGCGCGCGCAGGACGTGCTGGCGCGGCGCGGCCGGCGGGGCCATGTGCGCCGCTGCCATGGCGACCTGCACCTGTCGAACCTCGTGCTGATCGACGGCAAGCCGGTGCTGTTCGACGCCATCGAGTTCGATCCGGCGATCGCCTCGGTGGACGTGCTGTACGATCTCGCCTTTCCGCTGATGGACCTTCTGCATTACCGCCAGCCCGAGGCGGCGAACGGCGTCCTGAACCGCTATCTGGCGACGACGGCGGAGGATCACCTCGACGCGCTGTCGCTGTTGCCGCTGTTCCTGTCGATTCGCGCGGCGATCCGGGCCCATGTCCTGCTGGCGCGGCTCGACCAGAACGCCGGCGACGGCGGCGGCATCCGGCGCGCGGCGCTCGATTATTTCGCGCTGGCGTGCCGGCTGATCGCGCCGCCGCAGCCACGCCTGATCGCGGTCGGCGGCCTGTCGGGCACCGGCAAGTCCGTGCTGGCGCGCGCGCTGGCGCGCTTCGTCGCGCCGGAGCCGGGCGCGGCGGTGCTGCGCTCGGACGTGGTGCGCAAGCGCCTGTTCGGCGTGGCCGAGACCGAGCGGCTGCCCGCCGCCGCCTACGGCACTGACACCACCGCGCGCGTCTATGACGGGCTCGCCGCGCGCGCGGCCCGCGTTCTGGCGCAGGGACATTCGGTGATCGTCGACGCGGTTTTCGCACGCGGCGCGGAGCGGTCGCAGATCGACGCGATCGCGCGGGACATGAGGGTGCCCTTCACCGGACTTTTCCTCACCGCCGACCTTCCGACCCGGATGCGGCGGATCGGCGGCCGCACCGGCGACGCCTCCGATGCCACCGCGGATCTCGCCCGGCAGCAGGAGGACTACGACATCGGCTCCCTCGACTGGGCGATGGTGGACGCATCCGGCACGCCGGACGAGACGCTGGCGCGCAGCAGGGATGCGCTTGCCGCATCCAGGCGGTGCGCGCCTGCGACGGAAACGGGACCATGACGCGCGCTTCGCCAGCTCCGCGCGCCAAAACCGGCCGCGCCGCGCGGCAGAAGCCACGACTCACGCCGGCGATGACCAGCACCGAGGCATTCCGCGCCGTGGCGCGCGGCTGCCTGGACGATATCGCGGCCCATCATGACGCGACGTGCCAGGGCGACGCCGACGCGCTCCATCAGACTCGCATCGCGCTGACGCGATTGCGCAGCCTGGTCGCGTTCTTCCCGGCCATGGCCAGGCAGGCGCGCTGGGTGCGCCTCAGGAGCGAACTGAGATGGTTGAACGGCTATCTCGGCCCGGCGCGCGACATGGATGTCGCCATGGCCGCATCGAAAGACGAAAAGAGCCTGCGCGCGAAGGCCGGCGACCGGGCCGCCGACAAGGCATGGGCCGACAGTCACCGCCGCCTCGAACGGGCGCTGCGATCGCAGCGTTATCGGCGTCTCATCGCCGACCTGTCGCGCTGGATCGAACAAGGCCGGACCGGGAATGCTGTCGCGGGCGACGAACCCGTCGCCGAGCGCGCCGCCCGCAAGCTCGCGCGCTGGCACAAGCGGCTTCTGAAACGAAGCGACCGCATCGCGGCGATGGATACCGACGAACTCCACCGGCTGCGGCTGCGCACCAAGCGGTTCCGCTATGCCGTCGAGTTCTGCGAAGGTCTGTGCGCGGGCAGACGCCGCGCGCGCCAGCAGGCCATGCTGAAACATCTGCGCAAGGCGCAGGCCGCGCTCGGCCATCTCAACGACATGGAGAACCGCCGCGCCCTCTCGGCCTCGCAGGAGGCAGCCGATGTCCGCGAGGGCAAGCGCGCGAAGCGGCTGATGGAGGACGCGGAGGCCGCCTACCGGAAGATGGCGGAGATCAAGCCGTTCTGGGCGTGAGGCCGCCTGCCGGAAGGCCGCTAGCGCGACAACAGCACGCAACGCGTCGCGCGCGTCATGAAATGCCGCGTCACGCCGCCGAGCACCCATTCGCGGAATCGCGAATGGCCATAGGCCCCCGCCACCACCAGGCCGGCTCCGACGTTCGACGCCATGTCGTCCAGTTGCCCCGGCACGTCGCCGGTCGCGCCGGCCACCAGCTCGGAGGCAAGAACGCCATGGCGCGACAGCCACGCGACGACGTCCTTCGCCCGCGCCGCTGCGGTTTCGATGTCATCGTTTCCTTCGGCGATCTGCGCGACCGCGACGTCCTTGGCCTTGCGCAGCAGCGGCAGCGCATCGACGATGGCGCGCCGCGCCTCCGGCCGGTCCTTCCAGGCGACGAGAATGCTGCGCAGATCGAGCCAGCGCATCTGCGGCGGCACCAGCAGCAGCGGCCGCCCGAGCTGCATCACGAGATCGTTCGGATTGGCGCGCGCGAACGGGTCGGCCACCGCGTCCGCGTGACCGTCGGCAATGACGATGTCGGCGGCGCGCGCCTGCGCCGCGATGTATTTTGCGGGCATCTCGCGGGCGGAGCGCCACTCGATCGTTCTGGCGCGTCCCTGCAGCCTGCCGCGGAACTGGCTTTCAAGCTCCGCCATGTGCTTGTCGATCGCCGCGTAGCCCTTGTCGATCAGGGCCTGGGCCGCGTTTCCGGAGGTGTAATAGAGCGGCGGACTGAACTCGGCCGCCGTGATGCCGATCGCATGCGCCCCGAAACGCTCTGCAAGATCGCCGGCGACCGTAAGGCACGCCTCGCAAGGACGGTCGTACGCCAGGCTGACCATCACGGTCGCGTATGTCATCTGCCTCTCCGCCTGTCCCGGGCGGCCGCCGTCACGGGCCGCCCCTGAACCGCCAAAATCTTCTAGCTGGAAAGCCGCAAGCAGGGATGAGATAGATCAAGTTGCCTTCCGGTCGGTACGGAATACTGTGCACCGGCCGCTCGATCATGGCGGCGGCGGTACACGCCGTCAACGCAGCACCTCACCGAGCACGGGAGCTTGGCGTGACCTACCGATCGATCATGGTGCATCTCGATCTTCAGAACAGCAACGAATCCGCGTTGCGGGCGGCATGCGAACTGGCCGACCGATTCGGCGCGCGGGTGATCGGCACCGCGGCCGGCCTGCCCAACGTGCCGGTGCATCTCGACGGCATGATCGCCTCGAGCGTGCTGGAAGCCGATTACGAACAGTTGAAGCGCGCCATCGACCGTTGCAAGACGCGGTTTCACGATGCGCTCAAAGCGGCCGGCTGCGCATCGGAATGGCGTGCCGCGTCCGCCTACCCGGCCGATTTCCTCGCGACCGAGGCGCGCGCCGCCGATCTCGTGATCGTCGGCCGCCCGCAAGGCGACGCCGTATTCTTTCCGCAGCAATCGCTCGATATCGGCGACGCGGTGATGCAGACCGGCCGGCCGATCCTGATCGTGCCGCCGAACCAGACCTGCGTGCCGTTCGGACGCGCCCTGCTGGCATGGAAGGATACCCCCCAGGCGCGGCGGGCCGCCGTCGCCGCGCTGCCGCTCCTGGCGCATATCGGGAGCGTGATGGTGGTGGAGGCGGTATCCGACCCGCGGGACAAGGATGCTGCGACGCGGCGTGTCGCCGATGTCGCGGCATGGCTTCACCGCCACGGGATCGCCGCATCGGCCAGCGCGGAACTGACCACCGAGGACGACGGCAAAGTCCTGCGATCGATCGCCGCCGAGAATGGCGCGGACCTGATCGTGGCGGGCGCCTACGGCCGCAGCCGGCTGCGCGAATGGGTGTTCGGCGGGGTCACCCGCGATCTGCTGGAGCACTGCCCGGTCTGCACGCTGCTCATGCATTGACGCCGCCCGGCCGCCTTCCGCGGCCGCGGCGCGCTCCTATCTTGATATTGATCAAATAGCGGCTCCCCGTTCGCGCATAGCGTGCGCGCACGATGGATTCCGAACGCGGAGAACGGATATGCGCGCGCATCAGATCATGACACGCCGGGTCATTACGGTTCCGGCCGACACGCCGATCGCCGAGGCGGCCAGGATCATGCTGCAGCAGCACGTCAGCGGGCTTCCCGTGGTCGATCAGGCCGGCAAGCTGGTCGGTGTCGTCTCGGAGGGCGATTTCATCCGCCGCGCCGAAATCGGGACCGAGACGAAGCGCGGCGGATGGCTGCGGTTTCTGATCGGCCCCGGCCAGGCCGCCACCGAATTCGTGCGCGAGCGGGGCCGCAAGGTCGGCGAGGTCATGACGCCCGATCCCTGCACGATCACCGAGGAGGCACCGCTCGCCGAGATCGTGCAACTGATGGAAAAGAAACACATCAAGCGCGTTCCGGTGATGCGCGGCGATGCCATCGTCGGCATCGTCACCCGCTCCAACCTCTTGCAGGCGGTGGCCGGCCTCGCCCACGAGGTGCCGGACCCGACCGCCGACGACGACCATATCCGCGACCGCATCATCACCGCGATCGAGAAGAACGACTGGCGCCCCTACGGGCTGAGCGTCGTGGTGCGCGACGGCATCGTCCATCTCAGCGGCATCATCACCGACGAGCGGTCGCGGCAGGCTTCCGTCGTGGCGGCGGAAAACGTGCCCGGCGTGCACAAGGTGCACGACCACCTCTGCTGGGTCGAGCCGATGTCCGGCGTCTACATGAACTCGCCGGAAGACGAGGAATGGGCAAAGGCCGAGTAGCGGGCCGGACCGGGTTCCCGCACGCCTGCGACGAGACGTCCCGCCGAGGTTGACGGGCCGCAAAGTCGGCTGCGGCGCGGAATGCGATGGTTTTACCGATCAAGAAGGGGAGGCTCGTGATGTCGGTCATCGGGGAACAGGTTCGCGGCGACGGAGGACAGTTTGCCGACGGCATGGCGTCGCACTTTCTCGAAGCCGGCAAGCGCGGGCTGCAGCTCTCGCTTGCCGCCCAGAAGACGCTGATCGAGGAAATCTATCAGGCCAGCGGCGATGCGCTTGCGCATACCAAGGCGCAGATGCACGTCGCCAACGAGTTCGCCGCGAAGATGGCGGAAGCGCATTCCTTCAAGGATCTCGTCAGGGTCTGGCAGGAATGCAGCCAGCACCAGATGGACGTGATGCGCAAGGATAGCGAACGGCTGGCTGCGTACGGCCAGGAGGTGCTCGAAAAATCGTTCAGGTATCTGCGGGAAGCCGGCGAGCCCTGACCGCCGGCCGGCCGCAGGTAATCGGCAGGACGACGACATCCGTCCGTCAGTGACGACCGCCGCGGGACGATTCGGCGTGACGCTGGGGATTCCATTCGTTAAATCAATGGTCTGACAGGATTATCCCCGCCCGCTTTCGCCCGCGTCTGCGGGCGAGTTCACGCTTGAGCACCATCTGTCCCCGGACGATAATCGCCCCGCGCCACATCCGCGGAGAAGGGCGTCGCCCGATGCAACGGACCCGATGGAAGGCAGAGCGTGAGCAGCAAGGACCCGCCGTCTCCCGACAACCATTTTCGCGATGATCACCTGCAACTCGGCATCGAGGGTGCGGGCGTCGGCACCTGGGACCTCGATCTTGCCACCCGCAGCCTGGTCTGGTCGGGGAACACGCGCAGGCTGTTCGGCGTGCCGGACGACACGCCGGTGGACTGGGCGCTGTTTCTCTCGCTCCTCGAACCGCGCGACCGCGAGCGCACCGAGCGCGCGGTGACCCATTGCGTCGCCACCAGCGGCAATTTCGACCTGCAATACCGCGTGCGCGGCGAGCACGGGCACCACTGGCTGCGCGCCCGCGGCAGCCTGGTGCGCGACAAGAACGGAGCTCCCTGGCACATCTGCGGGATCGCGCTTTCCATCGACGAGCAGAAGCAGCTCGAGGAGGCGCTACGAACCCGCGAAGGCCACTTCCGCTCGATTCTCGACACCGTTCCCGACGCCATGATCGTCATCGACGGCCAAGGCGTCATGCAGTTCTTCAGCAGCGCGGCCGAGCGGCAGTTCGGCTACTCGGTGCAGGAGGCGATCGGCCAGAACGTCAGCATCCTGATGCCGCATCCGGACAGCGCGCGACACGACGGCTACCTCGCCCGCTATCGCGCCACCGGCGAGCGCCACATCATCGGCATCGGCCGGATCGTCACCGGCAAGCGCAAGGACGGCACCACCTTCCCGATGCACCTGTCGATCGGCGAAATGCAGTCCGGCGGCGAGACCTATTTCACCGGCTTCGTGCGCGACCTCACCGAATACCAGCAGACCCAGACCCGCCTGCAGGAATTGCAGTCCGAGCTGGTCCACGTCTCGCGCCTCAGCGCGATGGGCGAGATGGCCTCCGCGCTCGCCCACGAGCTCAACCAGCCGCTTTCCGCCATCAGCAACTACATGAAGGGCTCGCGGCGGCTGTTGACGGCGGGCGGCGATCCCAACACGGCGAAGATCGAGGCCGCTCTGGACCGCGCCGCCGAGCAGGCGATCCGCGCCGGCCAGATCATCCGCCGGCTGCGCGATTTCGTGTCGCGCGGCGAATCGGAGAAGCGGGTGGAGCGGGTGTCGAAGCTGGTCGAGGAAGCCGGCGCGCTCGGCCTGACCGGCGCCCGCGAGCAGGGCGTGTCGCTGCATTTCAACCTCGATCCCGGCTGCGACATGGTGCTGGTGGACCGCGTCCAGATCCAACAGGTGCTGGTCAACCTGTTCCGCAACGCGCTCGAGGCCATGGCCGGCTCCGCCCGGCGCGAGCTCATCACCACCAACACCAAGGTCGGGGAGGACATGATCGAGATTGCGGTATCGGACACCGGACACGGCATCGGCGAGGAGCACCGGGCCGGGCTGTTCCAGACCTTCTTCACGACCAAGGAAACCGGCATGGGCGTGGGCCTTTCCATCAGCCGGACCATCGTCGAGGCTCACGGCGGCCGGATGTGGGCCGAGAACAACTCCTCGGGCGGCGCGACCTTCCGCTTCACGCTGCCTGCCGCACCGAGCGAAGGGCTGGCCGATGTCGCCTAGCAGGACCGTCTATATCATCGACGACGACGCCGCGATGCGGGACTCGCTGGACTTCCTGCTGGGCTCAGCGGGCTTCGAGGTGACGCTGTTCGATTCCGCCGTAGGCTTCCTCGAAGCGCTGCCCAATCTCGGCTTCGGCTGCGTGGTGTCCGACGTGCGGATGCCGGGCCTCGACGGCATCGACCTGCTCAAGCGGCTGAAGCAGGATCACAAGACGCTGCCGATCATCATCATGACCGGGCACGGCGACATCCCGCTGGCCGTCGAGGCCATGAAGCTCGGGGCGATCGACTTCCTCGAAAAGCCGTTCGAGGACGAGCGGCTGCTCAATACCATCACCACCGCGCTGAGCAGAACGGCGGACGAGGTGAAAAACGAGGCGGCGGCCGCCGAGATCGCGGCGCGGATCGAAAGCCTCAGCCCGCGGGAGCGCCAGGTCATGGAGGGCCTGGTCGCCGGGCTGTCCAACAAGATGATCGCGCGGGAATACGACATCAGCCCGCGGACCATCGAGGTCTATCGCGCCAACGTCATGACCAAGATGCAGGCCGGCAGCATCTCGGAACTGGTGCGGCTCGCCATGCGGGGCGGCCTGCTCAGGGATTGAGGTAGGTCAATACAGAACCGGCGAAAACATCGGAATATGCGCCAGTTTTCCGTTCCGGCGCGCGCTGATGGCCCCCCCGCTTCCGAAATCCATGGTCTATGTGATCGACGACGACTTGGACGTCCTTGGTTCGCTGCGTTTCCTCCTGGAGACGGAGGGGTTTGACGTCCTGACCTTCCGGAGCGGGTCCGCCGTGCTGGATCCCGACATCGCCAGGCGGGGCGACTGCTTCGTGATCGACTACAAGATGCCGAACATGAACGGCATCGATCTGGCGAACCATCTGCGCGACCACGACATCACTGCCCCGATCATCCTGATCACCGGCTATCCGGATCAGTCGATCCCGGAAAAGGCCGCGGCGGCGGGCCTGCACCACGTTCTGCTCAAGCCGCATCTGGAGGAGAACCTCGTGGCCCATATCCGGCAGGCGATGCAGGAACAGGCCGCCCGGTGAGCGCCGGCGGCCTCCGGTAAACTACGTAAGGGGAAGCCCTTAAGATATCGCGCGAAATTTCCGGCGCCCGCAGTTACCGTTAACAAGCACGCCATCCGCCGCACAGGAGATGGCCCATGCTTACCCAGACTCTCAGCCCTTCCGTTTCCGGCAAGGCGGTGCCCGCGGGCGTCGCAACCCAGGGCCATCCTCCCGCCACCGACCAGTTCAGTCTCGTGATGGTCCATGCCGGGCTGGTAGCAACCGAATTCTGCTACAAGAAGGACGAGGAGATCTACGGCGAGGGCGAATCGGCCGATTACGTCTATCAGGTCGTGCGCGGCGCGGTGCGCAGCTACAAGCTCCTGTCCGACGGCCGCCGCCAGATCGGCGCCTTCCATCTGCCCGGCGACGTGTTCGGGCTCGAATCGGGCGCCAGTCATCGCCTGACCGCCGAAGCCATCATCGACACCACGGTGCGGCTGGTGAAGCGCCGCAGCCTCGAGCAGGCGGCCGGCACCGACGTTCTCGTCGCCCGCAACCTGTGGACCATGACCGCCGGCGACCTGCGGCACGCCGAAGACCACATGCTGCTGCTCGGCCGCAAGACCGCCATGGAGCGGGTCGCAACTTTCCTGCTGGAGATGGACCGCCGCCTCGCCGTCACCGGCATGATGGCCCTGCCGATGTGCCGCCGCGACATCGCCGATTATCTCGGGCTCACGCTCGAAACGGTGTCGCGCACTTTGTCGCAGCTTCACAGCCAGGGCATCCTCGGTTTCTCCGGAGCCCGCCAGATCGTGCTGCGCAACCGTCAGCGCCTGCACACCATGGACGCCTGAGCAGGTACCCGCATGGCCGGCGAGGCTCGACGGCCGTGACCGGCAAGGTTATTCTTGCCGAATTCCTGCTCTCTCAACGGACATGAAAATGAGCATCAAGGACGTAATGCTGGCCTTGACGACGTACCCGCGCGCGACGGCGACGGCCGCCGTCGACTACGCCGTCGGTTTTGCGGAATTCATGAATTGCCGCATGACGGCCTTCGTCGCGGACATCAAGATGGATGTGCCGCGCAGCGTGTTCGGCAATTCGCTGCTGAACGTCTCGGGCATGGTCGCCGCCGAAATCCGCAAGAGCAAGGACAACGCCCGCGCCCTGCTCGCGGCCTTCGATGCCGAGGCCGACAAGCGCGGCGTCGCCCACGAGACCATCCACGAGGCCGGATCGGCCGCGCGCATCGGCGAGATGATGGCCGAATACGCCCGTCTCAAGGACCTGACGATCATTCCCGTTCCCGCCGACGACGATGTCGACGAATGGTACGCCGAGACCATCGCGTTCCGGTCCGGACGTCCGGTGCTGGTCGTGCCGGAGAGCCTGGCGCAACCCGGCTTCAAGCTCGACAGCGTGGCGGTGGCGTGGGACTACAGCCGCACGGCGGCGCGCGCCGTCGGCGATGCCATCCCGCTGCTGCAGCGGGCGAAATCGGTGCGCATCGTCACCGTGACTCACGAGAAGGTGTTCGACGCCTCCCGCGCCACCTACGAACTGGCCACGCACCTGTCCCGGCACGGCGTTTCCGTCACCGTTGACGAAGTCGATGCCGCCGGCCGCGATATCGGCACGGTGCTGACGCAGTTCGTCGCCGCCAACAGGATCGACCTGCTGGTAATGGGCGCCTACGGCCACTCGCGGCTGCGCGAGTTCATCCTCGGCGGCGCCACCAAGTCGATGATGGCGAAGCCGCCGGTGCCGGTCTTCCTTTCGCACTGACGTCTTGTGAGCTGCAGGGGTTGAACGAGGCCGGTGCAAGCCGGCTTCGCGCTCATCAAGCCCATATCATTGCTCGTTGCAGGCCGCGAGGTTGATTGAAATCAAGCGGCCGTGCGATGTCGGCCGTACAAGGATGAAAACAATCAACGTGGAGAACCGGTCATGGCCTGGTTTGCGCGCCTGCTGCTGTTCATCGCCGGTCCGATCGCCGCTTGGTTCGTCGCCAAGGACGCCCCGAATTTCGGCGTGGTGCAGATGATCGTCGCGATGCTGCTGATCGTCTTCTTCGTCGGGCTGGCCGCGTTCTGGCCGGCACGGTGGAAGCGTAACGGCAGCCGCAATTAGCGCCGTCGCTCGTTCAGCAGCGCAGGCCCGTAAGAGACCGCGAAGCCGAGAAACGCCGCCGCCCATGCCAGCGCCGCCAGATACAACAGGAAATCGAAGGCGGGATGGATCGCCGCGCAGATGCGCGCCAGCGCCGCGATCACGACAGCCGCATAGATCCCCTGCGTCGCCGGTGAGGCGACCAGCGCCTGGCCGGTGTGGCCGAGGCTGGCGCGCGTCATCACCGCCAGCGTCATGACGCCGGCGCCGCCCGCCATCCAGGCGTGAACGCCGGCGCTTTCGGGAAGAAGGCCGAAAGCCGACGCGGCGTTCAGCAGGAAGCCTATGGGGAGAAAGGCGTAGCCGACGTGCAGGATCAGCACGAGGCGGTCGCGGAAGGTGCGGTCGCCCGCCCAGCGGGCGAGGCGAATGACGTGCAGCACGCCGGCGACGGCGAGCACCGCGCCGGTGACCGCGCCATCCGGCCGGATCACCCACACCAGCAGCGCCAGGGCGCTCAGCACCACGATCACCACGTCGAGCCGGGCGAACGGCACCGGCAGCCGGCCGGGATTCTCGCGCACCAGCCAGTTGCGCGTGAAGCTCGGCACGATACGGCCGCCGATCAGCGCGATCAGCACGATGACGACGGCGATGCCGGCGCGGATGCTGTAGTCGGCCGCGCCGTTGGCATGGGCCTCGAGATGGAACGCGACGTTGCCGGCGAGCAGCAACGCCACCAGGCCGACGACCTTGAGGTTGCGCCAGTTGCGGCCGGCGAAAATCTCGCGGCCGGTGAAGGCGGCGATCAGCGCAAGGAAGCCGGCATCCACCACCATGGCGGCCAGCCAGCCGATCGTCACCGAGAGCGTCACCGCGAAGCGGCCGGCGATCCACACCACCACGAGCGCAAGCAGCGGCGTACCCTGGATCGGCATCCGCCCGGTCCAGTTCGGGATCGCGGTGAACAGGAAGCCGGTGATGACCGCCGGCAGATAGCCGTACAGCATTTCGTGGACGTGCCAGTCGCGCGGCGCAAACGTCGTGTGCAGCGACAGCTCGCCGAGAAACATCGGCAACCAGACCAGCACGGCGAGCCCGGAATAGGCGGCGCCGAGCAGGAAGAACGGCCTGAACCCGTAGGACAGAAGCGCGGGCCCCTGATAGAGCCGCAGCCGCGGGATCGGGGTTCGTGCGGTCGTCATCTTGTCACCGTGTCTCGTCGTGAAAGCCGCGCGCAACCCGCGCCGGCCGATAAAGCCTCAGGCCCGCGTCTCTCTAGCTCCGCCCGGATGAATTCGCCAGTCGTCATGCAGACGCGGACGCCCTCGCCGGACGCATATCCGCGATGAGTGGGCGCCAGCCAACGGCCGGCAGCTCAGGCCGCCTTGATGCCGAAGTCCTTGGGGCTGAGGATCAGGTCCGCCAGGGTGTAGCGGTCCAGCGTGCCGATGAAGGCGCCGAGCGCCTCCCGAAGCGCGCCGCGCAACCGGCAGCGCGGCGTGATCAGACACCGGTTATCGCTGGTGAAGCACTCCACCAGCGCAAAGTCGGGCTCGGTGGCGCGCAACACCTCGCCGAGGCTGATCTTGTTCGGCCGCTTGGCGAGCGCGAGGCCACCGGAGCGCCCGCGGATAGCCTTGAGAAAGCCGGCCCGGGTGAGCTGATTGGCGACCTTCATCAGGTGGGCCCGGGAGATTCCGTACAGCTCGGCCGTCTCCTCAATTGTAATCAAATTGTCGCCCCGCGCAGCCGCATACATCAAGATGCGCAGCGCGTAGTCCGAAAAATTTGTCAATCGCATCGCTGGGTTTCCGGAAGTGAAGGGCCGTGCCGGGTATCTCTTTTACACCAAGGGGAAAGAGTCGTCCGCCTCTATAAAGATGCGCGCTATTTGAATCTTTTGCAAGCGGGTGGCGGCCGCAGTCCCTGTCGCGCAGCCTCCCCGGCCATATTGCCCGCCCTAAAAGATATATTGACAATGTATCTTTTAGGATCGAGATTTGCCCCGACCGCCGGCCAGACCGGCGTCACTCAAATCGGCGGACCGTCGGGACAATCGGTCGTGATCCCCGGCCGCGCGCAAAGCGCCACGACCAGAGGAACCAACCATGAGCCAGGTGGCGGAACACCCCGTCAACGAAATCGATGTGCGCAGTTTCGTGCCTGCACAGCGGCACGAGAAGATTTTCCAGCTCGTCGACAACCTCGCGCCGGGAGCGTCGTTCATCCTGATCAATGACCACGATCCGAAGCCGCTCTATTATCAAATCGAGGCCGAGTATCCGAAGCAGTTCTCCTGGACCTATCTCGAAAAGGGGCCCAGCGTCTGGCGCGTCGAGATCGGCCGGGTTCAGCAGGCGGCCTGACGTCGAAACCGATGGTGCCGGCGCACGCACCGGCACCATCTTGCCGAAAGGAGACACGTCCGTGACCGGCGTCACCCTCTCCCGATGGACGATGTCATATTTTGCCGCGGCGCTCGTGGCGCTGGTCGCCGCGCTCGGCCTGATGACCGCCGGATACGGCTTTCCCGCGGCGCCCAGCCGCGGGCCCGAGACGCTGGTCCTCATCCACCTTGTCGCCATCGGCTGGCTCAGCCTGATGATGTGCGGCGCGCTGTTCCAGTTCGTGCCTGTGCTGGTCGCGCGTCCGATCTATAGCAACACGCTGCCGTTCTCGACGCTGCTCTGCCTGGTGGCCGGCCTTGCCGCGCTGCTATGCGGGTTCCTGAAGCTGACCGGCCATCCGGCACCGGACCTTCCATTCTTTCCGGCGGCGGCGCTGCTGCTCGCCGCGGGCTTCGGCCTGGCGCTATGGAATCTCGGCTGCACCCTGTGGCTGGCGCGGCCGTTGCCGCTGCCGGCGCGGTTCGTCGTGGTCGGCCTTTTCAGCATCGGCGCGACGGTCACGCTCGGCGCCATCCTCGCGCTGGTGCTGGGCAACGTCACCACCCATCCGCACCTGCTCGAGGTCGCGGCGAACGGCCTGCCGATCCACATCGCCGCCGGGCTCGGCGGCTGGCTGACCTTTACCGCCATGGGCGTCAGCTACCGCCTGCTCGCCATGTTCATGCTCGCGCCGGAGCTCGACCGCGCCAGCACCCGGGCCGTGTTCTATCTCGGAACGGCCGCGCTCACGCTCGGCATTCTCGGCGGCCTCGCCGCGATCTGCCTCGACGGCAACCTCACCGCGGTGCTGCTCGCCGCCGCCGCGCTCGGCATCGCCGCGCTGGCCACCTACGGCCGCGACATCGTCACACTGTATCGTCTGCGCAAGCGCCGCGTCATCGAACTGAACAGCCGGATGGCGATCGTCGCCCTCGGCAGCCTCGGCGGCGCCGTCGTGCTGATGGTCGTGCTGCTCGCGCTCGACCGTTTCACGGAGCATGCGGGGGCGGTGATCTTCCTCGTCGGCTTCGGCTGGCTGTCGGGCCTCGGCCTCGCCAAGCTCTACAAGATCGTCGCCTTCCTTACCTGGCTCGAATGCTACGGCCCGGTGCTGGGCAAGGCGCCGACGCCGCGGGTGCAGGACCTCGTGGTCGAGACCCGCGCCCGCAAATGGTTCATGCTGTATTTCGCCGCCGTCTGGACCGGCACCGTCCTGCTGCTTGCCGATGCGCCGTCGCTGTTCCGCATCGCAGCCGCGGCGATGCTGGTTGCGACCTGCGGGATCATCGCCGAACTGATCCGTACCCGCCGCCTCGCCGACGTGAAGGTCGCCATCCGCTTCCCCGGCGGCGCGCGCCGGCCGCAATTGCTCGTCTCGCTCGCCCGATAACCTACAAGGAGGACATCATGACGACGGCATTCGTGGACCTCGACGTCCGCCCGATCCTGCGGTCCGGCGGCGAGCCGTTCCAGATGATCATGGAGACCGTCGCGGCGCTGGAGCCGCATCAGGGATTGCGGCTGTTCGCGACGTTCAAGCCGACGCCGCTGTTTCGCGTGCTCGGATCGAGGGGCTTCAGCCCCGAGGCGAAGGAATTGACCGACGGCGAGTGGGAAGTGCTGTTCCACCGTGTCGAAGTGAGCAATCCCGGCGGCGACGGCGCTCCCGCTGCGGCGCCCGCTGCCGACGATACGACATGGCCCGAGCCCGTGCAGCACATGGACAACCGCGATCTCGATCCGCCGGAGCCGATGGTCCGCATTCTGGCCGCCACCGAGACGCTGGCGGCGGGCGAGGTGCTGTCGGCGCTGCTGTGCCGCGAGCCGGTGTTCCTGTTTCCCGAGCTCGCCAAACGCGGCCACCAGTGGCGCGGCGCTTTCGAGCCGGACGGCACGACCTATAAGGTGCTGGTGCGCATCGGCGCCGGCGGGAACGGCGCGTCATGAGCGTCGCGGCCGCCGTCGACCTGGTCGATCAGATCAAGGATGCCATGCGGCTCGTGATCGATCCGGAACTCGGCTTCAACATCGTCGATCTCGGTCTCGTCTACGACATCGATATCGAGGACGGCGGCGTGGTCAACGTGCGCATGACGACCACCACCCGCGGCTGCCCGGCCACGAACTATCTGAAGGACGGCGCGCGCGACAGCGCATGGAGCGTGCCCGGAGTCGAGTTCGTCAATGTCGAATTGACCTACGACCCGCCATGGACGCCGCTGATGATGACGCCCGATATCCGCATGGAGCTCGGCATCACCGACGGGGGGCCGTGGTGAGCGCGCCGCATGCCGTCGACGGGCCGGTGCGGACGACGCCGGACAGCCTCGACCGGATTCTGCTGGCGAGCCTCGAGGCGCTGGCCGCCGCGGGCGAAACCGACACCGCGTGCCGCCTCGCCGGTCAGGCCTGCGCGGCGCTGCGCCGGAACGACGCCACCGCCTGGCGCCGCTTCAACGCGCTGCTGCATCGCCTCGCCCTACGGCCACAGGGCCGCGCTGCGAAAGCATGAGGAGCGCGCTGCGAACGCACAAGGAGAAAGCCATGACGGGAACCAGCGATCACGCGCCTGCGCCGCAGGGCGAGCCCGGCTTGCAGGGGCGGCCGAGCAACACGACCGCGGCGCTGCCGCCCGTGGAGATCAGCGACGGCGCCTTCTGCGTCGACGGCGCGATGCTGGGCCACATGCTCGACCTGCAGCCCGCTGATGTGCCCGGCCTCATGCGCGAGGGCGCGATCACCAGCGTGTGCGAGCGCGGCACCAACGACCACGCCGGCCAGTATCGCCTGAGCTTCTTTTACGGCAGCCGCCGGGCCCGGCTCAGCATCGACGAGAGCGGCCGCATCCTGCGTCGCTCGGTGATCGATTTCGGCACGCAGCCGCTGCCGCAGAGCGCGCACCGGCCCGGTTGATCGACGGATCGGCGAACCGCTTCCGGCAGCAGCGACGTTCAGAAACTCCGCCGCCGCGGCTTGGGAAGACGACCTTCCCCGGCGCGTTCCAGGCTTCCCCAGACAAAGACGCCGGCAAACAGCAGGACTGCCGACACCACGGCGATCGTCAGCAGTGCGGACATGAAGAATCTCCTCTCCTGTCCATTCACTATGCGAAGCCGGGAGAGCCCGGGCTTTGACGAGCGTCAAAACCACGCCGAATAACATCGCGATGCCCGCGACCTATCAGCGCGCCGGCGGTTTTCCGCTCAGGTCCAGGCGAGAGCTTCCGCGCGCGCGGCGTTCAGCACGCGGATTCCCTTCGGAACGTTGACGATCACCTTCTCCCGCTCCAGCCGCGCGAAGGTGCGGCTGACGGTCTCGATCGTCAGGCCGAGGAAGTCGGCGATATCGCGGCGCTTCATCGGCAGCGGCATGGTCTTCGACACGTCGCCGAGCCGGGCCAGACGGTCGCGCCAGCCGATCAGGAACAGCGCCACCTTCTGCTCGGCCGAACGGCAGCCGAGCAGCAGCATCTGGTTGCGCGCCAGGTTGAGCTCGCGCGTCTCGAACTCGGTCATCCGCCGCAGCATGCTGGGCCTGGTCTCGACGAAGCGGGCGAACGATTCCTTGGGGAAGCGGCAGGCGATGATCGGGGTCACCGCATCGGCGGAGAAGCTGTAGCGGTCAGCCAGCGCCATGCCGAGAAAATCGCCGGGCAGCGCGAAACCGATGATCTGCCGCCGCCCGTCGGGCAGCAGTTTGTAGAGGCGCGCGATGCCCTCGGTCAGGCTGTAGACCGCCGTGGCCTCGCCGTCTTCCGAGAACAGCGGTTCCTTGGCGGCGAAACGGGCTTGCTGCCCCAGCCGCTCCAGACCGCGAAGCTCCTCGTCGTCGAGCGGCGCGCACAGGCTGAGCTCGCGGACATTGCAATCCGCGCACATCCGCCCCGGCTCGCCAAGCGATTTCGAGCCGTTGGCACGCGGCATTCGATTCGATTTCGACGGGTTCCTGGCCTGCATGTCAGCCCTCGTCATCTGCTTCGTCATTCGTATAGATATACGCAGGATGCATATTTAAACGGGACCATGATCCTTCCATTGATCCACGTCAATATCCCGGCCCCCGCTTGTCCCAGATCAACATTGACCGGACGGTCCTGAGGCAGTGTTGTTAATTAGTATTCGGAGGAAGGCTCATGACCTTGGCCGGCATGCTGAAACAGTGGCAGGCCCGGCGGGCGGGAATCCGCAAGCTGGCATCCCTCAACCCCGACCAGCGCGGCGAACTGGCGCGCGACATGGCGCTGCAGGAAGACGTCGTCGTCCGTCTGGTGGCGCGCGGCAACCGGCCCCAGGACGAGTTGCGCGGCCTCACCGACGTGCTCGGGCTGGATATGGGAGAAATTAAGTCGAGCCATCCGGGACTTGCACGCGACATCAGCGTCGCCTGCGCCGAGTGTGCGGCCGTCCGGCGCTGCCGGCGCGAACTCGACGCCGGGTCGGCCCGCGCGAGCTATCACGAGTATTGTCCGAACTCCGATGCCTTCGACGATCTCCGGCTGGAGGCATGGCGCAGCCTGAAACGGCGCCGCCTGATCGGGATCAGCGGAACGCCCCGCCCGGTCTAAGGCACAGGCGCATCGCGCCGACTTAGATAAATTCCAGAGTTCCCTGCGCCTGAGGCCGCGCATCCTCGCGCATATCCGGTCCCGATGCGCGGATGAAGTCCGTGCGCGACGGACTTGGAACTCCGTACAAAATCCTAGCGCAGCCTTCCCAGCCACTCCGCGACCCGATCGGTATCGACGGAAAGTTCGGCGGAAAAATCACCGGCGAAACTGCGCCAGGCATCGAGGTTGCGCTCCGGCACGCCGATGATGGCCGGAATGCCGCGCTCCAGCGCCCTGGCGAGCAAGCTGCACATGCCGCCGCCTTCGGCCTCCACCTTGCCGAACTTGTTGAGCACCAGCAGCGCCGGATCGTTGTCGAGGCTGGCCTCCACCTTCATCGAGGCATCGACCAGCGCCGCCACGTCGAGGCGGCATCCGCGCGCGCCCGCGCCGCGCTCTTCGAACAGCAGCGTGCGGTGGCCGGTGGCGAGATCCTCCAGCAGCACGTCGCAGCGCTGGTCCGCGCCCTCGAAAGCCGGGTGCTGCAGCACGCCGGCCAGCGGCAGTCCGCGGGCACGGCATTCGCCGACGATCCACCGGAACATCTCATCCGGATACTGGTCGTTGACGTAGACGATCGCGGCGAGGCTTGGCGC
>JACDJC010001352.1_pt1 | contig 22129 bp, 20 predicted proteins | sample 7454191 | NCBI WGS metagenome assembly JACDJC01 (sample SAMN14253291, study PRJNA609438) | sludge metagenome | isolation source: sludge after 25d culture with pyrite and EDTA | collected 2018-12-20 | reverse complement strand
TCAGCGGCGGCCTGGTCGCGGCCGGACACGACCTGTCCCCTGCCCGCCTCTACGAAGCCTACCGCAAGGGCCTGTTCCCCTGGTTCAGCCCCGGCGACCCGGTGCTGTGGTGGAGCCCCGACCCGCGCATGGTGCTGCGCTGCCAGGACCTGCACATCAGTCGCTCGCTGGCCAAGCGCATACGCCAGTTTGACCGGGCAGGCGTGCAGTTCGGGGCAGTGTCGACAACCGCCCCGACCCCGCCGATCGAAGCCAGGTCGCGCGCGGCCGCCGCACCGCTGCGCGTGACCACGAACCTGGCCTTCGCACAGGTGATCGAGCACTGTGCACGGCCCGGCGCGGCGCGTATCGGCATCGGCGCGGCCCGCGCGGGCCGGGACTGGAGCGACCCGAACCCGACCGGTCCGCGCGCCTCCACCTGGATCACGCCGGATATCATGAGCGTCTACACGGCCTGGCATCGCATGGGTTTTGTCCATAGCGTGGAAACCTGGGTCGGCGAGCGGCTGGCCGGAGGCCTGTACGGGGTCAATATCGGCGGCTGCTTCTTCGGGGAGTCCATGTTCAGCCACGCCGCCGACGCCAGCAAGATCGCCCTGGCCTACCTGGTGCGCTACTTGCAGGCGCAGGGCATCACCTGGATCGACTGCCAGCAAGACACCCCCCACCTGGCGCGCATGGGCGCACGCCCCATCCCGCGTGCCGAATTCCTGCAATGGCTTGCACAAGGCGTGGACGCCGCACCACCTGCGTGGGGGCGCGGCAGGCTGCGGGCCGATGGGCGGCTGCAACCGCGGGACAGACAGGATTGAGAGTCTGGATGGGGCCGCTTATTTCACTTCCCACCAGGGGGCGAGCACGGCCCGGGCCAGAGGGCGTCAGCTTGTCATGCCGCCTGACACCGCCGCCAACACCAGGGTTCTGATCTCACGCTTGTTCCGCTTTTTCCATGCTACTTTGCAGACGGCCATTGCTGCGCTGCGTGCAATACACGCAGGATTGTGATGGTTTCAGCGTCAATGCGATAAACCATGACATAGTTCGACCGCACCACAATCTCTCGCGTGCCCCGCGTACGCCCAATGCGATAAAGCTTGGGATGCTGACAAGCCATCTGGGCTTTGGCCTCAAAAGCCTCATCAAGCGCGAGCGCCGCTGCCGGACTATCCCGGGCGACGTACTCAAAGATCGCGTCTCGGTCCTCGTGGGCCATGGCGCGCCAGTGTAATCTCACGCCTGTTCTCTCTTGATCCGCTCACGCAGGGCAGCCCGCTTTTCCGCAAAGTGTGCCTTCACATCCTCGCCTGGGATACTTGGGCGCGGGTCGTCGACTGAGGCCTGTACTTGGGCGCGAAACCACGCATCGTAAGCGGCGGCCTCGTGGGCATACTTCAAGGCTTCGGATCGATCTGGACGCTTTGTTGCTGTGGCGCTCGCCCGGTCGTAGTTGGCTGCGTCCACGTCGAACTGTGTCAGACCCACATCCTTCAAATAGGATACTAGCGTCTCGAAGTGCCTGAACACCCGCACCTGACGGCTGCGCTGCGCAGCGAGCGCACGCTCGTGCATTCCATAGCGCACTATCAGGGCCCAACCCCCCGATTGGCCGACGACACGCGCCCCACGTACGGCCCCGGCCTCGACCAAGCGAGAAAAGGTGGTGTGATCGATGGTTTCTGACATGCCTTACCTCGCGTCCATAGAGCAACTTGCATCCTGTTTAATTATAACTTGACCGACGCTTAATAATAAGTCGCATTGCTTTTGCTTGGTGGCAAAAGAGCCCTGACGACATTTGCTCCTGAGACACATTCCATCAATGGCCGCACCAACGGCGGCCAGTCATCATCGAGCGCCAGAAGCGGAACGTCGCAGTGCTCCGCAGTGATCCGTCAAGGCAAAAGACGCCCGCCTCAGCGAAGCCGTCCGGCTGGAACTGCTGGATGATCAGCCCTGACGGCTTCGCGGCAGCCGCTTATTTCACTTCCCACCAGGGGGCGAGCACGGCCCGGGCCAGGGTGTGGGCACGGATGTTGAACATCAGAAGCGCGGGCGTCGAGTCGTGGTCGATGCCGATCTGTGCGACATCCAGGGCGTGCACGGCCGTGTAATACGTGTGCTTGCCGTGCCCGGCGGGCGGTGCGGCGCCCAGGTAGCGTCTGAGGCTGGCATCGTTCGCAAGCTGCCACGCGCCGGACGGCAAGCCGCTTCCGCGCTCGTCGCCAGCGCCGGCCGCCAGGTGGGTGACCGTGGCCGGGATGTCGGCAACGACCCAGTGCCAGAAGCCACTTGCGGTGGGTGCATCCGGGTCGAAGACGGTCACCACGAAGCTTTTGGTGGCCGGCGGAAAACCGGACCATGAGAGGTCCGGGGATGTGTCGCTGCCGCCCGCACCAAAAATGCCGCTGAGTTGGGCGAGCTTCAGTGGTGCGCCATCGGTGATGTCGGTGCTGGTCAGCGTGAAGGGCGGAACTTTGGCAATGATGTCGTATGGCGTTGTCAAATCGATGTCCTTTGTAGGTGTGTCCTTCGTGTGTCCTGTGGGACAAGAATCCTGCGCCCAAGCAGCCTGCGCTGGGTCACAGAAATGTCGCCCCAGTGTCGCACGGTGATACCATCAGATAGCATAATGGAAAACGAAACGCACGCGAAATGCGTGCGTTTTGTCGTTGAGCGCTCGGGCCGGGGGCATGCCCCGGACCATTACTCGGCTGGTCGCCAGATTTGTGCGGTTCAGACCGCCACTGACAGCTGGATCAGCCATGACGGTGCGTTCAGCCGTTGGACGATACCCCGGCCGGGTAAAACGGCACGTGGCCGCCCACCACTTGGCCGGCATCGCGCGCGGCAGCCAGGTCGGCCTTGACTTCAGCACGGGTCTCGGAGCTGCGCGACATCACCGCGGTCGGATAGTCGGATTGATGACCTATGACCACCTGGCCTGCGGCTTCAGCCGCATGCAACTGGTCCAGCACTTGGGCGCGCGACAGGCTGGGCTGGGTGGATTGCACGCTGATGTCGGCCGGGTAGTTGAATTCCTCGTCCGCCTGAACGGCGCCACCTGCCAGCATGGAACCCGATAGCAACAGTACGGTAGCAAGCGTTTTCATAAAACCTCCATATGTTTTGAGCAAAACTTCCGAAACGGCACAGCACCTGCTGTTGCCGGACACCTTCTGTGGTGTTTTTCGATGGGTTCAGTATGACGTCGTTTCGAATAGGGATAAACCCTAGTTTTCGCCATACATATTTCCATTTATGAAGGTAATAAAGGCACGAATTCGTGAAACGTTTTATATTTACGTGCATCCATCGAAGTAATGATCAGGACTTTGCATCAGCGGATGGCATGCAAGGAACGATGACGGGCCAAGCATCAAGAGACGTCATGAAAGGCACGATCGGGACCATGCGCCAGGAGACGTCATGAAAGGAACAAACGGTGCCTTGCTGCATGAGCCGTCACGGAAGATGCAATGAAGCCATCGCTGGATAACATCGCCCTGTTCACCGAGGTGGCCAAGGCCAAGAGCTTCACCCACGCCGCCGATTCGCTGAACATGCCCGCGTCCACCCTGTCACGCCGCATCAGCCAGCTGGAGCGCCAGATCGGTGTGCGCCTGCTCAAGCGCAGCACGCGACGGGTCGACCTGACCGAGGCCGGCGCGGTCTACTACGAGCGCTGTCGGCGCATCATCGACGATGCGCGCATCGCCCACGAAGAGCTGATCGGCATCACCCAACAGCCCAGGGGCCGACTGCGCGTCTCGCTGCCCGCCAGCCTGGCGCTCACGCGCCTGCCGCTGATCATCCGGGATTTCAGCCTGCAGTATCCCGAGATCCATTGCGAATACGACCTGGGCATCCAGGCGGTCGACCTGCTTGCGGATCCGTTCGACGTCGTGATCCGGTTTGGCGCGCCCAGCACGCCGGGTGTGATCGCGCACCGGCTGGGCGTCGCACGCCCTGGCCTGTTTGCATCGCAGGACTATCTGGAGCGACACGGGACGCCCGCGACCCCCGCGGACCTGGCCACGCACGAATGCCTGCGCAGTTCAGGCAGCAAGGAAGACTCCACCTGGGAGCTGACATCGGGCGCGACGGTTGAAAAGGTGGTCGTGTCCGGGCGCATGACCTTCAACAACATCGCCATGGCCGGCTATATGGCCAGGCTGGGCATGGGCATCTGTATCCTGCCCCTGTCCCGCCCTTCCAACCCCTTCAGCTCGGCGCCACTGATCCATATTCTCACCGACTGGCGCTTCAGCCCGATCCCGCTGTTTGCGCTCTTCCCCTCACGGATGATGCCCGCGAAAACGCGCGCCTTCATCGACTTCCTGAGCGCACGGATCGATGATTTTCAGTGAGGGGTTGCTGGCTTCAGTGGTCAGCACGCGTAGTCATCGTGTCTGCGACACGCTTTGCTTCAGCCACGACGGGGCGAACGGCAATATCCCCACACACCGTTGAACGGCAGGAGCGCTGGCCTTCATCCCGCTGCAGTGCCACAATGGACCGACAGCACTTTCACGCACCACCATGAGCAAACCCGGCGAATCCATCTTCAGAAAACTGCAGTTCTACACGACTGCCCCCTACCCTTGCAGCTACCTGCCCGGGCACATGGCGCGCTCCGAGGTTGCAGCTCCCGCGCACCTGGTCGACGAAACCGCCTATTCCCGCCTGATCGAACAGGGCTTTCGCCGCAGCGGCCTGTTCACCTACCGCCCGGCCTGCGGCACCTGCCAGGCCTGCATCCCGATTCGCGTCGACGCCGGGCGTTTCCAGCGCGACCGCACGCAGCGCAAGCTGTGGCGCCACATGCAATCCAGCCTGAGCGCCCACATCACGCCGCTGCACTGGGATGCCCACCATTTCGAGCTGTACCTGCGCTACCAGCGGCAGCGCCATCCCGGCGCCGGCATGGATCAGGACGACCAGGCGCAATACACGCAATTCCTGCTCACCAGCCGGGTGCAATCGGAAATGGCCGAATTCCACGACGCCGACGGACAGCTGCGCATCGTCGCCATCATGGACCGCATCGACCACGGTATCTCCGCTGTGTACACGTTCTACGACCCCGACTGGCATGGCAGCCTGGGTACCTACAGCATTCTGTGGCAGCTGGACTATTGCCAGCGCCTGGGCCTGCCCTGGGTCTACCTGGGCTACTGGATCCGCGAAAGCCGCAAGATGGCCTATAAATCGCGATTCCGGCCGCATCAGATCCTGCAGGGCGGGGTCTGGATCGAACCGCCGGGGCATTGATGTCAAAGCGTTGCCGTCATCCCGCCATCCACTGTCAGCACCTGGCCAGTCATGAAGCCTGATTCGCGCGCTGCGAGGAACACAATGGCTGAGCTCAAGTCCTCCGGGCTGCCCCAACGTTGCTGAGGCACTCTGTCCTGCAGCCACCGGGTGAAGGTTTCATCCATCCAGAGCGCTTTGGTGAGTTCGGTGCGGATGTAGCCAGGAGCAATGGCATTGACCGTGACACCCGAGGTCGCCAGTTCAGCTGCCCACTGGCGAACCAGTCCATGAATCGCGGACTTGGCGGCCGTGTATGCTGTGACTGCCTTGCGTCCGCGCAAGGCAGTGATCGAGCCCGTGAAGATGATGCGCCCGTAGCCTGCGCGAGTCATGGTGGCAACCAGATGGCGCCCCAAAGCCCATTGCGCCGTGAGGTTGGTGAAGATCACGCGCTCGAAATCTATCTGGGAATAGGTCAGCAAAGGCTCCCGATGCTGAACGCCTGCATTGGCAAAAAGGATATCGATCTTCTCCAGCGCCTCCAGGCACTCGTCAATGGCCTGGGTGGTCTGATTGATGTCCGCTACATCGAAGAGGGCTGTCCGGGCATCGATTCCCTCGTTTTGCAAGGCTGCGGCCGCCTGCTTCAATGTGTCGGGATTGCGGCCGTTAAGCACCACGGTGGCGCCTTGCCGTCCCAGCGCCTGGGCCGCCGCATAGCCAATGCCGCGTGACGATCCGGTCACCAGCGCGACCTGCCCCGTCAGATCAAACACAGAAAGTCTCCCTTATGTTGGTCCGGGTGAAGCACCCCGTGTGCTCAGAAATTCACCCGGTCACGACCCTTCAGTTGAAGGATTTCGCGTGCCTCATCCGGGGTGGCCACGTCGATATTCAACGCCTCGAGAATGACCCGCATGCGGCTCACCTGTTCGGCATTCGAGACGGCAAGCTGTCCGGGCCCGATCCAGAGTGAATCCTCGAGCCCGACCCGCACATTGGAACCCATCGCGGCACCCATGGTGGCCAGTGGAATCTGGTTGCGCCCCGCCCCCAGAATGGACCACCGATAGGCATCGCCGAAGAGGCGATCGGCGGTGCGCCGCATCTGCATCAGATCTTCGGGGTCCGGACCGATTCCGCCCAGAATGCCGAAGACGGACTGGATGAACAGAGGGCCCTTGGCGATGCCACGATCGAAGAAATACTTGAGGTTGTACAAGTGACCGATGTCATAACACTCGAATTCGAACCGTGTCCCGTTCTCGGATCCCCTGGTCAGGATCGCTTCGATATCTTTATAGGTATTCTTGAAGATCAGGTCACGACTATTTTCCAGGTGCGCACGTTCCCAGTCGTGCTTGAACTCCGTGAAGCGCTGCAACATGGGGAAGAGGCCAAAATTCATCGATCCCATGTTCAGCGAGGCGAGTTCCGGCTTGAATGTCATGGCCGGGCGCATGCGCTCTTCGACCGTCATGTGGGGGCTGCCGCCGGTCGTGATGTTGATGACTGCAGCTGTACTTGCCTTGATCTTCGCAAGAAACGGACGGAAGAGATCTGGATCTTGCGATGGGTGGCCGTCCTTGGGATCCCGTGCGTGCAGATGCAGCACGGCTGCCCCGGCCTTTGCGGCGGCGATCCCGGCCTCGGCGATTTCGTCGGCCGTAACCGGAAGGTGCGCAGACATGCTGGGTGTGTGGATGGCGCCTGTCACGGCGCAGGTAATGATGGCTTTGCGTTTTTTGGCCACGATATTCCTCGTCAAGTGATGTAAGAACACGGTACGGGTCGTCGATTCGTACCCGTCCGCGTATCGAATGGAAATCAGTCATTGGGTTGCGCTGCCGCATCCTCGGCATTCATCTGTTGTTTGTGCCGCAACAAGGACATGAGGCGCTGATCGCGCCACAGCCGGCGCCGCAGGAGTTCCGACTCGGCCAATTGTCCACGACGTTGGCGCTCGACGTTGTCGATGACATCGGCAGACCACTCAGTGCTGTCCGTCTGGCTGCGTGCGATCGACGCATACATCCCGCCGTAGCGGGCACAGTAATCGGCCACGCCCGCGGGCGCATTCAGGTCGATCGTTTCGAAGGGACCCATGAAAGACCAACGTAGCCCGAGGCCATCCTTGACGGTCGTGTCCAGATCTTCCACGGTGATTGTGCCGTCTTGTACCAACCGGAAGGCTTCCCGCAACAGCGCTCCTTGCAGGCGATTGAGTACGAAGCCTTCCAGTTCCCGGTGGACAAGCACAGGCTTCTGACCTGCTGTCGACTGGATTTGGCGAGCTGCGTCGAGCACGGCCGGATCGGTCCAGGGAGCCCCGCACAGCTCGACCACCGGAATGAGGTAAGGGGGGTTCACGGGGTGCGCAACCAGGCAACGGCGCCGCCCGGGAAGGGTCTCGGTGAAGGCCGAGGCCGGAATGCCAGAGCTCGAGCTGGCAAGAATCGTGTTCGCGTCGGCCAGTGCGTCCATCTGGCGGAAAATTTTCTGCTTGAGATCGACCCGTTCGGGCAGATTCTCCTGAACATAGGCCACGCCTTGCAATGCCTGCGCAAGTTCGGTGCACACGGTGACCCGTGCCACCAGGGCATCGACATCATCCACCAATTGCTGCGCCTGAAGCGCATGTGCCTGGCGGCCAATCAACTGGACGGCGCGGTCTCGGGCCTGTGCATCGATGTCCCAGAGCCTCACGCCATAGCCGGCGCGGGCAAAGACGATCGCCCAGGCCTGGCCAATGAGCCCCGAACCGACAATTGCGATATCCATGATTGCCCCCGCTCTCAAAGCAGTGCCTGGGTCAGGCCATCCACCACCAGTGCCTGGCCGTTGACACTGGCCGCTGCGTCGCTGGCTGCAAACAGCACCATGTTGGCGACGTCGCGCGCCCGGACCATGCGTCCCATGGCCGATTGATTTTCATAGGCTCGTGCGATCTGTTCTTCCGGTGCGCCTAGCGTTTTCGCCTTTGCCGCGATGACCGCGCGGATGCGGGGACCCTCGACGGCACCAGGAAGAACGGCATTGACTCGAATTCCGAATTTTCCCAGCTCGATGGCAAGCGTCTTGGTGAACCCGACTACGGCCCATTTGGAAGCCGCGTATGCGGAGCGCCCGGCAAACCCCAGGTGTCCCGCCGCAGAAGACAGGTTGACCATGACGCCGGCCCTGGACTGTTTGAGCAATGGGACGGCAAGCCGCGCACACAGGAATTGGCCAGTGATATTGACGGCCAGCGTACGGTCCCAGTCGCTCTTGCTCAAGGTTTCCACATAGCCGGTCGGCCCTGCTATACCTGCGTTATTCACGAGCACGTCGAGCCCCCCGAGCTGGGTCCGCACCGCATCAAACAGAGCGGCCACACTGGCCTCGTCTGAGACGTCTGCCAGCGTCGTGTGCAAACCCACGATGGCCGCACGCGCCTTGCCCAGGGATTGCTCGTCAATGTCGCATACCAGCACTGACGCGCCAGCTGCGGAAAACGCCTTTGCCATCTCCAGCCCCAGGCCACTGGCCCCTGCCGTGATCAGCACCTTGCGCCCCTTCAATCCAATCTCTTCAAACATGTTTTCCTCTGTCGAAATATGCTTGTCCACACGCCTGTCAAACCCCGAGCAGCTTGACCTGAAGTTCCTTGTTTTGTTGCAGATCGTCTGCGGTGCCTTCGTACGCGACGCGGCCGTTCACCATGACGTACGCACGATCCACTATTTTCAAGGCCAGGTCGATGCGCTGCTCGACCAGTAGAATGCTTGTTCGCTTGCGCAGCTGGACCACTGCCTCCAGCACTTCGCTGACGATGGCGGGGGCAAGCCCCTCGAAAGGTTCATCCAGCAAAATCAGCCGCGCTGGCGCCATGAGTGCGCGCGCAATGGCCAGCATTTGCTGCTCGCCGCCGCTCAGATTCCCCCCCAGCGACCCGTGCAATGATCCGAGCTTCGGGAACAGATCGAATACGTCGTCCACCGTCCATCCGCCAGGGCGACGCGCAATCAGGAGATTGTCAAGAATGGTGAGGTTGGGGAAGATCCGGCGACCCTGAGGAACGATGGCAAGGCCCAGGCGATTGACGCGGTTCGGTGATAGCCGGGAAATGTCTGTTCCGTCGAACTGCAGGGTGCCGCCACTGGCTGCCAGCAGCCCCATGATGGTGTAGAGCGTGGTCGTTTTGCCCACGCCATTGCGCCCCAGCAACGCAACCGCCTCACCCTCATGCACGTCCAGTGACAGGCCATCGAGCACACTGCTGCCTTCGTAGCCAGATACCACGCCCGTCAGCGTCAGAATGGCTTGTCGTGGTTCGGAAGCAGGCCGTTGCACCATGGATGGCAGGATTTCAACGCCCTCGCTTTGCTCGCCCAGATAGGCCTTGATGACATCGGGGTTGCTCACCACGGACTGTGGATCCCCATCCGCAATCAGATGGCCCTGGTGCAGCACCGTGATGCGCTCCGAGAGCTCGATCACGCGGTCGATGTCGTGTTCGATCAGAAGGATAGTGTAGTGTCCGGCCAGGCGGCGAATCAGAGCGCCTATCCGCTGGCGGTCCGTGTCTGCAAGTCCGGCCAGTGGCTCATCGAGCAATAGCAGATCGGCACTGGTTGCCATGGTGACAGCGATATCGAGCAGCCGCTGTTCGCCGTGCGGCAGGTTGCTGGTGATTTCCGCAGCCTTGTCTTCAAGCCCGACGGCCTTGAGCAAGGCCCAGGCACGCTCGAGCGGCTGGGACAAGGAGTACGCATTGCGCCACAATGACGCACGTCTCGGAGAACTGGCCTGCGCCGCGACACGAACCGCTTCCAGCGCAGTCAGGTTGGCCGGAAGGCTGACAACCTGAAAGGAGCGGGACATGCCGAGCCGGGTGCGCTCGTACACTTTCAGCTTGCCGATATCCCTGCCCTTGAAGGTGATGCTGCCCCGATCATGCGGGATCAGGCCGGTCAGCATATTGAACAGCGTGGTCTTGCCCGCGCCGTTGGGTCCGATCAGGCTGTGGATGCTGCCGGCGGAGACCTTCAGGCTGATGTCCTCGGCAGTGACCACTTGCCCGAAGCGCTTGCTCAGATGGCTGATCTCCAGGATGGTGCTTTTTTCGGCAACGTGTTGTCCCGCAAACGGGTCACCCAGATTCGCGGGCATGGCCGGTAGCGGAGTACGCGTCAGGCTCCAGTGCCCATGACCCTTCAGACGAGCATACATGCCGCTCAAGCCCTCGGGGGACAGGAGCACCACGGCAATGATCAGGGCGCCAAAGAGCAGCCACCAGTGTTCTGTAAAAGAACTCAGCTGGTCACTCAGATTGATGTATATGATGGCGCCCCACAGCGGTCCCAGGAAGTGGTGAATGCCGCCCAGCAGGGTCATCATGATGGGGTCGCCGGCATGCTGCCAGTTCAGGTTGTCGGCGTACGCACCATGAATGAGCAGCGAGAGCATGCCCCCGCCCAGACCAATGAACGCTGCGTGCAGCACCATCGCGCTGAGCTTGTATCCCCAGGGATCGTAGCCCAGGTATTGCACGCGCTTTTCATTGTCCCGGATGGCCTGCAGCACACGCCCGAACGGAGAATGCACGACACGATTCAACAGCCCGGCGCAGATCAAAACGATGACGGCGCAAAAAATATAGTAGTCGGAACTGTCCTGCAAGCCGGGGCGCTGCACGCCTTGCAAGCCATTTTCTCCACCCGTGAAATTGGTCCAGCGGAAACAGATCTCGTAGAACAGCTGTGTGAACGCCAGCGTCAGCAGCGCAAAATACAAGCCCTTGCGACGCAAGACCAGGCCGCCGACCAGCAACCCGAGCAATGCAGCGAATGCCGTTCCCACGAGCAGCGAAAGCACGACATTCTGGGACACATGAAGCGCGAAAAGCGCACTGGCATAACTCGCCATGCCAAAGAACATCGAGGAGCCGAAGGAAACCATCCCGGTATAGCCCAACAGCAGGTTGTAGGCGATCCCATAGAGCGTATAGATCACCACCTGGGTCGCCAAGCTCACCGTGGAGCCGGCCGCCGTCATGACCCAGGGCAGAAGAATGAATACGATGGCCAGCACCAGTATCGGGTGCGAGAGTGTGTTTCGCAGCCGCTTCATTCGAAACGCTCCCAGTGCTCACCAAACAGGCCCCGCGGGAACAGCAATAACATGATGATCATGAGGACATACATGACAGAGCTGGAAGCCACGGGCCAGAATTGAATGGTGAGCGCCACGGCGATGCCCACCATCAATCCAGCGACCACGGCACCGCGCAAGCTTCCGAGCCCGCCGATCACCACCACCACGAAGGCGGGCATGATGGCCTGTTCTGCCATGGAGGGTACGACACTCCACAGCGGCGCGGCCAAGACACCCGCGGCACCCGCCAGCAGGCAGCCCAGCCCGAAAATGAACATGAAGACCTTCTTCAGGTTGATGCCCAGCAGGCTGACCATGTCCGGGTCGCGCGAACCGGCACGCACAATTCGGCCATAAGGGGTCTTCTCGAGGAAGAGCCAGGTCGCCACCAGGATCACGATGGTCGCCACCAGCACCGCAAGCCGGTATCGCGTCACGAAGATGGGGCCGGCTTGCAGAAAGCCTGACAGGAAATCCGGTGTATCGAACGGGTGACCCATCGCGCCCCACACAGTACGGATGAATTCCTGTATGAACAGGGCGAGGCCGAAGGTGAGCAGCAGACTCAGCAGGGGTTCCTTATCGTACAGTGAGCGCAAAAGCAATCGCTCGACAACCAGGCCGATCAGGCCCACGAGCAGCGGTGCGGCAATCAGTGCCCCACCAAAGCCGATATAAGGCCTGAGAGTCAGTGCCAGATAGGCGCCGAGGGCAAAAAACGCACCATGTGCGAAATTCACCAAGCCCAGCATGCCAAAGATGATGGACATGCCCACCGCGATGAGCACGTAGAGAAAGCCCAGAACCAACCCATTCATGAGTTGCGATGCAAGAAGGGTCGTGTCCATCATCAAACGCCTTGGTAGTAGAAGAAACGCACGGAATCTGCCGTCAGGAGGTCACGTCACCCCGGCCCGGCACCCCTTGAACCACCTATATTGTGGTCGGCATCTTGCACTCGGACTCGCTCTGTGATCCAAAGAGATCATCGAAGCTCTGACCGTCTGCGGGCACCTCCTCCACAATGTCGAAGTAGTCGTACTTGTCGGTGATCTTCTCCTTGACTCGTGCAACCAGTGTGGGCTGTATCAGTTGATGGTCCCAAGGGCGAAAGTAAATGGCGTCTTTCTTGAATCCGTCGAACTTGTGGCCTTCGAGGAATTCGACCAGCTTGGCTGAATCGGTGGACCCTGTCTCGCGGATGGCGGTGATGATGGCCGTCGTGCCAAACCAATCCTGCCAGGCTTCAGATTCCGGCGCGGCGATGTACTTTGCCTGGTAGTTCTTGACAAAAGCGCGACTGCGTTCAGTATTCTGATCACCGGTGTAGTTCCATATCTTCGGATAGATGCCGGTTGCCGCTTCCGGCCCCGCGGACCACAGATCGGTGTCATTGCTGACCAGTGCGGAGATGGGCATCTTGCCTGTCAACCCCATCTGGTGGAACTGTTTGAGAAAGTTCGTCAGGTCGCTGCCGCCAATCCCCAGGAAGATGGCATCGGGTTTCGCAGCCATGATTTTCAGAATGAATGAACTGTAATCCGTAGTACCCAGTGGCGTCTGGTCGGCACCAACCACCTTGCCGCCGTCGGCCTTGAGCAGTTTGCTCATCTGCTTGAAGCCGTCGATCCCCCAGGCATAGGATGCATACAGGAAGTACCAGTTCTTGCCGTTCTTGGCGAACGTGGGATAGACACTTCGCGTGGTTTCGTAGTTGGGCAAGTCCACCCGGAACGTATATCGGTTGCACTTTTCTCCTGTGATCTCGGTGGCGTTCGGCCCGGTAGCCATCAGCAGCGTCTTTTCACGTTCGGCCACAGGCATGATGGCGAGAATGTCTCCGCTGGAGATACCGCCTTGTACGGCCACGACTTTTTCTTGTTGTATCAGACGAAGCATGTTCTGTTGGGTCGTCTGTGGTCCGTTTTCGTCCAGCCAGACGAGTTGCAACGGACGGCCAAGTACCTCGCCCTTGGCATCAGCCATGGCGATCGAAGCGCCGTTGTACCCTTGCTCGCCCTGCACCGCGTATGTTCCGGACTTCGCCAGCAGAACACCAATTTTTATGGGTTCGGCAGCGAGTGCGTAGCGTGCAAACGGAATGGCACCCGTCACACCGGTGACCAGGCCTGCAGCGCCTGTCTTGAGCAATCTCCGTCGACTTATTCCCGTATGATCGGGTACCGCCTTTTTACTCGACATAATTTCCTCCTGGATGTTTTGACGTGTCTCGCCTGCTCACTCGAAGAGTACGAACCACAGCTGGTCGGTCGTCCAGCCGCACACAATCGGTGTTTCTCCATCACCCGCCCATGCAACGATCCGGCAGAGGCGGACACCGACCCTCGCGTGATCCGATCTATTCTATTAAACTGTGATCACAGATCACACTAGGGTTTTGCCTAATGTTTACAGGTTGAGACCATGAACTCATTGCTCGAGCGGGTCCCCCCGCGTGAGACGCTGGGCGATCGCGTCCTTCAGCAAATCAAGGAGATCCTGCTGACCGGGCAAGTCATGCCGGGGGAATCGCTGTCGTTGCGTTCGATGGCCGAGGCGCTGGGCGTCAGCATGATGCCGGTGCGCCAGGCGGTTTACCAATTGGTGGCCGACTCTGCGCTGGTGGCCGACCCCAACCGTTCGGTACGCGTACCCGTCATGACGACGAGCCAATTTCAGGAAATTACGACGATCCGGCTTCAGGTCGAAAGCTTCGCGGTAGAGAAAGCCACTCCGCTTGTAACGCCAGCACTCATTCGCTCGCTGCGCGAGTTGAACCATTCGTTGTCAGAAAAGATGGATGCGGGCGACAACGCATTGGTCGAAGTGATTTTGCTGAACAAAGTGCTGCATTTTTCGATTTATGCAGCATCCGACATGCCGATGTTGGTGAAAATCATCGAGTCCCTTTGGCTCAGGATCGGCCCGATCCTCAATTATGATTTACGCTCGGGTTCGGACCGCGTACGCGATAAGGTCGCCGTGGCACACCACGAAGATCTGATCGCTGCGCTGGAACGAGGCGACGCAACGTCGGCCAGCCGCGCACTGCGGCGCGATATCGAGAGCGCCTATCAATACATCATCAAGCAGCGGCATTCAGAGTTTCTGGACGCATCGTGACTACGACCGCCGACACCGCGAAAGCTGCTGAATCGATCAGAGCGCGTCCTTATAGATCCGGCCGTCCTTCATGATGACCCTCAGGTGGTGGTCGGGTTGCGTCAACACGTTGATGTCTTCCAGCGGGTTCTGGTCCAGCACAAGCACATCGGCGCGTGCGCCGGGAATGATCTGACCAAATTCTCCCGGGCAGGAAAATGCGTCGGCCGCATGGCACGTGGCAGAGCGGATGATGTCGGCCGCCGACACCACGGATTTCCTCAGATGGATCTCGTTGAGCTGGTTCTTGTGCATCGCGCCCAGCAGATCGGTGCCGAACAGCAAGGGGACGCCGTGCCGGTACGCCATCTCCAGTGCCACGGCGCCCGCATCGAGCACGTCGTAGACCTTCTGCTGCAACTCCCGCGGCATTCCGGCCTCCACCCCTTCCCGAGCCAGCGCGTCGTAAGTGGCCAGGGTGGGGGTCAGGTAGGCGCCATGCTCCAGGAACAGGCGGCAGCTCTCGTCGTCGATGAGGTTGCCGTGCTCTATCGTGCGCACGCCCCTGGGCAGCAGGCGGTTGACGGCCCGGGCAGTATAGGCGTGAGCCATGACGTAGATATTGGCGGCCGTGGCCTCTTCGACGATCGCATCGATTTCTTCGAGCGAGAACTGCGTGCTGTCGACCCGGTCCGTGGGCGAAGCGACCCCGCCGGAGGCCATGATTTTGATCTGCGTCGCCCCCTTGCGGATTTCGTTGCGCGCCGCCCGGCGGACTTCGGGCACGCCGTCGCACACTACGCCCAGGCCGGCGCAGCAAAAGCATTGGTCGATGGCCTGCTCGCCGGCCCCGCGCATGTCGCCGTGACCCCCGGTCTGGGACAGGGCATGACCGCAGAACAGCAGGCGCGGCCCCGGCACCAGGTCTTCTTCCAGCGCCCGGGCCAGGCCGTAGTCCGCACCGCCGGCGTCTCGCACTGTGGTAAAGCCGCGCATCAGCATGCTATTCAGGATCTCGGCCGTACGGGCGCCGACGTAGAAGGGCGACAGGCTCTTGAGGATGGAAAAATTGGGCGTCATCGCGGTGACGTGCACATGGGCATCGCACAGCCCCGGCATCAACACGCGCCCACCCAGGGCCAGAGTCCGGTCCACGGCCGTACGCACCGGTTCGCCCGAAACCTCGGTGATGCGCCCGTTTTCGACGAGGACATTCTGATCCGGAATGATCTGGCCGGCGCGCGTATCCAGGACGCTGGCCTCGGTAAACAATACGGTAGCCACCTTCTTGTACTCCTTCTAGAGATTCAATTGATCATGAGATTGGGCAGGGTGAGGGACAGCGCAGGGAAGGCAACCAGCAGAATGAGGGCGACGATGTCCGTGACCACGAACCAGCCGATTCCCATGAAGATTTCCTGGAGGGTCACCAAGTTCCCCAGCGCGCCCTTGACCATGTAGACATTCAGGCCCACCGGCGGGGTCACGAGGCCCACCTCGAGCAGCTTGACGACGATGATCCCGAACCAGACCAGGTTCATGTCGGCCGCATGGACGAGCGGCAGTACCAGCGGCAGCGTCAGCAGCAGCAGCCCGATGGAGTCGATCAGCATGCCGAGGATGAGGTAGACGACCGAGATGGCGAAAATGACCCACAGCGGGCTGTCACTCACACTTAGGATGGCGCTGGTGAAGACATCGGGCACGCCACTGAGCGCCAGGAAGCGGGTGAAAAAGACCGAGCTGATGAGAATGATGAAAATGCTCGTCCCGCTGATGGCAGTGCTGACGAGGGCTGCCTTGATGGCTGTCCAGTTCAGGGATCGGCGCGTGACCGCCAGCAGGGCCGAGATGGCCGCACCGATCGCCCCCGCCTCGGTGGGAGAAAACGCCCCGACGAAAATGCCTCCCAGGATCGAGATGATCAGCACCGGCAGGGGCCAGATGTCCCGCACGGCAGCCTGGCGCTCTTGCTTCGTGGGCTTCTCGCTGACCACGCCAGCCAGCTGCGGCTTGAATGAGACGCGGGTCACGATCATGAGGATGTAAAGGATTGCAGACAGGACGCCGGGGATGAAGCCCGCCATGAACAGCTGCCCGACCGAGACCTGTGCAAACACACCGTAGAGGATGAGGAGGATCGAGGGCGGGATCAGCGAGCCCAGCGTGCCGGCGGCCGCGATCGTACCCGTGGCCAGGCCTTTGTCGTAATTGTATTTGAGCATTTCGGGGACCGAAATGCGTGACATGGCGGCCGCGGTTGCCGTGCTGGACCCCGAGGCCGCAGCGAAGACGGCGCAACCCGCGACACTGGCCACGGCCAGGCCGCCTGGCAGGCGGTACAGGTAAACCCGCATGGCATTGAACAGCCCGCCTGTCAGGTTCGTGGCGGTGCAGATGTAGCCCATCAACAGGAACATGGGGGCTGCGGTCAACTCCCATTGGCCCACAAAGTCGAAGGGGGTCACGGTGATCAGGCCAAAAGCCACGCCCCAGCCCGACATGACGCCGACGCCGACGATCGAGACAATCCCCAGGGCCACCGCGATGGGTACCCGGATCATGATGAAAAGCAGGGCCAGGCCGACCCCGATCAGTCCGATGGACAGGTCGGTCATCTACGTTCTCGCTTCAGGGTACCCGGCGCTGTGCCAGCGCCAGAACCAGGCTGTTGATGATGGCCAGGCAGGTCGCCGCGAAGCTGATCGGCAAGGCCCAGATGCTTGGCCAGATGTAGAAGACGACATTGGACATGACGGTCTGGTAGTTCGCAGTGGCACTGATCGCGTCCAGAAAGGTCTGATAGGCCATGACGCCAAAGAACGCCAGGCCGATGACGCAGGCGAACAGATAGAGGGCGAACTGCACGCCGGCCGGCATCAGGCGCGTGAACAGGTCGACCTGGATGTTCTCGTGCCGGCGCTCCACATACGACAGCGGAAAGAAGATGGCCAGAACCATGTAGTAGTAGGACACGACCTCGAGCGTCGGGCCGATGGGCACGTTGAACAGGTAGCGCATCAGCACGTCGGCCGTGATATGCAGCATCATCAGCGTCAGGAACACGCCGCTGACGGCCAGCAGTACACGGTCGATGCGCCCGCTGATGCGGTCAAGTCTGCCGCCTTCGCCTTCCACACTCATGGCGACTTCTTACAGGTCAGTCGACACCATACGTCTTGGGGTCGTGCCGGGCGTAGATTTCCTTCATGGCAAGGTCGCTGACGGCCTGGATGTCCTTGCGGTCGACCGTCTCGAGCTTCTTGACCCACCCCTCATAGGTCTGGCGGAAATCGTCGATGAACTGCTCGGGGTCCTTGGCCCCCGCCTTGCGGGCGGCTTCGTAGGCCGAGGCCACCACCTTCTTGCTGTATTCGTCCACTGTCCCCTTCAGGCCCGGGTCCGGGTCATAGAAGCGAACCCCTTTTCCCTTCGCCTCGTCGATGGCCTTGTCGACGCTGGCGAGGTAATTGATGGTCATGTTGGCAAGCGTGTAGGCAGTAGCCTGCATGAGCTCCCCGCGCTGCCCGGGCGTGAGGCTCGCCCAGAATTTCCCGTTGTAGCCCCAGTGCGGCCCGGCAAAATAGATGCCCGTAGGCAGCATCGTGACGTCCTTGGCGACCTCCCAGAGAGAGCGGTCGATCAGGTCGTTGGCCGCATTGCTGGCGCAATCCAGCGTACCGCGATCCAGACCCGTGTACATTTCACTGGACGCGATGTTGACCGGAATCCCGCCCACGGAATCTACCCAGTCGGAGATGGCCGAACCGGCCGTGCGGATGCGCTTGCCCTTGATTTCATCGAGATTGCGCACCGGCGTGCGGCACATGAGGACATAGGGCGGCGTGGCGTAAGCGCCCAAGTAGACGATGTTGAGCTTCTTCCATTCGGCGAGCTGTTCGGGGTTGCTCATGGAGAAGTCGGTGACAGCCAGGATGGCGGCCAGTGAATCATCGTAGATGAAACCCAGTTCCTGGATGGCATTGGCCAGGGGCATTTCCGACGGGGTGTACATGGCCGGCATGGCCGCCACCTGCGCCACCCCCTTCTGCACGCCTTGCAGGGAAGCTCGTGGAGCGAGCAAGACGGTGCCGATGACCGTCTTGGGCTGCAGGGTCTTGGACACTTCCTTGACCTTGTCGGCCCATTCGATGTAGCCGTATTTGGACAGGGGCGCACCCGCCTCGTAGAAGGAGTTGGCGGTGAACTTCGTTTCGGCCGAAGCCGAAAGACCAGTGAACGCCGCTGCCAAGCCCAGCAAAAGCGTCGAATAGCGAATCGTCATGCGTGTCTCCTGGAATCGTCTTTTATTTTCACAATGAACGAACTATGTCGCAAAACTATAGTGGCCGCCCTCCGCGGTGGTCAACCTATCCAATTACGTATATTACGTATGACGATATCCCTGATACCGTACGGAAACCGTGGCGCCAACAGGACTCAGTACAGCAGGCGAGTGACCAGGTTGCGCGTATCGTGAACGCCGAACTTGCGCATCAGCCGGGCCTTGTGGATCTCGACCGTGCGGTGGCTGATGCCCAGGGCCCTGCCGATCTCTTTGGCTGTGAGATTCTGCACCAGCAGGGCCGCGACGTCTCGCTCCCGCATGGTCATGTCACGGCGCAGGTGCAGTTGCTGCGTCAGGCTGTCGCTGTCCACGCTCGGCCGGGGCAGGAGCCCCGTTCCCAGTTCGGTAAAGATCCAGAGTGCTTCGGCGTAGGGATCGGCCCGATATTGGCTGTACCCTTGGACACTGACCCAGAAGAGCTGGCCATTGGTGCGCCGCATGAGCCTGGAATCCACGAATCGGCCATGAGCGGACAGGATGTCGGCCACGCGCTGGCCGGCCTCCTCGAAGTCTAGTGTGGTCGGATACAGGATGCGCGTACTTTGCCCGAGCAGCGCCACGCGTGGCAGCAGAAACAGCGCAGCAAAATCTGCACTGCAGTCCATGATCACCCGATCTCGGGTCACCAACTGCCCGATGGGCATCCGGTGAAAGATGGACGCATAGTCCAGGGAAGCGTTTGGGTTCCCGGGGTCTGCCATCGAGTCCTCCAGGGTGGAAACGGCGGCCACGACTGGCCACACAAAGGCTGGCGTAGCCAGGAAGAAGCTAAGTAATCGATACGTATTGATATAAGTGTACCCGCTGCGCACACTGATGGTCAGCAGTCTTTCCGCACCCCTTTTTTCCTATTCCTTCAGGAGCCCCACCATGGATGACTATCAGAATCGATCCTACGGCGCCGTCAAGGTCGGTATGCACGGCAAGCTCGGCATTGTCGTCGTCGACTACCAGCTGGCGTTCACCGACAAACAGTACCCTCTTGGCGGCGCGCCGCTGGTCATGCGCGGGCTGGAGAATACGGCGCGGCTGCTGAAGGTTGCCCGCCAGCACAATGTGCCGGTGGCCGCCTGCTTCACCGCCTACAGAAGCGAACGGGACATGCCCCACTGGAAGATCACCGCAGTGCGCGAGCAATTTCGCCTGGATCACCCGAGTTCCGCGCTCGACCCCAAGATCCACGACAAGGACTACGACATGGTCGTCTGCAAGTTCGGCCCGTCGATCTTCTTTCAAACCCCGGTCGTCCCCTATTTCATCAAGGAAGGGGTGGAGACCGTGATCATCACCGGCTGCAACACCAGCGGCTGCATCCGCGCGTCGACGATCGACAGCTTCCAGTGGGGATTCCGAACCATAGTCCCCGAAGATTGCGTGGGTGACATCGAGGAAGGCCCCCACCGGGACAACCTGCGCGACGTCGGTCGCCGCTATGCCGATATCTCGACCGCCGACGAGGTCATCCGTTACCTTGAGCAGCCTGCTCGCTGAGACCTCGCCGAGGCGTTGATGCGTCTAGCTGGCGGCCACCTGCCCTCCGTGTGGTCGCACAGTCCCTACGTCAGAACACTAATAAATGAATAAAGAGTCATAATTATGAACTGATTTCTCCCATTGCTCATGTTGCCTCGTCTAGCCATTACCAGCTTGTCCCTGTACATACCAGGCCGGAAATTTTTCCTTGGTAACACCTGAAACTTGACTGTACAGTCATTATTATCTACTCTTGAGTGATCCCGCCAGTTCGACGGGCATCCCGCATACACCGCAAGAGAGGCAGACATGTTTCAGGAATGGCGTCGCCAGACCATCCCGGGGCTGCTCAGATATGGGGCCGCCACGTGGCCGGACCGGGTTGCAGTCCACGATGGCACCGAACGCATCAGCTATGCACAACTGGCGCAGCGATCTGCCAGGGTGGCGCAGGCGCTGCGTCACATCGGTGTCCGGCAGGGCGACCACCTGGCCTACTTCATGGGCTCGAATGCACGCTGGCTGGAAATTTTCTTTGCCGCGAGCGCGCTGGGCGCTGTGTTGATCCCCCTGAACCTGACCTGGACATCGCGCGAGATCATGCAGGGCCTGCAGCTGACGGACGCGCGCCACCTGATCATCGGCACCGAGTACAAGGGCGCATCGCTGCTGGAGCGGGTGGCGCCACTCCTGGATGGCGATGCGCGCACCGCTGTCCCGGCCCTGCAGACCCTGTTGCTGGCCCAGGGTGCCACGCCGGCGGGCCACGCAACGCTGATCTCGCTCGACCAGGCCATCGGCCAGAATGAGCCGGATGGCGGTGACGTGCGCATCTCGCCAGACGACACGGCCATGCTGATCCTGACCTCGGGTTCCACGTCTTTTCCCAAGCCGGCCATGCACACGCACGAATCCGTGTTGTGTGGATCCTCCGCCTACGGCGACGGGCTCGAGGTGACCGCCGATGACGTCTTCCTGCACTGCATGCCCAATTATCACGTCGGCAGCATCGCCACGGCATGCCTGACCCTGATGCGGGGCGCCTGCCTCGAGCTGATGTCGGCCTTCGAGCCGGGCGAGGCGATCCGCCGGATACAGGACAGTGGCGCAACCCTCATTTGGGGCTTCGACACGCACTTCCTGATGATGCGAGACCACCCCGACTACCGCGCCGACAAGCTTGCCAGCCTGCAGCGAACCATGGTCGCCGCCAACCCTGCGACCTTCGAGAAGATCCGGGCCATGGGCTTGCGCCACATCGGCAGCCTGTACGGGTCCACCGAGTACATGGGCTCGCAAACGTATTTCCCCTATCGCGATCGCGCAGACGAGGCCCGCATGAAGGCGTCCAATGGCCGCCCGACTTCTGGCGATGTGCGTATCGCGTCACTGGCCGACGGCGGCTGGGCGGCGCCTGGCGAACTGGGCGAGATCTGCGCCCGGGGCCCGGCGCTCTTCAAGGGCTACTACCGGCAGCCCGAAGCCAGTGACGCCTGCCTGGACGATGAAGGTTTCTTCCACAGCGGCGACCTGGGCTTCATGGACGAGGACGGCTATCTGTACTACCGCGGACGACTCAAGGAAATGGTGAAATCCGGTGGCGAAAACGTCTCGGCGCTGGAAGTCGAGATGTTCCTGCTTGCGGAAATTCCCGGTCTTGCCCGGGCAATGATTTGTGCCACCCCCCACCCCAAGTGGGGCGAGGCGGTGACGGCGCTGGTGGAGCTCGAGGCGGGTCATGCCTACACAGAGGCCCAGATCCTGGCGCTCTGCCGAGGCAAGCTGGCTGGCTACAAGATACCAAAACGCGTCCTGTTC
>JACDJC010001351.1_pt1 | contig 22130 bp, 22 predicted proteins | sample 7454191 | NCBI WGS metagenome assembly JACDJC01 (sample SAMN14253291, study PRJNA609438) | sludge metagenome | isolation source: sludge after 25d culture with pyrite and EDTA | collected 2018-12-20 | reverse complement strand
GGCGCATCGAGGAGAAGGTGCGCACGGGTCGCGCGCCTGAACCGGCCGAGGGGATGGGGGAAAGCTGAGGCGGTGCGCGCCTGGCCTGCAGACGACGTCGGGCGAGGCCTGCTGCACCCGGGCGCATCCGCGAAACCCCTACGGGCATTCACCCTGGACCGACGCCGGCGGCGGCACGTCGCGTCGCAGGGCGACGGAGCACGATGACCTCGGTCGCGGATCTGCGCCCGCGCCCCGAACGCGCGCTCGTCCGCATGCTGGGTCCCGCATTCGTCGCGGCAACCGCCTACGTCGATCCGGGCAACGTGGCCGCGAACCTCTCGGCCGGCGCGGGGTAACGATGGGGACCTTCGCGAACGGGCAGGGCTAGGGAGGCGACCGGTTGCTTCCTCTCGCGGTCAAGTGCGTTACGCTGCGCGGCGGAGGAACCCCATGGCGCGCAACGTTCTCGACGAGTCGCAGATCCATCCGGCCATACGCGAGCGCGTCGCCGCTCACAACGCGGCGATCGTGCAGGAAGTGCAAGCCGCGATGGCCGAGCACCCCGTGCTCGTCGTGGGGATGGGACAGAACCCGTTTCCGCGCAAGGCGCGTCGCATGCTCGACGCTGCCCGTGTACCGTACCGCTACCTGTCCTACGGTAATTACCTCGCCGGCTGGCGACGGCGCAACGCGCTGAAGATGTGGACCGGCTGGCCGACCTTCCCGATGGTTTTCGTCAACGCCACGCTGATCGGCGGCGCCGACGAGCTCGGGCGGCTGATCGCCAGCGGCGAACTGAAGCGCCTGCTGGGCGCATGACCGCACGATCGGTCGCCCGAGGCAGACGACATGCAATACCACGTCGACGGCTTCCAGCCCGGCGACCCCGACGTGCATCCGGCTGCGCCGGACCACCGTCGCGCCGGCGATCCGTTGCCGCAGGAGGTGGACGTGCTGATTGCCGGCTCGGGGCCCGCGGGGTTGTGCCTGGCCGCCCAGCTGGCTCGCGTGCCGAGGATTCGCACGATGCTGGTCGAGTCCAGGCTCGCACCGATGGTGAAAGGCCAGGCCGACGGGATCAGCGTGCGGTCCATGGAGATGTTCCAGGCATTCGGCTTCGCCGGGAAGGTGATGCGCGAGGCGGCCTGGATCAACGAGACGACTTTCTGGGCCGCAGGGGCGAACGCGCCACTCGAGCGGGTCGCCCGCGTGCAGGACGTTCCGGACGGCGTCTCGGAGATGCCGCACGTGCTCATCAACCAGGCACGGGTGCACGACATGTTTCTCGACGTCATGCGTCGCTCGCCGACCCGGCTCGAACCCGACTACGGCCTGAAGGTGACAGGCCTCGAGATCGACCCCGTCACGGCGCAGTACCCGGTGACCGTTACGCTCGCGCACACCGCGCCCGGCCGCGAAGGCCAGACCGCCCGCGTGCGTGCCAACTACGTGATCGGCTGCGACGGTGCGCGTTCGAGCGTGCGCAACGCCATCGGCGGCACGCTGCAGGGCGATGCGGCACACCAGGCCTGGGGCGTGATCGACCTGCTGGCCGTCACCGACTTCCCCGACTGGCGCAAGAAGTCCTTCGTGCGCTCGCGTGACGACGGCATCCTGATGGTGCTGCCGCGCGAGGGCGGACACCTGGTGCGCCTGTACGTCGAACTCGATCGACTGGGCGAGCAGGAGCGGGTCGCCGACCGCGGCCTGGCTGCCGAGGACATCGTCGCCAGGGCGCGGCGCATCTTCCGGCCCTTCGAGCTCGACGTGAAGGAGATCGTCTGGTGGTCGATCTACGAGATCGGCCATCGCCTGACCGACAAGTTCGACGACGTGCCCGACGACGAGGTGGCCGTCCGTGCGCCGCGCGTGATGCTGGCCGGCGACGCCTGCCATACGCACAGTCCCAAGGCGGGGCAGGGCATGAACGTGTCGATGGGCGACACCTTCAACCTGGGCTGGAAGCTGATCGCGGTGCTCACCGGACGCGCCGACGCTTCGCTGCTGCACAGCTACTCCGAGGAACGCCGCGCCGCCGCCAGGCGCCTGGTCGAGTTCGACCACAAGTGGGCACGCGTGGTCGGCGCACGCGCCGAGGACGATGCGGCGAGCGGCCTGCCGCGCGTAGCGCGCGAATTCGTCGACAACCTGCCTTTCACCTGTGGGCTGACCATCCAGTACGAGCGCAGCGCGCTGACCGGCGCGACCACGTACCAGGCGCTTGCGGTGGGCTTCGAAATCGGCAAGCGCTTCCATTCCGCGCCCGTCGTCCGCCTGGCCGACGCCCGGCCCCTGCACCTGGGCCATTGCATCGAGGCAGACGCGCGCTGGCGGCTGTTCGTCTTCGCCCCGGCCGGCGACGCAGGAGGCCGCGGCGGCGCGGTGGCGACGCTGTGCGACTGGCTCGAGCACGACGCAGCGTCGCCGCTGCGTCGCCATACCGCCCCGGACGAAGACGTCGATGCCGTGATCGACACTCGTGCCGTGTTCCAGCAAGGCTCGCACGAGCTCGACTACGCCGCGATGCCCACGCTCCTGCGCCCGCACGTGGGGCGCTACGGACTGTGCGACTACGAGAAGATCTTCTGCGTCGACGTCCGACGCGGCGAGGACATCTTCGCGTCGCGCGGCATCGACCGCGCCGCGGGCTGCGTGGTCGTCGTGCGGCCCGACCAGTACGTGGGCCACGTTCTGCGGCTGTCGGCACGCGGCGAACTGGCGGCGTACTTCGCGGGCGTGCTGCGCGAGCGCAATTGAACGAATCGGCGCGACGGCGCAGAATCGCTTTCCCATGAAACTGCGCAACGTCGCCGCTTCTTTCCTCGTCGCGGTCGTCGCCGTCGGCACGGCCGGATGGCTCAGTCTCGACAAGGAAACGCGCGGCCTGCTGGCGACTTTCCCGACCAATCGCGATCTGCTGTTCTGGACGCAGCCGCAGCGCGATGCGGCGTTTCGTGCGCTCGATCGTCTGCCGGTGCTGGCCAGGGCACGCGACGTGCCGGCCGGAGGCACGGTGCTGCCGCTGCCGCCGGGGCCGCCGCTGAAGCTCGCCGTCGACGTCCAGGGCTACATGGAAGGGCAACGCAGCGCCGCGTTGCTCGTCGTGCACGACGGCAAGCTGCGCCTCGAACGCTACGGGCTCGACTTCGACGCACAGGGTCGCTGGACGAGTTTCTCGGTGGCGAAGTCGATCACTTCGGTGCTCGTGGGTGCGGCACTGCGCGACGGGTTCATCCGCAGCATGGACGACAAGGTCAGCGATTACATACCCGAAATGAAGGGTTCGGCCTACGAGGAGGTCAGCCTTCGCCAGCTGCTGACGATGACGTCGGGCGTGCGCTGGAACGAGGACTACGACGACCCCGAGTCGGACGTTGCCCGCTTCAACAACCACGAGCCCGAAGACGGAGTCGATGCGCTGGTGAGTTACCTGCGCCGGTTGCCGCGCGAGGCGCCTGCCGGCACGCGCTGGCACTACAGCACCGGCGAGACGAACCTGGTCGGCATTCTGCTCGGACGCGCGATCGGCAAGCCGCTTGCCGAGTACCTGTCCGAGAAGGTCTGGAAGCCCGCCGGCATGGAGCAGCAGGCCACGTGGATCCTCAGCCGCAGCGGGCACGAGATCAGCGGCTGCTGCATCCAGGCAGCGGCGCGCGACTACGCGCGCTTCGGGCTCTTCGTGCTGAACGGCGCACGCGTCGATGGCCGCAGCATCGTTGCCGACGGCTGGCTGGCCGAAGCGACCACGCCGCAGGCGCAGACCGGCGTGCCCGGGCGAGGCTACGGCTACCAGTGGTGGACCTACCCTGAAGGCAGCTACGCGGCGCGCGGAATCTTCGGGCAGGGCATTTTCATCGACCCGAAGCGCAAGATCGTGATCGCCTCGAACGCGAACTGGGGCGGCGGGGCAAGAGACGCCGCAGCGACGCAGGCGCGCGACGACTTCTATCGCGCCGTGCAGCAGGCGATCGACGACGAATCGACCGAGGGCGGCCATCGAGGCGACAGTCCACGCGACAGTCCACGCGACAGTCCACGCGACAGTCCACGCGACAGTCCACGCGACAGTCGACGCGACTGAGGCCAAGCGGGACGACCGAGTCCCGATCGGGACGACCGAGTCCCGATCGGGGCGGCTGAGGCCCGAGCGGGGCGAGCGAGCCGGTCGGCGGACGGCTTTGCGCGGAGTCAGCGCAACGCGCCTTTTTCGCGCTCGAGCAGCGCCCGCTTGCGCTCGACGCCCCAGCGATAGCCCGATAGATCGCCATCGCGACGCACGACGCGGTGGCAGGGAATCGCCACCGCGAGCCGGTTCGCCGCACACGCCTGGCCCACTGCCCGCACCGCGTGCGGGGCGCCGATACGCTCGGCGATCTTCGTGTAGGTGAGCGTCTCGCCCACCGGGATCGCGCGCAGCGCCTGCCATACCCGCTGCTGGAACGCCGTGCCGCGCACGTCGAGCGGCAGATCGAGCCCGAGTCGCGGTGCTTCGACGAATCCGATCACCTGCGCGACGGTGCGTTCGAAGCCGGCGTCGCCGCCGACCAGTCGGGCGTGACGGAACTGGTCCTGCAGCTCGCGCAGCAGGGCGTCGGGGTCGTCGCCGAGCAGGATCGCGCATACGCCTCGCGCGCTCTGCGCGACGACGATCGCGCCGAGCGAACATTGCCCGGCCGCGAAGCGGATCTCGATGTCGCGGCCGCCGTCGCGCCAGGTGCTTGCGGGCATCCCCAGCACGGCGTCGGACGACGCATGAAAGCGGCTGCTCGAGCCGAAGCCTGCGCCGTACATCGCCTCGGTGATCGATGCCGCCTCGGCGAGCGCACGGCGCAGGCGGCGCGCCCGAAGGGCTGCCGCATACGCCTTCGGTGTCAATCCCAGCACCGTCTTGAAGACGCGGTGGAAGTGAAAGCGGCTCATCCCCGCGTACGCGGCCAGCGATCGGAGGTCGAGTGCGATTTCGGCCTCCTCCATGCGCCGACAGGCCTGCATGACGTAGGCCGCGTGTCGCGCACCGACGCCGCGGCGTCGGCCGCGGCCGGCGAACGACCCGGAAGGCAGGCAAGCGCCGGCGTGGGGGGATCCTGGCTGCAGGTCGGGCAGGGCCATGTTCGTCGTCCGTTGCCTTCGTCGAGTACACGACAATAGGACGGATGCCGCAGCGGCGCACTCCGATTCTTGCGCTCGATCAGGATCGGGTTCGCCGCCATCCGGCCGAGGAGGTCGTCGCTCCAAGTTCTCGTCGTAATAAATCGTGACATTCATATCGATTCCGATCGTCCGAGCGAGAATGGCATCCAAGCATGCGGCAGCGCGTCGGCCCGCGGCCGGTGCTAGCATCGGCGCCAAATGCCGTCGCCGTCCTTGCCTGCCTCCTTCTGCCTTTTCGACACCGCGATCGGGCATTGCGCGATCGCCTGGAATGCGAACGGGATCGTGCGCCTGCAACTGCCCGAGGCGAGCGAGTCGCTGACCGGCGCGCGCCACCTGCCCGAGGCAACGCAGGGCGAGCCGCCGCCGTCGATCCGAGCGGCAATCGAGCGGATCGGCGCGCTGCTCGGCGGCCGAGCCGACGATCTCGCCGATCTCGCGCTCGATCTGGACGCGATATCGCCGTTTCATCGGCGCGTCTACGAGTTCGTGCGTACGATCGGGCCCGGGCATACGACGACCTACGGTGAGGTTGCCGCCCGCATCGATGCGCCGGGTTCGGCGCGCGCAGTCGGCCAGGCGCTCGGGGAGAACCCCTTCGCGCCGGTGGTGCCCTGTCACCGCGTGCTGGCCGCGGGCGGTCGCGCCGGCGGCTTCTCGGCGGCCCGCGGCGTCGCCACCAAGTTGCGGATGCTCGAAATCGAGAAGGCGCGCATCGGCGAGGAGCCGGGCCTGTTCGACGATGTCGCCGAGCAGGCGAACCTCGGCACGGCCGCGCTCGACGAATCGATGATGCGCCTGGCGCTCGGGCAGGCGAGGCTGGCCGCAGCGAAGGGCGAAGTGCCGGTCGGCGCGGTCGTCGTGCGCGACGGCGAGGTGCTCGGTGCCGGTTTCAACCAGCCGATCGGCGCACACGACCCGAGCGCGCACGCCGAGATCATGGCGATGCGCGCGGCGGCGTCGGCGATCGGCAACTACCGTCTCGTCGGCTGCGATCTGTACGTCACGCTCGAGCCTTGCGCGATGTGCGCCGGCGCCATCCAGCACGCGCGCATCGGTCGCGTCGTCTACGGTGCCGCCGATCCGAAGACCGGCGCCTGCGGCAGCGTCGTCGACCTGTTCGCCGAGCCCCGCCTGAACCACCATGCGCATGTCTACGGCGGCGTGATGGCCAGTGAGTGCGCAGCGCTGCTGTCGTCGTTCTTCGCCGAACGCCGGCGCCGCTGAGTGCGTCGCGGCGGGTTTGCGTCTTGCTCCTTGCCGGTTTGGAGGGTGCCCCCGGGGCGCCCGGCTTCATCCGAGGAGGAACGATTCATGGCACGCAACCATCACGGCGGCCGACGCGGCCCCGATTCGCGTCCGCGCGACAGCCTTCGCCAGGCTGCCTGGCCCGGCGCATACGCCGACGAGCTGGACCAGGGCCGTTTCCAGACCCATCCGATGCGCGAGGCCGGCCGCGGCTTCGCGCGGGCGGCGCCGCAGGCGCGGTACGACGATCGAGACTCGGCGTACGGGACGTTCTCGTCGGCGCGCGGCGATGACCTGCAGCGCCCGCAGCGCGCCGGGCAGCCGCGTTCGCGCAACCGCGGTCCGCGCAACTGGCAGCGCTCCGACGAGCGCATCCGCGAAGACGTCTGCGAGCGGCTCGGCGCGCTGGACGACGTCGACGTCTCGGACGTCAGCGTATCCGTGGAGCAGGGCACGGTGCGGCTGAGCGGAACCGTCGCGCAACGCAGCGACAAGCACCGCATCGAGGACGTCGCCGACGACAGCGTCGGCGTGCGCGAGATCGACAACCGGATCCGCGTGCGGCGCGACGACCCGCGCGGTTCGGGCGGCTTCTGGAGCCAGTTCTTCGGCTTCGACTACGGCACGAAGGCGCGCGACCTGATGACGCGCGAGGTGATCACGGTTGCGCCGACCGACAGCGTGCAGCGGGCGGCACAGATCATGAAGGACGCCGATATCGGCTCGGTGCCGGTGTGCGACGGCAAGCGCCTGCAGGGCATGGTCACCGACCGCGACATCGCGCTGCGCGTCGTCGCCGCGGGGCTGCCCGCCGACGCCACGCACGCCGCGAAGGCGATGACCGCCGAGTTGTTCTGGTGCTACGAAGACGACGACATCGCCGACGTGCTCGACAAGATGGGCGACCGGCAGGTGCGCCGCATCCCGGTCGTCGATCGCGACCGCAACCTCAGCGGAATCATTTCGCTCGGCGACATGGCGCTCCAGCGCTCCGGCAGCCAGGTGCAGGAGGCGTTCGAGGAGATCTCGCAGCCGTCGAGTGCAGCGCCGACGTCCGGCCCGGGTTCGCCGGCCGAATCAGCCTCGCCGGCCTCGTCGCCCGGCTCACGCCTGCGTCACTGACTTCTCGCGCCGTCGGACGCGAAAAGCCCGGCATTTGCCGGGCTTCGTCGTCTGTGCAAGGGCGTTACTGGATCTTCGCCTTGGCGCGCAGGTCCTGTTGCAGTTGCTGGACGCGCTTGCGCTCGAGTTCCTGCTGGATCTGCGGGCGCACCTGCTCGAGCGGCGGCGCCTTGGCGTCGCGCACGTCGTCGAGCCGGATGACGTGGTAGCCGAACTGCGTCTTCACCGGCGTTTCGGTGTACTTGCCCTTCTCGAGCTTGACCATCGCGTCGGAGAACTCCTTCACGAAGGTTCCGGGCGTGTTCCAGTCGAGATCTCCGCCCGATTGCGCCGAGCCCGGATCCTTCGACTTCTTCGCCAGATCCTCGAACTTCGCGCCCTTGTCCAGTTGCGCGATGATCGACTTCGCTTCGTCCTCGGTCTCGACCAGGATGTGCCTGGGCCGGTATTCCTTCTCGCCGGGCAGGTTCCCGAGTCGATCGTATTCGGCCTGGATCTCGTTGTCGGTGATCGGGTGCGCCTGGAGGTGATCGCGGATCATCGCGCGGATGAGGATCTCCTGGCGGGCATTCTCGAGCTGGCGCTGTACGTCGGCGTTGCGCGCCAGGCCCTTCTTCTCCGCTTCCTGGACGAAAAGTTCGCGGGCGATCAGTTCGTCGCGCACCGCGGCCCGCAGTTCGGGCGTGTCGGGCCGCCCCTGCGAAGCGAGCACCTGGACGAACTGGTCGACTTTTTCCTTGGGGATCGGCTTGTTGTTGACGATCGCGGCGTTCTGCGCCAGGGCGAACGAAGCGAGCGGGAACAGCGCGAGCGCGGCGGTCCGCGCAAGACGCAGCGAACGTTTCCGGTGCGGCATAGGGAGTCCTTGTGCAAGCATGATGGCGGATGCGCCGCGCGCGCCGATCGGCGGAACGGCCGCGGGGAAGGGCGGCTCAGGCGTCGGAAGAAGGACCGGCAGGTTTCTCGGTCGGCGTGAAGGCTTCGATCGCGAGCGCATGTATGCGCTGCGGCATCCAGTCGTGCACTGCATCATACACGAGGCGGTGACGCAGCACGGTACGCAATCCGTGAAAGCGCGCGCTGACGATGCGGACGTGAAAATGTCCTGCGCCGCCCGCCGCGCCCGCGTGTCCGGCGTGCTGCGCGCTGTCGTCGCGCAGGGTGATCGACGCGTCGGGAAAGGCGGCCGACAGGCGCTCGCGGATCTCGTCCAGCGCAGGGCGCACTATCGGCGCTCCGTCGTCACGTACTTTCCTCCTGCACGTGGCGCCCGACGTACAGCGCCTGCGCGAACACGAATGCGAGCGTCAGGCCGGTGGTGCCGAAGAGCTTGAAGTCGACCCAGACGTCGGTCGGGAAGCGGTACGCGACGAACAGGTTCAGGCCGGCCATCACGACGAAGAATGCCGACCACAGCACGTTGAGCCGCGACCAGACCGGCGCGGGCAACGAGATCTGCCGGCCCATCGCCGAGCGGATCAGGTTGCGGCGAAACAGCAGTTGCGCGCCGGCCAGCACCAGCGCGAACAGGCCGTACAGCACGGTGGGTTTCCACTTGATGAAAGTCTCGTCCTGCAGCAGCAGCGTCATGCCGCCGAACAGCACGATGATCGCCAGGCTCGTCCACTGCATCCCTTCGACGCGGCGGCGCCGCACGAGCAGCCAGCCGATCTGGGCGACGCTGGCGGCGATCGCCACGGCCGTGGCGACGTAGATGCCGGCCGCCTTGTAGGCGACGAAGAACAGCACCACGGGAAACAGGTCGAACAGCAGTTTCATGCCATCAGTATATGATCGCGGATTCGCTGGAGAAGCCGATGGCCGAACGTACCCGAAATCGCCGCAACACGCTCGAGCGGCGGTGCCTTCCCAAGTCGCTCAAGCGCCTGTTCAACGGCTCGAAGCGGCCGATCTTCCGCATGCTCGAGAAGGTCAAGCGCAACTGATTCTACGCAGCGGATTCGGGCCGGTCCTGGCCGGCCGGTTCGAAACGCAGCGATGCCGAGTTGATGCAGTAACGCAGGCCCGTGGGCGGCGGTCCGTCCTCGAAGACATGACCGAGGTGCGCGTCGCAGGCCGCGCACAGCACCTCGACGCGGCGCATCCCGTGGCTCGTGTCGACGCGTCGCGCAAGATTCGCCTCGTCGATCGGCGCCCACCAGCTCGGCCACCCGCTGCCCGATTCGTACTTGCGCTCGGAAGCGAACAGCGGCGTGCCGCAGCAGACGCAGGTGTAGCGTCCGGCTTCGTGATGGTCGTGGTAGCGGCCGGTGAAAGCGCGTTCGGTCGAGCCGCGTCGTGCGATCGCGTATTCCTCCGGCGAGAGCTGCTCTCGCCACTGCGCATCGGTTTTCTCGATGCGCTCGGGTGCTTTCCGCTTCGTCGTGGTCATCGGAGATCCTGGTCGGAAACCTGATCGGAAACCTGGAACGTCTGTGCCGCGTCGATTGCGGCCATCGGCCGATTCTAGGTCGCCCGGGCGGTGCCCCGGCGCATCCGCCGCGATGACCGTAGCGATGGCGAGGGCTTGCAACGAGACCCTGCGGCCGAAGTCACGCCCTGCGGTTGCGATGCGTTCGCGTCGGGGTACTAGAATTCGGCAAACCGGCGCGAAACCGGGCCACCGCCGAACGAGGAGACGAGGCACATGCAAGGCTTGATGATGGACATGCCGCTGCTGGTATCGAGCATCCTGCAGCACGCGGCGCGTCACTTCAGCGACACCGAAGTGGTGTCCCGACGCGTCGAAGGCGACCTGCATCGATACACGTACGCCGACTGCGAGCGGCGCTCCCGAAGACTTGCCGACGCTTTCGTGCGCAGCGGCGTGGGCATCGGCGACCGGGTCGCCACGCTCGCCTGGAACGGATACCGCCATCTCGAGCTCTACTACGCGGTGGGCGGGATGGGATCGGTCATCCACACGCTCAACCCGCGGCTGCAGCCGCAGCAGATCGCCTGGATCATCAATCACGCGGGCGACGTTCAACTGGCCTTCGACCTCACGTTCCTGCCGATCGTCGAAGCGATCGCCGAGCACTGCCCGAACGTGAAGAGCTGGATCGCGATGTGCGATGCCGATCGCCAGCCGAAGTCCGCGAAGATCGCCAATCTCGTCAACTACGAGAGCTTCCTCGAGCAGGGCAGCGAAGGTTTCGAGTGGCCGCAGGTCGACGAGCGCAGCGCGGTCGGCCTGTGCTACACCTCGGGCACCACGGGCAACCCGAAAGGCGCGATGTACACGCATCGCTCGACGATTCTGCACGCCTATGCTTCGGCGTTGCCCGACGCGATGGGCGCGTCGTCGCGCGACGCGATCCTGCCGGTCGTGCCGATGTTCCACGTCAATGCGTGGGGCATTCCCTACTCCGCGCCGCTGGTGGGCGCCAAGCTCGTGTTTCCCGGAGCGCAGCTCGACGGCAAGTCGCTCTACGAGCTCTTCGAAGCCGAGGGCGTCACGTTCTCCGCCGGCGTTCCCACCGTCTGGCTGGGTCTGCTGCAACACATGCAGCAGGCGCAGGCGAGGTTCTCCACGCTGCAGCGCACGGTGATCGGCGGCTCGGCATGCCCGCCGGCGATGATCCGCGCGTTCCGCGAGGAACACGGCGTCGAGGTGATTCACGCCTGGGGCATGACCGAGATGTCGCCGCTGGGCACGCTGTGCAAGCTGCAGAACAAGCACCTGAAGCTGCCCGAGGCGGCGCAGCAGAAGCTGCTCGAAAAGCAGGGCCACGTGATCTTCGGTGTCGACATGAAGATCGTCGACGACCAGGACAACGACCTGCCATGGGACGGCGAGACCTTCGGCAACCTGATGGTGCGCGGGCCCTGGGTTCTCAAGGAGTACTTTCGCGGCGAGGGCGGCGACCCGCTGCACTACGACGCCGATGGTCGCGGATGGTTCCCCACCGGCGACGTCGCGACGATCGACGCCGACGGCTACATGCAGGTCACCGACCGCAGCAAGGACGTGATCAAATCGGGCGGCGAGTGGATCAGTTCGATCGAACTGGAGAACCTCGCGCTTGCGCACCCCGCCGTCGCCAACGCTGCCGTGATCGGCATTCCGCACCCGAAGTGGGACGAGCGCCCGTTGCTCGTCGTCGTGAAGAAACCCGATGCGCAGGTCACGCGCGACGAGCTGATCGCCTGGTACGAAGGCAAGGTCGCCAAGTGGTGGACGCCCGACGACGTGCAGTTCGTCGAGCAGATCCCGCTGGGGGCCACGGGCAAGGTGCTGAAGACGAAGCTGCGCGAGCAGTTCGCCGACTACCGCCTGCCCGAAACCGCCTGAACGAGCGGGTTGCGCCAGGACGCGGCCCGCGTCGCGGCCTTCACGAGAACCATCGAAGCACGGCGGCGCCGGCGAGTGCGGTCGCGCCGAAGCCGGCGAGTGCGTTCCAGCTGCGCTCGTGCGCGCGTGCGCTCCAGCGTGCCCCGCGCGCCAGCAGCAGTGCCGACAGCGCCAGGCCGCCGGCGGCGCACAGCACCTTGACCACGAGCGCGGTTCGCGCAATCGAGCCCAGGTCGGGCAGCACGCCGTAATAGTGCAGGCTGGTCAGGCCGAAGGAAACGCCGCTGGCGACCTGCAACGCCCAGGCGACGACGACGAGCCTGACGAGCGCCGCCCGCGCGGCGCTCGTTGCGCAGGCCGGGCGCGTGGCCGCGACCGGTGCCGCCGTGACGGCGACGGCGCCGAAATTGTGTACGAGCTGCACCAGCGCATAGGCGAGGTTCTCCATGCGCGATACGGTCGATCAGCGGGCGCGCGGGCCGGGCTGCGCGCCGACGCTCAGTCGGCGGTGATCTTCACGCAATCCTGCACTCCGATCGGCGTGTGCGCCTTGTTGACGATCTTCACGCACAGCTCGTGCGGACCCGGCGCCAGCGTCTCGAGCGTGTAGCTTCCCTTGCGCTGGCGCAGTATGCCGACCTCCTTGCCGTCGACGTAGACGTGCACGTGGTCGCCCCGGGGGCCCGGATCGACTTCGTAGGCGAGGCGGTTCTGCTCCATGGCATCGAGCCGTGCGCCGTCGGCCGGCGCTTCGATGCGCACCTGGGCCGCAGCGATTGCGGCCTGTGCCGGCATCATCGCCGCACTACCGACGCAGGCGAGCAGGAACGGTCGTAGTATCGACAAGGTCATTTCTCCCTCCGCTTCGCTGCATCCTTATAGCATCGCAGCGAGCGGCGCGTGGCGGCAACCCCTTCTGTGGAGGCGATTCGAATGAACGGCACCGACAGTTTCTCGGCCCGCGGAACTCTCAGCGTCGGGGATCTCGACTACGAGATCTGGCGGCTGACCGCGCTCGAGCGCGCGGGTTTCGACGTCGCCGGCCTGCCGTATTCGCTCAAGATCCTGCTCGAAAGCCTGCTGCGCAACGAGAACGGCGTCGACGTGACGCCCGACGACATCCGGGCGCTGGCCGGCTGGGACCCGCAGGCCCAGCCCGACACCGAGATCCGCTTCACGCCGGCGCGCGTGCTGTTGCAGGACTTCACCGGCGTGCCCGCCGTGGTCGACCTGGCAGCGATGCGCGACGCCATGCGTGCGCTCGGCGGGGACGCTGCGCGCGTCGACCCGCTCGCGCCGGTCGAGCTCGTCATCGATCACTCGGTGATCGTCGACGAGTTCGGCACGCCGCAGGCTTTCGAACGCAATATCGAAATCGAGTACCAGCGCAATCACGAGCGCTACCAGTTCCTGCGCTGGGGGCAGGGCGCCTTCGGCAACTTCCGCGTCGTGCCGCCCGACACCGGCATCTGCCACCAGGTGAACCTCGAATACCTGGCGCGCGTCGTCTTCACCGCACAGCGCGACGGGCGCCTCATCGCCTGTCCCGACAGTTGCGTCGGCACCGACTCGCACACGCCGATGGTCAACGGGCTGGGCGTGGTGGGCTGGGGCGTCGGCGGCATCGAGGCAGAGGCGGCGATGCTCGGCGAGCCGATCTCGATGCTCATTCCGCGCGTGGTGGGCATCAAGCTGTCGGGTCGTCTTCCCGAGGGCACCACCGCCACCGACCTGGTGCTGACGATCACGCAGATGCTGCGCAGGCACGGCGTGGTCGGCAAGTTCGTGGAGTTCTACGGCCCGGGCGTCGCCGCGGTGCCGCTGGCCAACCGCGCGACGATCGGCAACATGAGCCCGGAGTACGGATCGACGGTGTCGATCTTCCCGATCGACGACGAGACGCTGCGCTACCTCCGGCTCACGGGGCGGCCGGCCGGACAGATCGCGCTCGTCGAGCGCTATGCACGCGAGCAGGGAATGTGGCACGACCCCGAGCACGAGCCGCGCTATTCCGAGCGCCTCGAGCTCGAACTCGACAGCATCGTGCCGTCGATCGCCGGACCGAAGCGTCCGCAAGACCGCATCGTGCTCACGCAGGCGAAGCAGGCGCTCTACGGCGCGCTGGCCGAGTCCGTCGGGGCGCCGCCGCAAAAGGGCGGCGAGAAAGGCTACGACGAGGCGGTGGCCGAAACCTTTCCCGCCTCGGATCCGCCCGCGTACCTGGTCGACGCCCATGGTTCGGGCTTCGAGAAGTCTTCCTCGTCGGGACAGAAGAGCGCGCAACCGCGCGACCCCACGCCGGCCGGCGGCCCGGCCGACCGCGTGCGCAACCCGGCACCGGTCCGGCTGGCCGACGGACGCCGCTTTGAAATCGACCACGGCGCCGTCGTCATCGCCGCGATCACTTCCTGCACGAACACGTCGAATCCGTCCGTCATGATCGCCGCGGCGCTGCTCGCGAAGAAGGCCGTCGAACGCGGGCTGCAGCAGCGTCCGTGGGTGAAGACCAGCCTGGCGCCGGGCTCGCAGGTCGTCATCGATTACTACGAACGCGCGGGACTGATGCCTTACCTGCGCCAGCTCGGCTTCGAACTCGTCGGCTTCGGCTGCACCACCTGCATCGGGAACTCCGGCCCGCTCATCGACGAAGTGAGCCGCGCCGTGGGCGAGAACGACCTGTCGGTGGCGGCCGTGCTCTCGGGCAACCGTAACTTCGAAGGACGCATCCACTCCGAAGTCAAGCTGAACTATCTCGCGTCGCCCCCGCTCGTCGTCGCCTATGCGCTGGCGGGCACGATGGACATCGACCTGACGCGCGAGCCGCTGGGCCGCTCGGCCGACGGAACCGATGTCTTCCTGCGCGACGTCTGGCCGACCAGCGCCGAAGTGCAGGCGTGCATCGACTCGTCGGTCGATTCGTCGATGTTCGTCGATCGCTACGCCGACGTCTTCACCGGAGACGAGCGCTGGCGCTCGCTGCCCACGCCCACCGGGGCGCTTTATACGTGGGACGCGCAATCGACCTACGTGCGCAGGCCGACGTACTTCGACGGGATGCAGCGCACGCCGCAGCCGGTGACCGACATCCGCGGCGCCCGCGTGCTCGCGCTGCTGGGCGATTCGGTCACGACCGACCACATCAGTCCGGCCGGTTCGATCGCGCGCAACTCGCCGGCGGCCGAGTATCTCGTCGCCGCCGGCGTCGACCCGAAGGATTTCAACTCCTACGGTTCGCGACGCGGCAACCACGAGGTGATGATCCGCGGCACCTTCGCGAACATCCGCTTGCGCAATCGGCTCGCACCGGGAACCGAGGGTGGCTTCACCCGGGACTTCACGCGCGACGGCGCCCCGGTGTCGACGATCTTCGATGCCGCGCGCAACTACGAGGCGGCCGGCACGCCGCTCGTCGTGCTCGCCGGAAAGGAATACGGTTCGGGCTCTTCGCGCGACTGGGCCGCCAAGGGTACGATGCTGCTCGGCGTGCGCGCCGTGATCGCCGAATCCTTCGAGCGCATCCATCGCTCGAACCTGATCGGCATGGGCGTGTTGCCGCTGCAGTTCCCGGCGGGGGCCAGTGTCGAGTCGCTCGGCCTCAGCGGCGAGGAACGCATCGACATCGAAGGCATCGTCTCGCTGAACCGCGGTCTCACGCCCGCCACGGTGCGCGTGCGGGCCGCGGGCGTGGAGTTCGATGCCGCGGTCCGGATCGACACGCCGGCCGAAGCCGACTACTACCGTCATGGAGGAATCATGCAATACGTGCTGCGCCGACTGCTCGACGAGGGCGCATGAAGCCACGCGTTCTCACCGGGATCACCACCACCGGCACGCCGCACCTGGGCAACTACGTCGGCGCGATCCGGCCGACGGTGCGCGCCAGCCGCGATTCGCGCTTCGATTCGTTCCTGTTTCTCGCCGACCTTCACGCGCTCGTGAAGTGCGACGACCCGGAGCGCGTGCGCCGATCGCGGCTGCAGATCGCGGCGAGCTGGCTTGCCGCCGGCCTCGACCCGGCGACCGTCACGCTGTACCGGCAGTCCGACATTCCGGAAATCCCCGAACTCACCTGGCTTCTGGGCTGCGTCACCGCCAAGGGCCTGATGAACCGTGCGCACGCCTACAAGGCCGCGGTCGATCGCAACAATGCCGCCGGTGACGACCCCGACGCCGGCATCAGCATGGGCCTGTACAGCTACCCGGTGCTGATGGCCGCCGACATCCTGCTGTTCAACGCGCAGGCGGTGCCGGTGGGACGCGACCAGATCCAGCACGTCGAGATGGCGCGCGACATCGCGCAGCGCTTCAACCGCATCTTCGGCGACGGCGAAGGACCCTTCGTGCTGCCGCAGGCGCAGGTCGAGGAGCACGTGGCCACCTTGCCGGGCCTGGACGGACGCAAGATGTCGAAGAGCTACGACAACACGATCGCGCTTTTCGAGGGTGGCGCGAAGAAACTGCACGCTTCGATCCGGCGCATCGTCACCGACTCGCGCGTTCCGGGCGAGCCGAAGGACGCCGAGGGCTCGCAGCTCTACGCGATCTATCGCGCGTTCGCCGCGCCCGACGACGCCGCGGCGTTCAAGGCCGAGCTGGAGAAGGGCCTGGGCTGGGGGGCGGCCAAGGAGCGGCTGTACGCGCTCGTCGACGGCGAGCTCGCGCCGATGCGCGAGCGCTACGATGCGCTCGTCGCGCATCCGCAGGAGGTCGAGGAGATCCTTCTGGCGGGCGCGCGCCGGGCGCGCGAGGTGGCCGTTCCGTTCATGGAGCGCGTGCGCCGCGCGGTCGGTCTTCGCTTATGATTCCCTGCAGGGATCGTCACCGCCTCGAGTGACGACCCTCGCGACACCAAGGAGGAGACGTCGATGAGCAAAGCTCGCCTGGCCGCATTCGCGCTGGCCGCGTCCGCGGCGTTCGCCGTTCCCGCGGCCTACGCGCAATCCGGCACCGTCAAGATCGCATGGATGGACCCGCTGTCGGGGATGATGGCACCGCTCGGGCAGAACATGGTGCGCAGCTGGCAGTACCTGGCCGACGTCGCCAACCAGCAGAAATGGGCGGGCGACGTGAAATTCGAGGTCGTCCCGTTCGACAACAAGCTCAGTCCGCAGGAGAGCCTCACCGCGCTGAAGTCGATCGTCGACCAGGGCATCCGCTACGTGGTGCAGGGTAACGGCTCGTCGGTGGCCATCGCGCTGTCCGACGCGATCGCCAAGCACAACGCGCGCAATCCCGGCAAGGAGATCGTCTTCCTGAACTATGCGGCGATCGACCCGTCGCTGACGAACGCGCGCTGCAATTTCTGGCACTTCGCGCTCGACATCAACGCCGACATGAAGATGGAGGCGCTGACCTCCTACATGGAGAAGCGCCCCGAGATCAAGAAGGTCTACCTGATCAACCAGGACTACGCGTTCGGCCATTCGGTGGAGAAGGCCGCCGAGGAGTACCTCGAGCGCAAGCGTCCCGACGTGCAGATCGTCGGCAAGGACCGCCATCCGCTGGCGCAGGTGCGCGACTTCGCGCCGTACGTCGCCAAGATCAAGGCCGCCGGCGCCGACACGATCATCACCGGAAACTGGGGCGCCGACCTCGCGCTGCTGGTCAAGGCGGCGAAGGACGCGGGGCTGCAGGCGAACTTCTACACGTACTACGCCGGAACCACCGGCGTGGCGACGGCGATGGGCGCCTCCGGCGAAGACCACGTCCGGCAGGTCTCGTACTGGCACCCGAACGCGACGAGCACCGAGGCGAACCGGATCGTCGAGGGCTTCCACCAGAAGTTCAAGGACGACTACTACGTCATGGCCACGTACACCGGCTTCAAGCTGCTCGGCGAGGCGATGAAGAAGGCGAAATCGACCGACCCGGTCAAGGTCGCCTTCGCGCTGGAAGGGATGAAGGTGCAGTCGCTGAACGGCGAAGTCGAGATGCGGGCCACCGACCACCAGATCCAGCAGGCGGTATTCATCTCTTCGTGGCAGAAGGTCGACGGCAAGTCGGTCAAGTACGACCAGGAAGGCACCGGCTACGGCTGGCGCACCGAGGCGAAGCTCGAACCGTACGTCGCCTCGCAGCCGACGTCCTGCCAGATGAAGCGTCCGTCGCCGCAGTGACGCGGCGCGAGTGACGCGGCGCGCGCTCGCGCGCGCGTTTCGTCGCACGCTTCGGGGCGGTGCTCGACCGCGGCGGGCCCGCCGTCGATCCTGCTGCGCCCCGGATCGCCTTCGCACGGAAGCCGCCGCTTGGAGTTCTTCGTCATCTCGCTGCTGAACGGCATCAGCTACGGGCTGGTGCTGTTCATGCTGGCGTCGGGCCTGACGCTGATCTTCAGCCTGATGGGCGTGCTCAATTTCGCGCACGCGTCGTTCTACATGCTCGGCGCGTATTTCGCGTACCAGATCAGCGCCTGGCTCGATGCGGCGCTGCCCGGCACCGGCTACTGGATCGCGCTCGCCGTCGCGCCGCTCGCGGTCGGCGCGCTCGGCGCCTTCGTCGAACGCTACGGCCTGCGTCGCGTGCACCAGTGGGGGCACGTTCCGGAACTGCTCTTCACCTTCGGCCTGGCGTACATCGTCGTCGAACTGGTGCAGATCGTCTGGGGTCGCGCGGCCGTCCCGTACGCCGTGCCGGCGCCTCTCGCCGGGTCGCTGTTCACCGTCTACTCGACGAACTTCCCGACCTACCGCGCGTTCATGATGCTCGTCGCCGGCACGATGCTGGTGGCGATCTGGCTCGTGCTCACCCGCACGCGGATCGGGCTCGTCATCCAGGCCTCGCTCACGCACCCCGAGATGGTGCAGGCACTGGGCCACAACGTGCCGCGCGTGTTCATGCTGACCTTCGGCGGCGGTTGCGCGCTCGCCGGGCTGGCCGGCGTGATCGGCGGCAACGCGTACGTCACCGAGCCGTCGATGGCGGCGGTGATCGTCTCGATCGTGTTCGCCGTCGTCGTCGTGGGCGGCATGGGTTCGCTCGCCGGGGCCTTCGTCGCGTCGCTGCTGATCGGCCTGATGCAGACCTTCGCGATCGGCCTCGACTGGTCGCTGCTCGCGCTGTTCGAGCGCCTCGGCATGCCGGTCGGTCCGGAGACGCCGCTGTACAGCGTCTGGTCGCTGAAGCTCTCGCAGGTCGCTCCGGTGCTGCCCTACCTGCTGCTCGTGCTGGTGCTGATCCTGCGGCCGCGCGGCCTGATGGGAACGAGGGAGACCTGAATGCCGGATTGCGACCAGGCGCGGGCTGCGCGGCGCGGCACCCGGCGGTGCGGCGGGCGCTGCGCCGGGGGAGCGCGCCGCCGATGACCGCTCGTGCGATCCGCGCATCCAGGGTCCGGTTCGAGCCCGTCGACGTCGGGCGCTGGGCGATCTGGGGCGGCACCGCGCTCGTTTTTGCCGTGCTGCCGCTCGTGTTCAGCCGGGGCTTCTCGATCACGCTGCTGTCGCAGATGGGCGTGATGATCGTCTTCGCGCTGGCCTACAACATGATCTTCGGCCAGGCCGGGATGCTCTCCTTCGGCCACGCCGTCTACTCCGGGCTCGGCGCGTTCTTCGCGATCCACGCGCTCAACTGGGTCGGCGAGGGGCGGCTGTGGCTGCCGGTTTCGCTGATCCCGCTCGTCGGCGGCCTGTTCGGCGCCGTGTTCGGCGTTCTCTTCGGGTACGTCACGACGAAGAAGGCCGGCACGCCGTTCGCGATGATCACGCTCGGCATCGGCGAACTCGTCTTCGCGGCGTCGCTGATGTTCCCCGGCTTCTTCGGCGGCGAAGGGGGCATCTCGACGAACCGGGTCGTCGGCGAACCCGTCCTGGGCATCAGCTTCGGCCCTGCGATCGAGGTCTACTACCTGATCGCCGTCTGGTGCTTCGCGAGCATGGTCGCGATGTACGCGTTCGCGCAAACGCCGCTGGGACGCATATCGAACGCCGTGCGCGACAACCCCGAACGTGCCGAGTTCATCGGCTACGACGCGCAGCGCGTGCGCTTCTACGTCATCGTCGTGTCCGCGTTCTTCTGCGGCATCGCCGGCGGCCTGTCGGCGATCAACTTCGAGATCGTCACCGCCGAGAACGTCTCCACGGCGCGATCGGGTGGCGTGCTCGTCGCCACGTTCATCGGCGGCGCGGGCTTCTTCTTCGGGCCGATCCTCGGCGCGGTGATCTTCATCTTCTTCGCGGTGGCGCTCTCCGACTACACGAGCGCCTGGCAGTTCTACCTCGGCGTGTTCTTCGTGCTCATCGTGATGTACGCCCCGGGCGGCGTCGCGTCGCTCGTCATGATGAACTTGCGCGTGGCGCGCCACGGCCTGTTCCGCCGGCTCGTCGTGCCGTACGTCGCGCTCGCGATCGCCGGCGCGGTGCTCCTCGCCGCCGTGATCGCGGTGATCGAGATGAGCTACCAGCTCACGCTGAACTTCGCCTCGGGCTCGCAGCTGCGCCTGTTCGGCTTCGACGTCGATGCCGCCCGGTGGAACGGCTGGCTGGCGGCGCTCGCGCTCGGTGTCGCGGGCAGCGTCGGCTTCGAGGCGGCGCGCCGGCGCTTCGTGCGAGTCTGGAGCGAGGTCCAGATGCGCATCGAGGAACGGCTGCGCACCGGAGGCGCGCCGTGAGCGCGCTCGCGTCGAAGTCTCCGGCGCGCGTCGGCGCGGGCGCGATGCAGGATCCCGCGGGGACGACCGCACTTGCGCTCGGCGGCGTACACAAGGCATTCGGCCGAACCGAGATCATCCGCGGCGTCGACCTGACCATCGCGCGCAGCGAGCGGCACGCCGTGATCGGCCCGAACGGCGCCGGCAAGTCGACCTTGTTCAACCTGATGTCGGGGCGCTTCCGCGCGAGTCGGGGTCGCATCGAGTTGAACGGCGAGGACATCACCGCCGACCGGCCCTACGAAATCTATCGCAAGGGGCTCGCGCGCAGCTTCCAGATCACGAACCTCTTCCCGCGGATGTCGGTGTTCGAGAACGTGCGTTGCGCGACGCTGTGGTCGCTCGGCTACCGTTACTCGTGCTGGCACCGGCTGTCCAGGCTCGCCGACGCGGCCGAGCTCGCCGACGACGTCCTGCAGCGAATCGGCCTGCGCCACCGCCGCGAGGCGCTCGCCGGCACGCTCACCTACGCCGAGCAGCGCGCGCTGGAGATCGGCATCACGATCGCCGGCGGCGCGAGCGTGATCCTCCTCGACGAGCCCACCGCGGGGATGAGCCGCTCCGAGAGCGACCGCGCGGTCGAGCTCATCCGACGCGTCACCGAGGGACGCACGCTGGTGATGGTCGAGCACGACATGAGCGTCGTGTTCGGGCTCGCCGACCGGATCTCGGTACTCGTCCATGGACAGATCCTCGCGACCGGTACGCCGCAGGAGATCCGTGCGAACGAGTCGGTGCAGCAGGCGTACCTGGGCACGACGCAGCCGGAGAGCGCCGCATGAAGCCGCGCGCCGGCGGCCAGGCACCGCTCGATCGCGAATCCCGCGCGCCGGCCCGCCCGGGCGCGCCGCGCGACGCCGCCGCGACCGCCGTCGACGACCCGCTGCTGCGGATCGCGAACCTGCACGCCTACTACGGCAAGAGCCACGTGCTGCACGGCGTAGACCTGCAGGTCGGCCGCGGGGAAATCGTCAGCCTGCTCGGGCGCAACGGCGTGGGACGTTCGACGACCGCGAAGGCGATCATGGGCCTCGTCGATGCCACGGGAAGCATCGTGTTCGGCGGGCGCGAGCTGCTCGGGCGCAAGGCCTACGAGATCGCGCCGCTCGGCGTGGGCTACGTCCCGGAAAGCCGCGACGTCTTCCCGACGCTCACCGTCGAGCAGAACCTGCTGCTAGGGCAGAAGGGGCGGCGGCCGGGTCGCTGGCGCTTCGACGACATGTACCGGATGTTCCCGCGCCTGGCCGAACGGCGGAACACGCTCGCCGGCGTGCTCTCGGGCGGCGAGCAGCAGATGCTGACGCTGTGCCGCACGCTGATGGGGGATCCGGAGCTGATCGTCATCGACGAGCCCACCGAAGGGCTCGCGCCGATGATCGTCGAGCTGGTGGCCGATTACCTGCGCGAGCTGCAGCGCCGCGGCTTGTCGGTGCTGCTCGTCGAGCAGAAGCTCGCGATCGCGATGCGCATCTCGCAGCGCGTGTACGTGATGGGGCACGGACGCATCGTGTTCGAGGGCACGCCGGAGTCGCTGCGGGCGAACGAGCACGTTCGCCGCGAGTGGCTCGAAGTGTAGGGGAGTTCTTTCCGCTCGTTCGCCGCATTCGCTCCGCGGGGGCGCGGGGGGGGGGGGGGGGGGGGGGGGGGGGGGCGGCCGGGGGGGGGGCCCCGGCCGCGGGGGGGGGCCGC
>JACDJC010001347.1_pt1 | contig 22191 bp, 17 predicted proteins | sample 7454191 | NCBI WGS metagenome assembly JACDJC01 (sample SAMN14253291, study PRJNA609438) | sludge metagenome | isolation source: sludge after 25d culture with pyrite and EDTA | collected 2018-12-20 | reverse complement strand
GTTCTACTTCATGTCGCCGAGTGTCATTAACTACTTAAAGAGCAACTTCATATCCGGAGCGGCTATTCCAAGAGTCATATTGCGAGATTTCAAGCGGGCCGAAATCACCCTGCCTGATCTCATTGAACAACGCGCCATCGCCCACATCCTCGGCACGCTGGACGACAAGATCGAACTCAACCGCCGCCGCAACCAGACCCTGGAGGCCATGGCCCGTGCCCTGTTCAAGGACTGGTTCGTCGACTTCGGCCCCGTCCACGCCAAGATGGAAGCCCGCGAACCCTACCTCCCCGCCGACCTCTGGCAACGCTTTCCCGACCGGCTGGATGATGAGGGGAAGCCGGAGGGGTGGCGGCGCTCGATGATTGGCAGCGAAGTAACCGTCTGCGGTGGATCAACACCCAGCACCAAAGAATCCACATTCTGGAAAGGCGGCAAGCATCACTGGGCGACCCCGAAAGACCTCTCGGCCCTGACGTTTCCCGTATTGCTCGACACAGATCGTAAGATCACCGACGCAGGTATCGCCAAGATTAGTTCTGGACTGTTACCCGTCGGCACAGTGCTGCTCTCCTCGCGCGCCCCTATCGGCTACCTCGCAATCGCAGAAGTACCGACGGCAATCAACCAAGGCTTCATTGCCATGAAGTGCGATGGCACTTTGCCGAATCTGTTCGTCCTGTTCTGGTGCCGTGAGAACATGGATCTCATTCTTGGTAATGCCAACGGCTCCACCTTCCAAGAGATCAGCAAGAGAAATTTCCGCCCGATCCTCGTGATCGTGCCACCCGAACCAATTCTAAAAGTATTCCGAGAACGCACAGAGCCGCTTTATCGCCACATTGTTGAGAACGAGCGGGAATCGACAGCACTGGCCCAACTCCGCGACACCCTGCTGCCCAAACTGATCACCGGCGAACTGCGTATCAAGGATGTCGAGAAGTTCATGGAGCGCGTGGCATGACCCGCATCCCCAACAACCCGTCAAGGAGGCATGACATGCAACAGGACGTGCAACTCTTCCAGACCCCGGATGGCCAGATTCACCTCGATGTTCGGCTGCACCAGGACACTGTGTGGCTGACACAGGCGCGGGAGAACGCCCGCTGCTGGAGCCTGCTGCAGGGCTACGACGAGCAGAGCCTGGCCAGCCACCATGATTCGGAGAGTCGCTGATGGCATTTCTATCCGAAGCCCAACTGGAGGCCGCGCTGCTGGAGCAACTGGCCGGGCTGGGCTACGCCTGCACTTCCGATGACATCATCGGCCCCGATGGCAGGCAGCCGGAGCGGGAGGCTTACGACGAGGTGGTGCTGATCGAGCGCCTGACCCAGGCCGTGGCCCGCCTGAACCCCGCGCTGCCCGCTGAAGCACAGGCCGATGCGATACGCCGCCTGACACAATCGGAACTGCCGAACCTGCTGGAGGAGAACCGCCGCCTGCACCGCCTGCTGACCGAAGGCGTGGATGTGGAGTATTACGCCGGGGACGGCACGCTCGCGGCGGGCAAGGTGCGGCTGATCGACTTCGAACGCCCTGCCCACAACGACTGGCTCGCCGTGCAGCAGTTCACCGTGGTGGCAGGCCAAGTCAAGCGTCGGCCGGACGTGGTGGTGTTCGTCAACGGCCTGCCGCTGGCGGTGATCGAGCTGAAGGCGCCCGGCGGCGAGAACGCGACGCTGGCCGGGGCCTTCAATCAGCTGCAGACCTACAAGCAGCAGATCCCGGCGCTGTTTCGCAGCAATGCGCTGCTGGTGACCTCCGACGGCTTGTCGGCGCGGGTGGGTTCCCTATCGGCGGACAGCGAACGCTTCATGCCCTGGCGCACCACCGACGGCACCCGGATCGAACCAAAGGGCGTGCCGGAGATGGCCACGTTGATCGAGGGTGTGTTTGAGCAGCGGCGTTTCCTCGACCTGCTGCGCCATTTCACGGTGTTTGGCGCCTCTCCTGGCAAAAACGGGGGCGGCGGACTGAGCAAGATCATCGCCGGCTACCACCAGTTCCACGCCGTCAAGAAGGCGGTGATCTCGACGCTGCGGGCGAGCCGGTCGAACTGGCAGGCGGAAGACCCGGCGGAGTACGGGCTGCCCAGCGTCAAAAACCAACCGCCCGGCGACCACAAGGCCGGGGTGATCTGGCACACCCAGGGTTCCGGCAAGAGCCTGCTGATGGCCTTCTATGCGGGCCTGCTGGTGTTCGACCCGCGCATGGCCAACCCCACGCTGGTGGTGTTGACCGACCGTAACGACCTGGACGACCAGCTCTTTGCGACCTTCGCCATGTGCAAGGACCTCATCCGCCAGACGCCGGTGCAGGCGCAGGACCGCGAGCACTTGCGCACCCTGCTCAACCGCGCCTCCGGCGGCGTGATATTTACCACCCTGCAAAAATTCTCCCCGGCGGCGGACGAGACCGGCTTCCCGACACTAACCGACCGCGCCAATGTCGTGGTCATCGCCGACGAGGCGCACCGCAGCCAGTACGGCTTCAAGGCGAGGGTGGCCAGCAAGACCGGCGAGATCGCCTACGGCTTTGCCAAATACCTGCGCGACGCCCTGCCGAAAGCCTCGTTCATCGGCTTCACCGGCACGCCGATCGAGGCGACCGACGTGAATACCCCGGCGGTGTTCGGCCACTACATCGACATCTACGACATCAGCCGGGCGGTGGAAGATGGCGCCACGGTGCCGATCTATTACGAGTCACGGCTGGCGCGCATCGAACTGGACGAGGACGAGAAGCCGCGCATCGACGCCGAGATCGAGGCGCTGCTGGAGGACGAGGACGAGCCCAGCGCCGAACGCACCAAGCAGAAGTGGAGCACTGTCGAAGCGCTGGTGGGCAGCGACAAGCGGCTCGCGCTGGTGGCGGCCGACCTGGTGCAGCATTTCGAGGACCGGGTGGCGGCGCTCGATGGCAAGGCGATGCTGGTGTGCATGAGCCGCCGCATCTGCGTGGCGCTCTACGACGAGATCATCAAGCTGCGCCCGGACTGGCACAGCAGCGATGACAACGCCGGCAGCATCAAGATCGTGATGACCGGCGCGGCCAGTGATCCGGTTGAATGGCAGCAGCACATCGGCAACAAGACCCGGCGCGATCTGCTCGCCAAGCGCGCGCGTGATCCGCAGGATGCCTTGCGGCTGGTGATCGTGCGTGACATGTGGCTGACTGGCTTCGACGCGCCCAGCATGCACACCATGTATATCGACAAGCCGATGCGTGGCCACGGCCTGATGCAGGCCATCGCCCGCGTCAACCGCGTATTCCGCGACAAGCCGGCCGGCCTGATCGTCGACTACATCGGTATCGCACAGAACCTGAAGTCGGCGCTGGCGCAGTACTCCAAGCCGGATCAGGACAAGACCGGCATAGACGAATCCGAGGCCGTGGCCGTGCTGCTGGAGAAGTATGAGATCGTGCGCGACATGTTCGCCGCACAGGGCAGTGCCGGTGCCGCGGGAGGCAGGAAGCCGGGAGCGACCCATGGCTTCGATTACCGCACCGGCCTCAGCGGCACGCCGGGTGAGCGGTTGGCGATGATGGCCGGTGCCATCGAATGGATACTCGCCAAGCAGCAGCAATGGGCCGCTGCGGAGACGACGCCGGATGCGAAAAGGCAGGCACAGCGACGCTTTGCCGATGGTGTGCTGGCGCTATCCAAGGCGTTTGCGCTGGCCGCGAGTTCGGATGAAGCGCGTGGCATCCGCGAGGAAGTGGGCTTCTTCCAGGCGATTCGCGCGGCGCTGGTCAAAACCGCTGCGGGTGCTGGTGCAACACGCCAGGATCGCGAACTGGCCATTCAGCAGATCGTCAGCCGTGCGGTGGTCTCCACCGAGATCGTCGATATCCTGGCCGCCGCCGACATCCAGACGCCGGACATCTCCATCCTGTCCGACGAGTTCCTGCTCGAAGTGCAGCAGATGGAGAAGAAGAACCTGGGGCTGGAGGCGCTGCGCAAGCTGCTCAACGACAGCATCCGTTCGCGTACCCGCAGCAACGTGGTGGAGACCCGCGCCTTCACCGAACGGCTGCAAGACGCCATTGCCCGTTACCACGCCAATGCCATCACCACCGCCGAGGTGCTGCAGGAACTGATCAAGCTGGCACAGGACATCCGCGCCGCGCGCCGCCGGGGCGAGGAACAGGGGCTGTCCGACGATGAGATCGCCTTCTACGACGCGCTGGCCGAAAACCGCTCCGCGCTGCAGGTGATGGGCGACGACACGCTGCGCGTGATTGCCCATGAGCTGCTGGTCAGCCTGCGCGAGAACATCGCCGTCGATTGGGCCCATCGCGAATCCGCCCGGGCGCGACTGCGCGTGCTGGTCAAGCGCATTCTGCGCAAGTACGGCTATCCGCCAGACCTGCAGGATGCAGCGGTGCAGACGGTGCTGCAGCAGGCCGAGGTGCTTTCTGCATCCTGGCAGCCCGGGCATCCACGCGCATGAGGGTCTTCCCGTGACCGATGGCAACAACAAGCCGATCCGCAACCGCACTGCCGAGTTCCTGATTTCCACCGGGCAGGCAGGCGAGCAGAACAAAGAAAAACCACCGCAGGTTTCCAGGAAAACACGGATCACTTGTCCGCTCATCCCTCGCAGAATTAGTGACGGCGTTGGCCGGCAGAGTGCGCTGACACCCTGAGTGAAAGGGTCATATTATGTGTATTGCCACCAGGGGCCGGTCACCGGAAATAGGTAGCCGTAATTGACTGATTCAACTCGGCTAGGCCGAGTTGCAGTTCATCAATAAAGCGGTGCAGTTCATCCTGCTGCAGGATCGCCTGATCCGCACGCAGCACCTTCTTACCGACTTCATTCAGAAGTACGATGGAAGCTTCGTTGCGCGGCAGATTCTGCAGGCAGCTTTTCACTTCCAGTAACGCGTGAAAGAATGAACGGGGAAACTGCTTATCCTTGAGCAGGAACTTGAGCACATCCTTGCGCCTGACCCGAACCTGAATGGTACGACGGTACATCTGATAGGCGGTAAGGGACTTGAGGACACTCATCCACTGAATATTTTCAAACGGTGTCAGCCCCTCATGCTCCTCCAGCAGATTGGCGGAACGCACATCGATTATGCGCGTGGTCATTTCGGCCCGCTCCAGATTCCTCCCCATGCGCAGAAAATCGTACCCGACATCGTGCAGCATGGTCCCTGCCAGCAGGCCGGTAATGGTCTGGGCGCCCAAGACAATCTGTTTCAGATAATCGTAGCGTCCCTTTTTCGAGTAGCCGCTGGTGGCGTTGCCCTTCGCCATCAGATACAGGTCATTGACCTGCTCCCACGCCTCCCGGGGGATGATATCGCGGATCGTGCGGGCGTTCTCCCGCGCCTGTTTCAGGGAGTAGAGGATGGAACCCGGGCTGTTGGGATCGGCAATCAGAAACTTCAGTACAGAACGCTCATTGAACTCGGTGTAGTGCTGCAGAAAAAATGCCTCGGTACTCAGGATCTCGATAATCGGCTGCCACCCCGGTTGTAGACCCTTGGGTAGATCCAGTAACAGATTGGTATTGACCATGACCAGGCGCGCCGTATTTTCCGCACGCTCGATATAGCGGGCCATCCAGTAGATATTTTCAGCCACCCGTGACAGCATTTCAGCGCCCCTCGTCGTCCACGATCCAGGTATCCTTACTGCCACCGCCCTGGGATGAGTTCACGACAATTGAACCCTTGCGCAAGGCGACGCGGGTCAGGCCTCCGGTGGTGACATAAACATCATCCGGTGAACTGAGGATGAACGGCCGTAGATCGAGGTGCCGGGGTTCGACCCGGTTATTGACCAGGGTCGGCGCCGTCGATAGGGTCAGCATGGGCTGTGCGATATAGTTGCGCGGATCCTTGCGAATCAGCTTTTTAAACTGCTCCCGCTCCTTAACGGTGGCATGGGGGCCAATCAGCATCCCATAACCGCCCGACTCATTGGCCGGTTTCACCACCAGTTCCCCGATATGCTCCAGCACATACGCTTTGTCATCCTTGTCGACACACTTATAGGTGGGTACGTTGCCGACCAGGGGTTCTTCGTCAAGGTAGAAGCGAATAAATTCCGGCACGAACGCATAGACCACCTTGTCATCTGCGACACCGGCACCGGGCGCATTGGCCAGGGCAACATTGCCCGCTTTCCAGGCGCGAATCAGGCCCGGCACCCCCAGATAGGAGTCGGGATGAAACACCTCCGGGTCCAGGAAAAGGTCGTCGACACGACGGTAGATAACATCCACCCGTGACAATCCATTGACCGTACGCATATAGACACAATCATCTTTCTCCACCACCAGGTCCCGACCTTCAACCAGTTCCGCACCCATCTGCTGGGCCAGGTAGGCGTGTTCAAAATAGGCTGAGTTATAAATACCGGGGGTGAGCAGGACAATTTCCGGTTGTTCGGTTTCTCTTGGTGACAGTGCCGCGAGCATGTCGTAGAGCTTGGATGGATAATCATCCACCGGCAGGATGTTCTGGTTGTCAAACAGATCGGGAAACACCCGCTTCATTACCTGGCGGTTTTCCAACATGTAGGATACACCGGAAGGAACTCGCAGATTGTCCTCCAGCACATAGATGACGCCATCTTTATCCCGCACCAGGTCTGAGCCACAGATATGCGCCCAGATACGGCCCGGCGGATCGATGCCGATACACTGCTTGCGGAAGTTGACGGAGTTCTCCAGCAAACCTGCTGGAAACAGTCCTGCTTTAACAATATTCTGGTCGTGATAGATGTCATCGATGAAACAGTTGAGGGCCCGAACCCGCTGCTTCAGGCCCGTCTCTACCCGCGCCCATTCCGATCCGGGAATGATTCGGGGAATAATGTCGAAGGGCCAGGCACGATCGATCGAACCCTCCTCTTCGGAATAGACGGTAAAGGTGATACCCATGACACTGATCGCCATATCGGCGGCGGTCTTGTACTCCTCGATCTCGCGGTCTGTCAGGTTGCGCAGGTATTGACACAGTTCACTGGCCGCGGCACGCGGTTTTCCGGTTACGCGAACCAGTTCGTCGTAGAATCCCTTTACCTTGTAACTGCCCCAACGAATCGTCATATCGGTGTCTGCAATCGGCTGTTTGTCAGGTCACCATACCGTAATTCAGGCGGGATGACCAAGCGAAACCCCGTTAGTAAATGCCGAGTATCTGTTACTATTCCAGTCCAGTCTGGACTTACCGCCTGGAGTAGAGAATGACCTACTGTCTTGCAATCAGTGTCAATGAAGGCATTGTGTTTGCATCTGATTCACGCAGCAATGCCGGGGTCGATTACATTCGGACCTGTTCGAAAATGCACCGTTTTTTCTGGGCCGGCGACCGCATTATCGTACTGCTGTCGGCAGGCAACCTGGCCACGACCCAGGCGGTGGTCAACGCCATTCAGCGTGACCTTGACGATCCCAAGGCAAAGTTCAATCTGTTGAAGGCCAAACACCTTTTCGATGTGGCCGACTATGTCGGCGATCTCAGTCAAAGGGAGCAACAGCATCATGGCCCGGCCATCGAAAAAAGCGGCGGCAGCGCCGCTGCCAACTTCATCCTTGGTGGCCAGCTGAAGGGTCAGCAGCATGACATCTACCTGATCTATCCGGAGGGCAACTATATCAGCGCATCTGCCGACACCCCCTATCTGCAGATCGGGGAGAACAAGTATGGCAAGCCCATACTCGATCGCATCATCACCATGGATTCATCGCTGAATAACGCGGCACGCTGCGCGCTGGTGTCGCTGGATTCAACCATGCGCAGCAACATCTCGGTCGGGCCGCCGTTTGAACTGGCCATGTATACGGGCGACAGCCTGGCGGAGCCGCGACAGCTATCATTGAAACTGGCCTCGCCCTATTACAAATCACTGCAAAAATCGTGGAATGAAGGGCTGAAACGGGCGTTTACCCGTCTACCCAGGTTTGACTGGGAGTAAAACCATATCAAGATCCGGTAAGCGCGGCTATTAGGGCACGGATGCCTGTTGGTTTCGATCTATCACCATCGTGTGCACAAAGGCGAGTTTCTGGATAATGACGTCGGTCAACACAAAAGGATAGGCATCAGGCAGTCCCATGCTGCGGTTCATATCATTCAGGGCGATGGTGAAATTACTCCACTCATTGACCAGATCATTGATGGAAACCGTCGCCAGGTATTCAGCACTGAACTGCTGCCGCTTTGCCATATGCCGCCCTGTATCCATCAGACCAAAGCCGTAATCGCTGGCGGTTTCCATACTATCGATCATGTGCAGATAATGCGCCCAGGTCTCTGCCCAGTCCTCCCAGGAGTGCGCACTGGCATAACCACTGATCCAGTTTGTCTGCCAATTTGCCACGGGGCCATTCATGTAATACCCCTGCATGACATCGCTGTAGCCAATACGCTCATCTCCAAACAGGGCGCGGAATTCTCCGAGGCGCGGCGAGTTCTTGAGCAGAACATCCCAGTAGTAGTGTCCCGATTCGTGGCGGAAGTGCCCCAGCAGTGTCCGATAACTCTCATCCAGATGGGCGCGGGCCTGCTCCCGGGATACCGGATTCGCCTCGGCAATATTCAACGTGATCACGCCATTTCTATGTCCGGTGAAAACCGTATCCTGCAGCGTTATTTCCTGTGCGAACTCTGAATAGCCCTGGTCCTCCATCAGGTGAAAGGCCAGGCCGAATTGTGGATTCTCTTCCCGGTTGACAATCGGCAAATCCAGCCACAACAGGCTGTACAGCAGGCGCCGTTTGGCCTGCTCGATCAATCCCCAGAGTTTGAGATTATTTGGATTGCCGAGGTCAGGAATAATTTCCGAGAGACGGCAAGAGAAGCAGTAGGCGTGGCTATCCGCCTCCGGCACCATCCAGTTACAGACCTGGTGCTGATCATAGTTCCGGCACTTTCGATATCGGCGGTCATTGGCCATGGCCAGCCAGAGATTTCCGTCGCCCGGCTTGAGCGCAGTAAGCATACGGGCATCCGGCAAAAAACCCAGTGCATGCCCGCAGTGCACGCAGTAGGAGTTTTCAAAATGCAGACGGGCACCGCACTGGCAGGTGTAGGTTTTCATAGTTGGATTCTACTCCCGATCGTACCCGGAGTATATTGGGCCAGACGGGCGCTTCGACCTGTTACCGCTGCTCGATCCGCGCCAACAACTCAGCAAACTGGACGGCGGCAGCGCAGGGGCTGTGGGCGACAGCGCCCTGAAAAAGGTGCAGTGAGGGAGTTACCCTGTCAGGAGTTTGCACCCCCTCCGCCTGACTGGATAACGCCTCTTGTAAAGCATCCTGATCGGCATCGGCAAACAGTTCTGTCTCTTCAGTATCGTGCCTGACGGCCCATTCGGTAGCGGCACGCCGGATGAATGCGCTGACTGCGGCTTTATCCATGGACTGAAGCCGGAGCAGCGCCTGCTCCTGCCAATCCGCATCCCGTGCCACCGTGGCAGCGTCCACGGCGCTTTGACCAACCTGCCGCAACTCGATGCCAAAGGGTTGATTCATCTCACGCAGATAGTCGCTGAACGTTTCCGTGTCCGGCTCTTGATTCTGCAACAACCGGGTCAGTCGTTCCGCCACCACCCGAATACAGCGACTGGCCAGGCACTCCGGCTTGCCGAGCATGACCGGCTGCTGCTTTCTGACTGACGCGGGAACATGCGGGTCCTGCAAAACATAACCCAGATAGCCGACCTGCAACTGCAGATACTGCTCCGTGGCCTGTTTAAACCGCTTGAAGGCAGCCCTGGCTGAATGCAGATCAGCAACCATGTTGACCAGGATATAGGCGGTTCCGCTAAAGCCGTACCGCTTCGCCATTTTCAGGAACGAAAAGGCATCCGTCAGCGAGGTCGGCTCCGGCGTGATCACCAGTACGGGGCAGGCGGCCGCCAGAAAAAATCCGAGCTGTCCGGACCCGACACCGGCCGCGAGGTCGACCAGGATCAGGTCATTTCGCCGCTCAATATCCCTCAGACCACTCAGCAGAAGCTCCTGCCGGGAGGGTTCCAGTTCCAGAAAATCGGCGATTCCACTGGCCGCAGGGACAATCTGCAGGTGGGTCGAAACCGGCAGCAGGATCTCATCGAGACGCTTTTCACCCCGGAGACATTCACGCAGGGTGTACCGGGGGGTAATGCCGAACAGGATGTTGATATTGGCCAGATTGGTATCGGCATCAAACAGACAGACTTGCTGGTTCATCTGCCCCAGGGCGACACCCAGATTGGCCGAAAGCGTGCTTTTACCGACGCCTCCTTTGCCGCTGGCAATTACAACCATTCTGTTAATCGCATCACAATTTTGGCTTTTGACTCCTGCCGCTCGGCCAAAGTTGTCGTGAATAGTTGCTTTAGTCGTTCTCATCTGTCCAAATATAGTACAGAATTCCTTTCTCTCTCATTGACTTATAGCTAATAATTGGTGCACGATGTGATGCCATGAATGAAGCGCCGCTGGTCAACATCGAAAAACTCAATCTGGGCAGACTTCCCTCTGTCCCGCAGGTGTTGCTCAGGTTAATCGAAGCCTGCCACCAAGTCGATGTCAGTTTTCAGGATCTGGCGGAAATTATTCAGCAGGATGTCGGCCTGACCGCCAAGATTACCGCCGTCTGCAACTCCCCTGCCTACGCCCAGTGGAACGATGACAGGGACTTCAATCACCTGCTGGTGGTGCTGGGGCTGAACAACATCAAGACCATTGCCATCAATGCGGCGGTTCACCAGTTCTTCTCCCAGTTCAATGTGCAGACCGGCAAGGGCCTGGGGACAATCTGGTACAAATCACTCTGGTGTGCCCACGCGGCCAGAGCCCTGGCCACCCTGACCAGCTACCCATTTCCGGATGAAGCCTACCTGGCCGGCCTGTTGCACAAACTGGGACAGCTGGTGTTTCTCAACAATCAGCCGGATGCCTACGGTGCGCTACTGCTCAAGCCCTGTTCAGACCTGGAGCTAACCGAGCATGAGCGCGAGTTGTTCGGCGCAGCTTACCACGAAGTCAGCGCGCTGGTGGTGCGCGAATGGGATCTCGAGTCATTTCTCAGTGATGCCCTGCTCTACCAGAATGAACCGGCGGATCGGCTGCTTGAAGCGCCACGCCTGATACGCCTGGTCAACTTCACCCATAAACTGAGTGACCCGGGTATCGATACCCACATGCTCTATGCAGAAGCGGACCTGCTGTTCGGCTTCACCCCCTCGGTTGTCGACAATCTGAAAAAGGACATTGAACAACAGGTCCAGAAGGCGGCCGACGGTCTTGGTATCCAAATTGAAAAGGATGCCGGCGGTCGGGTTGAAGTCCAGGTAGAGACGGAAGAGGTGCGACTTGAACTGGCCCGCCGGGTACGGGAATTCGCCCTGCTCAACGGCGTCAACCTGAACCCGGGCGAGGAGAAGGACCTGCAGGAGTTCCTCCAGCTGGTCCTGACCGAGCTGAATATTCTGTTCGGAATGGATCGCAGCATTCTGTTCCTCGCCGATGCCGATAACCGGAAGTTGCTGGGAGTTGCCGCCCGCGCTGTCAGCAGCGCACGGATAGCCGAATTCAACATTCCGATAATTGAGGGTCGGAGTCGGCTCGCCCAGGCACTGATCGACGGAAACATACAGAAGCCGGTCCGAACGCTCGATGCCAATCCGGCCTCCCTGATTGACCAGCAGCTTGCCAGAACCCTGGAGCGCGACTGCCTGCTCTGTATTCCACTGATCACGGGTTCCAACCGTATTGGTGTTATTGCCGTGGGGCTGCATGAATCGGAGCAGGAGCAACTGGCGCAACACTTAAGCTTTCTATCCATGTTCGCAACAACCGCTGCCCAGAGTATCCATGCACACCGCAGCATCGAGAGAAAAACCGAGGATCTGCTGGAGAATACACGCCAGTGGCACCAGCGCGAGGCAAGGAGCATTGTCCATGAAATCAACAATCCGCTGGGAATAATCAACAACTACCTGCATGTTCTCTCCAGCAAATTCAACGAAGACGCCTCCATTTCGGATCACCTGAAGATTATCAAAGAGGAGATTCAGCGGGTGGGCGAGATCGCCTTGCGTCTGCGCGACATTGGCGATCCCCAGCATGTAGCCTCCTATTCGGTGGATATCAACGAGGTTATTGGCGACTTGATGGAGATCTTCCAGGCATCCTATTTCCAGTCCCACAACATCACAGAACATCTGGACCTGGATAAAAAAATTCCGCCCATCCAGATCAGCCGTGCAAGCCTTAAACAGGTGGTCACCAATCTGGTCAAAAATGCCGTAGAAGCGATGACAGAGGGCGGCGAACTCTGGATACAGACCCGCGACCATATCAATATCGGGGGGCGTGAATACGTCGAATTGAGTATTGCCGATAACGGCCCGGGCATCCCAGGGGGGATCATGGGCAAGCTGTTCACCCCGGTGGAAAGCACAAAAGGCAGCAACCACTCAGGTTTAGGATTAACCATTGTAAAGAACCTCATCGATGAGCTGAAAGGGAGCATCAGTTGCAGAGGTCGCTCAGGAGGTGGAACTGAATTTCTCATCCACCTGCCTCGTCGTCTAGGGGACGAGTAACTAGGGGAAGATACAATGCTGAAGTCCACGGAATCCTGGTTGGGGAGCGATTTTTTGCCCCAGTCATCTCTCAGGACCACCAAAACAGCCCCATCCGAACCGGCAAAAATTCTGGTGGTGGATGATGAGGTACGCATGCGCGAGAGTGTCCGCGACCTCCTGCATGCCTATGGACATTCAAGCATTGTCGCTGCCAACGGGCATATTGCGCTGGATATACTGCGGGAAAAACCGATAGAGCTGATTCTTCTCGACCTGAACATGCCTGAAATCTCCGGCCTGGAGTTTCTTGAACTGCTGAAAACCGACTTCACCGATATCGATGTGGTGATTGTCAGTGGTGAAGCCACCTTCGCAAACGCCACCGAAGCGCTCAGACACGGGGTCAGCGATTTTTTGCGCAAACCTTACAATCCGGTCGAACTGCTCGGCATTATCGAAAACGTACTCAAGAAACGTACTCTGGAACGGGACTTCAAACAGGTGCACCAGCGTCTTGAGGCATCTGAATACCGATATCGTTTCATTGTCGACAACTCCCCTGACATCATCTACATGCTCGATGAGGCAGGCCATTTCTGCTTCGTCAACGATCGCATCAGTCAACTGCTGGATTACCGGCAGGATGACCTGATCGGGCATCACTTCTCCGAAGTGGTGCATGAAGAGGACATTGAAAAAGCTAAATATGCCTTTGCCGAACGCCGCACCGGCGACCGCGCCAGCCGTAATGTGGAATTCAGGCTGCGCTGCCGTGACAACGCACAGCCCAGCCGCTACTTTGAGAGCCGTTCCGTCTCCATCGAGCTAAACTCGATGGGTATCTATCGCGACACCGGTGACAGCAATGAAAAATGCTATGTCGGAACCTACGGTGTAGCGCGGGATATCAGTGAGCGGAAACGGGCTGAAGAGATCATCAACTTCCAGCTCTACCATGACCTGCTGACCCAGTTACCCAATCGGGCACTGCTGCGGGACCGTCTTGGGCTCGCCATCTCCCAGGCCAAACGGAGCGGCAACCAGCTGGCACTGATGTATCTGGATATGGACCGGTTCAAGGTGATCAATGACTCGCTGGGTCATGTAGCCGGCGATCAGCTGTTGCAAACAGTCGCGAGCCGGTTACGCAGCTGTCTGCGGGACAGTGACACCCTGGCCCGGGTCGGGGGTGATGAATTCAATCTGCTGGTACCGGAAGTGACCGGCCGAGTCGACGCCATCCGGCTGGTGGAAAAGGTGCTGACCAACCTGAAGGCCCCCATATTCATCGATGGGGTGGAAGTGTTTGTCAGCTTCAGTATCGGCATTGCACTGTTCCCCGATGATGGGGAAACCATGGACACACTGATCAAGCATGCCGATATTGCCATGTATCATGTCAAACGGCATGGCAAGGATGGCTATGAATTCTTCTCCAACAACATGAAGGGTACGGCCGATCAGCACCTTTCACTGGACACAGGACTCCGCCGCGCCATTGACGAACAACAGTTGCAGGTCTATTTCCAGCCACAAATCGACCTGCAGTCCGGCATGGTCTCCGGAATGGAGGCACTGTTACGCTGGAAGCACCCCGAGGCGGGCAATATCAGCCCCACCGAGTTCATTCCGGTAGCCGAAGAGAACGGTTTGATCAATGAGATCGGCATGTGGGTACTGGACGCCGGCTGTGCAGAATTGAGCAAATGGCGCAAAGCCGGTCATGACCAGTTGAAGCTGGCGGTCAATGTCTCATCCAAGCAGCTGGCACAACCCGACTTTGAACACCAGGTATTCAGCACACTGACCAAACACGGCATTCCCGGTTCTGCGCTGGAACTGGAAATCACCGAAAATGTGTTGATCCAGGATATGGATCAGGTCATCCATAAACTGCGACAACTGCACGCCGACGGCATCTGCATCGCGGTCGATGATTTCGGTATCGGCTACTCTTCACTGGGCTACCTGCAATCCCTGCCGCTCAGCACCCTGAAGATTGATCGCTCCTTTGTCAGCGGCATACGTGCCACCAGCAGCCGCAATTCCATCGTCACGGCCATTATCGCCATGGCCAAGGAACTCGGGCTGGGTATTATAGCGGAAGGCGTTGAAACAGAAGTTCAGCATCAACAACTGAAGCGGCTCGGCTGTCCCCATGCACAGGGTTTCCTTTTCAGCCGTCCCATGCCCAGGGAACAGGCCGGGCTGTTCCTGAAAAAAGGCTATCTGTAGCTGAGCCAAACAGAAGGAATGAGGCGAGCGAAACGAACCGCATCCCCTGTTTATCGAAATAGCTGAAAAGCTGCATGGTTTATATTGCAACTATTTTTTAGAAAGTCTCTACGGGAAAGGTATACTACCGCGTCGCCACTATTCAGGTATGCGGATGCCTCCTTCTCCATCACACGTGAAAGTTCTGTTTGCAGGCATCATGAGCCTGATCCTGACCCTTGGGATTGCACGATTTGCCTATACGCCTTTGCTGCCGATCATGCAAGCCCAGACGGCACTGGGTGATGCCACCGGCGGTTGGCTGGCTACCTTCAACTATATGGGTTACATGGCAGGGGCACTGATAGCCGCCTCGATCAGTAGTCTACCGCTGAAAGACACCCTCTACCGTATCGGCCTGGTGCTGGCACTGGTTACAACCGCCGGCATGGCAATCAGCGAAAGCATCTGGCTATGGGGCATCATGCGCTTTCTGGCCGGGCTCAGCAGCGCTGCCGGACTGCTCATCGGTTCAGGCCTGATTCTGAACTGGCTCATCCGGCACAACCATCGAATGGAACTCGGTATTCACTTCAGCGGCATTGGCCTGGGTATCGTCGTGAGTGCGGTAGCCGTTGACCTGATGGCCACCCATCTCAGTTGGGACCAGCAGTGGCTGGCGCTGACTGTGATCGGGGTACTGCTTTTCATCCCCGCCTGGGGCTGGCTGCCACGCCCGGACAGCAGTCCATTCACCACCAGCGGCATGAAAATGGAAGACAGACCGCCCCGGCGCGGCTGGATGATACTGCTATTCAGCAGTTACTTCTGCGCCGGTTTCGGCTATGTGATCAGCGCCACCTTCCTGGTGGTCATCGTGGAGGCAGAGCCCACGCTTCAGGGCAATGGCGAGCTGGCATGGCTGGCGGTTGGAGTGGCGGCCGCGCCAGCCTGTTTCATCTGGGATCGTATCGCCCGAAAGACAGGAGAGCTGTGGGCGCTGGCGCTGGCTTTTGCCCTGCAGATTGTCGGGATCATTCTGCCCACCCTGTTTGAGGCCGGTCTCATACTGGTACTGTTCAGCGCCGCCCTCTATGGCGGAACATTTATCGGCATTGTCAGCCTGACGCTAACCATGATGGGCAAATTTTATCCGACAAAACCGGCCAAACCGATGGGCAAGCTGACCCTCAGTTATGGCGTGGCCCAGATTGCCGCTCCGGCACTTGCCGGAACACTGGCAGAAGTTTCTGGAACCTACAATGACTCACTCTATCTTGCTGCCGCGATCATGGGCATCGGTATGATACTGGTGGTGGTGCTGGCGGCGCATGACAACAGGCTTACGCAGGCGCAAAACGGTTGAGCAGATAGTCTGGGATTTGTAAAGGACCGGCCTGCCGCGGTCAGGACAAGCATCTGCCGCACTGCTTGCCTCTGAATTGACCGCCATCGGTATAAATGCTTAGCGACACAACCCGACTTCGCTCCTCACCAGCGGCTAACGCATACATAGCCTGGAAAAACACCCGAAACCGATAGTTTGATTTTCCTGTAAAACTCCTGTTTTTGGGTTGCTGATAACCGACAAGCATTCTATCGCGATCCCTTGATGGGCCCTATTCGTTCGCATATAAACTATGCAATCGTTATCATCACTATCTCTTATTATTTGCTTATCCCAGTTATATGGTAGGTTATTGCCTATGCAAAACACCTCCACTGCTGTTCAACCAAGGGAGTATCATGCGACCAGCTGCGATTTCGGCCATCCTGGACCGTGAATATCTGAGTACTGAAGAGGGCCACCATACCCCGGTAATGCTCTGGGGACCTCCGGGTGTCGGCAAGTCGCAACTGGTCAGCCAGGTCGGCAAGCGCCACCGGGTACCGGTGATCGACATTCGTCTCTCCCAGATGGAGCCGAGCGACTTGCGGGGCATCCCGTTTCGTAGTGGAGACCGCGTTGAATGGGCAGAACCGGCCATCCTGCCACACAAGGAAAACCAGGGCGCGCGGGGAATCCTGTTTCTTGACGAGATCACTTCGGCCCCTCCCAGCGTTTCCGCCGCCGCTTATCAACTGATCCTTGACCGACGGCTGGGCGAGTATCGCATTCCGGACGGCTGGGCGATTTTTGCCGCCGGCAACCGACAGGGCGACCGGGGCGTCACCTACACCATGCCATCGCCGCTGGCCAATCGCTTTACCCATTTTGAACTGGAAACCCACCTGGATGACTGGGTTGCCTGGGCCTATGACAACGGCATCGATGAACGGGTAATCGCCTTTCTGCGCTTCCGTCCCGAACGACTGTTTGATTTTGATCCCGCCCATAATCCGGTAGCCTTCCCCTCCCCCCGCTCCTGGGAATTTGCGCATCGCGGGCTGCAGAAATTCGCAAGCATGCCCGATCTGCTGTGTGACACGCTACAGGCCTGCGTGGGGCCTGCGGCCGGCATCGAGCTGGCCGCGTTTGTCAATAACCTGGACAAGCTGCCCGACATAGACGCAATTGTGCAAGGCGAAACAGTCCTGGTTCCCGGCGAAATCGATCTGCAGTACGCTGTCGCTTCCGCCCTGGTGGGCCGGGCGCTCAGAGCCAGAGGCAATAGTGGTGCGCGGGACGTGTATGGGCACATCCTGGAATATGCCGGCAGATTTCCCCAACGCGAGATGGGTATCATGCTGGTTTCGGATATGCATCGCGCCATCGGTCAGGAGCTGTTCAACCTGCCTGAGTTTGCCCCCTGGGCCGAGGCCGTGGCCGATGTGATGCTTTACGATCTCTAGGCCCATAGCCTGCACGGAAAAGCTGACAATGAGCGAGATCGAGACCAAACTCAGCGCCGCCCGAACACGCCTTGTCCTGGACAAGCCGTTCCTCGGTGCGCTGGTTCTGCGTCTGCCGATGCTCGAAGCCGATCCTGGCTGGTGCCACACTACGGCTACCGACGCACGCGCCTTCTATTACAATGCCAGTTTTATCGATGCCCTGACCCTGGAACAGACCCAGTTTGTCCTGGCCCACGAGGCACTGCACTGCGCACTCTCCCATTTCGCCCGGAGAATGCATCGGGATAAATACCGCTGGGATATTGCCTGTGATCTGGCAATAAACCCGCTGCTGATCGGAGAACAGCTGGAGCCCTGCCCGGGGGCGCTGCATCTGGTTGAATTCGAGGGCATGACCGCCGAGGAGATCTATCCCTGCGTTGCTGAGAGTGACCAGATGAAGACCCATGACCACCACCTCTACGATCAGGGTGACGCCAATCCGGGGGGTAGCCCCAGCGGCGGTGGAGAGACGCCCAATGAAGAGCCTGCATCCGGGCAGCCGGGTGGGCAGCCACAGAAGAACAGCGGCACAGGCGAGCAGCCCTCCGGACACAGCGACCCTGCCTCATCGACTCGGGGAGCCACACCACCACCGGCACTCAGCCCCAAGGAGCGTGAACAACTTGCTGTGCAGTGGTCGCAGAGGCTGGCCGGTGCACATCAGCAGGCGATCCAGGCCGGCAAGATGGGTGGAGAACTGGGCCGTATGATTGGCCATCTGCTGCAACCGCGCATTCCCTGGCGCATGTTGCTGGCCAAATACATGACTGCGACCGCCCGGGAGGATTACAACTGGGCGCGCCCATCGCGGCGCGAAGGTGACGCCATTCTTCCCAGCCTGCGCAGCAATGAACTCAGAATTGTAGTTGGACTGGATACCAGCGGATCGGTCAGCGATGATGAGATGCGGCAGTTTATTTCAGAAATCGACGCCATCAAGGGGCAGGCCAATGCCCATATCACCCTCCTCGCCTGTGATGCGGTGCTGGCAGCCGACGGGCCCTGGATAGTCCAGCCCTGGGAACAGCTGCGACTGCCCCGAAAATTCACGGGCGGCGGCGATACCGACTTCAGACCGGTCTTCGAATGGGTCGAACAACAGGGCATCCATTGCGACCTGCTGATCTATTTTACCGACGCCCTGGGTACGTTTCCCCGACAGGAGCCCAACATGCCGGTGATCTGGCTGGTCAAGGGCAAAGCGGAGATCCCCTGGGGTCAACGCATCCAGCTGAATTGAAGCATCATCGAGGTTGTTGAATGGAACTGACCCACGAAGACCTCCTGCGCCTGAACGTACTTGCCGTCAATGCCGACGCCATTCGGATCAACGAAAGCAACATGGAGGTGTTGGGCATCAAGGGTGATAAAGAGATGAAGGTTGCCCTGCATCCGCAAGGCAACCCGGACAGATATCTCAGGCAGGTACGGCAATTGCTGGCCAGTATCGCACTCGACTCTCCGGGCGGTTATCCCGTCTATATTCAGCGCTGGGCGCGTATGGGACAGGTTGAGAGCAGTCGACTGGCGAGCCTGCTGAAACTGGCTGAACCGGAGGCGGTCATGGCGGTGGTCTGCTCGCCGGGGCTGACCACCGAGCTATCCCGACTCGCCTGGTGGTGTGAACCCCAGGCGGATTATGCCCGACGCATGCTGGAACAGCCGGAAGTGGCAACGGGAGTCTTGGGACCCGAGCTTGCCGCCTTTCTGGTAGAGCATCTCCCGTTCGAGACCGAACCTCAGCAGATGCTGGAGACGGTTCGCCTGGTGCTCCAGCCGGGCCTGATCGATGAGCAGCTCAAACAGCGGCTCTGGAACAGAGGCCGCTCTTCAAAGTGCTACCGGGTCGGATTTCTGGAGACAGTACCGGACCATCTGCTGGATCCATTACCACCAAGATCCGATCTGGCCATACACCAGAATGCCATACAACAACTCGCGGACCGGCAGAATCACTATGCCATACTGTTGCAGAAACTGATGGACAGCCCGGGGCAGACCTTCGCACACACCGTGATCGATGTCATGACCCACCCGACAAATCAGGATGTCGTCAGCGCACTGTTCAAGGCGGTTGGCCGCTATTTTTCCGAGGTTAGAACCTATCGGCATGAGCTGCGGGAGATTGGCGAGATTGAAACGGTGGTTGAATCACTGCTGACGACCAGGAGCGATCAACTCCGGGAACTCATGGATGCGCTCCCGGAACTGCACCGGGAGATACGCGCCATGCTGTTTCTGGCCCATCTGGATGACAGCCTGCTTACCCCGATTCTCAGCCTGACCGATGCCGTAGGTTCGCTCATGCGCAAGAAACTTCGTCCCGTATCGGAGCCAATGGGGCAATATCTTGCCTGTTTGCTGGGCGAAAAGCGCTGACAGCCCCAGATACGCCTGTTCACTTTCAAGCCAACACCATGATATTTAAAGTTTTTAATATTTCTATTAAATAGTTATTTACTATTTTAGTATTTTATTATATTCTGACACTCAGTTAAGGCGAGCTGTAGCGCTTTACAGAAGAAGACACAAACAAACACTAATCAAGATTTCAGGAGAGATACTCATGAACAAATTCGCAAAGATCGCTGCAGTTGTCGCTATGTTGTCCGCTTCCGCCACCGCTTCTGCCTGGTGGGGCGGTGGTCCATGGAATGGCATGGGCAACGGTATGGGAGACGGTACCGGTGACTTCAACATGAACTTCAGTGGTCGCAGCAATGCCTACACCCGCGGCAATGGCTACGGCTATGGCAACCCTTACTACGGTGGCTATGGCGCACCTTACGGTTACGGTGCAGCTCCCTATGGTGCAGCTCCCTATGGCGCAGCTCCTTATGGCGCAGCTCCTTATGGTGCAGCTCCTTATGGTGCACCTTACGGCTACCCGGCTCCCGGTGCGGCTGTACCACAGGCCCCTGCTGCCCAGTAACAGGCCGACGGGTCACTCCGTGATCCGCTAAAGGATGCCGTCTGCGCACAGGGACGTGCCGGTTTTAAAGAGTTTTCGATAAAATCTGTGCAGAAATTCATTTTCCCGGGGCATGATGAAGTACGCCCCGGGAAAGTGAACCTTTCGACTCCGCCTACCACACCTTAAGGTTAATACCATGAAAATGACCCGACTGTTTATTGCCCTTGCCCTGACCACAAGCAGTATGACCGCAAGCGCCTGGTGGGGCGGCAACCCCTGGAATGGTAATGGCTTCGGTAACGGCCTGGGCGATGGTTCCGGTGATTTCAATATGAGCTTCCGTGGTCGCAGCAACATGTATGGCAGCGGTAACGGCTATGGCTACAACACCCCCTATTATGGTTATGGCCAGCCCTATTATGGTTACGGCCAGCCCTATTTTGCGCCGGGTGCGGGCACCTACCCTTACGGACCGGTTGCCCCGCCGCACGCCTATATGGGCGAAGAGCAGCGGAAGGCCATGAAAGCCCGTCATCAGGCCATGCTTGAAGCGATGGAAGCGCAGCGCCAGCAGTTTCAACAAATGGCCCCCGGCCAAGCCCCTTTTGCACGACCCATGGCACCCTTTAACCCGGACAATCCTGAGGCCAATGCCCGTCGTGAAGAGATGATGAAGCAGATGGAGAGCCGTCGCGCCGAGGCACAGAAACAGCGCGAGGCACATCGTGCTGGGATGCAGCAACAGATGGAGGCACGCCAAGAGGCGACCAGTAAATCCAAAGAAGCGGGCAGTACCAAAAAGTAAAGGGCCTGGCAACAGGAAACCAAAAAAAACCGTGAATCAATCACGGGTTTTTTATCTGTCCCGGAAGGAGGGATTGATCACACCATAACGCTAACTTCGGCCGACTGTGGTCAACACACCGCCAATGCCAATGAAGGTTGCACCGGCGGTACGGTTAAACCAGCGACCATTGGCACCCAGCCAGGGACCGATGCGCTGTGCAGCACCAGCGAGCATCAATTCATAGATGAATTCCACCACGATGAAGGTGCCACCAAGAATTACAAACTGGCTCAGCCAGTGGGCCTGCTGATCCATAAACTGGGGCAAAAAGGCGGCAAAAAAGATCAACCCTTTGGGGTTTGAAATGGCCACCAGGAAACCCTGCTTGAAGAGACTGGACCCGACGCGATCATCAACACCGCAAGCCTGCACCCCGCCCATCTCAGGCAGCGGCGCCCGCCAGGTTTTTATCCCCAGGTACACCAGATAGAGCGCACCCAGCCATTTCATCCACAGAAAGGCCGTTTCCGAAGCGGCCAACAGGGCACTCATGCCGGCCATGGATGCCGCGATCAGCGCCAGGAAACCGAGACAACCACCTGCCGCGGTGTAAACTGTCCGGCGCAGGCCGTAACGCATGCCGTGGGTCAGGGAGAGCAGGCCATTGGGACCGGGCGTCAGAGAGAGGCCAAGCGCCGCAACGGCATATATCAACCAGGTGTCCAGACTCATCAGATTAACTTTCCACAGGTCCATCCAGCAGTTCTATGACAGCGCTACACCGCAATCCGGGTGTTAGATCCCAAGCCGCCCTCAGGGGTCGACATCCGGCGGATCCGAAGTATCCCAGCTTATGCGTATGGCCTGGAGTTTTTGATTATAAGCCTCGGCATC
>JACDJC010001342.1_pt1 | contig 22220 bp, 15 predicted proteins | sample 7454191 | NCBI WGS metagenome assembly JACDJC01 (sample SAMN14253291, study PRJNA609438) | sludge metagenome | isolation source: sludge after 25d culture with pyrite and EDTA | collected 2018-12-20 | reverse complement strand
GCGTGCGTCGGAGGTGCCACCTCCGGTGTTCAGCTCGGGTCTGCGGCCTGTCACCTCTTCGATGGCGGCGGACACAAGCTCGGTGAACGGGCCGGGCTGAGTCAGGAAGGCATCGGAATTCGACGGCTCCCACACCACATGCGCCTTGATGCGGTTGCCGCTGGCTTTGGTGACGCGCTCCTCGATCAGCGCGCGCAGCGACTCGCGTGTGTGGCGGTCGTTGTAGCGGATGTTGAAGCGCGCCCGCGCCTGCGCCGGGATCACATTCCAGGCCGGGTTGCCGACGTCGACCGAGGTGAATTCGAGGTTCGACGGCTGGAAGTGTTCGGTGCCATTGTCGAGCGGATCGCCGCTGACGGCTGCAATGATCGCCGCGATGTCGGGGACGGGATTGGAGGCGCGATGCGGATAGGCCACATGACCCTGCACGCCGTCCACTATAATTGTCCCGCTTTGCGAGCCGCGCCGCCCGGCCTTGATGGTGTCGCCGATCTCGTTGACGTTGCTCGGCTCGCCCAGCACGCAGTGATCGAATTTCTCGCCGCGCGCCGCCGCCCATTGCAGCAGCTTGATGGTGCCGTTGACGGCGATGTCTTCTTCATCGCCGGTAATCAGAAACGAGATCGAGCCTTTCGGCTTGCCGCCATTGGCCGCGAGATGATCAAGCACGGCAGCGACCGAGCAGGCGATGCCGCCCTTCATGTCCACCGCGCCGCGGCCATAGAGCATGCCATCCTTGACGTCGCCGGCGAACGCGCCGTGAGTCCATTTGGTTTCATCGCCTGCGGGCACCACATCGGTATGGCCTGCAAAGGTGATGTGCGGCGCTTGCGTACCGATGCGTGCGTAGAGATTGTCGATGTCGGCCGCGCCCGGCTCGGAGAAGGTGACGCGATGCACCTGGAACCCGGCATCGCCGAGCAGCTTCTCCAGCACGCCGAGCGCGCCCGCATCCGCCGGAGTCACGGAGGGACAGCGCAGCAGGTCACGGGCGATGGAGAGGGCGTCGGTCGACATCAGCTTTCCAAACTTGTCATCACCGGGCATAGCAGTCGCAGACTGCGTAAACTAGTCTGCGCTCCCGGTGATCCCGATGATAGAAGCGCCGTGTCCTCGTTGTCGGGATTGCCGGGCCAAGCCCGGCAATGACATTGAAGGCGTGGCGCGCGCTTCGCTATCTCTTAGTCCCGCAGCAGTTCGTTGATGCTGGTCTTGGAGCGGGTGCGCTCGTCGACGCGCTTGACGATCACGGCGCAGGCGGTGTTCGGGCCGGGCTGGCCGTTCTTCAGCGGCTTGCCCGGCAGCGTGCCGGGAACGAGCACCGCATATTCCGGCACTTCGCCGATAAACGTTTCGCCGGTTTCGCGGTCGACGATTTTGGTCGATGCGCCGAGGAACACGCCCATCGCCAGCACCGCGCCCTTGCGCACGATGACGCCTTCGGCGACCTCCGAACGCGCGCCGATGAAGCAGTCGTCCTCGATGATGACGGGACCGGCCTGCAGCGGCTCCAGCACGCCGCCGATGCCGACGCCGCCGGAGATGTGCACGCGCTTGCCGATCTGGGCGCAGGAGCCGACCGTGGACCATGTGTCCACCATGGTCGCTTCATCGACATAGGCGCCGAGATTGACGAAGGACGGCATCAGCACGACGTTCTTTGCGATATAGGCCGAACGGCGCACGATCGCGCCCGGCACGGCGCGGAAGCCGGCGTCGCGGAAACGGTTCTCGCCCCAGTCCTCGAACTTGGAGGGCACCTTGTCCCACCATTGCGCGCCACCGGGGCCGCCGCTGATCGGCGCCATGTCGTTGAGGCGGAAGGACAGCAGCACGGCCTTCTTCAGCCACTGATTGACCTGCCATTTGCCATCGGCCTGCCGCTCCGCCACGCGCGCCTCGCCCTTGTCGAGCAGATTCAGCGCCAGCTCCACGGCGTCGCGCACCTCGCCTTTGGTGTTGGCGTTGACGGTATCGCGGGCCTCGAAGGCGGCATTCAGTGTGGTTTCAAGCGCGGCGAGGGACATCGGTGTTCCTTGGGAAAAGCAGCAGACGGAGTAGGCCGCCCGCTTATATGCAGAATGTCAACAAATCAATTTAGGGCTTTGAGTCAAGCGATAGGGCGCTTCCTCCCTTCTCCCCTTGTGGGAGAGGGTGCCTGAGCGGAGCGAGGGCGGGTGAGGGGTGCGGATGTCGCATCCGAACCCGACCCCTCACCCGGCTTCATCTCGCTCCGCTCGATTTCGCCACCCTCTCCCACAAGGGGAGAGGGGAAAGTCTCTCACCAATAGTGAGTTCAGGACGAGGCCCTTATTGCGGCCAAAAAGCCGGTCAGATCGTCGGTGATGTGATCCACGTACGCCGCATCGCGGCCTTCCAGTTCCCAATCCTCGCGGACCACGTTTTTCGTGCCGTCCGGCACCACCAGAACGGTGGTCATGCCGAGATCGTGCGGGGTCACCAGATTGCGGGCGAGATCCTCGAACATCGCGGCTTTCGCCGGATCGACGCCATGCAGCTTGAGAAACTTCATATAGGTCTGCCGCGCGGGCTTTGGCTCCAGCTCGGCGGCGACGATATCGAACACATCCTCGAAGTGATTGCCGATCCCGAGACGCTCAAGCACCGCGCCGGCATGGGCGCGCGAGCCGTTGGTCAGGATCAGCTTGCGGCCAGGCAGCTTCTCGATGGCCGCGCCCATCGCGGGATTGGGCTCCAGCGGCGAGTGGTCGATCTTGTGGACGTAATCGAGGAAGTCGTCGGCGTGCAGGCCGTGCTCGGTCATCATGCCGCGCATGGTGGTGCCGTAGCGGCGATAATAGTCCTTCTGAATCTTGAAGGCTTCTTCCTTCGGAACATTCAGATACTGCGCGACGAAATCACGAATCCGCACGTCCACCTGCTGCCACAGATTGACGTGGTGCGGGTACAGCGTGTTGTCGAGATCGAACACCCAGGTCTCGACATGGGCGAAGCTGCGCGGTGCCTTTTTGTATGAAGCGTCGATCATGTTCTTTTTCTTCACCTCTCCCGTTGGGGGAGAAGTCGCGAGCGGGTGAGGGGGGACGAATTCATCTTTGACATTCTACGCCCTCACCCCAACCCTCTCCCCACGGGAGAGGGAGTACATTGCGATTGGAGCAGCGTCAGAGTTGTTGTTCCGATGTTCAAAGATCATGGCATCCCGAAGCGTAATGTCTTGCCGGCTCCTGCGGTCATGTCGACGCGATCGTAGCCGCTCGTGTTCAGTCCGCGCGGGCCGCAATCGCCCTGCTCGGAGAACTCGAACTGCGCCTCGCGGGTGCAGAGCATGGTTGCGCCGCCCCAGTTCAGCGGCCGGCCGTTGATCTTGATGGTGCGGCCGGTGGGATCGACCGCTTCGGCGAAACTGAAAATCCGGCGCGGCTGTCCCGAGATGTCGGGATGCAGACATTTGCGCGGTTCGATGCGATACCAGCCGCGGCTGGTGATGGTCTTGCCGTCGTCGGTGGCGATGGAGGCCATGACGCGATAGGGCGTGTCGTTGCACCATGTCAGGCCGGTTGCCGATGGTGATTCCACGGCCGCTATCATGGTGTCGAAAAATCCGGGGGCTTCCGCCGCATTGGCGGCAAGGCTGCGGGCTTTCAGGAAAGCGGCGAGCGCGTTCTGGGTCTTCGGTCCGTCGACACCGTCGATCGGCGCGGCATCGTAACCCGCGATCACAAGGAGGCGCTGGATCGCGGCCAGCCGCGCCTGTTCGTCGTCATACTCGGCCCCTTCGGCGAGATATGCGACCTGATGGCCGTCCTCGGACGTGCTCGGCTTGATCTCGGTGAAGGGCACGGAGGTCTGGCTGGCGTTGCATTGCCGCCCCGCGATCACGAAATCCTTTTGGGCGACGCAGAGGTTGTCGGTGCCGTTCTGCGGCGCAGGCGATGCGCCATACACCGGCAGCGAGCGCGCGTGCAGCAGGATGCGGTCGGCGGTGATGTTGCCTTGCGCGACGACGCGGCATGTCGCGGGGTCGATCCGGAACCAGCCGCGTGTCGCGGTCGCGGTTCTGTCCTCAATGCCGATGGCGGCTTCGACGACATAGCTCATCCGGTTGCAGATTTTGAGATCGGCGCGAGCGGGCGAGGCAAAGGTGCTGATACCGATGATCGCCGCCGCAGCCATGACAGCGTGGACAACGTGCCCGTTAATCTTGTCATCACCGGGCGTGTCCCGGTGATCCCGATTCCGCTGGCGCAATGCCTTTCCATTCGGGATGGCCGGAACAAGTCCGGCCATGACAACCGAGAGAAGGGTGCTTCGCATCATCACTTGTGGATCAGCGTGCCCGTGCCCTGATTGGTGAACAGTTCGAGCAGCACCGCATGCGGTGTCTTGCCGTCGATGATGACCACGCCCTCGACACCGGCTTCCAGCGAGTAGATGCAGGTCTCGACCTTCGGGATCATGCCGCCGGAAATGGTGCCGTCGGCGATCAGCTTGCGTGCATCCTTGATCGACAGTTCCGGAATGAGCTTCTTTGACTTGTCGAGCACGCCCGGCACGTCGGTCAGCAGCAGGAGGCGCTTGGCCTTCAGCGCGCCGGCAACGGCGCCTGCGAAGGTGTCGGCGTTGACGTTGTAGGTCTTGCCGTCGGCGGACGACGCCAGCGGCGCCAGAACCGGGATCAGTTCATAGCCGATGAGCTGGTTGAGCAGGGTGAGATCGACCTTGTCCGGCTCGCCGACAAAGCCGAGATCGACCACCTTCTCGATGTTCGAGCCGGGATCGACCATGGTGCGCGTCGCCTTGGTGGCTGTGACCATGTTGCCGTCCTTGCCGCAGAGGCCGACGGCCTTGCCGCCGGCTTCGTTGATATGGCTGACGATCGACTTGTTGATCGAGCCTGCCAGCACCATCTCGACGATTTCCATGGTCGGCGCGTCGGTGACGCGCAGGCCGGCGGCGAATTCCGACTTGATGCCGAGCCGCGACAGCATGGACGCGATCTGCGGGCCGCCACCATGCACCACCACGGGATTGATCGCGGTCTGCTCCAGCAGGACGATGTCGCGGGCGAACTGCCTGGCGAGGTTTTCCTCACCCATGGCGTGTCCGCCGTATTTGATGACGATGGTTTCCTCGTCGTACTGCTGCATGTGCGGCAGCGCTTCCGACAGGATACGAGCCTGATCCTGCGGGCTGATATTGGTCGGCAGATCCATCATGGGGATTCTCGTTCACGCGGGCTGGCGGCTAGTGGTCCGGTTCTAACATTCGCATGTCGTAGCAGCAGGCCCTTTTGCGAATGCTAGAAACGAAGGACCACTAGCAAGTAAAATTTTCTAGTGGAGTTTGGATTTGACATTCGCTCGCCGGACTCGCTGCTTGTTGGGTGCGAATGTCAAATCCACTCCACTAGCTGGGTTTAGCCGATTGGCGCGGGGGTGCAAAGCACCCGCAGCGCGGATCAGGCAGCCGGTCGCGGCCAGAGCGCCGCGAGGGCCAGCACCAGCCAGCTCAGGATCAGCAGCGTGCCGCCGGTGGGCGCGGCCATTGTGAACAATCCGTGACCGGCATACTGGCGCATGGCGAGTTCGCCCGCGAACAGCGCCGCACCCACAACGAAACCGAAGGTCGCGGCCAGCCCGAGGCCGCGCAGCGCGACGCCATGCCCGGTCAAAAGCGCCGCGCCGATCACGGCGCTGGCGTGAAACAGCAGCATGGATGAGGCGGATGCCAGCCGCGTGGCGTCGGGCTGATGGGCGGAGGCCGCCGCCAGCGCCACACCGGCGGCGCCCATGAGGCCGGCCAGGACAACTGCGAGGCGCAACACACCATTCTCGGTCATCAGGTTCGTTCTCTCAAAAGGCGGATCATGGCGGCGCGCAGTTCGGGCATGCCGTCGCCGGTGCGTGACGATGTCACCAGCACTTCCGGAAACGCCGCCGGATGTTTCACCAGCGCGGCCTTGGTCGCCGCGATGGTGTTTTCAAGCTCGGTCTTCTTCACCTGATCGGCCTTGGTCAGTACGACCTGATAACTGACGGCGGACCTGTCGAGGGTCTTGAGCACGTCGGTATCGACGTCCTTGAAGCCATGGCGGGCGTCGATCAGCACATAAACCCGCGCGAGATTGGCGCGTCCCTGCAGGAATTTGTGGATCAGCGCGGTCCATGACGCGATCTGCGATTTCGGCGCGGAGGCATAGCCGTAGCCAGGCATGTCCACCAGCCGCAGGCCGGCGTCCTTGCCATCGGCCGGCGTCGGGCCATCGAAGAAGATCAGCTCCTGGGTGCGGCCCGGCGTGTGCGAGGTGCGCGCGAGGCCGTTGCGGCCAGTCAGAGCGTTGATGAGGCTGGATTTGCCGACATTGGAGCGGCCGGCGAAGGCGACCTCGACACCCTTCATCGGCGGCAGTGTTTCGATGGACGGCGAGGCCCAGATGAATTGCCAATCGCCGGCGAAGATTTTTCGCCCGGCTTCGATCAGCTCCGCATCGGTGTTGTCAGTCATGCGAAGGTACCCGGAAAGGAAAACGCCCGGCATCGCGCCGGGCGCTTGATAGAAGTGACGTCAGGTCGTCTTCTTGCTGCCCGCGAAGGTCGATTTCAGATTATCGAACAGTTCGATCTTCGCGCCGTTCTTCTTCATGATGTAGCCCTGCTGCAGCACCGACAGCAGGTTGTTCCAGGCCCAGTAGATCACGAGACCGGCCGGGAATCCTGCGAGCATGAAGGTGAAGATCAGCGGCATCCAGTCGAAGATCATCTTCTGCGTCGGGTCCGGCGGCGTCGGGTTCAGCTTCATCTGAATCCACATCGTGATGCCCATGATGATGGGCCAGATGCCGAGATGCAGGTAGTAGCCGAGAACCGGAAGCTGGGTCGGATCGAATGCGAACAGGCCGAACAGGTTGAACAGGTTGGTCGGGTCCGGCGCCGAGAGGTCCTTGATCCATCCGAAGAACGGCGCGTGCCGCATTTCGATGGTAACAAACAGAACCTTGTACAGCGAGAAGAACACCGGGATCTGGATCAGAATCGGAAGACAGCCCGCGATCGGGTTGATCTTCTCCTTCTTGTAAATCTCCATCATCTCCTGCTGCTGCTTCATCTTGTCGTCAGGATACTTGTCCTTGAGCGCGGCAAGCTGCGGCTGCACGGCCTTCATCTTCGCCATCGACGCATAGGACTTGTTGGCGAGCGGGAAGAACACCAGCTTGACCAGCACGGTCACCAGCAGGATCGCGACGCCGAAGTTGCCGACGATGTGGAAGAACCAGTCGATCATGAAGAACATCGGCTTGGTGATGAAGTAGAACCAGCCCCAGTCGATCAGGCGGTCGAACTTGTTGAGGCCGAGCTTCTTGTCATAGGCGTCGACGGTGGCGTTTTCCTTGGCGCCGGCGAACAGGCTCGTGGTGGTGCTGGCGCTGCCGCCGATCGCGATGGTCATCGGATCGAGCAGGTAATCGGTCTGGTAGGTGCGCAGCGAGCCGACGAGGTTCGACGAGAAGCGCGCCTGCACGTTCGCCTTCGGATCGGGCAGCAGCGTGCCGGCCCAGTACTTGTCGGTGATGCCCATCCAGGCGTTGGAGACCTTGAACTCGACCGCCTTGGTCTCGTCCATCTTCTTGTAGCCGTACTCCTGCAGGCCCTGGTCGCCGAGCACGCCGATCAGGCCTTCATGCAGGATATAATAGCCGGACACATGCGGCGTGCCGTGACGGGAGATCAGGCCGAACGGATAGATCGTCACCGGCGCATCGCCGACATTGGCGACGTCGTCCTTGACGGTGAACAGATACTTGTCGTCGATCGAGATCGTGCGCTTGAAGGTGAGGCCCTGTCCGTTGTTCCAGGTCAGCGTCACCGGCGTGGCCGGCGTCAGCGCGCCGGTGCCTTCCTGCGACCACAGCGTGTCGCGGGTCGGCATCTTGATGGTCGAGCCGGCCGACGGCACGAAGCCGAACTCGGCGTAGAACGGCTCCTTGGTGCCCGACGGCGAGAACAGTTCGATAGCCGGCGATTTCGGATCGACCGTCTCGCGGTACTTCACCAGCGCCACGTCATCAATGCGCGCGCCGGTCAGCGAAATGCTGCCGGAGATGCTGGGCGTGTCGATCTTGACGCGCGGCGAGGCCGCGATGACGGTGGCGCGGCTCTGCACGGGAACGGCGGCGGCCGGACCGCCGGGGATCGTGGCCTGCGTGCCCGGTGTTGCAGGCGTTGCCGACGGGTTGGCGGGCGTCGCGGCGGGATTGGCGGCCTGCTTCTGGGCCAGCTCGGCCTGCTGCGCGGCGCGCTGCTTTTCCATGGTCGGAATGTTGTAGAAATACTGCCACGCGATCAGCACAAGGCCCGACAGGATGACGGCGAGGATGGTGTTGCGATTTTCGATCATCGTTCAGGTCTCGTCATTCGCGTGCGCGTGAAGGGGCTTTGGTCCCGGCGGTATCGCCGGAGGGTCTTGGCATTGAGGGTCTTGGCATTGATGGCTTCGGCGTCTGCCGCTCAAGGCGGCTGAGTGCCGCGCGCAGATCGTTGAACATGGTTTCAAAGCCGCGGTCCAGCGCGGCGCGGCGGCCGACGATCACATAATCATGGTGTGGCCGCACGGATGCGGCATCGAGTCGCTTCACGAGTTCGCGCAATCTGCGGCGGACGCGGTTGCGCTCGGTGGCGGTGCCGACCTTTTTTGTAACGGTAAAACCGACGCGGACGGGGCCGTTATCGTCGCGGAGGCGGCTCTGCACCACAAAGGCAGGGCTGGCCATGCGCGGGCCATTGGCCGCGGCGAGGAAATCCGCGCGCTGCCTTAACCGGTCCATGGTTCCAACCGGCGCATGGAAAAGGTCTCGGGTGAGGTCCGCTCAGGCGCTCAGACGCTTGCGGCCGCGCGCGCGGCGGGCGGCGAGAACCTTGCGGCCGCCGGCGGTCGCGAGACGGGCACGGAAGCCGTGACGGCGCTTGCGCACCAGTTTGCTGGGTTGATAGGTCCGCTTCACGGTCGTTCTCCGCTGCGAAAAGCACGTCCGGCAGGTTCGCCGAAGGCCATTCGCCAATAATTAAGGTGACATCCTGCGATGGCGGCCCTGAAGTGGACCAATTCCGGTCCAAAATGAACCGGCCCGGTCAAGCCGGGCCATCGAGGACAGTTGGCGCGGCTTATACGGGAGCGGCCTGTTTTCGTCAATCTTGGGGTTTGCTCCCGCACCGGGTTCATGGAGCCGGGCCGAGGGTCTAAACCATAACAGTTCCGGGGGTTTAACCCCGGCCGCCGGCAGGCGCATCCTGCGGCGGCAAATCAATAAAACGGGTGGGCGATCAATCAATGGCGGTATCAGGCCAGAGCCCTGACCGGACAAACCCCCGACCTCAGCCGGGGATGGGCTTCGGCCTGTCCGGAAAGCTGCTGTTGCTGACGATTCCGCTGATCCTGATTGTCGAAATCCTGATCTACGTGCCCTCCATCGCCAACTTCAGGGTCAACCGGCTCAACGACCGGCTGGCGGCGGCGAGCACCGCCGCGCTGGTGCTGGATGCCGCTCCGAGCGGCATGGTGCCCGATGCGCTGGCGCGGCAGATTCTCGCCAGCATCGGCGCGCGGGCGGTGGCGATCAAGAGCGGGCAGCAGCGCCGGCTTCTGGCCGCCGCCGACATGCCGGCGAAGGTCGACCATGACATCGACATGCGCGACGTAAGCGCATGGTCGGCGATTGTCGATGCGTTCCAGGTCATGCTCGACAGCGGCGATGAGGTGATGCGCATCATCGGGCCCGCGCCGGGCAGCGGGCAATTCATTGAAGTGGTGGCCGACGAGAAGCCGCTGCGCGCGGCGATGTTCCGCTTCTCGCGCAACGTGCTGCTGCTGTCGCTGGTGATGACCAGCATCACCGCAGGGCTGATCTATTATGCGCTGCATCACCTGTTCGTCCGGCCGATGCGGCGCGTCACCGCAAACCTCGTGGCCTTCCACGAAAATCCGGAAAGCACCGCGCGCATCATCGAGCCCTCGAAACGCACCGACGAAATCGGCGTCGCGGAGCGCGAACTGTCGGACATGCAGCGCGACCTTGTCTCGATGCTGCATCAGAAGAGCCATCTTGCGGCGCTCGGCCTCGCGGTGTCGAAGATCAATCATGACCTGCGCAATCTGCTGGCGTCGTCGCAACTCCTCTCCGACCAGCTCGCCAGTGTGCCCGATCCGCGCGTGCAGCGGTTTGCGCCCAAGCTGATGCGTTCGCTGGAGCGCGCCATCGCGTTCTGTCAGTCCACGCTGTCCTACGGCAAGGCGCAGGAAGCGCCGCCGGATCGCCGGCTGGTGCAGGTCGAGCCGGTGGTGAAGGAGGTCCGCGAATCGGCGGGAGTCGGCTCCGATACGTCGATTGAATGGATCGACGCCATCGAACGCGGCCTCACCGTCGATGCCGACCCGGATCAACTGTTCCGGGTGCTGCTCAATCTGGTCCGCAACGCCGCCCAGGCGCTGGAAAGCGAGAAGGCCGACGTCGGAATCGCGCGGCAGATCCGCTTCACCGGGCGGCGCGAGGGCGCGGTGACGATCCTGGAAATTTCCGATACCGGCCCCGGCATTCCGGAGAAGGCCAAGGCGCATCTGTTCGAGGCCTTTCAGGGCTCTTCAAGGGACGGGGGCACCGGCCTCGGCCTCGCCATCGCCGCCGAACTGGTCCGCGCCCATGGCGGCGAACTGAACCTGGTGGACGGCACCATCGGCGCCACCTTCCGAATCATGATTCCGGATCGGGCCGTGGAGCTTCACCGGCTGCGGGACGCCCGGGCCCGGGCCTGAAAACGCCCCTTTTGGTCCGAAATCTGTGCCTTATCGACCTTGCAAAGCCGGGCCGGAGCCGGTAGCTATGGCGCTCTTTCGCGGCCCGGCCTCCGGCCCTTCAGCCTAGCGAAATGCGCGCCCGTAGCTCAGCTGGATAGAGCACCAGACTACGAATCTGGGGGTCAGGAGTTCGAATCTCTTCGGGCGCGCCATTTATCACGCATTCCGCCCGATCCGGCGCGTAGGCTGGCCATTTTAGCGGACTGGTGATTGAGGGCCAACCGCAACGATTGATCGGGAGTAAGAACGTCGCGTCTGGCGGGCGTGCTCGCCATCATCATGACGTTCCGCAGCCGGAGAAACTAGGATCGGCGAAACCGGAACGGAGCAGCCGGCCGTTTGGTGTCCTCATACTCACGCAGCGCCTTTCGCAGGTGCCGCGCGTCAACCAGCGCTTTCTGGACATTCTTGTCGGGCGTGCCTTCCTCGAAGAACAGGACGCGCTCGCACATCGGGCATTGCCGTGAGTATCCGTTCTGGACCCTCCGCGCCTTGTCGCGGAAACTTCCCTTGCACTTGGTGCATCTGATTAAGAATGAATCGTCCAAAGCGGATCCCCCAATTCGGGGCAGTCTCGCAAACAGACCTTAATGTAGCTTTGCCGCTGACCGCGGCTTTTGCGCCTTTCAGCAAGGCGTGGCGGCGGTGGCTATCCATGGCGCGAGGCGCGGGCCGGGCTTTCGGCCCGGTCCGCTCCCTGCCGCCTCAGTCCCAGGAGAGCGCGCCGCCGTTCTGGTATTCGATCACGCGCGTTTCAAAGAAGTTCTTTTCCTTCTTCAGGTCCATCACCTCCGACATCCACGGGAATGGATTGTCGGTCTCCGCGAACACCGGGGCGAGGCCGATCTGCGCGCAGCGGCGGTTGGCGATGAAATGCATATACTGCTCGCACAGCGCGGCATTGAGACCGAGGAACCCGCGCGGCATGGTGTCCCGCCCATAGGCGGCTTCCAGCTCGGCGGCGTCCTTGAGCATGCCGCGGACCTCTTCCTGAAACTCCTTCGTCCACAGGTGCGGATTCTCCAGCTTGATCTGGTTGATGACGTCGATGCCGAAGTTCAGGTGGATGCTCTCGTCGCGCAGGATGTACTGGTACTGCTCGGCGATACCGACCATCTTGTTGCGCCGTCCAAGCGACAGGATTTGCGCGAATCCGGTGTAGAACCACATGCCTTCAAACACGACATAGAAGGCGACGAGATCGCGCAGGAAGGCCTGATCGCTCTCCAGCGTGCCGGTGGTGAAATCCGGATTGTCGAGATTTTGTGTGTGCTTCAGCGCCCAGGCCGCCTTGTCGGTGATGGAAGGCACTTCACGGTACATGTTGAACAGCTCGCCCTCATCAAGGCCGAGGCTTTCAACGACATACTGGAAGGTGTGGGTGTGCACCGCTTCCTCGAACGCCTGACGTAGCAGATACTGCCGGCATTCCGGATTGGTGAGGTGGCGGTAGATCGCCAGCACGATGTTGTTGGCGACAAGGCTTTCGGAGGCCGCGAAGAATCCGAGATTGCGCTTGATGGCGCGGCGCTCGTCCTCGGTCAGCCCGTCGCGGGATTTCCACAGCGCGATGTCGGCCTGCATCGAAACTTCGGTCGGCATCCAGTGGTTGTTGCAGCCGGCGAGATACTTCTCCCATGCCCACTTGTATTTCAGCGGGAGGAGCTGATTGACGTCGGCGCGGCAGTTGATCATCCGCTTTTCATCGACGGAGACGCGGCTGCCGCCACGGTCGATGGTGCCGAGGCCGGTCTGTTCGGCGCCTGATGGCGTGTTGAAGATCGCGGCGGCTGATGGCGTGGCGGATGACGTTGACTCTGACCAGTCGAGCATGGAGGTGTTCCTGTTTTCTCGATGTCGTCCCCGCGAAGGCGGGGACCCAGTGCGTTGCAGACATCGGTGACAAAATCTGAAGATCAGCCGCTGTGATTTGCGGCACAAAGGGCTGGGTCCCCGCCTTCGCGGGGACGACGCCTGCTACTGACACGCCTCACAGTCGGGATTGTCGATCGAGCAGGCCAGCGCTTCCGCGAAGTCCGGTTGCTTTCCTGCCTGCGGCACGACGATGGGTGCTGCGGCGGCGGGCGCGATTGCCGAGACGGCGTTCAGCTTGCCGTCGGTGCCCTTGAGTGTGGATTTCTCGACATGGGTCGCGCCGCGCGAGCGCAGGTAATAGGTGGTCTTGAGGCCGAGGCTCCAGGCGAGACGATAGAGCTGGTCCAGCTTTTTGCCTGACGGATTCGCGATATAAAGATTGAGCGACTGCGCCTGATCAATCCACTTCTGGCGGCGGGCCGCGGCCTTGATCAGCCATGCGGTGTCGATCTCGAAGGCGGTGGCATAGAGCGCCTTGAGGTCGTCCGGAACGCGGTCGATCTGGCCGACGCTGCCGTCGAAATATTTCAGGTCGGAGACCATCACCTCGTCCCACAGCCCGCGTGATTTGAGATCGCGCACCAGAAACTCGTTCACCTCGGTGAAGTCGCCGGACATGTTCGATTTGACGTAGAGGTTCTGGTAGGCGGGCTCGATCGACTGGGCTACGCCACAGATGTTGGAAATCGTCGCCGTCGGCGCGATCGCCATCACGTTGGAGTTGCGCATGCCGGTCTTGCGCACGCGTTCGCGCAGGCTTGGCCAGTCCAGCGTCGCCGTCGTGTCGAACGCCGCGCCGCCGCGCGCATCGGACAGGATCGCAATCGAATCGATCGGCAGGATGCCGCGCGACCACAGCGAGCCGTTGAACGAGGGATAGCGTCCCCGCTCGGCGGCAAGATCCACCGAGGCCGAGATGGCGTGATAGCTGATCGCCTCCATGCTCTCATCGGCGAAAGCGACGGCCTTTTCCGAGGCAACCGGAATGCGCTGGGCATGCAGCGCGTCCTGAAAACCCATCAGACCAAGGCCGACCGGGCGGTGGCGCAAGTTGGAGCGCCGCGCTTCCGGGATGGTGTAGAAATTGATGTCGACCACATTGTCGAGCATGCGAACGGCCGTCGTGACGGTGCGCTTCAGCTTGTCGTGGTCGATCCCGCTGCCCGTGGTGTGGTTGAGCAGGTTGACAGAGCCGAGGTTGCAGACCGCGACTTCATCCGCCGAGGTGTTGAGCGTGATTTCGGTGCAGAGATTGGAGGAATGCACCACGCCGACATGCTGCTGCGGCGAGCGCAGGTTGCAGGGATCCTTGAAGGTGATCCAGGGGTGGCCGGTCTCGAACAGCATGGTCAGCATGCGCCGCCACAGATCAAGGGCGCGGACGCGCTTGAACACACGCATCTCGCCGCGGTCCGCCTTGGCTTCATACGCTTCATAGGCCGCCTTGAATTTCGGGCCGTAGAGATCGTGCAGGTCCGGTGTTTCGTCCGGCGAAAACAGGCTCCATTCGCCGTCCTGTTCGACGCGCTGCATGAACAGGTCCGGCACCCAGTTCGCGGTGTTCATATCATGTGTGCGGCGGCGGTCGTCGCCGGTGTTCTTGCGCAAATCGAGGAATTCCTCGATGTCGATGTGCCAGGTCTCTAAATAGGCACAGACCGCGCCCTTGCGCTTGCCGCCCTGATTGACGGCGATGGCGGTGTCGTTCGCGACCTTCAGGAAGGGGACAACGCCCTGGCTTTCGCCGTTGGTGCCCTTGATATGCGCGCCGAGGCCGCGCACCGGCGTCCAGTCGTTGCCGAGGCCGCCGGAATATTTTGCCAGCAGCGCGTTGTCCTTGATGGACTTGAAGATGCCATCGAGATCGTCGGCCACCGTTGTAAGGAAACAGGACGACAGTTGCGGGCGCAGCGTGCCGGAGTTGAACAGCGTCGGGGTCGACGCCATGAAATCGAATGACGAAAGCAGATTGTAGAATTCGATGGCGCGCGCCTCGCGGTCGATCTCGCGTATGGCAAGGCCCATCGCCACGCGCATGAAGAACGCCTGCGGCAGTTCGATGCGCCGGTTGCGGACATGCAGGAAGTACCGGTCATAGAGCGTCTGCAGCCCGAGGAACTGGAATTGCAGATCGCGTTCGGGCTTCAGCGCAGCGGCAAGGCGTGCGAGGTCGAAGCGGCTGAGTTCGGGATCGAGCAGTTCAGTCTGGATGCCGACTTTCACATAGGCCGGGAAATACTCGGCGTAGCGGGTCGTCATTTCGGTCTGTGTCGCCGTCGTGGGTGTGCCGTGGACGAAGCTCAACACTTCGCCGCGCAGCTTGTCCAGCAGCAGGCGTGAGGAGACATAGGAATAGTTCGGCTCCTGCTCGACCAGCGTGCGCGAGGCCATGATCGAGGCGAGGGCGAGCTCGTCCTGCCCGATGCCGTCGTAAAGATTGCGGCGCGCTTCGGCGAGAACGAGAGCGGCATCGACGCCATCGAGACCGGCGCAGGCTTCCGCGATGATGGCTTCCAGACGCCTGGTATCCAGAACGACGCGCGTGCCATCCGCCAGCGTCGTATGCAAGACGGGTTCGGCCGGAGCCTTCTGCGCGACGATCTTTTCGGCGCGTTCGCGGGCGCGCTCCTCGCGGTACAGCACATAGGCACGGGCCACCTTGTGATGCTCGCTGCGCATCAGCGCGAGTTCGACCTGATCCTGCACGTCCTCGATATGGAAGGTCCGGCCTTCACTGAGGCGGCGGGTCAGCGCGGTGGTCACTTCCTGCGTCAATTGCTCGACCACTTCATGCACGCGGCGCGAGGCGGCGGCGGTGTGGCCTTCCACGGCGAGAAACGCCTTCGTCATGGCGATCGAGATTTTCGACGGATCGAATTTCGAGACGGCGCCGTTGCGGCGGATCACCTGCATGGACGGTTCGCTCGGCGCGGGCTGCGCAAGCGATTCGAGACTCAACTGGATGATCGGCTGATTTTCGTTGTTCGTGGAATGCAGGTTGAGCGACATCGAATGACCCGGTGATGCTTTTTCTGAAGTGACGGGGAATCGAAGGCGCATGAGCATCCGGCAGACAGCCGTTTGCACGCGGCCGCCGGACACCCCGTCCGTGGACGTTTTCTCGGTGTCGCGGCAGGTCTCCTGGCTCGCAGGTCGTTGCTGAATCCGGTCTTCCCGATGCGAAATCGCATCAGTGACGTTGGTCGGATTCAACTCACTGCTTACAGTTGCGGGGGCAGCGCCGGACTCGCTGCAGTTCATGCAGCCCACCGGCTTCCCATTTTCACCAACTAGGCCTTGCGGCTTCGTGGCACCACGACGTCTACATCTGGTGCCTTGGCGTTTCAAATGTCAAGCGATGTGGATGTGAATAGCGGGATCAATATGACGGTTGCGCGATATGCGCCGAAATCCCGCAAGTTATTTTCTTCAGGCGCGATGATCCGTTCCATCCCGCATCCCGATGCCGACGTGCTGCCGGGCGAATCACCGCCGCGATTCGTGAGCGGCTTCTGCCCACTCGCCCGGCGCGCGCGCTTCGTGTCGCCGCGGTGGGAAGTTTTCCCTTTGACCGGCTTCGCGCCATTCCCGCATAACCTTCTCATCGTGGTTCTTCCGGCTGTGTGAGCCCGGAAGCTAAGAGGGAATCCGGTGAGTGGAAATGATCCGCGATCCCGGAGCTGCCCCCGCAACTGTCAGCGGCGAGCCTTGTCCATGAATGCCACTGCGGCGCGAGCCGCGGGAAGGCGGACGCAAGGCTTTGACCCGTGAGCCAGGAGACCTGCCGCGATCACAGTACGTCCACGGGCGGGGTGCCCCGGTGTGTCGCTTGCGAGAGGACGGCACGCGCCGTCTCTGTTGTTCGCGCATCTCCGGCCCTGCCTCAACATCACGGGGTTTGCCGATGTCGAATTCGTCCGTTTCCATTCCTGTCGCCACGTTGGGCACGCCGCGTATCGGCCCGCATCGCGAACTAAAGATCGCGCTCGAAAGTTTCTGGTCGGGCAAGATCGACGAGGCCGCGCTGCTCAAGACCGCCGCGCAGCTTCGCGCGGACAACTGGGCGCGCCAGAAGGCGCGCGGCGTCACCATCATCCCGTCCAACGATTTCTCGTTCTACGATCAGGTGCTCGACACCAGCGTGATGGTCGGCGCGATTCCGGCCCTCTATGGCTGGCAGGGCGGGCCGGTTCCGTTGGCGACGTATTTCGCGATGGCGCGGGGCTCGCAAGGTAATGAGACATGCGAACACGGTCACGCCCATCAGCATCATGGCCACGGCGCGCCGGCGCAGGAAATGACCAAGTGGTTCGACACAAACTATCACTACATGGTGCCGGAGTTCGCGAAGGATCAGACCTTCGCGCTGTCCTCCGCCAAGCCGATCGACGAATACAGGGAAGCAAAGGCGCTGGGTCACCAGACCCGGCCCGTTCTGCTGGGGCCGGTGACGTTCCTCAAACTCGGCAAGAGCGAGTTGCCGGACCGGATGTCGCTGCTGCCGAAACTGCTGCCGGTCTACATTGATGTGCTCAGGGCACTCGCCGCGGAGGGCGCGGATTGGGTGCAGATCGACGAGCCGTGCCTCGTGCTCGATCTCGATGCTGCCGAAAAGGCCGCGCTCAGGATCGCCTATAGCGAGCTTGCACTGAAGACGCCCGGTCTGCGGATCATGCTTGCGACCTATTTCGGCGTGTTGGGCGACAATGCCGAGCTTGCGGCCAAGTTGCCGGTGGCTGGACTTCATCTCGATCTGGTTCGTGGACAGGATCAGATCGAAAGCGTCATCCGCCAGCTTCCGGCGGATTGTGTTCTGTCTCTCGGCGTGATCGACGGGCGCAATGTTTGGCGGAGTGACTTGCCGAGCCTGCTGGACCGGCTTGAGCCGATTGTGAAACAGGTGGGCACGCATCGTATCCAGCTCGCGCCGTCGTGCTCGCTGCTGCATGTGCCGGTCGATCTGGATCGCGAAACGAGGCTCGACGCCGACCTGAAGAGCTGGCTTGCCTTCTCGCTGCAGAAGATGACCGAACTGTCCACGCTCGGCAAAGCGCTTTTCGTGGGACGCGAGAGCGTGAACGACGAACTTGCGGCCTCAGCCGCCGCGGCGGCTGCGCGCAAGGCGTCGCCGAAAGTTCACAGCACGGCGGTCACCGGACGTGTCGCCGCGATCACGCCAGACATGGCCAATCGCCGCAGCGGGTTCGCGGCGCGTGCGCAGGTTCAGCGCGACCGCTTCGGGCTGCCGGCGTTCCCGACCACGACGATCGGCTCATTCCCGCAGACCGGCGAGGTGCGCAAGGCGCGCGCGGCCTTCACCAAGGGCACGATCAAGCAGGCGGAGTACGACCGGTTCCTGCGCGAGGAAACCCGGCGCGCGGTGGCCTGGCAGGAGGAGATCGGCCTCGACGTGCTGGTGCATGGCGAGTTCGAGCGTAACGACATGGTGCAGTATTTCGGCGAACAGCTCTCGGGCTTCGCCTTCACCCAGCATGCCTGGGTGCAGAGCTACGGCTCGCGCTGTGTCCGCCCGCCGATCCTGTTCGGCGATGTTTCGCGGCCCAAGCCGATGACGGTGGAATGGTGGACATATGCGCAATCGCTGACCGCGCGTCCGATGAAGGGCATGCTCACAGGCCCCGTCACCATCCTCAACTGGTCGTTCGTCCGCGACGATATTCCGCGTAGCGAATCCTGCCGGCAGATCGCGCTGGCGATCCGCGATGAGGTGACCGATCTTGAAAAGGCCGGCGCGGCCATGATCCAGATCGACGAGGCGGCCCTGCGCGAGGGGCTTCCGCTGCGCCGCTCGGAATGGAAGGCCTATCTCGACTGGGCGGTGGGCAGCTTCCGCATCGCCGCGTCCGGCGTGGCGGATCGCACGCAGATCCACACCCACATGTGTTACTCCGAGTTCAATGACATCATCGACGCCATCGGCGCGATGGATGCGGATGTGATTTCCATCGAAACCTCGCGCTCCAAGATGGAATTGCTGGATGCGTTCGTCACCTACAAGTATCCAAATGAAATCGGCCCCGGCGTCTACGACATCCATTCGCCGCGCGTGCCGGATGTGTCCGAGATGACGGAACTGCTGTCGCTTGCCCGCCGGCGGCTGACCGAAGAACAGCTTTGGATCAATCCCGATTGCGGCCTGAAGACCCGGGGCTGGGCCGAGGTGCGGCCTGCGCTGGTCAACATGGTCGCGGCGGCACGCGAGATGCGGGCGCGGGCCTGAATTCTGGAAGGCTGCGGCGTGCTTGAGGCATGCCGCGGCTTTTCGGTCCTACGCAGGCTGCTGCGCCGACACCGTTGTCAGCCAGTCGCGAAACAGCTTGAGTTTCGGCGTCACCGGACGGTCTTGCGGCGTGACGAAATAGTAGCCCGCCGAGGGCGTCGAGACATTGAACGGCACCACCAGCCGTCCGTTGGCGACATCATCCGCGACATAGGCGGTGTGGCCCATGGCAACACCGAGTCCATCAATCGCCGCCTGAATGGTCATGAAGGCGAGATCGAATGTCAGGCCGCGGTTTTGCGACAGGTGCGCGGGCAGCCCCGCGGCGGTCAACCAGAGACGCCAGTCGTCGGCGGTGCTTGACGTGTGCAGCAGCGTGGCATGGGCGAGATCCTCCGGTTGCCGCAGCGCGCGCTCGCCGGTCAGCAGCTTGGGGCTGCAGACCGGAAACAGATGCTCCGCCATCAGCCACTCGGCATCCAGTCCCGGCCATCGTCCCTGTCCGTATCGAATGGCCGCGTCGACATTGGTGGTGCGGAAATCCACCAGTTCGGTCGAGGTGGTGATGCGGACGTCAATCTCCGGATGCTGTTCCTGAAACGACGACAATCTGGGCAGCAGCCATTTCACCGCCAGCGAGGTCAGGGTGCTGACCGTGAGCACGCGATCGTCGCCTTTCCGCAGCAGGCGGTCGGTGGCGGTGCGCAAGTCCTGAAACGCGGCGCGGATGCCGGGAAGATAGTCGGCGGCCTGCGGGGTCAGCGCCAGCGACCGGCTTTGCCGGATGAACAGCTTGAGGCCCAGTTCCTCCTCCAGCCGCCGGATCTGATGGCTGATGGCGGTCTGGGTGACGTTCAATTCTTCAGCCGCAAGGGTGAAGCTGAGATGCCGCGCCGCGGCTTCAAACGCGCGCAAACCGTTCAGGGAGGGCAATCGGGCGACCATGTGGCCTCTTATATATGAGATTATCTCATATAACGAGGGACAACGTGTCGTTTGTCAATAGGGGGTTTGAAGCAGATATTCGCACCATCAAATTCGTTTTAGGAGGCTACCATGTCTGCTACCACCACCAACTTGATGACAAATCATCATCATTCGTCAATCGCTCACCCGGTTGCGGTCGCGATCTCCGACTTGCTGCACACCTGGGGCGAGCGTTCCAGGCGGCGGGCTGAACTGGCCCGGCTGACCGACCAGGATTTCCACGATGTCGGCGCGAGCTGGAGCGACTTCGCTTACGAGGCCAGCAAGCCGTTCTGGCGCGAGTGACCGCCTGCCACCGGGCCCGGTTCGCTGAACCGGACCCGGTCCCCTGTTCGAGCCATCCCGGCACAGTCGGAAAATGAGTTGATGGAGCGTGCCATGTTCGCCCAGCCCGATCACAGTTCCGTCCTGACCGATCTCGGCCGCTACACCGATATCGTGCGGCTGAAGAGCGGGCGGCCGCTGACGGTGCGCTTTATCGAACAGAAAGACGCCGACGGGCTGATGGCCTACTTCCGCGGACTGTCGCGGCAGTCGCGCTACAATCGGCTGATGGGCGCGGTGAGCGAGTTGCCGCCGTCGGAGCTCGACAAGACACTTCATGTCGGTGAGGGCAGCCGCTTCGCGGTGATCGCCGAAATGCGGGTCGATAGCGCCGACACCATCGTTGGCGAGGCCCGCTACAGCTACAATGCCGGCACGCAGACCACCGAATTCGGGCTGTCGATCGGTGACGAGTGGCAGGGCCAGGGCATCGGATCGGCGATCCTGTCAAATCTGGAATGCCGCGCGGCGGCGCTCGGCGCGCTGCGGCTGTTCGGCGAAACCTTCCGCAACAACGAGCAGATGATCGGTCTCGCCCGCAAGGCCGGCTACACTTTCGGCGGGATGGCGAGCGACTGGCGGCAGGTTCGCTTTGAAAAACCGCTCTATCGCGCGACCGATATTCCCTGCGAAAGCTGGAAGCAGGCCGCGACCGCGGGCTGGCTGCGAAACGAGGCGCTGCTGGCCGTGCATTGATGGTTCCGATCGAATGCCGCCGTCGGCTTGTACGCCGTGCGGGTGATCGACTAGTCTCCGGGCGCGCCTGACAGGGCGTTCGAGCCCGGAGTTCAAGTGTATGGCGCAATCTGCAAAATCCGACATCTGGCTGGCCGCGGGCCTGCGCACACCGTTCGCGAAAGTGGACGGCCCCCTCAGCAATGTCGACGCCATCGCGATGTCGGTGCCCGTGGTCAAGCACATGATCGAGCGGCTTGGCGGTGCGAAGCCGGATTTCGCGGTCTGGGGCAATGTCGTGCCCAATCTGACCTGGAGCAACATCGCGCGCGAAATTCTCATGGATGCCGGCGTCGATCCGACGGTGCCTGCCTATTCCACGGTGATGGCCTGCTCGACCAGTATGATGGGTGTGTTTGAAGCCGCCGGCATGATCGACGGCGAGGTGAGAAACCTTGCGCTGGTCGGCGGGGTCGACAGCCTCAGCCAGGTGCAGCTTGGCCTCGGCATGTCGCTGTCGAACTGGGTGCGCCAGTTCCAGACCGCGCGCTCGCTCGGACAAAAGCTCACCCACGCCATCGACCTCAAGCTCAGTGATGTGCGTCTCTACATTCCGGCGGTCAGCAACCGCACCACCGGCATGAGCATGGGTGAGCACACCGAGATCACCGCGAAGGAATGGCACATCTCGCGCGAGGCGCAGGATCAGGTGGCGCTGGAAAGTCATCAGCATGCGGTGGCGGCGTGGGATCGCGGTTTTTTCGACGATCTCGTGATTCCGTTCGACGGCGTGCGCCGTGACACCATTCCGCGCAAGGATACGTCGCTGGAGAAACTGGCGCGATTGCCGCCGTCGTTCGACCGCAAGAGTGGCAAGGGCACGCTCACGGCGGGCAACTCATCGCCATTGACCGACGGCGCATCGAGCATCTGGGTCGCTTCGCGGAAGGGGCTGGAGAAACTTCCCGCGAACACGCCGTGCGTGAAACTGGTCGATTGGGAAATCGCGTCGGTGGATTTCCGTACCGAGGGCCTTTTGATGGCGCCGCCCTATGCGATCCCGCGCCTGCTGGCGCGGCAGTCGCTGACCTATGCCGACGTGCAGCTCTGGGAAATCCACGAAGCATTCGCAGCGCAGGTGCTGGCGCATATCAAGGCGCTGGACAGCCCTGCTTTCATTCGCGACAAGGTGGGCGTGAGCGCTGACTTTGGCCAGTTTCCGCGCAATCGCGTCAATCCCAACGGCGGCAGCATTGCGCTCGGTCATCCGTTCGGCGCGACCGGCGCG